>JAABUX010003607.1_pt1 | contig 20372 bp, 15 predicted proteins | sample 5561851 | NCBI WGS metagenome assembly JAABUX01 (sample SAMN10711883, study PRJNA513361) | rock metagenome | isolation source: Antarctica rocks | place: Antarctica: Victoria Land, Richard Nunatak red sandstone | collected 2016-01-03 | reverse complement strand
CGGACGCATTCGCGAGACCTCGATCCGAACGGGCGTGCGAACCAGCGATACGCCGATCGAGGAACGTCGTCTCATGATGACGCGTCCGCCGCACATCCTCATGACGACGCCGGAATCGCTCGCGCTCATGCTCGCGATGGAATCGTATCGCAAACATTTGCGCGCCGTCGACACGGTCATCGTCGACGAAGTGCACGCGCTCGCCGGAAACAAACGCGGCTCGTATCTCGCGCTGTGTCTCGAATCGCTCGAAGAACTCGTAGCGAAGCCGTTCGTGCGGGTCGGACTATCGGCGACGGTCGCGCCGCTCGATCGGGTTGCGGAATTTCTCGCCGGCGCCGGCCGAAAATGCGCGATCGTGGACGAGCGTGGATTGCGTGCGATCCGCCTCGAGGTCACGGCGCCGTTCTCCGGCGCCATGGCACCGATGACGAAGATTGCCGAGCGGTGCCTCGAACTCGGGGCCGACGTGCGCACGCAGCTCGTGTTTACCAACGTGCGCAGTCAAGCCGAACGCGTCGCACACGAGATGGCCCTCATCGCCGATCCCGACGCCGCGGGCGTAACGATCGCGAGTCCGGATGCCGTACCACGTCCGCGCACCGACGCGAAGATCGGCATCCATCATAGCGCGCTCGAACGCAGCGTGCGCCATCGCACGGAAGCCCAGCTGCGTGCGGGCGAATTGCACACGGTCGTCTGCAGTTCGAGCCTCGAACTCGGCGTCGATATCGGCTACATCGACCGCGTCTGCATCGTCGGCGGCGCGCGCGGCATGACGCCGACGTTGCAACGCGTCGGACGTGCGGGGCATCGTCCCGGCGCCGTGGCCGACGGCGTGATCGTCGCCCAAGATCGCGACGACATCATCGAAGCCGCGGCGACGAAACGCTGCATTCGCGACGGCGTCATCGAGGAACTCGCGATTCCGAGCGCGCCGCTCGACGTGCTCGCACAGTGGCTCGTGATGAGCGTTTGCTACGACAAACGCGTCGCGATCGCGGACGCGCTCGCGTTCGCACGTCGTGCCGCGCCCTACCGCGATCTCGCCGAAACCGACCTGCGTGCGGTCATCGCGTATCTCGCCGGCGGCGGCGCGGGACCCGACGAAGCGCACGTGCGACGACTCGGTGCGGACGACGTCGCGATCTTCGGTCTCGGCCGCGAAGTTTGCTCCGCGTTCTTCGAAAACGTCGGCACGATCCCCGACGAATCGCAGGTCATGGTCGGCACCAAGGGCGGCGCGATCGGAAAACTCGAGGAAAGCTTCGTTTCCAGTTTGCGCGAGGGCGACGTTATGCTTATCTCCGGGCGCACGTTCAAAGTGAAAGACGTGCGCTCGTCGGGCGTGACGGTCGAGCCGTTTGCCGGGCGGCCAAACGTGCCGACGTGGAGTTCGCATATCAAGGGCGTCCCGACGGTGCTCGCACGCGAGATCGCCGACCTTCGCAGCGGCATCGCGGAGCGGCTCGCTTCGGATGGCGGCGGCGCGCGATCGACGTTGCGGTGGCTCGCGAAACGGTATGGGCTCGAAGGCGCCGAGGCGTCGCACGCGGTGCGATACATCGCGCAACAGATGGCGATCTCGGCCGTCCCGAAAGCTGGCGAAGCGCTCGTCGAAATCTATCGGATGGATCGCAAGCAGACCGCGGTGTTCCACACGTGTGCCGGTCGCCGTGCCAACGAAGCGCTCGCGCGCGTCGTCGGCGCACGGCTCTTTCGCGAGGCGCGCGCGAATACGCACATCACGACCGACGACAACGGCTTCCTCGTAACGATGCCGCACGGGAAGACGCTGCCCGATGCGTTCTGGTCGTCGCTCCTGCACGTACGCGATTTCCAGCGCGATCTGCTCGACGGCTTGCGCGCCGGATATCTGCTGCGCTTGCACTTCCGCTATGTCGCGAACACCGGACTGCTCGTGCTGCGACGCGCGGGCGGGCAGACGCTACGGCGCAGCGGCTTACGTTGGAATAGTCAGAAAATCTTCGACCGTCTGCTCGAAGCCGAGCCCGAATTTCCGTTGCTGCGCGAGACCGTACGTTTCGTGACGACCGATCTGCTCGACGCACCGGGAGCGCTCGCATACCTGCAAGCCTTGCCGGGCGAACCGCGCGTCATCCACCCGGCGGCCGCATCGCCCTTCACGTTCGGAATCGTGACGTCGAGTTTCGGAGATTCCGTCGTCATGGACGACCGCACGACTATGGTCGAAGCGCTGCACGAGCGCGTGCTCGCAATCCTCGGCGACGACGACGCAGACGTGCTCGTCGCGCCGCGTGCGACCGTCGGTCCGCTCTTCGACGCGACGCATGCCGAGCGGAAAAGTGCCGTGGATGAAAAAACCGTGGCAGGAGCATGATCGAAGACGCACGCGGCGAGGTTGAGCGATCGCGCGCGCTCGTGTGGATCACGATCGTTGCGGTCGTCATCGGCGTCTTCTTCCGCTGCTATGCCGTCGACCGTAAGATCTACGGCGCGGACGAAACGGTGTCGCTGTTACGCGTCGCGGGGACGACGATTCCGCTGGCAAAACGTGCGGTCGCCTCGGGCGCATTACACAGTACCGACGACGTGCGCGATCGGCTCGAGCAGATCGGACCCGGCTCGTCGCCGTTCGCAACGGTGCGATCGCTCGTGGTCGACGATCCACAACATCCACCGCTCTTCTACGTCTTGCTGCACGTCTGGCAAATCTTCGGAACGTCGGTGACGGCCGAACGTTCGCTCGCGGTCGTCTTCGCGCTCTTGCTCTTGCCCGCATCGTATTGGTGTGCGAATCAACTCGGCGGTCGCACCGCGGCACTCGTCACGCTCGCCCTCGTTGCGGTCTCGCCGTTTCACGTTCTCTTCGCGCAAGAGAACCGCGAGTATAGTCTGTGGGCGTTCCTCACCGTCGTGGCGAGTGGGGCGCTGCTCGTCGCGCTCGCACGTGGCGGAACGTGGCGTTGGGCCGGCTACGCGCTCGCCGCGATCGCGGGACTGTATACGCTGCCGCTCTTCCTCTACGTGCTCGTCGCGCACGGCGCGTACGTCGCGATACGCGCCGTACGCGCCCGCGCGTTTCCCACGTCATACGTCGTTGCGAGCGTCGTCGCCGCGATCGCCTACCTGCCGTGGCTGGCGGTGATCGCGACGCACTGGCAACTGGTCGTCACCACGACGGAGTGGAATGCGGCGGCGCTGCCGCCGCAGTTGCTGCTCGCGAAGTGGGCGTTCGAAATCAGCGGCGTCTTCTTCGATGCGGAGTACGCGCGACTCGCACTCGCACCGCTCGCGATCCTCGCCATCGCGATCGCCGCGGCAGCGGCGATCGTCGCCGTACGGCGGATGGAGCGGTCGGCGGCGGCGTTCGTCATGTTGCTCATCGCGGCGACCGCGTTGCCGCTCGTGATTCCCGACCTCATCCTGCATCAAAGCCGCTCGACGGCCGCACGATACCTCACATCGACGTGGATCGGACTCGAACTGCTCGTGGCCGCGGGACTCGCCATCGCACTCGGAGGTCCGCGACGCGCGCGGACGTTCGCCCTCGGCGGCGTCGCCGGTCTCGTCGTCTTGGGCACCGTGTCCCTCGCAGTGAGTGCCGGGCGAACGTTCTGGTGGATCGATTCGACCGACGCGCCGCTGCTCGCCATCGCCGCGCAGCTCGATGCCGTGGATCGGCCGACGCTTTGCTATGCGGGCGAACCAATGGACGTGCTGCTGCTGCCCCACGCCGCTCGTAGGGCCGTCGCACTGACGTCCGCGCTCGCGCCGGGATGCCTCGCCATCGCGAGCGACGCGCAGATCCACGACGCGTCCCCGCGCGCACACTTCGTGCTCGCAAGCGGGACGGATCGCGGCGTCGATCCGGCGCTCGCCGGCGTGCATGCCGCCGTTTCGGCCGCTCACAAGCGTGCCTACGATCCGCCGCAGCTGTGGCGGCTCGATCACATCGGCGCGAAATGAAACCGGGGCCTGCCGCGGAGCGCTGCAACCTCGCACGTGGCGTCGTTGCGCTCGCGCCGGGACTCGCGTGGATGCCCGCGACCGCGACGTTGATCGCCGCCGACGCGCATCTCGCGTACGAAGACGTGATCGGCGGTACGTTGCCGCTGTGGAGTACCGCGGAAATCGTCGCGACGCTCGCGCTCGTGTCGACGCGTGTCGGCGCGCGCGAGATCGTCTTTCTCGGGGATATCGTGCACGGAGCGCGCATGAGCGAGGGCGCGATCCGAACCGTACGCGACGGCCTCGACGTCTTGCGTGCGATCGCGGGCGTGACGCTCGTGGCAGGCAATCACGAGGGTCGTTCGCGCGCGTTCGCGGTGCTCGGTGCGACGGTCGAAGCGTGCGAACGCGACGGATGGCTGCTCGTACACGGCGACCGTCCGCCCGAACTCGGCCGGCCGTCGATCATCGGGCACCTCCACCCGAGCCTGCACATGGGCGGCGGCGCGAACGTGCCGGCCTTCGTTGCGAGCGACGCGCTCGTCGTCGTGCCCGCGCTCACGCCGTACTCGCCGGGACTCGATTGCCTGGGCGACGAGTTCGCGCGCGCGGTCGGCTCGTGGGCGATGCAGCGGCGCAACGCGCACGTCGTCGTCGCGACGATCGATCGCGTGTTCCCGTTCGGTTCGCTCGCGACGTTACGCTCGACGCTACGAACGCCGTCCCAGACGACACCGCGCGCGCCGTCGCGCTTCCGCCGACATCTACGGGCGGACCGGTAGAGGCGCTACAATCGGCCGAGGACGTCGAGGGTGTGATACACGGCTGCGGCTTGCGAGCCGACGCCGATTTGCCCGTCGCGCACGTAGGTGCGTAGGTCCGCGAAGGTGGCGAGTTCGATCTCGATGTCCTCGAGTGGATCGAACTTTTGCTTCGCGACCGGCCTCGCGTTGCGAGCGAGATAGAGGTGGAAGCGCGTCGTGGAACTCGTCGGCTCCAAGATGAAGGTTCGCAGATGCGAAACGTCGCCGGGCTCCGAGACATAGCCCGTTTCTTCGGCGAGCTCGCGCATCGCGCAGGCGAGCGGCTCTTCGCCCGGATCGATACCGCCTGCCGGCAATTCCAGCACCGTCTCGGCGATGCCGTGCTTATACTGGCGCACGAGCACGACGCGGTCGTCCGGCGTCACGGCGAACACGACTGAAAATCCGCGCGACTCGCGCACGTAGTAATCGCCGACGCGCGTTCCGTCGGGTAACTCGATCTGATCGCAGCGTAAGCGGAAGAACGGCGATTCGATGACGATTTTCGAATCGACGACGCGCCAGGGGGCGGTGGAGGCATCCATCCGCCGTAGGATACGCGGCTTCGTGCAAAGACTCAAGCGCGAGCGCGGCAAACCAGCTTCACCTTACTCACCCGACCACGGAGCCCGGCACGATCGACGCGTTACGCATCGGCGAAGAATATCAGACGGCCTACGGCACGCTCTGGAAAGACGGCACCTACTTCCCGCGCGGCACGCCCGTCGTCGTGTCGGGCTTGCACCTCGAACAAGGTTTCTGCGTGCGTTTTCCGGCGCGCGTGGACGACGAGCCGCTCGAGACGTGGGAGGATTGGGCGGAGTCCGATTTTCTGGCCGATAAAGGCACGATCGCCGGCGCCTCCGAGCTTTCTGCGACGGTCCTCGCCGAAGCGCGCGACGTGCTCGAAGAAGCCGAGGACGGCACCCATCTCCACCTCCACGAAAGCGATGATGCGTAACCGATCGTTCGTCCTCGTCGTCGCGTGCGCGACGGCTCTCGCCCTCGCTCTTCCCGCCGGCTCCGCACGCGCCGTCGATCTTGACGTGCGGCCGCTGGGTGACGTGCGGCTCGATGCGCTCGCCGCAAAGTATTTCAGCGAGCAGTGGCGGCTCGACCCTTCGCGCGCGACGGCGGTCGGCGTGCACGACTACGACGACGTGCTGGGATCGTTCGGTGCCGATGGCTATGCGGAGCGCCTCGCCGTCGCGAAACGAACGCTCGCGGCGCTACGCGCGATCGATCCCGGCTCCATGGGTTCCGAGGCCTCGTACGACGCGCAGATGCTCGCGAATGCGCTCGAGTCGACGATCGCGGCGATCGGCGTGCGCGAGACGTGGAAACACGAGCCCGCATCGTACGCGCAGATCGCCTCCGGCGCCATCTATGCCTTGCTCTCACGCGACTTCGCGCCGCTGCCCGACCGCATGCGGTCGGCGATCGCGCGCGAACGGCAGATTCCGGCGCTGCTCGACGCCGCGGCGGCGAACGTCACGACGGTCGACGCGACGACCGCGCAGATCGCGCGGACCAACATCGGCGGCACGATCGGCTTCTTTTCGACGGTCGTGCCGCTCGCGTTCGCGCCGGTGAAAGACGCCGCGCTGCAAGCGCAACTCGGGGCCGCGAACGACGGCGTCGTCGCGGCCGTGCGCGCGTACCTCGCGAAGCTCGATGCCGGCGCATTCGCGCATCCGTCGGGCACCTTCGCCATCGGCGCGAGCGCGTTTGCCGAGCGGTTGCGGCTGCAGGAGACCGTGCCGATCTCTCTCGTCGAATACGAACGCGTCGGCGTCGCCGCGCTCGCGAAGACCAAGAGCGAATTCGTCAACACCGCAAAACGCATCGATCCGACCAAGACGCCGGGCGAGGTCGCCGCGGCGCTCGGTGCGAGGCATCCCGCCGAGGGCGACCTGATCGCGAAGGCCACGAGCGATCTTGCGGCGCTTCGCGCGTTCGTCATCGCGCACCATATCGTGACGTTGCCTGCCGACGACGACGTGCGCGTCGTGCCGACGCCGGAGTTCCAACGCGCGACGACGTTCGCATCGATGAATTCACCCGGCGTTTTCGAACGACATGCGACCGAGGCGTTCTATAACGTTACGCCCGTCGAACCCACGTGGACCGCCGAGCGCAAGCAACAACACCTTTCGTTTTTCAACGACGCCTACTTCCCACTGGTGAGCGCGCACGAAGTGATGCCCGGGCACTACGTGAACCATGGCCTCGCGATGCACGAGACGCTCTCGTTGATCCGGCGCGTGCTGTGGAGCCCGTCGTTCGGCGAGGGGTGGGCGCACTACACGGAGCAGATGATGGTGGACGAAGGCTGGGGCGACGGCGATCCGCACGTGCGGCTCGCGCAACTCCAAGGCGCGTTATTACGCGAGTGCCGGTATCTCGTCGGTCTGCGCGAGCACACGGCGGGCATGACGGTCGACGAAGCGACCGCATTCTTCGAAGCGAATGCGTTCATGGCGGCGGAACCCGCACACCGCGAAGCGCTCCGCGGAACGGGCGATCCGCTCTACGGCTACTACACCCTGGGCAAGCTCGAACTGCTCAAGTTACGCGACGATTACCGGCGCGTGATGGGTCCGAAATACTCACTCCAAGGATTTCACGACGCGTTGCTCGCGCACGGCGACCCGCCGATGGCGATCGCGCGCAAGGAATTGCTCGGCTCCGGCGACGACGGTAAACTGCTTTAGTTTAAAAGGACGGCTCGATGAAGACGATGGACGCGCGGACCGCTACCCCGATGCCGGGCACGATGATGGACGTCGACCTCACCGTCCGCTGGATCTTCGAGCACGTCGTGCGCAACAACGCGGGGCGCGAGGTCGTCTCGCGCGGCGACGACGGGTCGATCTTCCGGTACACCTACGGCGACTTCGGCAAGCGCGTTGCGCAGCTCGCGCACGCGCTCGTGGAACTGGGCGTCGAGCCGGGCGATCGCGTCGCGAGCTTCGCCTGGAACAATCACCGCCACCTCGAGCTGTACTATGCGGTGCCGATGCTCGGCGCCGTGCTGCACACGACGGATATTCGGCTCTTTCCCGAACAGGTGTGCTGGGTGTTCGAACACGCGGGCGATACGCTCGCGTTCGTCGATGCATCCGTCGCGCCCGCGGTCGCGCGCGCGATGGCGACGCGCCCCGAGTTCTCGATACCCTTCGTCACGATGGGTGCAACGACGGAGCTTTCGGGCGCGCACGACTACGAAACGCTGATCGCGGGAAGGCCGACGACGTTCGACTGGCCCGAGATCGACGAGCGAGCGGCTGCGATCCTCTGCTACACATCGGCGACGACCGGCGATCCCAAGGGCGTCGCCTTCACGCATCGTTCGACGGTTTTGCACGCGTTCGCCGCCGGCACGGTCGATGCGCTCGGAATCGGTCAAGCCGATACGGTGATGCCGGTCGTTCCGATGTTCCACGTCAACGCGTGGGGCACGCCGTATCTCGCGCCGATGATCGGTGCGAAGCTCGTGTTGCCGGGGCCGAAGCTCGATCCCGCGAGCATCATCGAACTCGTCGATGCCGAGGGCGTCACGATGTCGCTCGGCGTGCCGACGGTCTGGCTTGCCGTGCGCGATGAGCTGGAGAAGCGCGACGCGTATCTGCCGACGCTGAAGAATCTCGTGATCGGCGGCTCGGCATGTCCGCCGTCGCTCTTCGACGATCTCAAACGTCGCGGTATTCAAACGATCCACGCGTGGGGCATGACGGAGATGTCGCCCATCGGCAGCACATCGCGGACCATCGCGGCGCTGCACGACGCACCGCCGGACGTGCAACGAACAAAACTGCTCACGCAGGGCCGCTTTACGTCGCTCGTCGCATGGAAGCTGCTCGACGATGCCGGTACCGAAGTACCGCACGACGGCAAGACGCCGGGTGACCTCTGGGTACGCGGGCCCGCCGTCACCGCTTCGTATTACCGCGTCGGCGACGATCTGCCGTGTTTCGAAGATGGCTGGTTCCACACGGGCGACGTGTGCACGGTCGACGAGTTCGGCTATCTGAACATCGTCGACCGCTCGAAAGATCTCGTGAAATCGGGCGGCGAGTGGATTTCGAGCGTCGACCTGGAGAACTTACTCATGGGGCATCCAGCGATCCGCGAAGCGGCCGTCATCGGCTTGCCGCACGACAAATGGGTCGAGCGTCCCGTCGCGGTCGTTGCCCTGCGCGACGGTCACACGGTCGAAGAATCGGACGTGCGGGCGTGGCTCGCCGAGCGCGTTGCAAAGTGGATGGTGCCCGATCGCATCGTGTTTGTCGAAGCGATCCCGCGGACGGGCGTGGGCAAGTTCCTCAAACGTGATTTGCGCAAGCAATATTCCGATCTGCTCCGCTGACCTGAGAAAGTTCGTTCCGTGATTTCGGGGGATTTTTGGAAATAGGTGCATAATGCCACCCGCCATCGGTTATGGCTCGATCACCCAATTTGGAAAAACTCCACCCGATTCCGCATAAGGACAAGACGTGCAGAACTTTAGCGACGCCAAGCAACTCGAATTGATGTGGGAATCCGACCCGCGCTGGGCCGGGATACAGCGCCCGTACAGCGGCGCGGACGTCGTCCGACTTCGCGGGTCGGTCAACATCGAGTACACGCTGGCGACGCGCGGTGCGGAACTACTGTGGAAGCACCTTACGAACGAGCCTTTCGTGCCGGCGCTCGGAACGATGACTGGCGGGCAGGCCGTCCAGGCCGCAAAGGCCGGCCTCAATGCGATCTACCTTTCTGGCTGGCAGGTCGCTGCCGACGCGAACGGCGCGTCGCAGACCTATCCCGACCAGAGTCTCTATCCCGCGAATTCGGCACCGCAGCTCGTGAAGCGCCTCAACAACGCGTTCCAGCGCGCAGATCAGATCCAGCAGAGCGAAGGCAAAGAGAATCTCAATTACTTCTTGCCGATCGTGGCGGATGCGGAAGCCGGCTTCGGCGGCGCGCTCAACGTGCACGAGATCGTGAAGGCTTTCGTCGAAGCCGGCGCGGCCGGAATCCATCTCGAAGATCAGCTCGCGAGTGAGAAGAAGTGCGGCCACATGGGCGGCAAGGTGCTCATCCCGACGAAGACCGCCGTGCGTAATCTCGTCGCCGCGCGTCTGGCGGCCGATCTCATGGGCGTGCCGACCGTGATCGTCGCGCGCACTGACGCTAGCGGCGCCCAGCTCATTACGAGCGACGTCGACGACGTCGATCGCCCGTTCATCTACGGCGAGCGTACCGAAGAGGGCTTCTTCCGCTTGAAGGGCGGCATCGACGCCGCGATCGCGCGCGGGATCGCCTACGCTCCATATGCCGACCTGATCTGGTGCGAGACGAGCGAACCGAACATCGAAGAAGCGCGCCGGTTCGCAGCCGAAGTGCACGCGAAGTTCCCCGGCAAGTGGCTTGCGTACAACTGCTCGCCGTCGTTCAACTGGAAGCTCAAGCTCTCGCAGAGCGATATCGAGACGTTCCAACAGCAACTCGGCGCGATGGGCTACAAATTCCAGTTCATCACGCTCGCCGGCTTTCACGCGCTCAACCATTCGTTCTTCCAACTCGCCAAAGAGTACAAGTCCCGCGGTATGGCGGCGTATTCGGAACTGCAACAAGAAGAGTTCGCGGCGGAAAAAGACGGTTATACGGCGACGCGCCATCAGCGCGAAGTCGGCACGGGCTACTTCGATGAGATCGCGCAGGTCGTCAGCGAAGGCAAATCATCGACGACCGCCCTGCACGGCTCGACGGAAGAAGAGCAATTCAGCGGAGCGGCCACGCACTAAGCGCTTTCGGTTCGTGAGAGTCGACAAAAACGAGCGCCGGAGACGGCGCTCGTTTTTCGTTACGAGTTCGACGCTGCCGTGTCGATGCGCCGACGCCGGGCGAATGCCTCGGCTTTGGCGCGATTCCCGCAGATCGCCATCTCGCACCAACGGCGCCGCTTGGTACGGGAGTCATCGTAAAAATGCCGGACGCAGTTCTCCCCCGCGCACCGGCGCACCGGCGGATTCGCCGTGGCGAGCAGCTTCGCGGTTTCGCGCGCGAGCGGCGCGAGCACGTGGCTCGGATCGGACTCGAGATGCTCGTACGTCAATGTGTACGCGGCGCCACCGCGTTTGCGTTCGATGCGGTCGTAGCCCGCATCCGAACGCATGATCGAATTGAGAAACGCGAGCGAGGCTCTGTCGAGCGGCTTCTTCGATTCGAGCGCGACGAGCGCGTCGCGTGCAACATCGCGGAGGCGCAGTGCGGTCGCGAAGAAGGCGTCCGCGGGGCGCGGGGGCGAGAAGTCGCGTCGTAAGGTTGCCGCATCGGTTGCGGCGACGAGGCCGGTCTCGAGCAAGAACGCGACCACATCGCGGGCGTCGCGCAAGGTGCCGGCGGGATCTTCGGGTGAGTAGATCGTGTTCGCGAAATCGGGGACGACGTGACTGCCGATGCGGTAGAAGCGGTCGGCTCGGACGGCGGTGGGCATCGACGATCAGTCTTCCGCCACATGCTCGAGGACCCATTGCCGCCACGTGTCGGGCAATTCGGGGACGAGCATCTCGCGCACATTCTTGCGGTCGAAGAAATAGAGCCGCGTCATCTCCAGAATCGTGAGATCGTGATCGGGTTGCGAGAGCACTTCGGCGTCGTCGCCAGCACCGACGTCGCCTTCGCGTTCGATGCCGAGATAAGCGCCCGGCCGCAGCGCACGCGCGAAGTGTTTGACGAACGTGGGATCGTTCATCGTCATCGCGAGCTTGTAACACGGGACGCGCGGCGAGGTGACGTGCAGGATCGCCGAACCGACACGCCAGCGTTCGCCGATCTTCGCACCCGATACGTCGATGCCGCGCACAGTGAGGTTTTCGCCGAACTTGCCGGGCACGAGTTGCTCCGAACGCTCGAGCGACCACCAGTCGTAGTCTTCGGCCGCGTACGCGTAGACCGCGCGGACCGGCCCGCCGTGAGCGTTACGGTCGGCTTGATCGTCGCCCGCGACATTGACGCCGCGCAAAGCAACGCGCCCGGCGACGGGCATCTTGAAGATGCCCGTCGTTATCGTCGCGGCATCGTACGCGATGGCGCGGATTTGAGAGACGTTGACCGAGACGATGCTTCCCATCATGGCGAGTGTACCGCGTAGGCTCCGGTCACTCGGTCGGCGAGCGCGGGCATCTCGCGTGCGATCGTGCCATGGTGCTCTTCGATCGCGTAGTGGCCGCCCTCGAGCGAGATCACCGTGCATCGGAGGACGCTGCGTACGCAATTCGTTTTGCCACACCGGATAGAGCGCGAAGTTGCTACGGTAGTCAAAAAACAGCACGAGCCGGATCGCTTCGTTCCCGGGCCGATCGGGGGTGACATGGATGCGGCCTTTCGGAGCAGCGGGGAGAGCGTAACGCAACTTTAACGGCTCAGCCGTACCGTGCCAACTATTATTCATATAAAAATAGGTTATTAAGTTACTCGCCCATTCGCCGTGGCACGCTTCCGTCGAGACGCCGGCTGCCGATACGATGGAAGGCGGAACGGGAACCGTTCTCGCATGGCCACCCGCACCGATATCCCGCAACGACTGGACCGCCTGCCCTGGAGTCGGTGGCATTGGACGATCGTCGTCGGTCTGGGAATAACGTGGATTCTCGACGGGCTCGAGGTCACGATGGTCGGCTCGATCGGCTCGCGTTTGCAAGACAAAACGGCGCTCGGATTGAGCGCGACCGACGTCGGATTCTCAGCGACCGTCTATCTCATCGGTGCGGTCATCGGATCGCTCGTTTTCGGCTATGCGACCGATCGATACGGGCGCAAGAAGCTCTTCATGGTGACGCTCGGATGGTATCTCGTCGCGACGTTGCTTACCGCCACATCGTGGAATCTTTGGAGCTTCCTCGCGTTTCGATTTTTGACCGGGCTCGGCATCGGCGGTGAGTACAGCGCGATCAACTCGACGATCGACGAACTGATTCCGTCCAAACGGCGCGGCTGGGTCGATCTCGCAATCAACGGCACGTACTGGATGGGGGCGATTTTAGGTAGCGGTGCGAGCATCGTGCTGCTCAATCCCGCCTACGTCGACCAACATTTCGGTTGGCGGCTCGCGTTCGGCATCGGCGCCGTCCTCGCGATCTCGATCGTCTTCATCCGCAAGGGTATCCCGGAAAGTCCGCGTTGGCTGCTCACGCACGGCCGCGGACGCGAAGCGATCGCGACGCTCGAAACGATCGAAGCGACGGTACGCGCACAGACCGGCGCACCGCTGCCGCCGGTAAACGGCGACATGACGATCGACGCCGAGCGCCGACACTCGCTCGGCGACGTGTGGCGCACGATGACCGTCACGTATCCGCAGCGCACGACCGTCGCCTTCGCGTTGATGATCACGCAAGCGTTTCTCTACAATGCGATCTTCTTCACAGAGTCGCTCGTGCTCTCGACGTTCTTCCACGTGCCCGCGCAAAACGTCGGCTACTACATCTTTCCGTTCGCGATCGGCAACCTGCTGGGGCCGCTGCTGCTCGGACATCTTTTCGATAGCGTCGGACGTCGGCCGATGATCGCCGGAACGTACGCGCTCTCGGGCATCCTGCTGCTCGGGACCGGCGTGCTGTTCATGCGCGGTGTGCTCGACGCGACCACGATCACCGTGTGCTGGTGCGTGATCTTTTTCTTTGCGTCGGCCGGCGCGAGCGCCGCGTATCTCACCGTTAGCGAAATCTTCCCGCTCGAGATTCGCGCGATGGCGATCGCGATCGTGTACAGCGTCGGCACGCTCGTCGGCGGTGCCGTCGGACCGTTGCTCTTCGGAGCGCTCATCGCGACGAAGTCGCCGACGTCGATTTTCTACGGTTATGCGATCGGCGCCGTCGCGATGATCGCGGGCGCGGCCATCGAGTGGTGGATCGGCGTCGAAGCGGCCCGCAAGCGACTCGAGGACGTCGCGATCCCGCTCAGTGCGAGCGTGCCCGCGGCGAGCCGCGATCTTGCGACGGCGCCGACGAGCGGCGCATAGAACTTCTCACGCGTGCATGGGGCCATCGTGGCTACCACGTCGGCGTCGGGAAGTTCGTAAACCGACGCAGAAACGCTTCGGCCATTTAACGTCGGTTTCCAGATGTTCTCCTTTGCGATGACGTCGCCGAAACGAACGTACGTTGGTGATCGTCGAGGTCGTTTGTGTCGGGCGCGTGCGGTAAGAGAATAGCCTCTGCCAGTACCTGCGAGGTCGGCGACAGCCAATCGAACAGCGCGGTCGCGGCGCCAGCGCCGAGGAGCTGCGCGAGAACGAACGGGACGACGTCGATCGGCCGGATGCCGGCAAACGTGTCGCTGAGCGATCTCGCAATCGTCACGGCTGGATTTGCGAACGAGGTCGAGGACGTAAACCAATAGGCGCCCACGATATACGCCGCGACGGCAAATGGGGTTGCAGCCGGTCGCGCCCGAGCGCAGCCCCAGATGACGGCGAGCAATCCGAATGTCGCGACAAATTCGCTCACCCACAGCGCGCTACCGGTGCGAGTGTGGTGCGATGCGAAGAAGGGCGGTAGGCCGAACATAACGTCTGCGATTGCGACGCCGGCGAGTGCGCCTACGACCTGTGCGAATAAATAGGCCAGCACGTCGCGCCACGCGACACCTCGCTTCCACGCGTCTGCGATCGTCACGGCGGGATTGAGATGCGCTCCTGAGATCGGCCCGAACGTGAGAATGATTGCGACCAAGGCGCAGCCAGTCGCGATCGCGTTCGCCAGCAATGCGATCGCAACGTTTCCGCCGGCGAGGCGCTCGGCCATGATGCCGGAACCAACGACGGCCGTAAGCAGCAGCGCCGTGCCGACGGCTTCGGCGGTTGCGCGCCGCGCGAGATTCACGTCAGCAACATGCCGTCGTCGCTGCGGTCTCGGACGCGTCGTGTTGATCCCGCTCTTCGGTGTCGGCAATGACGAAGTAGGTTTCCCAGCGCCGTCCGTCCGGGTCGACCGCCCACACTTTATTTTGGACGGCGTGGCCCGCCGCACGAAAACGCACGATTGCGGCCTCGACGTCTTCGGCTTTCTCAACAACGACACCGTAATGGGCGCCTTCGTGCACGGTGATTGCGGGATCGGCGTCGAGCGCGAGCTCGAGCCCGGGGTTCTCCGTCACGAAGAGCGCGTAATCGGGGTAGTGCTTCGCCGGCTCTGCGGCGAGTAATATGCGATAAAATGCGACGCTCGCATCGAGGTTGCGCGTCGCAAGATTGAGGTGCATCTTCATGCGGGGACCTTTATGGGCAGCATGGATGCAAGTGCGCCGTTAAGCCGATCGCGCGCATCCTGCGCGAGGGAGTAGTAACCCCATGTGCCGCGGCGTACGGATGTAACGAGCCCGGCGTCCTTGAGCATCTTCAAGTGATGGGAGACGGTCGATTGGTTGAGCTCGAGACCTGAGGTGAAGTCGCACACGCAGACTTCGTGCTCGGCGCGTGCCAACGTCGCGAGAATCGAGACGCGCACCGGATCGGCTACCGCTTTGAAAAGCATCGCCTCATCCGAAAGATCCCGATCATAAAGTGGCGTTTCGGGACAGCATCGTTGAATCGACATACGTCGATACTAGGTGTTGTATCGAACAATGTCAATGTAGGATGTCGACGGCAGAGCGCGAGCGGTTAGATCGGTTCGAGGACTACGACCGGAAAGGGCGTGAGCGCAGCCTTTGCCGTGAGGAACGGGCCGTCGTCGTCGCGATCGGTGATCAGCCACGCGCCGGTGAAGCGGCAGCGGTAGCGCTCGGCGGCGCTCGCGCCCAAGCGGATGCGCGTGTCTTCGAAGTTGAGACGGAGATCGTCTCGGTCGCGATCGAGCATGCGCCGCGCGAGGCGCGGCGCGACCGTCACGACGTCGTCGCGCGCGAAGGCGACGACGTGCTCGGCGAGGGTGCCGGTAATCGCGAGCGACGCGTACGACGAGCCGAGAAACGTCACGGGGCGTTCGCGGCGTAAGTGGAGCAGGCGCCACGTGACGTACGCTTTGATGCGGCCGTCGCGCCACGTCGCGAGCAGGTCGTCCGCGAGATCGGCGCTCTCACCGGCCTCGATGCGCGCGCGAAATGCAGCCAGCATGTCCGCGCGAACGGCGTAGTCGACGGGTCTGCGATTGTCGGGATCGACGAGCGAAAAATCCCAGAGTTCGTTGCCCTGATAGATGTCGGGTACGCCGGGTGAGGTGAGTTTGAGGGCGACTTGCGCGAGGCTGGAGACGGCGGCCGTCGGTGCGAGGTCGCGCGCGAACGTCTGCAATTCGCGCAAGAACGCGTTGCCGCGGCGCGGCGCGAGCAGCGTGCGCACGAAGTTGCGCGCCGCATCCTCATAGGCCACGTTCGGATTCGTCCAACTCGTTCGGAACTTCGCCTCGCGTAGCGCCTTGAGCAGATAGGCCTCGATGCGCGCCGCGTAGGTCGCTACCTCGTTCGGGTCGATCGCTTCGACGTCGATGTCGAGCCAGGCCATCGGCCACGTGCCGATGAGGATTTGGTAGAGGTGATATTCGTCGTTCTCCGTCGGCGCGGGCGAACCGTCGGCCGTACCTTTGCGGCGCGAATTGAAACGCGACCACCGCTTGAGCGCGCGGTCCCAGGGGCCCGGCATCTCCGAGAGGGCGTCGATGCGCGTGCGCGTATCTTCGCCGCGTTTGTGGTCGTGCGTCGCGGTCGCGAGCAGCGCGCGTGGAAAGTGCTGCGCGCGTTCGCGATTGGTTGCGTGAAATTCCGAGACCGACGTTCCGAAGCGCCGGGGGTCGCCGCCGACTTCGTTGAGCGACGCGAGACGGACGTACCGGTAGAAGGCCGTATCTTCGACGGCCTTGGCCATCACGGGGCTCGAATATTGTTGGAATTTCATCGCGAACCGCAACACGTCGTGACGATCGTAATTGGTCGACTGACCGGTCGTCCCGGCGGTGAGAACGCTTGCGATGAATTCGAAGACGCGGTCGTCGCCGATCTCGCTACGCTTGCGTGCCGCGCCGACGGCCCAGGCGATGAAGCGATCGTCTTCCGGCTCGACGGCTTCGTTCGTGACGTAGGTCCGATAGACGGGAAACGATGCGAGCACTTCGGTCATCGCATCGCGCAGCACGTTGTACGTGTAGTCGTTGGAGCGTCGATCCATGCCCGCGATGCGGTCGAGCATCGTCGCGAGCACTTCGAGTTCGCTCGCGAGCGTGGTGCGCATGATGTCTTTTTTCGCGCGGTAGGCGAACTGATCGAAATTCGTCGCGATGCCGGCGAATTGACGGTAGATGCGGTCGAAGACGAGTTCGTTCTTCGCATCCACGAACAGACCGTTGACGACGTTCATGAAGTCGTATCCCGTCGTGCCCGCGATCTCCCAATCTTCGCGCAACGTCTCGAAGCGCGCGAGAATCTTCTCGACGACGAGATACTGCGCGTAGCCCATCGCCTCCGCACGATCTTGTAAGAACGTACAGTAACCGCCCGGATTGAAGAGCCCGTCGACGTGGTCGATGCGCAGGCCCTGGATGCGACCCGCGGCCATGAGTTCGAAGACGTAGCGGTGCGTCTGGCCGAGTACCTCGGCATCCTCGACGCGTACACCCGCGAGGTCGTTGATGTCGAAGAACCGCCGGTAGTTGATCTCGTCCGCGGAGACGCGCCAAAATGCCAAGCGGAAGTGTTGCTTCTGCAAGAGGCCGTCGAGGCGATCGATCGCGCCGGGTTCGCCGTCGATACGAAACGCCGCGAGTGCCGCGTCGATCGCGTCGACGACCGAGCGATCGCGCGCGACGCTCGCGAGCTCGGCCTTGAGTTCGCGGGCGCGTTCGAGCGACGCGGTCGCGAATTCCGCCGCGAGCGCGCGCAGCGGCCACGCCTCACCGTGCGCGCGCCCGACCGCCAAGGCGAGAATTTCCGCATACGACGCGGTCGCGAGCGGGAAACGACTCTCGAAATACGCGATCGCAAACCCGCCGGTCACCGCATCGAACGTCGGGACGAGTTCGCCGCGTTCGAGGACGCGCCCGTAATAGTCGCCCAGGAACGGAACGAGCACTTTGCCGCGCATCTCGCTGCGCAGCGGGGCCCAATCGACATCGAAGTATTTCGCGTAGGGAGAAGCTTCGCCCGATTCGAGCACGTCTTGCCACCACGGATTTTCGGCTCCGCCGATGCCCATGTGGTTGGGGACGAAATCGAGCAGATGCCCGAGCCCCGCGGCTTGCGCCGCGTCGATCATCGCGGCGTGTTCGTCCGCAGTCCCGATTTCGGGATTGAGTTTGTTGGGATCGACGACGTCGTATCCGTGCGTGCTGCCCGGTCGCGCTTTGAGGTACGGCGATGCGTAGAGATGTCCGACGCCGAGTTCCGCGAGGTAGGGCACGATCGCGCGCGCGTCATCGAATCGAAACGCTGGATTGAACTGTAATCGATAGGTGGAGAGGGGAACCGCTCCGATCAATCGATCGTCCAGCGGACGGCCCACGGCGGAGCGATGCCGTCGGCGAAGGTCGGATCGTGCGTGCAGAAGACGACGTAGCCGCTCGGTAGCGCGGAGAAGCCGCCCGCAGCTTCGCCGCCGAGGTTCGCTTCGAGCGCGAGCGTCGTGCCGTCGTCGAGCCTCCATCGGGCGCGCAAGCCGGTCGCCGCAAAGGTTTCGTACGTCGCTTCGGCGCCCGAGATGTCACGGGTCCGCGGTGCGATCTCGGTCGCGCGAACGTGGAGCAACTGCTTGTAGTATCCGAGCCACGCCGCGTGCGGCGTCTGCTCACGCTCGTCCCAGCGTAGCGTACTTTGCACGAATGTCTCGAGCGCGCTCGGGTCGGGGATCCGAGCGCGCGCGGCGGGATCGTCGAAACCGGCGAAGCTGCCGAATTCGCGACGGCGACCGTCGGTCACCGCGCGTGCGAGTTCCGGCTCGAAATCGCAGAAGAACAGGAACGGCGTACTGGCGCCCCATTCTTCGCCCATGAAGATCAGCGGGATCGGCGGTGCGAGCAAGAGCACGGCCGCGAGCGCGCGCACGACGGAAGCGCGCGAGAGGGCGGTGATGCGTTCTCCCAGAGGTCGATTGCCGATCTGATCGTGATTCTGCAGAAAATTGACGAACGACGCGAGCGGCAACGAGTCGCTGCGCTCGCCGCGCGGCCGGCCGTCGCGGTGCGCGGACGGCTCGCCTTGATAGCCGAAACCTTCGGTAAGCGTACGCCCCAAGTAGTCGGCCGGATCGACGACGTAATCCGCGTAGTACCCGTCGCCTTCGCCCGTTGCGAGAACGTGTGCGGCGTGGTGTGCGTCGTCATTCCACTGAGCGCGAAATCCCGCTGCGAGCAGCCCGTGTTCGTTGTCCTCGTTCTCGACGATGAGGTGAACCGTGCGCGTCGCGCGGGCGTGCACGGTCGTTGCGAGTTCGTGCAAGAACGCGCGTTCCGCGCCGTCGTAGATCGCGTGCACCGCGTCCAAGCGCAGGCCGTCGAAGCGATACTCCTCGAGCCAATAGAGCGCGTTTTCGATGAAGAACGCGCGAACCACCGAGCGCTCGGGACGCCCGATGTCGATCGCTTTGCCCCACGGCGTCATCACGTCGTCGGAATAGAACTCCGGCGCGTAGGCGTGGAGGTAGTTTCCTTCGGGACCGAAGTGATTGTAGACGACGTCGAGATACATCGCGACGCCGTGCGCGTGAGCGTCGGCCACGAACGCTTTGAGGTCGTCCGGTGTTCCGTAGGCGTGCGCGGGCGCGTAGAGCAACACGCCGTCGTAGCCCCAGTTGCGCGTTCCCGGCGGCTGCGCGAGGGGCATGAGCTCGATCGCCGTGATGCCGAGGTCCGCGAGCAACGGCAGCTTCGCGCGTGCGGCCGCGTAGGTACCCTCCGGCGTAAACGTGCCGACGTGCAACTCGTAAAAGACGTGCTCGTGCCAAGCTCGGCCCGTCCAGCCGTCGTCCGGCCAGCGGAATGCGGCGGGATCGATCACGACGCCGTCGCCGTGCGGACCCGCCGGTGCGAAGCGTGCGGCGGGATCGGGCACGCGCAGGCCGTCGACGACGAACGCGTAGCGGGTGCCCGCGCGCGCGTCGCGCTCGAAGGTCTCGAAGAAGTCGTCACCCGAGCGCGCGATCGGTCGCGGAGCGCCGTCGTCGAGGACGAGTTCGACGCGCGAAGCGCTCGGGGCGTACAAGCGAAACCGAACGCCGTTGTTCGATAATTCGGTACCGAACGGCATCGCGTGGTGACAGATCGCGGACATCACCAAGTGATTTTCCCGCGCCTTACGCTTGCTAAACCGGCCGGAGGGAGTTAGCCCCTGCGCTGCGTTCCGTGCGAGGAAAAGACCATCGCAACGCCGTTCATACAGTATCGCAGTCCGGTCGGTTTGGGGCCGTCATCGAAAACGTGGCCAAGATGACCGCTGCAGCGCCGGCAATGGACTTCGGTGCGGGTTTCCAGGAGCGACGTATCGGTCGTCGTCGCGACCGCGTTCGGCAGTGGCCGAAAGAAACTCGGCCACCCCGTTCCACTCTCGAATTTCGTCGAGGCATCGAAGAGCGCGAGGTTGCAGCCCGCGCAAGAGAACGTCCCTGCGCGATGCTCGTTCAACAGCGGGCTCGAACTCGGCGCTTCGGTTCCGGCTTTACGCAGGACG
>JAABUX010003606.1_pt1 | contig 20372 bp, 19 predicted proteins | sample 5561851 | NCBI WGS metagenome assembly JAABUX01 (sample SAMN10711883, study PRJNA513361) | rock metagenome | isolation source: Antarctica rocks | place: Antarctica: Victoria Land, Richard Nunatak red sandstone | collected 2016-01-03 | reverse complement strand
TCAATGATTCTAAACGTTATGGCCTTATCTCAGTAGTTGTCAGTGCCAAAGAGTCGCAAGGCTCTAGTGTCCCCAATGGATGAAGTACCTGAGTACAAAGGCACTGTCTCGTATCGGCCATTCCGAGGATGTGACCTCGTCCCATAACATAACGCCGCATATCTACGTCACAGCTCCAACAAGGATGGACCTTTACAAGGACAAGGATACCCGAGTCCACGGCGCCAGTGGATTGGATGTCAATACACTGTGCCACGTTGTTGCGCCAAATCTTGTTCGAAGCTAGAGAATGACGACCAGCTGCACGTAATATATGATGAGATGAGTGTGCAACCATTACGAAAAGTCAACGGCAGTTGACTCGGCGGAGTCTGGCCATCTACAACAAGATGGGCCTTATAGACTGCTTGCACGGCCCACTTGCAATCCTTCTGATCATCCGCCCCAAGTTTGGACGCCATGGCTCTCCCACATTCCTCGGTGCACGATGAGCTCAGAGGATTGGCCTTTGTCTCGCTCTCGCTGGTCACTTTTACCCTTGGTGTGGTCGTTGTGTCCTTGCGCATGTACCTTCGAATATCTCGACGCATCACGGGCTGGGACGATTACACAATTTGTATCGCATGTGTAATGATCCCTTCTCGTCGTCAGCTCCCATCGCATTGTACTTATCCAGCATAGGCATTATCCGTCTTAGGAACCGTTGCCGACATCTACGAAGTTGCAAATGGCGCCGGCAAGCATATCAACACCTTGACACCAACTCAGGTGTCCGGCTTCCTCAAATGGACACTTATCGCAGAGCTTGAGCTCGTCATCAACACCTGTTTCCTCAAGCTTTCTGTTTGCATTTTTATCTTGCGATTCATCAACAGAACTAGGAAAAATCTACATTACTTCATCTATATCCTGATGGCATTCCTCATCGTCTCCACTATAGCACTGGTAATTACCTTGCTGGTTCAGTGCGTGCCCTTATCAGCGCTCTACCGTCCTGGCGTAAAAGGACGGTGCTTTCCCAAGCATGTACTTTACTCTGTAGCTTACGTGCAGGGAGGTGTGTTGTTCCCACAGTCCATATATGGCTTTTCTGACCTTTTCAATAGCTTTCAGTATATTTACAGACTTTGCCTGTGCTGGCCTACCTATCTTTATCCTGCGGAACCTTCAGATGAGCAAGTCGCTCAAGATAGGACTGTCAGTGACCATGGGGCTCGGGGTTTTGTAAGGTGATCTTATTCACTGTCCAAAAGAGATATGTTGACACAGTGTGTCTAGCACTGCGTCTTGTTCGATCTTCCGAACCGCGTTTCTATTCACGAACTATTCTGAAGATTTATCATGTCGGTCTCCAGACGTCTCAATTCAGCAGCAAAGGACTGACGAAGCTTCAGATGCAAACCTGATCAACGTAGTTTTCGCCCTGTGTGTCCCGTCCAAGATTCTACCTGCCATAAGCAGCAGCTGACACAGAAACCAGATTAGAGCGAAGCCTTGGCATCATCGCAGCCTCAATCCCTACATTACGACCACTCTTCGCCAATTTCAGGCCCATGTATAGAATCCATTCAGACAACACCAGGGAGCCGTACTCTGATCGTGCCCTCATCAACGGCGTAGCTCCTACCAAACAGCCACGAAAGATTATAGACGAATCGGTGTCATTGGATCCTATAGGCATAAGTAAGACGACAGATGTTCGCGTGCTACGCGACTTCTAACGTCAGCTGGAGGAGCAGGTCTAGGATTGGGGGAAGAGAGGTTTACTAAGTTGATTGTAGCCATATTACCATCGTTCAAGAAACCGGATTCGGGCAGATTGAATTGGAATACCAGATCATTCCCTCTTAGAAAAAGTGATAAAGAGCGACGAGTATGATGACGCTCACGGTGAGACCCCCAAAGCGAAACTTCCCCATAAAAACAGTAGATTATCTACATAAGGTACCTCGGGTACTTAGTACCTACGTAGAGCGCGTCACTCTAAGAGGTGGCCGCTTCAAGCTAGTATTATCTAGCGTAAGGTACATATAGGTAGAACACCACATATACTACCTTAGCGGCGGGTAACGGATTCTTCGTACGGTCTATAGGCGGTAGCAAATTGGGAACGGTAATTATTATAGTAAATTGAGATTTCACGTCTAATATTATAGACGTTAGTTTAAATTACGGTATCTAGTTTCTAGCCGTCAGCGTATAGTAGTAAATATAGAACGTCACTAGTTTTATTACGTCTTAAGAATAATATTATACGTAATAGTAAACGCTCGTGATACTGCCAAGACTACCAAGCCCTCTCCTCGGAAGTACGGGGCTCCGTATTTAATCAACGCTGTACAGATTCTGGTATCAGAATCAGTCGATTCAGCTGATTTTTTCGCGGAGGTGTTACGCCAGGCTGTAGGGTTTGACATACGTGGGTGGGTGGGTGTAGGGAGCAGGGCGCTGGCATGCTAGACAGGCTGTAGGATGCGCCCCTGACGCGGGGGCGTTTTATATTTCAACGCTAAAATTAAGGTTTTACAGGTATCGTTGATCAAGAACTTCGTTATAGGAAATCGATACCGTTACCTAATTAGACGTATCAGAAACGAGACTCGTTTTCGGCGGTGTTAATAGTTTTTAACGTCACTTATCGGTAACGGTAACTGGACGGTTCTGCTACAGTCCTGAGGAACCACATCCCGCCGCTAAGGTACTCCGTGCAGCGGCATAAGTTGATTTCGAAGCTGAAACCAAAGTAACATGCCGTAATGCTGCATCGGAGCAAGTGCTGCGGAATTGCTTTACCCGGTCGGCGTCCCTTGGGTGAGCCAATGAACGAGGAGCGGCTTTTCAATCCACCTCCAAGACTCTCCATCTCAGTTCTTCCACACCTTGACCTCCTCTCATCTTCACGATCAGACCGCTTGAGACTTTCTTACCAAGGTCACCACAATGGAAGCGTCTAAGGCCCGCCAAATCGTCACCGCTCTCCGAACTCGACTCAATGACGGCCGCTACCTCCTCCCAGTAACCAAGCAGCAGCAAGAAACCCAGAAGGCATCCACGACATCCGAACCCATCTGGGTGAGCGAAGTGGAATTTCCTAAGCCCGTAGAAGAGAACCTTCGCCAGACTGTCCTCAACGTGATCGAACGTTTAGGCGATGGGCACGAAACTTTCACTCCCGTGGATGTAGTCGGCGTCAAAGCAGAATGGGTAGGCTATCGTCACTCAGACCAGCCTCTAACCTCCATACTTTCTACAAAAGAGAATTACAGGGCTTTGGAAAAGGATCTTACCAGTGACGCTGTGCTATTACATGTACACGGTGGACTGTTCTAGTCAGTATCAATCCACCCAATCACCTCGAACTGACCACTCAATCATCAATTCCAGCCTAGGCAGCCCAGCTGCATCTCGCTCCACCACGGCCCTCCTCGCGAAACAAACTGGCGGCCGTTGTCTGTCCGTCCAATACCGTCTCGCACCCCAAAACCCCTTCCCAGCCGCGCTTCTCGACCTCTTCATCACCTATCTCTCACTCCTCTATCCCCTCCCTGGCTCCCTGCACACTCCCATCTCACCCAGCTCGATAGTCTTCACAGGCGATAGCTCCGGTGCGAACCTTTGCCTTTCTCTCCTGCAAGTCATCCTCTTCCTCCGCCGGCAGCGATGTACCTCTGATCAGCTCGTACTATGGAACGGCCAGCAAGTCCCCGTCCCCCTACCCGCCGGTCTCGCCCTCATCAGCCCTTGGGTAGACCAAGCCCGTGCCTTACCATCCTGGCTCAGCGATCGAGAATACGATCTCTATCCCAGCGGACCGCCTCGCGCGACAATGCCTGATTTTCCTTCCTGCGCTGCCTGGCCTTCTGATCCGCCGCGAGGGGATCTGTATTGCGATCTGTCCGCTCTGTGTCACCCGATTGTTAGCCCAACCGCTGCAACTGACTGGAGCGGCGCGCCGCCTCTGCTATTCATCTGTGGAGAGGAGAGAGCCGCTGATAGTAGCAAGGTGATTGCGCAACGGGCTTTTGATCAAGGTGTGAGTGTGGTGTGGGAACAGTATGAAGGTATGCCGCATATATTCATGCAGCTAATGGGCAAACTACCGCATTCGAGGATGAGTATGGAGAGATGGGCATCATTTTGCGTGGATTGCGTGGCCGGAGTTAAGGTGGGGAGTTGTGGGACATTCGTGGAGGTTGAGACTCTGCAGAGGAGGGAGGCAAAGATGTCGAATCTTACAGATCTGACGGTCGAAGAAGCAGTGTGTCGAATGCAAGCCCAGAGGGCTACTCGGAAAGTGTGGTACGGCCCTACCAAAAAGAAACCCAATCTCTAGCAAGACGGCATATGCTATCCCTTGTCTCACCTAGTCATATAGCTCGTTACGCCAAGACACCTTACACATGAGGAAATTCGTGCTGTTCTACCAACACAGACATTACACCTCCTTCCTCCCAACAACAACAATCATATCCGTACTCAGTGCCACGCCCATCTCCCTACACTCCCTACTAGCCTCTCCAATCATCTCTCGCAATTTCGCCCCTTCTTCTTGCCCTCGAGCGTCTAAGACTGCGTGGCTGAAATCTTCATAGGTGGAGAGGGATTTATCGCTATCGAACCTCGCACTAGCTTCCGACATGGCAACGCGGACGGAACTTGTAGCCGTGAGCCCGGCGGATGCGAAGTGCTCAGGGAGTTTGGCGATCCATCTGGCCTTGTGTGAGTAGGGAAAGATGGTTGGAGCCACTATGGTGAGGTAGAAGATAGGAAAGGGTGTATATGTTTGACGAAGCCATAGCTTGGAAAGGCTCCAACCACGGAAAGAACAGCAGGAGAAAGGGAAAGGACTACTGACTCCTTCGGCCCCAGCTTATCCTCCCACCCACTTGCAAAATCCACCAGCGCATTCAATTTCTCCGCCGAAGCCATCGGGTCCGCTTTGATGATACGTCTAGACACCACGTCCAGCTCGTTCCATTGCAGATAGCCTCCTGGCTCTGTCCACAAAATCAACCTGCCTACGCCCTACGATGATGAAAACCCTTACCCACAGTCGGCGAAACCCGAACGATCTCTTTGCGAAGCAAGAAAGGTACTGGAACGCACTCACTCAACATCCTTACGAGATTCCTCAGAAGGGGTCCAGGGTCGTTATTCTTGACAATCAATGCGAAGATGGCAATGTGCACCACATCGTACTTGCCCACCAGCTCCTCTGGTACCTTTTCCGAAAAGGCGTCAAGAGTGTTTATCGTTACGTTTAGAGGCAGCCAGGCTTTGGGCGGGGCTTGGGAGATATCGATGTCGAAGCCGTCGAGCTGCGTGGTTGGGGGTTGGGTGCGAGCGAGGTCGAGGAGGAAGATGCTGGAGAGGGGAGGACGATTACTTTGGCAGGTGGGGTGGGAAGGGTAGGGAGGAATAGGAAATCGAGAAGTACCCTGTCCCTGTACCCACGTCTGCGATCTTCAGGTGCGGGGTTGTGTCTTTGAGAAAGGGGATGCTGGGATGGAGCAGATAGCCTAACTGTTCTTTCCAGAGATGGTGTTGCAAGTTTAACCCGTAGAGAGAGAAATCAGCTCAGGCTAAAAGACATGGCCTCCACGTACCTTACCTCATGGAAGACAGATGTCCCCGCCCCAAGACGTAGGCGTTCTGTGCCGCCATGCTTTCTTTGTTCACGAGATAAAGTTCGGTAGACGATTATTCTAGGGCTACGACGTCGGATGGTGGGTAAAGAGTGGTTGATCAAGAAATGAGGGATGGGTTTCAGATTGAGAATTCAGGTTATACGGACTTGGAACTTGTGTTATGATATCCGTTTCCGGGTAGATAAGGTAGAAAAGTAACGACTGATTAATTGACGTTTCATATGTTACCAAATGATATCATCGGGCATTATGATTGCCTTACATTCCGTCCGTCGCCTAGCAAGGTGTGTACTCCTTTCCGCTTCTAACGATCAGTTTACCTACCTTACTTTACGCCCTAGCTATACGCGCTATGTATAGCTGAGTAACGACGGACTTCTACATTTAACGCGTGGATGGGCTAGGCCATCTAGACCAAGAAGTGATACAGGATGGCTATACATATGCTAACAAACCAAAGCTGGTCCAGATAAATGCACTTGCGAGTACCAGTACGCGAAACTCATGTGAAAACCTCACGCTTCGAGGCCTGATAGCCCACCACGAAAAGTCCCAAGCGGTCAAGGAGAGGAAGGCCGAGAAAGTCAGGACAAAACCCAAGCACGCTAACATACCATCCATCGTCAAGACCATTTGTTGGAAGCGACGCCAGTCCGCAGCGAGCCCGTGGTATATCTCCAACGCCCGGCTTGTCGCATCACGGAGGCTTCCTAGAAGATCCCACTGTATTAGTCTTGGATGGTGAAGAGGTGGACAGCGGGGGATACCTTACCGTTGGACCATTGAGCTTGTGTACTGCGATGCCTTTCACGAATCGCGGCCTTCAAGCAATCGTATACCTCGCGATCCTCTTGCAATGTGACACTACGTAACTCCCAGTCCTTGATAATTCCATCTCGTCTGGGATATCGGGGATGCTGTGCGTTGAGATTTCGCTTCGCAAACTCAAGCGGTGTGAAGCCACTCGCTGTTCTTCTCGTCAGATCTGCCCCGGCTGCGATCAACATTTCTGTGAAATCAATACGGCCTTTGCCTCTGTCAAGAGCATGGAGTAACGCTGAAAATCCAAGGCGATCCTCACATTCTACACCGAGCCCATGTTCGACTAAGAGGGTGGCGATTGGGCTGTTCGATTTGACAGCCCAGATGACTTCGGAGCCGATAGCTTTTCGAGCCCTCGTATCAGATGGCATACCGTCTCTTCGGCCACATCCAGCTTCTAATAAGCACCGGTAGATGAACGGATCTTCATGACGACCTATGGCGAAGAAGATCGAGTCGGAAGCGTTGAAGGTGGGATTCCTCAATAAGTCCTTCAGTATCCAACATTCGGCCTCGGGGTCACCATTGTACTCTGGTCTTCCGAATTGTATCGAGTGCCACCGTTCCAGGAGATCGTCAACTGCACTTGATGCTGGAAGTATCTCACTCTCGCTCATCGAAGGGCAATAGGTGTCCAACGATGCTCCCGCTTCCGCTAAGGCCGCAACAATATCGACACTGCCACTCCCGGCGGCGGCTCTGATATATGTTCTGTCGTCAGAAGGATGGCACTCGTCAAGATCGAAACCACAATGCAAAAAGGGGTTGATCATCTCCAAAGTGCCCTTGGCGCAAAGAAGCCTCAAGAAACTTTGACGAACTACTGATGTCGCATTCTTGACCTCCGCCACTTGTAAAGGAATGTCAAGTTCGATTGCAGGCGCAACAGCTCTTGCCTGTGGGGCTGATAATTCTGCAGGAGTATGGAACTCCGAGAGCTGGGCATGGAGACATTGTTGAAAGCTTGGGAAGGCCCGAGCTAGCGCTGCTAGAACCCACAAATCGACACCCTCCATTTCCTGGAGCGTGAAGATATCGACATATGATAAGACAAAATCCTTGAGGAACGACAGGCCATTCTGTGATTGAAAGATGAGAGAACAGGCCGAGTAGCCATTCGAATCACACAGGGTGAGATCTGAACCTGCTCTAATGAGGAGGCTCGCGATTGGTTGAAGCTTATGCTCGAGGCCGCTCGTCAGACTCATCAACTCGCAGCATAGATGCAGAGGGGTACTGTCACGCTGTCAGTCACTGGCGCGAGTACATCTTATCAGGCTACAACATACCTCCCATTAAGACTTCGAACATCCGAATCTGCCCCTTGCTGGATCAAAAAGTTGCAGAGCTCCGTCGAGTTCGCGTTGGTAGAGAGACTGTTGTAGACGGCCTCCTGCGTGCCCATGGGCGTCAGTAACACTCCCAATTTTCGAAGGCGAAGGCTCACAGGCTTACATGAAGGAAGGTATTCCCCCAGGGTGCCAAGATGTCTGTAGGCTTTGCTTCGCCGTTCGCAAATAGTGTCTCCAGTCCAGAGATGTCACCGTTGTGTAGGCAATCGATGAGCAAAGGGTTTTGATTGTAGGAGCGGGATCCCAGACTCAACGAGATTGACGGTGATCCGCATTGAGAGTTCCTCAGACCGAAACCAAGCTCAATGATCTTATTAGCGATCCAGGGAGCGGGATAAAGTGTAAAGGTTACGGCACTTGAGGTTCGATGATCCTGCTTTCTGCAAGGCGTCTGTTCCGTGCGCTGCGAGATTTTTCTGACGGTCATTGTTCCGACGGTCAAGTTGTATATTGCCAGGTTCCAAGACTCTGTGACTGATCTTGTCGCTTTCTGTGGCCTCTTCGAACCTCTTGCCGTACCCCATGGTTGGAGTAGATCCTGAGAGGTCTGCCCGTTCTTGGAACTATCGTCATAGGTTGAAATTTCATGACTGCTTCCTGCTGACCTCGGCTTGGAATAGGGCTTACACGACGTCCTTGGGTTTGTGGATGGCTCCGAAAGATCTTTCTGCTGAGGCGTCATCGATAGGACACTGTGATTCATTGGCAAAAACCTGAGCAGCCTCAGTGCTGATTCCTGCTGCAAGTTACACTGGTCCGTTGGGAGAGTCTGAATTTGCTGCGAGGTCGCACAAGCAAGGTCTGCTGGTCGGTCTTCTGGTCGGTCTCCTGAAGTTTGTTGAACCCTTCCAAGTTCATTCTGTAACAGCGAATTCAAGGAGCTTGCGGACGTCACGAGCTGAGAAATATCGGATGATCGCGATTTGATTTCCTTGAAGATAAGTTTTGATCGAGCACTGCCCAGCATGAGACTCCGATGGAGTAGATCGTCACCATTTCGGGGATCTTACTTGGAAAGAATGCAGAGCAGGAAGTTGATCGTTTCTAGATGATCCGACAACAGATTCTCATAATTCTCCACTTCTTCGGCCGAGAAGAAGACGCGGATCCGCACGGACATATGTACCCTTGACAACGACTTCCCATTAAGACTGTTCTGCAGTCTTGAGATCTTTCCTTCCAGAGCCAGGAGGTCTGTTTTCATTATCGTAGCGATATTGGTCCAGTCCCTCTGAAGGTCCGTACCCAAATGCTCGTCCCCGATCTCATTACCAACCTTCTCAATCTCCGAAACCACTCTACGTAATCTTTCTATCTTGGCAAAGAGTCTGCGAATATGATCGGGCGCATTCTTCAATGATTGTGCTATGTTGTGGATCTTGGTACAACTGCTAAGAGTTATCGCCGACAGACTCGCGATGCTGGCAGAGAAGCCTACGAAGGCCAATGCCGCCGAAGCTGGATCCATTATAGAAAACCAATCAGAAGGCTCTTGTTGTCTCGCAAGGACCAACGGATCGTTGTGCAAGATGCTGCCGTCGGAGCGCGGATCAGATAACTTTTAATTATGGAGAAAAGAACTCTCAAAGCTGTCGAGGAGTGAGGTGGAGATATATGGCCGCACACAGACTGGAGACGCTTAGGAGGTTAAAACATCTCTTATTTCGTCCTCAGCTTCGCCCCTTGCGATTGGCTATCGAGTTCTCCAATGCGATGCACTCCCTGTCTATAATTGTCTCTGAAACGCCAACCGCTGATTATGCAGGTACCCGAAACCAGCAGAATAGCAGAAAAATCATGATGTATAAATCTAGGGTTTTCCAATCTCACCATATGCGGGCTCCCTACAAGGGACAATCTCACACGATTTTACAATATCTTCGTTTCCACGTCATCTAGTCATCGAAAACTATTCAGAGAGCGAGCCATGGATCCTGCTTATAGACAAAGCTCGCCACACAGGGTTTGAAGATAAGTAACTTGGTACCGTTCCTCACGAAGTTACCCATCCAGTCCCAATTAACATCACCACCGTCTCCTCTATTCACTATGGTACCCTCCGGAAATACAAGAACATCATAGGGCACCATTTTGGGACTTTGTCGTTGGTAAAACTTGACCACAAATCTCTCCACGGTCCCGTTGGCATTGAAGTGGTACTCGAGCTCGTTGTTGATTACAACGACATTGTATCGACTCTGATGACGCTCCGCAAAGACGTGATGGCAGAGACGGAGGACCCATGCGCTGCGGGCGATGTGGTCTTCCACCGAACGTGTGATCGTTTCCGGCAACTCGGAAGCGGAAGACTGGATGGATGGGGTGAGACCAGCGCGATTATTCTCCTCGGGCTGCTTGTCGTGCTTTTCGTGATATGGACTTGGACGCTCGGTATCAACTGTGATATAACGCCGTCTTCTGGTGATCAAAGCGACCAGAGTGAAGATGAGAAGTACTGCGCTGATCGACCACATGAAGCTGGGAAACATAGTCTAGTGGAACTTAGCGGGGGGTAGTATTCTATGGAATATTGCGAGCCAGTTTTACTCACGGGAAAGCTCCCAACTTACCCAAAAAGCGGTTGTCACATATAGGTATCGGGCATGAATACAGCATGGACGCAAGTAAGAAAACCGTATGAGCAATTCTTGGGTTGGATCATCCATTTCTTAAACGCAACTCGAGAAGGATGGGACGAAAATAGAGGGGGTTAGCCAAAGAATTGGCTTGCCCCTGCGTGGCCTGCGCCTCCTAGCATGGTGACAGGCCAGCCAATCTATCCTGCCGATCGCCATCCAAGGAGTGCATGTTGCATCATAGCCGCCGTCGCTGACGTTGATTGTTGGGGGCGGCGTACTATTCCACGGGCTCTTGCAGCCCTACCTCGCTCCACGAGCCAATCAGACGTGTCGTCCCCCATGAATTTCCCTCTCGTTCAAACGGTCTTTGATGCTTTTCAAGCAACGGCGACTCCATTTTGGTCGAATTCGGCTCCAACCTACGCTCCTAACCGATACCAAACTCTTCCGACTCCTAGCCTCCAGAGGCAAGGCTTGCGATCAAGTTTACTGATTATGCGGATCCTTGCGCCGCCTCTGACGCAGGTAGAACTTCCCATACGCATTTTGACACACAACATCCGCTATGCAGCAACATCACTCGAGAGGAACGAGAGGCCATGGCATGAGCGACTGCCTTTGATAGTATCAGAGTTATCTTACAATACCCAATTCCTCACTGGAAGCACTCCCAATAATGAATCGATTTTCCCCGAACCATCCGCCCAGACTGCGGCCGGAGCAGCCTTCATATGCCTACAAGAGGTCCTGCACGGGCAGCTGGTCGACATACTAGCTGGTCTTAACGACCAAGATATCTCCAAAGACAGCTCTAGCCCCTCCGCCGGTCCGATCTGGGCACACATCGGCATTGCCCGTGAGGACGGGCTCGAAAAAGGTGAATACAGCCCCATTCTGTACCCTGTCCGGGTATTCTCCCTCCTCCACTTCGAAAATATCTGGTTAAGTTCAACGCCGCACGAACCGAGTAAAGGGTGGGATGCCGGCAGCCCGCGTATCCTCACAGTTGGGGTGTTCGAGCACAGAATCACTCGACAGCGGATAATGGCTTGTTGTACCCATCTCGACAATCAAGGCGGCGAAGCTCGCAAGCAGAGCGTTCGTCTCATCCTCGAAACAATCGAGCGTATCCGAAATCAGTGGATCACCGCCATCTGTGCCCCGGATGGTAAGCTGGAGGATCGATCCGGGGAGATGGGCGTCTTTTTAGCTGGCGATTTCAATTCTCTGCCAGAGCAGGAAGCGTATCTTGAGATGGCGCATAGTGATCTGATGTGCGATCTCCGCGAGCATGTGGAATCGAAAAATCGTCGCTATGGTGAGGATATCACGTTTACGGGTTTCAACAGGGATCAAGATCCAGAGGATCAAGGCCGGATTGACTTCATTTGGCTGGGGCCGAAAGAGACTGTCGTAGGCCGAGGTGGTCTTTATGAAGTCGGAGTTTCCAATCCTGCGCTTGCAAGGCCGGGGCTGTGGTGGGAGGTGCGAGGATATGCTGTGTTGCCTAATGTTTTTGAAGAAGGAATTTATAGCAGTGATCATCGACCTGTGGTTGGGGACGTCTGCTTACATGGGGTAGTCTGACTTGAACCGCCTGGGGAATTGAGGCTAGACTTGTGCGGTCACGCTGAGAGAGTGTTCGCTCTTCATGCCGAGGACTTTATGTGTATGGAAGCCCTCATCCTAGAATTCTGGGTATGGTCATCCATTGGACATTGTATCATCTCATGATTTTCAGGTGTCGAGAACGAATCCTACGCAGCAACACTCACCCACCTAGCAAGAATGATTCTATTCAACAGTACGGCTATAGTGACACAACAGGACTATATTGATATATACCCTTACTAACAGCTATACGATTAATAATTACCAGTAGCTATATAATAAAGTAATACTACGATGAACAATGGCGACGGCAATTCACAGTGTCATGTGACATAAGTTGTCGGTTGGAAAAGACGTCTGATTTGGACGATGTCGATGCTTCTATGGAACAGAAGTTGTCGTTAGAGTTCCTCATGGTGAAGAGGAGGATAGTCGTCATGGTGCCAGCGCCGTCCTGTCGCAACTTGGATGCGGACAGTCCGGTTCCCCCACTGCTCCATTAGCCACATTGCGAGCAGGCGATTGTATTTCTATATCGGCATGTAGGTGATGCTCGTGATAGGCTTATATATGCATGCTCGTACGTGAGTCGTATCTCTTTCAAATGTTTTGAACGATGGGATGAAGGCGATAGGATGTCAGGGCGGTAGGATAGGAGGCGATAGGCAGGGTGATAGGTAGGTAGGTAGGGCCTGGGAGCTTGGAGTCCTCCACATCGATTCCCAGGAAATTTTCCAGTTGGTTTACCTAGCGATCGACCAGAGTTTTCCAGCGCGGAGCCTGTAAGCGTATACTGTATTTGCGATAATGGCACGACCTGGCGCGCCTATCTATTCTTCCCTTTCTTAACAGACTTCCACTCGATACCGAGCGTGCTAACAACGGCCAGACATGCAAGACCTAATGCAATATGAAAAACGTTCACAAGAGCCCCGTTATAGGCGCCCAGCACCCGATCGCGGAATTGTGCTGGGACCGCTTCGATAAGGCCTGTCGCACCATTATTCAATACTGAGTTCGGGTCTAGTCCTGGTACTTCTATGGCCAGATTGCGGGTTAACCGGTTGAGGAACACATTTTGCGCAATAGATAGGACGACGATACCGCCGAAGATCTGTGTGAAGCTTAACAGGACCAGTGCCGTGGGCACCGTGGAGTCATCAAGTACGGTTTGTACGGCGATGAAGGGCGGTTGGAAAGCCATTCCGATGCCGATCCCGTAGAGGATTTGATACGAGATCCACTCTCCGGCACCTGTGTTAGGCGTGAATGTACTTATGAGCCCTACTGCAACAGCCGCAAAAACGCTGCCGAGCATCAAGACCGGACTGTAGTAGCCGATGAAACTCGTCAAAGGACCACCGATTAGCGCCGTGATGGCCATGGCTACGGCCAAAGGTAGGTACATGAGACTAGATCCAAATGTGCTTGCCCCGCGCACTGCCTGGAAATATAAAGGTAAGTAGTAGGCAAGCACCCAAAGAGTCGCGAAATTGCAAAAGGTAATGAGACTAGCAAAGGCGACAGTCCGCTGACGCAGCATCTTCAGTGGGACCATGCTGTTGTCTCCAGCCCTGTGTTCCACGACAACGAATATGGCAAGGAGCACGAAGGCCATTGCGAGCAGAAGGATAATTCTCGAATTGGCCCAAGAGTATACCGTTCCCGCCCACTGCAGGGCAAGTACCAAACACACTGTCATTGGTACCTCTATGCCGAAGCCTTTCAAGTCGAGGCGCTCCAGTCTAGCCTTGCGGTTGAGATGTCCATTTTCGGGTCGACGGATATGATCGATGCTGAAGAATACTATAACAATGATAGCGACGCCCAGCGGGATGATGATGTAGAAGCATACTCTCCACGACGAGTAATGAGCTATAGTTCCGCTGATTAAGGGACCAAAGGCCAGGGCGGCACATCCTACGCCGCCGCAAATTGCAAGAAAAATGGGCCGGCGCTCGAGTGACGTTGTATGTGCGATGATGATGTATATGCCCGCATTTATGCTAGCTGCTCCTAAACCGCTCAGTGCGCGTTCCATGATGAATGCTGTGGACGTTGGAGCCGCGGCGGTCAGAACTGTGCCAATGACGAAGACGAAAATTGAGGACATGTAAAGTGTCTTCATCGAATAGAAGGAGTACAGTCGTCCAAAGATCAACATTGGTGCAGATAGTGCAAGCAAGTATGCTGTTTGATACCATCCGAGGTCGCTGAGAGCGTTGAATTGATTTGTGATGACCGGGCTCAAGGTACCTATACAGCTGCTGTCATAACCGACGAAGAAATTTCCCAGAAAGAGGCATATGAACAAAAGGGCGAATCTGATCCCTGTGGGATCGTGGACATTTTCCGACTCTTCGTCAGCCGCAGATCCAGATTCTTCTTCGGCTCTAGCCTGTTCTTGCGAGCTGGTGGATGTCTGCGCAGCTTGATCACGTTCGCTGGCATCCTGTAGCTCTATCGCACTGGTAGCAGTCTTGGGATCAATAACAGATTGGAGCTCCATCTTGAGCTACCATGGTCTTATTTTCAAATCTGTGTGCAGCGCCAATAATAAATGGTACAGTCAATGCGCAAGAGGCATTGTCTCGTAACTGGGGACAAAGACTCTTGGGTCGTGCTGGGTCATGTGTCCTTCGACTCTGCCATCCGTGGTACTCTTTGACCAAGCGCAAGAATCATTCCATGAGTCTGCTACAGTCAGGCCGGTCTATAACGATACGTGATTTCCACAAGGGGATAAGGGATATCGTATTGCACACCCTACGTAGTCAGCCGCGCTAATGCGAGGGGACTTCTTTAATGACTTACTTTTATCTATAAATCTATAGTGTAGTAGATGGCTACCAGGTGAACCCTTCTAATTTGCCCATCTAGTTTCTCCATCACCTTGACCTACCTATCTTCACGTTAGAAGTTAAACCTTAAAAAGTTAGCTCCGGAGAGTGTGACTTACATAGTACTGCCGAAGGATGGCTACTAAGCGAGGTGTAGAACTCGGAAAGCCTAAGCGGGCCGAAGAACAAGCTTTGTCAGCCTCGTCGCCGGAAAGTGGCAATGTGGGTACTTCGAAATTGGTTCTGCTTGACCACTCACAACATGTGAGACATAGTCTTCACTCTTCAGCTACCATCGGATCGAGAGGCTAAATGCGATGATCCTACACATCACTCCGTAGCTGCAGCTGATGTTGGCTCACATGGGCAGCGCACCGCCTACTACAACAGTAGTGTACATAATAACCAGCCCTCAGTCGGGCTGCGAAGGATTCCAGCCCCTGCAGTGTACCTTCTTCATCATTTGCAGATTGCCTCCACATGTCACGCTACGCCGCGCCAGCCTGCACCTATCCTTGCATGTTCTCTCGATTGCGACAGTACCCGTCCAATGGGATCGAAGTGTTCCCAGTCCCTTGAAGATGTTTCAGACTGTTCGAGGGTTACTTTTTCCCGAGGCAAGCTGAAAGGCACCAGCACGGCACAGCCTGAAGAGCTTGCATCGCGAGTCCGAGATCATGGTGCGCGTTTCTGTTTTCGCACCGGCTCAGCTATGGTATCCGTTCACTTGGATATTGCCAGGTAGCATCGTCAAGCTGAACTACTTGTGGTCTTCTGCGTGCCCATTTTCTCTCTATTTCCTGCTACTACTGCTGCGCTCGATCAATCACAGCCTTGTCCACTCATTCGAGCAAAACACCACCGAAGCTCATAGAGAAGATAGGTACGTTCCTCCCAATGTATGTCGCTAAGGTCCAAAGCTAACAGCTAAATAGACCCCCGGTTCCCCTAGACCCGAGTAGTAGAAATGGCAAAGAAGGAGAAAAAAGACAAGGCGGCGAAGAAGGGCCAGCAAGCTCCCCCGACGCCTCGACCTGAGATGATGCAGTCGCCCCAGCCAAGGTTTGGACCCATACAAAACGCTTTCAATGGTTCATCAAAAACAGCCTAATTACATATGAGATAGAACGGCCTAACGGGGACACATATATATAGTTACCAAACCGCGCCCATGTCTCCGCAGCAAACTGGATATGCATCCCCACCACCAGTAGGGCAACCCCCATGAAAAATTCCACCAATGGTCAGCGCTGAAATACGTCAACAGATGCAATACACGCAAAGTCAGCCGCAGGTCATCAATAATTACTACACCGTCGCCCCTCCGGAAAAGAAGAAAGAGAAGAGTTGTTGGGCGACGACGTGCGGATGCTGTTTATGGACTTGTAAATGTCTAGTCTGCTTTGGGAGCATTATTTAAGGGACGATTAGTTACAATTAAGGTATTGAGTGGTCCGTGAGCTGGATGCCCTACACGCCAGGATAGACGGGCCATTATTCTATCCCGAGCGCTCTAGATAATGGTTGGAACGATAGCACCGGAGGATTCATTGGAGTATGCATAATATTGTTCTTATAGAACATACCTAGGAACCGCACCGCATACGCAGCCCGTTCATCGGCTTCAAGGCCTACTACGCTATGGTGGATGTGATTGTGCAATAGATACAGAATTTGTTACCAATGAACATTGAGGATATGAGCCCTTAGCCGGAGTAGTCGATATGCTTCTCCCTACTACGACATACTCAACTCATACTTACTGCAATTCCGCTACCCTGCGCTATGTATCCTATTCAAAGTGATACACACTCCTTCAAATCCTTCGAAGTAATCGAACAAGCAGATCGCCACCCAAAGACTTTTCTCGTCCTCCATCTCTTGCAATTTGATGAACTGGTGGCCAAAAATTGGTTCCTTAATCGGCCGTGTGTACTTCAAAGTACTTTGTCAACTTAGAGATGAGGTCGTGCTGAACGGGTAAGGTTTCTTGAAATCTCGATGATAGGAAGGGACAATTCCCATCAAGGCATTCTGTGCCATCGTAGACAGACATCAATTCGCACCGTCACCGGACATCGGAGAAGCAGGATGCACTCGAGGATACATCCTACCTCTAGCAGTCTCTTTAACTTTGATCGCTGGCGTATCTGATCATCCAAACCGTGATTTATGGCCATGCCATGATGCCTCGGCTCGATCCATACGTCGTAGATTTAGATATCTAGGTATAACTTGTCTGGCATGGTTCGAGTTGAGACGGTCGACTTATGGTTGTAGTTATGCTTCATGTCCACTAGAATATTTCAATCGATCGGACGCAAGGACAGTCTGTTGATGATGCACATTCGACTTGATCAAAACATCTCTGGGGTTTGCGGGGAGAAAGCCAGAGGCTGTCTGATGCCCGCACTAGAAGATGTTGAGCCTATCACGGTGAATGGCAGCAGGAAATAAGGGAGCAAGCGTGACGGACTTGCCCACAACAGGGTAGGGCCAAGCCCCCAAAACAGCCCCCCCTGGCCACCCCTGGAATGCAGACTGAGAGGAAGCAACGAGGTGTTGTCCGTCGAACGCATGCTTCCTCGCCCTCCTGCTATCCTTCCGCTACCCATCCTGTCCATACCTACTCTTGTATCCTAGGAAACTGATTCTTCCCTTGCATCGCCCTACGCTGCATCTTCAGTTTTCCCTGCTTGACCCACGTCGAGCATTGTATTCGGCGCTTTCCCAACATTGAGATCTTGTTTCGTCCTCATCCAACATCGCTTACACCTCACTTCTATTTGCAACCACGAGCATTCCGCAACACATCACAGACATATCCCGTAGAGAAGACGCCCTTTTTGGAGATTCTGGTGACGGTCGAGAGAATATAACGAACTGGAGTGGTACGATTTGCAGATATGTCGCTTATACAGGTGCATGGGCAAGCTGCAGGTTCGTGCACTCTGACATCCATTTTTGGCAGCATATAAGCGCTGGCTTGCGACCACTCCTCGCACAGAATCGCGGCGTTGCCCAAACTTGTCGACACGCCTTGTTTCATCACTCCCTGATAGATACAAAATGGGCCAACTGAAACGCTCTCCTGCCCAAAGCACCCTTCGAGCACTCGCTAACAACCCCTTTGCAACGACAGAATCCGGCAGACAAATATCGCCCGGACTCACGACCAATCTTCCTTCAAATAATCCTTTCCGAAATCGGACAGTGTCACCAACCAACAGCATCCCCTCTCCTATAAACAACACGTTTGGCACCGTCTCAAGTACTGCCCCTGAAAGGCCAACGTCACGCAATCCCTTCCTTGATCAGCCGGAGAAGAAGAACTCGACTATGGTACACGTCCGGTCAACATCACCAGAGGAAGGAGCTTCAAGAATGGCTGGTCGAGCGTCTCCACCAAAGCCTGCTTTTACAGGCCATGCGGTAGATCTATTCGTGGGTCTCACTCCTGGTGCGCTCCTTACTGAGACTGACGAGTGGTACTAAGGACAACCTCACACTTGATAATTCTCCACCGCCCCAGGGCATGCCTCCACCATACAGCAATCGCGCTCCACGCGCGGATATCATGCCTCTACAATCTACCGAGAACCTCCCTCCTAAGACCAGGAACGGCTTGGCCGGACATCATGCAACCCGATCACAGGAGGAAGGACATCATCGACCACGCACCGGCGCAAAGCCTCGAGGACCTGAGCTCGACATCTTTGCAGATCCCCCTACACCTGAACAACACAGATCACGAGGACACAGGATGAGGCGGAATTCGGAATCCTCCATCAACAGCAGAGTCATGAGCCCAGAAGAAGAACGGAAACGAAGGGAACGCCATCGTCGTGAGCGAGAGGCTAGACATAGAGATGGCAAGGGCAGGCCTCCGACATCCTCGAGATCGAAGAAGCCAAACAAGCAGGTCGATATCATTGATTCTCTCGATGTCACTAGTATTTTCGGGACTGGCGGTGAGTCTACCAGCCATTGCGAACGATTGTGTGAAGAACACTCTCCTGACTTCTACAAACAGTATTTCACCACGACGGACCCTTTGACGCATGCAATCCCCACCGCAATCGCAAAGGTCAACAACGAGCACCAATGCAAGCTTTCGCGAAGGATTCGGCCAATATGGCCATTGGTGGCTCTGGCCCGGTCAATAAAGATCTCAACTTCGCGCAGTTCCATGGCCGGGGCGCTGAAGGCTTTACCGACTACTCAACATCAGGCGCGAAAGCTCTGCAAGAGCCGATCAACTTGGAACCCTATACAGACCCCAATGTCTCAGCCAGAGCAACTCCAGGAGTTCGAGGGAATATCGATCGAGCGTCAAGTTTCAACCCCACCGCCCGGGTTGACAAGATCCATGGCGAGGAGAGCATGGGTTTAGGTACCACAACACATCTTGAAGGAGCACCTGCAGCGCGAGCTGCGATTGTACGCCGCGAGTCAGAAGCTGACCAGGTTCCGGCCTCAGGAAATGCTGGCGGTTTAGGGAGAAAGCGAAGTCTAGCACAGAAAATCCGTGGCATCAGCAATGTCAACCGCAGTCACGGAGTAGGACCGTCGGGAAGGATTACGAGCCCAGAAGGCACTTACGAGCGTATGACTGTTCCTACAAGCCCCGGGGACCCACCGAGAGCGGGAGGCATGCCCAATATCAGAGAGACCAATCCATTCTTCAATAGCTACGATGATGAATACGAAAAAAAGGGCCAGAAGATTCAGATTGCTGAAGAAAGGAATCGACGTGGCAGCATCGGTGGTGGTGAAGACCAAATCAACGTCAGATCTAGGGCCAAGAGTAGCCCCAAGCGTGCCATCGGTTCGGGTATGCTGGAGAGAAAAATCACAGGTGATGGTCCTACCGTCGCGCCGGCGGAGACTGTTGGTGGGGGAGGTGGCGGATTCATGAGCCGCGTCAAGAGTTTGAGGGGTGGGAAAAGATCGAGGCCAGAGAGGAACATGTTCTAATTGGTGCGTCGATGTTTTCAAAGGATAGAGGTTGGTTATTCCGGACCTTGATCACACGATGGTCACGATACGATCGGTGACTTGGTCTGGACGCTCTACATGATACTGTTTTCCCTCTCGTTTGTTCTGATCGATATGTCGCTCTACAAGGTGATGGCACAGGCGGAAAACTCCTGCCTTTGGCGTTCTCGTAAGGGTTGATACCAGGATAGACTGCTTATAGTCGACTATGAAGAGCCAATGCACTCTTGACTTGATAGAGTTTGGTATTGTGATCTTGTGCATGGAGCTGTTTCTGTTGCAAATCAGCCTATCTACGTGAAGCCTTGTCCACGGTGTAGAAGTTGATCGTGAACCCCCGACGCTATGCCCAGCACACAAGTACCCTTTCCTCATCTACCAGAGGTATACCAACCGTCCCTCCCCGATTCCCCCATCCCCTTCCTCCCTCCCCATATTCCATCCATCCCCATCCCCATCCCCTTCCCCCTCCCCCCCATCCTAACCCCCACCCATATCCAAACCCCCCCTCCCCGCTTCTAA
>JAABUX010003605.1_pt1 | contig 20374 bp, 23 predicted proteins | sample 5561851 | NCBI WGS metagenome assembly JAABUX01 (sample SAMN10711883, study PRJNA513361) | rock metagenome | isolation source: Antarctica rocks | place: Antarctica: Victoria Land, Richard Nunatak red sandstone | collected 2016-01-03 | reverse complement strand
CGAATGCTATGATCCTGGCGCGGTTGCGCGCCGAGCGGCCGGGGGATGCGATACTGTCCGAGGAGGAGCGGGACGGCGAGGCGCGGCTGTCGGCAAGCCGGGTGTGGATCATCGATCCCTTGGATGGGACGCGCGAGTATCGCGAGGGGCGGGACGATTGGGCGGTGCATGTGGGGTTGGCGGTCGATGGGGTGGCGACGGACGGCGCGGTGGCGCTGCCGCCGCTGGGGCTGACGCTGGCGACCGACCGGCCGCCGCTGCTCGCGGCCGCGAACGTGCCGCCGCGCATGGTGGTCATCCGGACACGGCCGCCTCAGGTTGCGGTGCGGGTGGCGGACGCGATCGGGGCGGAGCTGGTGGGGATGGGCTCGTCGGGGGCGAAGGCGATGGCGGTGGTGCGCGGCGCGGCGGACATCTACCTGCACGCGGGCGGGCAGTTCCAGTGGGACAATTGCGCGCCGGTCGCGGTGGCGCGCGCGGCGGGGCTGCATGTGAGCCGCGCGGATGGCTCGGCGCTGGTGTATAATCTGGCGGACACGTGGTTGCCCGATCTGCTGATCTGCCGGGTGGAGTGGGCGGAGCGGGTGCTGGGGTTGGTGGGAGATGCTCCCCTCGCTGCTTAGGGAGGGGTTGGGGGGTGGGTGGTGGGCGGCAGCCCGCATTGTCTCGACGCGGACTTGTCGGCGCGGAGGCACCCACCCCTGCCCCCTCCCTGAAGGAGGGAGGGGAGATAGCAGGAACGTTAGTCCGCGCCCGTGTCCACCATGGCGAGGGGGGGTTTGGCGCGGGCGGCGGTCCAGCGGGCGATCCATTCGTCGACGAACGGCGCGATCTGCGTCTTCCAGCGGCTGCCGTTGAAGATGCCGTAATGGCCAGCGCCCTCGGCCATGTAGTAGCGCTTCTGGGTGGGCTGGAGGCCGGTCGCCATGTCGAGGCCCGCCTTGGTCTGGCCGAGGCCGGAGATGTCGTCGCGCTCGCCCTCGACCGCGAGCAGTGGGGTGGTGATGCGGGCGGGATCGACGAGACGGCCGCGATGCGTCAGCTCGCCTTTGGGAAGCAGGTGGCGCTGGAAGACGACGTCCACCGTCTGCAGGTAGAAGGCGGCGTCCAGATCGGCGACCGAGCGGTATTCCTCGTAGAAATCCTTGATGCCGTCGGCCTGTTCGCCTTCGCCGTCGACGAGATGGCTGAACATCGTCCAGTGGCTCTGGATGTGATTGCCGAGGTTCATCGACATGAAACCCGCGAGCTGGACCCAGCCCGGATAGACGCGGCGGCCGACGCCCGGATAGCCCATCGGCACTTCCATGATCACGGTCTTCTGGAACCACGAGAAGGGGCGTTCGGTGGCGACGTCGTTGACCCGCGTGGGGGCTTTGGACGGATCGATCGGGCCGCCCATCAGGGTGGCGGATACGGGGGTGCAGGGGTGCTTGTCCGCGCCCATCAGCGCGAGCGCGGCGTAGACGGGGACGGCGGGCTGGCAGACAGCGATGACGTGCGTGCCGGGGCCCATCGTCTCGAGGAAGCCGATGACGTAATCGATGTAATCGTCGAAATCGAAGACCCCTTCGCTGAGCGGGACCATCTTGGCGTCGGCCCAATCGGTGATGTGGACATCGTGGGTGGGCAACATGCGCTCGACTGTGCCGCGCAAAAGCGTGGCGAAGTGGCCCGACATGGGGGCGACGATGAGCAGTTTGGGATCGCCCGAGCGCCCCTCGCGGCGGAAGCGCAGCAGGCGACCGAAGGCGCGGGTCTCGACGATCTCCTCGGTGACGGCGACCTCGCGGTCGCCGATGCGGGTGGTGTCGAGGCCGAAGCTCGGCTTGCCGTAGGGCTGCGTGATGTGGGCGAAGACTTCGAGCGCGGAGGCGGCGACGGGGCCGATGCCGGTGTAGGCGAGCGGGTTGAACGGATTGGTCAGCCAGTTCGCCCCGGCGGTGGCGGCGACGCTCGCGGCATCCATGAAGGTGCGCTGGAGCTGATATCCGCGGTAGAGCAACTGTGATCTCCTGATTGTGCAGTGCGGTAACGTCCGCGCGCGTCGAAAGGTTGTGACGACCTGCGCTGTGTACGGCTAAGACATTGCCTTAGTGCTTCATGGAAAATCGTATGACGAGCGAAACGTTTCAAGGGAAGGTCGCGGCGGTGACCGGATCGACCAGCGGCATCGGGCTGGAGATCGCGCGCGCGTTCGCCGAGGCCGGGGCGGATGTCGCGATCAACGGCTTCGGCGACGCGGCGACGATCGAGGCCGAGGTGGTGCGGCTGCGCGGGTTCGGCGGGCGGATCGCGTATGTCGGCTCGGACATGGGCAAGGGCGATCAGGCGGAAGATTTTGTGCGCCAGACGCTGGCGCGGCTGGGGCGGTGCGACATCCTGGTGAACAACGCGGGGGTGCAGCATGTGTCGCCGATCGAGACGTTTCCCGCCGAGCAGTGGGACAGGATTATCGCAATCAATCTTACCGCCGCGTTCCACACGATGAAGGCGGCGATCCCGGCGATGAAGGCGAACGGGTGGGGGCGGATCATCAATATCGCGTCCGCCCACGGCCTGCGCGCGTCGCCGTTCAAGAGCGCGTATGTGGCGGCGAAGCATGGGCTGATCGGGCTGACCAAGACCGCCGCGCTCGAACTCGCCGGGACGCCGATCACCGCGAACAGCATCTGCCCGGGGTTCGTGAAGACGCCGCTGGTCGAGGGGCAGATCGCGGATCAGGCGAAAGCCAACGCGATGAGCGCGGACGAGGTGGTGGAGAAGATCATCCTCGCGAGCCAGCCGACGCGGCGGTTCGTCGAGACGGGCGAGATCGCGGGGACGGCGCTGTTTCTGGCGGGGCGGTTCGCGGGCAACATCACCGGCGCGGCGATCTCGGTCGATGGCGGTTGGACGGCGCGGTAGCGGCGAAAAATACCCGGTCGAGTCTATTGAACGCGCCCCGCCACCGTCATACACCGGGGAGGACAGGCCATCCCTAGCGGGGTGGCCCTTTTCATTTCCAGGAGGCCCCTTTGGCCCAAGAACACCCTCTTATGGCGCACGCGACCGCAGCGTGGCTCGTCGACAACAGCAGTCTCACCTTCGAGCAGATCGCCGAGTTCGTCGGGCTGCACATCCTTGAAATCCAGGCGATCGCCGACGATACCGCAGCGACCAAGCTGACCGGGCGCGATCCGATCGCGGCGGGCGATCTGACGCAGGACGAGATCGACAAGGGCCAGGCCAATTCCGAATATCGGATGAAGCTGATCAAAGGCCCCGATCAGCAGCTGCGCACCAAGGGGCCGCGCTACACGCCGGTCTCCAAGCGCATCGACAAGCCCGACGGCATCGCGTGGGTCGTCAAGAACCATCCCGAGATCACCGACAACCAGATCGTCAAGCTGATCGGCACGACCAAGACGACGATCGCGGGCTTACGCGACCGCAGCCATTGGAACTACGCCAATATCGTTCCCAAGGACCCGGTGACGTTGGGACTGTGCACGCAGCGCGAACTCGATGCGCTGGTTGCGGCGGCGTCGAAGGACAAGGCGCCCGTGACCGATCCGGGGCTCGACGACGAGCGTGCGGCGTTGATCGACCAGCTGCGCGCCGAGCGCGATGCGGCGCACTTGGCCGCCGACGCGGCGGCGCAGGCGGCGCTGGAGGAGGATGTTCCCGTCACCGCGACATCGGCGACGCATGCGGCGGCGGACGCGGCGCTGTTCGGACGGCGTTAAGTCGAGCACGGTCGGGGCGGTACGGGCGCGCGCCTTGACCCTCCCCCCATCGCCGTCCAGAAACATGCGCGCATGTCCGTCGAAACCCTTCCCGCCGACCTCAGCTTCGAGGCCGCGCTCGCCAAGCTCGAATCGATCGTGAAGAAGCTCGAAACAGGGGAGGCGAGCCTGGAGGAATCGATCACGCTTTACGAACAGGGCCAGGCGTTGAAGCAGCAGTGCGACGCCAAGCTGGCGCACGCGCAGGCGCGGATCGAGCGCATCCGGGTGGGCGAGGACGGGCAGGCGGCGGGTACCACCCCGTTCGACGCCTGAGCGTGGCATCGGTGGCGGTCCTCGGCTCGATCAGTCTGAAGCCCGCGTTGGACGCGATCGGGCTGGCGATCGATCATCGCTTCGAGCGATTGCTGGCGATCCCGCCCGATCCGCGCGCGCGGCTGTACGAGGCGATGCGTTACGCCGCGATCGGTGGCGGCAAGCGGCTGCGGCCGTTGCTGGTGGTTGCGGCTTGCGAACTGTTCAATGTCGACCGCGAGCGGGCGCTGCGCGTGGGTTTGGCGATCGAGTGCATCCACGTCTATTCGCTGATCCACGACGATCTGCCGTGCATGGACGATGACGCTCTGCGGCGCGGCAAGCCGACCGTGCACATCGCTTTCGACGAGGCGACCGCCGTGCTGGCGGGAGACGCGCTGCACGCGCTGGCGTTCGAGGTGATCGGCGATCACGCGACGCACGAAGACCCGTATGTGCGCGCCGAACTGGTGTGCGAACTGGCGCGCGCTTCGGGGCCGAGCGGCATGGCGGGCGGGCAGATGATGGACTTGGTCGCGGAGGACGAGCCGTTCGATCTCGCGGCGACGACGCGGCTGCAGCAGTTGAAGACTGGGGCGCTGATCGGGTTCTGCCTCGAGGCGGGGGGGATCATGGGCAAGGCGAGCGCCGACGTGCGGCTGAAGCTGCGTGGCTATGCGCGTGATCTGGGGCTGGCGTTCCAGATCGCGGACGACCTTTTGGATATCGAGGGCGACCCCGCGCTCGCGGGCAAGGCGCTGCGCAAGGACGGCGATGCGGGCAAGGCGACCTTCGCATCGCTGCTGGGGGTGGAGCGCGCGAGGAAGCAGGCCGAGATGCTGATCGACCAGGCGATCGGGCATCTGCACCCGTTCGGGTCGGAGGCGGATTTGCTGAGGGCGATCGCAAGGTTTGCGATCGAGCGGGATCGGTAGCGATTGGACCCGCTTTCACTTGTTCGAAGCGCGGTCGCCGCGTTACCGAGTGACTTGAAGGCGCGATCGGGCAAAATTTTCTATACCGGACGCGAGGCCTTCGCGGAGCCGTCCAATATCTATCTTCTCGGTCTCAATCCGGGCGGCGATCCTGACGAGCAGTCCGATGAGACGATCGCGACTTCGATCCGCGACTTCGACGAGCGTGACACGCTGTGGTCCGCTTATGCTTGCGAACGGTGGGCGGGAAAGAATCCCGGGAAGCACGGGATGGCACCGCGGGTGCTGCATCTGCTCGATCGGCTTGGGCTCGATCCGCCGCGAACCCCCGCTAGCAACGTCGTCTTCTTGCGCACGCGGAGCCAAGCCGATCTGGCGAAGCACATGCAGGAGTGGATGCGGGCGTGCTGGCCCGTTCACGAGGCGGTGATCGACGCGCTCGGCATTCGCACGATCGTGTGTTTGGGCGGCGCGGCAGGCGCGTGGGTTCGCCGGGAACTTGGTGCGTCGGAGCCAGTGGGCAACGCTTGCGAGACAAATCTGCGTCGATGGAAGTTTAGCGCGCACCGAAGTGCGGATGCGCGAACGGTCGTCACACTTACTCACCCGAGCCGAGCGAACTGGTGTAATTCCGATGCTGATCCGACCGATTTCGTTAAAGACTTTCTCTGAGCCGTGCCGCCGCAAACACGCCACCATCGCCAGATCAGGACTTGCACTCGGGTAGTGACGAGCGCACGTCTGCGAGGATGGAAGCGCTGATGGATGCCAAGATCGCTGCCGCCGAGGCGCGAACCGATTCCAAGTTCGCGGCTGTGCTCGCCAGGCTTGATGTCATCAACGAGCAATTGAGGACATCGCGCGAGGAGCTTCGCGTCACCAGGAGTAACGTCTGGAGCGCGGCGTTTGCCGTCATGGGGCTGATTGTAGCGCTCGCGGCACTCGCGGCCACCGTCGCTCCTGCAAGCTTTACCGCGGGTTTGAGCATGCGCGAACTGGCGCGAGAAGAGGCGCGCGCGTCGTTAGAGGCGCGGTTAGCACCCGCTGTCGTCCAGCCCTCTCCCGCGCCGAAAGCCGACGCTCACGCGCGTTGAGCCGTCCTTTTCCATGATCCGCACCGGCGTTTATCCCGGCACGTTCGACCCGGTCACGCTCGGTCATGTCGATATCATCCGGCGTGGGGCGAAGCTGGTGGATCGGCTGGTGGTGGGGGTGGCGACCAATCCGTCCAAGTCGCCGATGTTCACGCTCGAAGAACGGGTCGCGCAGGTGCGGCGTGAGGTGGACGATATCGATCCGGCGATCGAGGTCGTCACCTTCGATAGCCTGCTGATGCACTTCGCGCGCGCTCAACACGCCAACATGATCCTGCGCGGGCTGCGCGCGGTGGCGGATTTCGAGTATGAGTTCCAGATGGCGGGGATGAACCAGCAGCTCGATCCCGCGATCGAGACGGTGTTCCTGATGGCGGGGGTGGCGCTGCAGCCGATCGCGTCTCGCCTCGTCAAGGAGATCGCGATATACGGGGGCGATATCCATGCCTTCGTGCCGCCGCGCATCGCTACCGAGGTGATCGCGCGCGTGGCCGAACATCCCCGAGGTTAGCCCATGCGTACCGTCCTCGCGCTTGCCGCGGCGCTTATCCTCAGTCATGGCGTCCGCGCCCAGGAGACCACCTCAGTGCCCACCGATACCGCCACGCCCGCGCCCGCGATCACCTCGCCCGAGGATACGCTGTACCTCGATCTGTCGAACGGCGGGCGCGTCGTCATCGACATGCGGCCCGACAAGGCGCCGGGCCATGTGGCGCGGATCAAGGAGCTGGTGCGCGCGCACTTCTACGACGGCACGATCTTTCACCGCGTGATCGACGGCTTCATGGCGCAGGGCGGCGATCCGACGGGAACGGGGATGGGGGGATCGAAGCTGCCCAATCTGAAGGCCGAGTTCAACGATCTGCCGCACCTGCGCGGAGTGACGTCGATGGCGCGGTCGCAGAGCCCGGATAGCGCCAACAGCCAGTTCTTCATCGTGCTGGCACCTTCGCAGTTCCTCGACCGGCAATACACTGCGTGGGGGCGGGTGAGCGCGGGGATGGAGTTCGTCGACGCGATCGAGAAGGGCGAGCCGCCCGCCAACCCGACCAAGATCGTCCATGCGAGCATCGCGGCGGACGGGGCTAAAGCCGCTGCGGATGGGGGCAAGGCGAAGTAGACTCCTTCAACGAGGCGTTCGGGGACATTCGGGTTGCGGGGGCCGGGCGCGCTGCTTACCCAATCTCAATGTCCAAGCCCCTGCGTGTCGCGGTCCAGATGGACCCTATCGAAGCCGTCAACATCGCGGGGGACTCCACCTTCGCGCTGATGCTGTCAGCGCAGGCGCGCGGGCATCGGCTTTGGCACTACGCGGCGGGCGATCTGAGCTGGGAGGCGGGACGCGTGCGCGCGCACCGGGCGCGGGCGATCGAGGTGCGGCGGATCGAGGGCGATCACTTCACCGTCGGGCCTTGGCAAACGCTCGATCTGGGTGACGACGTGGACGTAGTGCTGATGCGCCAGGACCCGCCGTTCGACATCGCCTATATTACCGCGACGCATCTGCTGGAACGGCTGGCGGGGCGCACGCTGGTGGTCAACGATCCGGTCGCAGTCAGGAACGCGCCCGAGAAGCTGTTCGTGCTCGATTATGCGGACCTGATGCCCGAGACGCTGATCACGCGCTCGCTGGAGGAGGCGCAGGACTTCCGCGCGCGGCACGGTGCGCTGGTGATCAAGCCGCTGCACGGCAACGCGGGCGCGGCGGTGTTCAAGCTGGGTGAGGGCGACGGTAACCTGCCCGCGCTGGTCGAGCTGTTCGGCAACGTGTGGCGCGAGCCGTTCATCGTGCAGCGCTATCTGGATCGGGTGTCCGAAGGCGACAAGCGCATCGTGCTGGTGGACGGCGAGGTGGCTGGCGCGCTCAACCGCATCCCGCGCGCGGGCGAAATCCGCAGCAATTTGGCGGTCGGCGGGCGCGCGGTGGCGTCGGCGTTGACGCCGCGTGAGGAGGCGATCTGCGCGCGGCTGGGGCCGGAGCTGCGCGCGCGGGGGCTGCTGTTCGTGGGCATCGACGTGATCGACGGGCTGCTGACCGAGATCAATGTGACCTCGCCGACGGGGATTGTGGGGATCGATGCGTTCAACGGGAGCGATACGCCGGGGCGGATCTGGGAGGCAATCGAGAGGCGGGTCGGTGCGCATTGACTTTGGCACCGATGGGATCGATCTCGTCGCCGTGGAAACAGCGACGACCTTTGCCGACGAAGCTGCGGACGATCAGCGCCGCTTGGCCGAATTTCGTGCCCTGATCCAGGAAGGGCTGGATAGTGGGCCTTCCGCTCCGCTCGACATTGAAGACATTAAGCGGCGCGGGCGCGAAATCTTAGCCGCAGAGCAGAACGAGTCTCGCCGCTAGGTGGGACGGATTATCCGGCGTCCTCGCGCCGATGACGATCTGCTCGAAATCTGGGTTCACATTGCAAGGTTGGACCTGGCTGCCGCCAACGGCATTCTAACGCGGATCGACGATCGGCTACGTCGATTATCCGAGTTTCCCAACTCGGGTCGCTCCCGCGCGGAGTTGTCGCCGCATTTGCGTTCGGTTGCGGTTGGCAATTATCTGCTGTTCCACATCGCGCGCGAGGACGGGATCGAACTCGTCCGCGTGTTTCATGCTGCGCGCGACCTCGATTCGCTTTTCGACGAAGACCGGTAGGCACGCCCATGCTCCTCGATTTCCTCGACGCGCTGCGAGCGGGTGGCGTGCCCGCCAGTTTGCGCGAGCATCTGACGCTGCTCGATGCGCTCAGGGCCGGGGTGATCGGGCCGGAGGTGGACGACTTCTACCATCTCGCGCGCGCGACGTATGTGCATGACGAGACGCAGCTCGACCGGTTCGACCGGGTGTTCGGCTTGACCTTTGGTGGGCTGGACGCCACGCTCGCGCCCGAGGACCTTGCCACCGCGCTGCCCGAGGCGTGGTTGCGCAAGCTCGCCGAGAAGCACCTCAGCGCGGACGAGATGGCGAAGATCGAGGGGCTGGGATCGTGGGAGGCGATCATGGAGGCGCTGCAGAAGCGCCTTGCCGAGCAAGAGGGGCGGCATCAGGGCGGCTCGAAGTGGATCGGCACGGGGGGCACGTCGCCGTTCGGGGCGTATGGCTACAATCCCGAAGGTGTGCGGATCGGGCAGGCGCAGAGCCGCCACCGACGCGCGATCAAGGTGTGGGACAAGCGCGAGTTTCGCAATCTGGACGACACGGTCGAGCTGGGGACGCGCAACATCAAGGTGGCGCTGCGGCGGCTGCGCAAGTTCGCGCGCGAGGGGACGGCGGACGAGCTGGACCTGCCCGCGACGATCGACGGCACCGCGCGCGCCGGCTGGCTCGACGTGAAGATGCGGCCCGAGCGGCGGAACGCGGTCAAGCTACTGTTGCTGCTCGATGCGGGCGGGTCGATGGACGATCATGTGCGGGTGTGCGAGGAACTGTTCTCGGCCGCGCGTGCCGAGTTCCGGCATCTGGAGTTCTTCTACTTCCACAATTGCCCGTACGAGGCGCTGTGGAAGGACAATCGCCGTAGGCGAACCGAGGCGACGCCGACGTTCGATGTGCTCAACCGCTTTGGGCGCGACTGGAAGCTGCTGTTCGTCGGCGACGCATCGATGTCGCCGTATGAGCTGGCGGTGCCGGGTGGGTCGGTCGAACATATGAACGCCGAAACCGGGTTGACGTGGCTGGGGCGGCTGACGGGGGCGTATGCTTCGGCGGCGTGGCTGAACCCGGTCGAGCAGGCGCATTGGGGCTATTCGCAGTCGATCGGGATGGTGCGGGAGGCGGTGGCGGAGCGCATGTTCCCGCTGACGTTGGCCGGGCTGGACGCGGCGGCGCGGGTGTTGGCGCGCAAGGTCTAGACCGCCGCCAGAGCCGCGCGGTGCGCCTGCGCCAGTGCGGCGTAGCCGAGTGCGCCCGCGCGGTTGGCGGCTTGTTGGTCGGGGGTGAGTACGCGCACATAGCGCGCGGGGGTGCCTGCCCAGAGTTCGCCTGCGGATGCGCTTGCCCGGCGTCAGCAGGCCGCCCGCCGCGAGCATCGCGCCGCTCTCGATCACGCAGCCGTCCATGACGATCGCTCCCATGCCGACGAACGCGCCGTCCAAAAGCGTGCAGCCGTGGACGATGGCGAGGTGGCCGATCAGGCACTCTTCGCCGATGATCGTGGGGAAGCCCGCGCCTTGGCCGCGCCCGCTATCGACGTGAACGACGGTGCCGTCCTGGATGTTCGAGCGCGCGCCGACGGCGATGCGGTTCAGATCGCCCCGCAGCACGCAGTTGTACCAGACCGACGCCCCCGGGCCGATCTCGACATCGCCGATCAGCCGTGCGCCCGGAGCGACGAAGGCGTCGGGGGCGAGGCGCGGCGTGTGGCCGTTGAAGGGCAGGATCGTCATGGGAACAGCGCGACCGCTTCGAGGCCCATCGTCTCGGGCAGGCCCGCCATCAGGTTCATGTTCTGGATCGCCTGGCCGCTGGAACCCTTCACGAGATTGTCGATCGCGCTGATGAGGATCGCGCGACCGGGGACGCGGTCGGCGAAGACGCCCAGCACGCAGTGGTTCGAGCCGCGCACCATGCGCGTCGATGGCGCGACGCCTTCGGGGAGAAGGTGGACAAACGCCTCGCCTGAGTAGCGTGCTTCGATCGCTGTGCGCAGTTCGGGGGCGGGCGCGCCCTCGACGATTATGGTCAGCAGTTCGCCGCGCGCCATGGGGACGAGGTGGGGGGTGAAGCTGACCGTGGCGGGCTTGCCGGCCGCGAGCGCGAGTTCCTGCTCGATCTCGGGCATGTGGCGGTGATGGCCGACCGCGTAGGCGGCCGCGCTCTCGCCGAGTTCGGCGAAGAGGTTGGCCTCTTTCGTCGCCCGACCCGCGCCCGAGACGCCCGAGAGCGCATTGATCGTGACGCGTCCCGGGTCGATCAGGTGCGCGATGGGCAACAGCGCGAGCAGCGCGGCGGTGGGGTAGCAGCCGGGGCAAGCGACCAGCCGCGCGGTAGGGAGCGCGGCGCGGGCATATTCGGTCAGACCGTAGATCGTTCCTGGCAGCAGTGCAGCCGCGGGGTGCTCCAGTCCGTACCACTCGGTGTAGCTAGTTGCGTTGCGTAACCGGAAGTCCGCCGAGAGATCGACGATGCGGGGTCCCTCGATCCCGCTCAGCAGCTCGGCGGACGCCCCGTGCGGCAGGCAGCCGAAGACATAGTCGATCCGCCGCCAGTCGACCGCGTCCGTCGCTGTGATCGGCGGCAGGGGGTAAGGGGCGAGGTGCGGCCACACCTCGGCCATGGTCGCGCCCGCGCGCGCACCCGCCGCGAGCGCGGCGATTTCGATCATCGGGTGGCCGAGCGCGAGGCGAACGAGGTCCGCGCCGGTGTAGCCGGACGCGCCGAGGACGGCGATGCGGAGCTTGTCGGTCATCGCGCTAACGGGCGCACCGACTCAGCTGTGTCAAGGCGCGTTGCCGTGGGACGCGCGGGCGATTAGCTCGGACGGTAAGCACCCGTATGGAGTTACCGCCCGTGGCCGAACAGTTCGATCTCGCAATTCTCGGCTCGGGCCCCGGCGGCTATGTGGCTGCGATCCGTGCGTCGCAATTAGGCATGAAGGTCGCTGTCGTGGAGCGCGAGCTGCTTGGTGGTATCTGTTTGAATTGGGGGTGTATTCCGACGAAAGCGCTTCTGCGGACCGCCGAGATCAACCACTACATAACCCACGCCTCCGCCTATGGCCTCAAGGCCGAAGTCACGGGGGTGGACATCGGCGCGATCGTCAAGCGCTCGCGCGGGGTGGCGAAGCAGTTGAACCAGGGCGTCACGTTCCTGATGAAGAAGCACAAGGTGACGGTGGTCGAAGGGGAGGGCGCGCTGACCGGCCCGACGACGCTTTCGGTCAAGGCCAAGGGCGGCGTGCGCGAACTGACCGCGAAGAACGTCATCGTCGCCACGGGTGCGCGGGCGCGTGAGTTGCCGCACCTGAAGGCGGACGGGAAGCTGATCTGGACATACCGCCATGCGATGGTGCCCGAGGTGGTGCCCGCGCGGTTGCTGGTGATCGGATCGGGCGCGATCGGGATCGAGTTCGCGAGCTTCTTCAGCGACTTGGGCTCGAAAGTCACGGTGGTGGAGACGCTCGACCGCGTGCTGCCGGTCGAGGATGCGGACATCAGCGGCTTCATGGGCAAGGCGCTCGCGAAGCAGGGGATGACGATCCTGACGCAGGCGTCGGTCGAGGCGCTGACGCCCGAGGGCGACAGCGTGCGCGCGCGCATCAAGGCGGGCGACAAGACGAGCGAGGACGTGTTCGACCGCGTCATCCTGGCGATCGGCATCGCGCCCAACAGCGAGAATATCGGGCTGGAGGCGCTGGGCGTGAAGACCGAACGCGGCCACATCCTGACCGACGCGTACGGCCGCACCAACGTGCCCGGCCTGTGGGCGATCGGCGACGTGTGCGGGCCGCCGTGGCTCGCGCACAAGGCGAGCCACGAGGGCGTGGTCGCGGTCGAGGCGATGGCGGACGCGCAGCACGCGCATCCGATGGACAAGTCCAACATCCCGGGCTGCACCTACTCGCGGCCGCAGGTGGCGAGCGTCGGGCTGACCGAGGCGGCGGCGACGCAGGCGGGCCACAAGATCAAGGTCGGCCGCTTCCCGTTCATCGGCAACGGCAAGGCGATTGCTTTGGGCGAGGCGGACGGGCTGGTGAAAACCGTGTTCGACGCCGAGACGGGCGCGCTGCTCGGCGCGCACATGGTCGGCACCGAGGTGACCGAACTGATCCAGGGCTACGCGATCGCGCGCCAGCTCGAGACGACCGAGGAGCAGCTGATGGAAACCATCTTCCCGCACCCGACCTTGTCCGAGATGATGCATGAGAGCGTGCTGGACGCTTATGGGCGCGCGCTGCATATCTAGGCGATGGCCAGCCTCGCCTATGTCGAACCCAAGCCGATCACGGTCGCGCGGTTTCTGAGCGACTATTGCGAGCGGTCCGACGGCCGGTGGGAGTTGATCGAGGGCGTGCCGGTGATGATGGCCGGGGGCACGGTTCGTCATGCGCGCGTCGCGGAGCGCTTGCTTGCGGCGCTCTACGGGAAGTTGCGTGGCAGCGGCTGCGAGCCGTTCAACAGCGACATGCTGCTCAGGACGGGCGAGCGGACGTTGCGACTTCCCGACGTCGCGATCTACTGCGATCCTCGTGACATCGCCTGAGACGATCAGGCGCGTATTTTGATGTTTCCCAAGATCGTGTTCGAAGTCCTTTCGCCGAGTATCCAACGCGATGACCGAGGGCGCAAGCTGTTCGAATATCAGCAGATTGAATCGGTGCGCGTCGTCGTGCTGATCGACGCGGACAAGCGCGTCATCCATGTTTTCACGCCGGAAACCGAGGGTGATTGGCGCCATCGTAAGCTCGCGCCCGGCGAGGCGCTGACGATTGCCGAGCCTGCCTTCACGCTGACGACCGACGAGATTTTCGGGCCAGCCTAGACGCTGGCCGGCGAGGTTCTAGGCCACCTCCCGCAGTTCACCCTCCGCGATGCCGAAGTGCGCGCCGTGCAGGCTGAGCCGACCGGCCGCCTCCGCCGCCGCTACGAAAGGAAAACTACGCAGGTTCGCTAGGCTCACGCGCACGCTCTCGAGTTCGAGCGCGCGCTGCGGGTCGGCCGCGCCCAGGGTCGCGGCGCGCGCGGGATCGAGCAGGCTGATCCAGCGGCTGAGGAAGCTTTCTCCCTCGGGCACGAGATCGTGGCCGTGCAGCGCCGCGCTGACGCCGCCGCATGCGGCGTGGCCCATGACGACGATCTGGCGCACCTTCAATCCCAGCACCGCGAACTCGATCGCGCTCGACACGCCGTGCTGACCGCCGCCGCGCTCGTAAGGGGGCACGAGGTTGGCGACGTTGCGGATGACGAACAGCTCGCCCGGCGCGGCGTCGAAGATTTGCGCGGGATCGACGCGGCTGTCGGCGCAGCTGACGACCATCGTGGCGGGGGATTGTCCGTGCTGGAGCGAGTCGAATCGGGCGCGTTGCGCGGCGTAGGGTCCGGCGCGGAAGCGGGCGTAGCCTTGGGCGAGATCAGCGGGAAGCATGACGGGCGTGTAATCAGCCACGCTGAACCGGACAAGCCGTCGCGCGCGCTAGGAAGGCGGGGCCGCAATCGTTATGTGAGCGCCATGGCCAGTGTTACCGATCTCGCCCCACCCCGCGCGCGCAAGCCCGATTGGCTGCGCGTCAAGGCACCGACTTCGGTCGGGTTCGCCGAGACCAAGAAGCTGATGCGCGGCCTGGGCCTCACCACCGTGTGCGAGGAAGCCGCCTGCCCCAATATCGGCGAGTGCTGGACGCAGAAGCACGCGACGGTGATGATCCTGGGCGATACCTGCACGCGCGCCTGCGCGTTCTGCAATGTGAAGACCGGGATGCCGCGCTCCGTCGATCCTCTGGAGCCCGGCCATGTGGCGGAAGCGGCGGGCGCTTTAGGGCTGAAGCACATCGTGGTCACAAGTGTCGATCGGGACGACCTGCCCGACGGCGGCGCGCGCCAGTTCGTGCGCGTGATCGAGGAGCTGCGGCGTCATGCGCCGGGCACGACGATTGAAATCTTGACCCCCGATTTCCGTAACAAGGCTGCTGTGGCGGTGGAGACGATCGTGGCGGCGCGGCCGGACGTGTACAATCACAATCTGGAGACGGTGCCGCGCCTGTATCCAACGATCCGTCCTGGCGCGCGCTATTATCATTCGTTGCGGCTGCTCGAGCAGGTCAAGCGGCTCGATCCGACGATCTTCACCAAATCTGGCGTGATGGTGGGGTTGGGCGAGGAGCGGCTCGAGGTCCACCAAGTGATGGACGACATGCGCTCGGCGGATATCGATTTCCTTACTATCGGCCAGTATCTCCAGCCTACTCCGCGCCATGCGAAGGTGGCCGAGTTCGTGACGCCGGACAGCTTCCGGTCGTATGCGAGCATGGCGCGCGCGAAGGGCTTTCTGCTCGCGGCGGCGTCGCCGTTGACGCGGTCGAGTTATCACGCGGGAGACGATTTCGAGGCGCTCAAGGCGGCGCGGCTGGCGAAGCTGGCTGTGGCGGGGTAGAAGCAGTCATGGCGATGATTATGGGCAGTTTATATTCTGCGCTCCGCAAGGCGGGCGTCGATGAGAGCGATGCGGAGAAGGCAGCTGAACAGGTTGCGGACTTTCAGAAGCATATCGCGGACATCCGCAGCGATCTCTCTTTTATAAAAGGTATGGCTGGTGTGACGGCTACAGGCGTATTTGCGCTCGTGGTGAAGACGTTTTTCGCCTGACATCATGCCCACCCACCACGAATCCCGCCGCCTGCGCTACACGCCCGAGCAGTTGTTCGACCTCGTCGCCGATGTCGGTCGCTATGCCGAGTTCCTGCCGTGGGTGATCGCCGCGCGTGTGACCGAGCGCACCACCGAGACGCTCACCGCAGACATGGTGATCGGCTTCCATCTCCTGCGTGAGAAGTTCATCAGTCGCGTGCGTCTTGAACGCCCGGGCGCGATCCACGTCGAGTATGTGGATGGGCCACTCAAATATCTGCGAAATGAATGGCGGTTCAGTCCCGCTCCCGGCGGCGGGACGACGGTCGATTTCCTCGTCGAGTTCGAGTTCAACAACAAGATCTTCGAGCGCATCGCGGGCGCAGTCTTCAACGAGGCGTTCCGAACGATGGTCGCCTCGTTCGAGAAGCGCGCGGCGAAGCTTTACTCGGCGGGCACGCAGTCGCCGGCTTCACCTACGGGCATCAACAACTCCAAGGCGCAAATCACCGCCTGACGACGGACTTCGTCGCGGCCGAGATCGCCGAAGTCCTTGCGGTCGGCCACTACTTCCTTCGCGTCCGCTCCCCGCCGCGCGCGCGCGAACAGGACGGTGCCGACGGGCTTCTCGGGCGATCCGCCGCCGGGTCCCGCGACACCGGTGATCGCCACCGCGACATCGGCATGGCTACGTTCCAGCGCGCCTTGCGCCATCGCCCAGGCGCATGCGACCGAGACTGCGCCGAAGGTCTCGAACACGTCGCGGCCGACACCGAGCATCTCGCGCTTGGCCTCGTTCGAGTAGGTGACGAAGCCGCGATCGAACATCGCCGACGATCCCGCCACGTCGGTCAGCGCGGCGGACACCAGCCCGCCCGTGCAGCTTTCCGCAAGTGCGACGGTCAGCCCGCGCGCGATATTGGCCTCCACCACCTCGCGCGCCCTGGCACCGACCTCGGGGTCGGTCATTGCTGTGGCGGTGCGGGACAGGCGTGCACGCCGAGCGCTTCCGCGCGCGGATCGAGCAGCGCCAGACGGATCAGCGCCGCGCCGATCAGCCCGATCTGGCCGTTGCTGAGTGGCAGAATCGCGCCGATCACGGTATCGGCCTGCTCGCAGCGACGCGCGTCGAGCTGCTGCGAGAGTTGCGCCGATAGCAGCGCGGTGACGAAAGCGCGCGCGAACCCCTCGTCCTTGTCGATCTGGCGGCGCGCCTCGGCGAGCTTGGGATCGGTGCTGCGCCGGACGAAATCACGCACCACCGGCCACGCCGCGTCGGCGTTCGACTGGAAGCGTCCGGGCAAGGTCGAGCGGTTCGCCGCGATCGTGGGCGCATAGGCTGCGAACTGCCCGCCGCACTTGTCCGCGACCGCGCCCATCGCGGCGGGCAGCACCAGATCGGCGGCGGCGCGTGTTGTCGCCGCATCGAGGCAGGGCAGCGCGGCGACGGGCTGCGCCGCGAGTGCGAGCGCGGCGGCGGCGAGCAGGGTAGGGCGGATCATCCGCCTAATACGTCTGAGCGGGCATTCGGATGCTCGCCACCGCCTGCGCGGCGATTCCTTCGCCGCGCCCGGTGAAGCCGAGACCCTCGGTGGTGGTGGCTTTGACGCTGACCTGACCGGGCGCAAGACCCAGGATATCCGCCATACGCGCCTGCATCGCCGCTCGGTGCGGGCCGACCTTGGGGCGCTCGCAGATGATCGTCACGTCCGCGCCGTCGATCACGCCGCCCGCATCGCGCACCAGCGCGGCCGCGTGCGCGAGGAACTGGTCCGACGCCGCGCCGCGCCAACGTTCGTCGCTCGGAGGAAAATGCTGGCCGATGTCGCCCAGCGCCGCCGCGCCGAGCAATGCGTCGGTCAACGCGTGCAACCCGACATCGCCGTCCGAATGCGCGAGCACGCCCGCGCTGTGCGCCACCCAGACGCCGCATAGCATCAGGCCCTCGCCCGGGCCAAAGCGATGCACGTCGAATCCTGTGCCCGTGCGCGGCACGATGCCCGCCGCGAGCAGCGCCTCGGCGCGCGCGAAGTCCTGCGTCTCGGTCAGCTTCATCGCCATCTCATCGCCGCGCACGAACGTCACGTGAAGCCCCGCCGCGCGCGCGAGCCCCGCGTCGTCGGTCGCCGCGTCGTCGGGCGCGGCGCGGTGCGCGGCGAGGATCGCGTCGTAACGGAAGCCTTGCGGTGTCTGCACGCGGTGCACGCCCGCGCGTGAGACCGCCTCGCCATCGTCGCGCACCAGCGTGTCGGCGACAGGCAGCACCGGGCACGCCCCGTCCGCGCCTCCGTCCAGCGCGGCGAGCACGCGCGAAATCATGTCGTACGGCACCATCGGCCGCGCGGCGTCGTGGATCAGCACGCGGCTCGCTCCCGTGAACGCCTCCAGCCCCGCGCGCACCGAGCCCTGGCGCGTTGGCCGTCCCATCACCGGCTCGGCCAGCGGCCAACCGTGCGCGGCGGCGGCGTAGAGTGCGCGGTCGTCGGGGTGGATCACGCAGCGCACGATGTCGATGCCGGGATGGCGCAGGAAGGCGCGCACCGTGCGGCGCAGCACGGGTTCGCCGCCGAGCGGGCGATATTGCTTGGGTAGCCCTTCGCCCACGCGAACGCCGCGCCCGCCTGCGACGATCAGTGCAACAATGGTCATGCTCGGCCCGCGCGGGCGGTCCAGATCGGCGTTAGCGCGGGTGCGCCACCATCCTGGATGCCCGACGACCGTACTGTCACAAAAAGTTCTCCCACCGCGCGAATAGGATTGTCTAGGCGTTAACCCGGTTCATTTCCGGTTTACCAGATAAAGGGGTTCTCTCGATGAAGTTGAAGCATTTTCTCCTCGCCGCCGCGCTCGGCGCCGCACCGCTCGGGGCGAACGCCGCCGTCGTCGCGCCTGCGGTCGCCGCGATCCCGGGTGTAAAGAACATCATCGTCATCATCAACGATGGTGCGGGCTTCACCGTCTATGACGCGACTCGCCTGTACCAGGGTGGCCCGCTCGTCACCGACGGCGCGGGTTTCAAGACTGCCTCGGTCTCGACCTTCCCGATCCGCCCCGACGCGAGCGCGGGCAAGGTGCCCCCGTCGCCGGGCAATCCGACCTCGCCCGCGGACGTCGACAACAACAAGCCGGGCTCGACGAGCCAGGACAATCGTACGGTCTACGATCCGAACAAGTTCTGGGACACCACGACGCTGGCGGGCCCATCGCAGGTCGCGGGCTACACGACTCCGTTCGCGCAGGCGGGCTTTTCCCCGATCACCGATCTCTACCCGGCCGCGTTCCTGGGTTACGAATATAGCCGGTTCGCGCACCCCGATTCGGGCAACACCGCGACCTCTCTGTCGTCGGGCGTGAAGAGCTACAACAACGCCATCAACGTCAACGGCGCGGGCGAGCCGCAGATGGCGATCGTCGACGCGATCGCGGTCGCGAGTTCGGTCGGCAAGGCGACGGGTGTCGTCACCACGGTCGAGTTCGCGGACGCGACTCCGGCCGCGCTCGGCGGCGCGCACAACATCGCGCGCGCGAACCATTATGCGATCGCCAACGAGATGTTCCAGGCGGGTCGGCTGAACGTGATCGGCGGCACCGGCAACCCCGATTACGACGATGACGGCAACCTGCGCGCGACACCGGTCTACGCGCCCGTCGGCGGTCCGGGCGGCGGCTGGATCAGCCAGGCACTGTGGACCGACCTCAAGGCGAACACCAACAGTTCGGGCTTCAACCCCAACCTGTTCAAGCTGGTTCAGGACCGCGCGGGGATCCAGGCGATCGCCAATGGCACGGTCAAGCCGCCGTCGCATCTGGCGATGATCATGCACAGCTTCGTCAGCTCGCAGTTCAACCGCACCAACATCCTCAAGCGCGCCGACGGCGTGACGCCGATCGATGCGCGCGAGGACATGGTGTACGGCACGCCACTCAAGACCGACGTGCCCACCCAGGCCGAGCTGACGGTCGCGGCGCTGAAGGTGCTCGATCAGAACGGGCGCGGCTTCTACCTGATGAGCGAGGCGGGCGCGGTCGACCGGGCCGAGCACGCCAACGACACCGCGCGCATGATCGAGGAGACGATCGCGTCCGAGGACACGGTCAAGGCGATCATCGACTTCGTGAACAGCAAGCGCAGCGCGGCGACGTGGAACAACACGCTGCTGATCGTCACCGCCGATCACGATCACCTGTTCTATGGTCCGGACGGTGCCACGGTTGCGTTTGAGCCGCTGCAGGACAAGGGAGCAGGCAAGATCCCGGGCAACCGCTGGTTCGGTCCGAACCACGGCACCGGCCTCGTGCCGCTGTTCGCCTACGGCAAGGGCGCGGACAAGATCACCAGCCTGGGCACCAAGGTCGACACCTATACGGACGCGCAGGGTCACAAGTACGGCCACGGCGTCTATGTCGATCAGACGACGCTCGGTCAGGTCCTCAAGTTGACCGCCGCGCAGGCCAAGTAAGCTCGAACACCTATGACGGGCCGTGGCGGTTTCGCGCCACGGCCCTTTAACTTCAAAAGGGGACAATCCATGATCATCAGGACTTTCGCCGCGCTCGCGGCCGCTTTTCTCGCCGCCGCCACCGCCTCGGCGGGCTCGTTCTCGTTCACCGGCAATCTCGCGCACGACAACTCGCTCGCGCCCGTCGCCTTCCATGTCGGGACGGGGGGCGTCGTCGACCTGACCAGCTTGGGCTTCGCGGGCGGCATAAACGCGCGCGGTCAGACGATCGCGGCGGGCGGGTTCGACACCGTGCTCTCGCTCTACGATTCGACCGGCACCGGCATCGCCTTCAACGACGACGGCGCGACCGCGAAGGCGGACGCGACGGGCCACGCGTCGGATGCGGGGCTGAGCATCAATCTCGCGCCCGGCACCTACACTGCGTATCTGACGCAATACAGCAACTTCGGCGCGCTGCTACTGACGAACGGGTTCGCGTTCGATGGCGTTCCCGATTTCGCGGGCGGCTTCATCGACAGCCATGGGAACCAGCGTGACAGCCATTACGCGCTCGACATCGTCGGCGCGGGCGTGGT
>JAABUX010003604.1_pt1 | contig 20374 bp, 19 predicted proteins | sample 5561851 | NCBI WGS metagenome assembly JAABUX01 (sample SAMN10711883, study PRJNA513361) | rock metagenome | isolation source: Antarctica rocks | place: Antarctica: Victoria Land, Richard Nunatak red sandstone | collected 2016-01-03 | reverse complement strand
AACTGCTACTACAAGCCACCCGGACCCAAAACCATGCGCGCCGGTTGGGGACAGTTCGCCGCCATGGCCGCCGGCTTCACCCTCGCTGCCCAGTCAAATGTGTGAACCCCGTAGGGCCCAAGCCATCGACGAGATGGTCAGCCGCGCCTGACGTGAGCCGCCCATCCGCGGCGCCGGGCGCGGCGCCTGGCGCCGCGCCCTTTCCTGGCTCAGCGCAGCCCGAAGAACGACAGCACCGCGATCACCACGACAACCAGCCCGACGATGTAAATGATGTTGTTCACGCCAAATCTCCCTTGCCGCCGTTGCACAAGCACCCTGCTTGCATAGCCAGATTTGAACGCGGCCGGGTCAAAAAAGATTTCGCCCGGCGTCGCGCCCGCATGCGACGGCGACACTTGGGCCTTACCGCATCAACGGCGCCGCAAAGCCCTCCGATCCACGCCCACCATGGCAGGCTGCCCAGGCCGGCCGTGCGCGGCCCCGCCCGCGTCACGGCAGTCGCGACGAGCGCGAGGGCGGCTGTCGGCACCACTCCCGAGATCGCCGCCGCCCAGACCGGCGAGCCGCCCGCCCGAGCCGCGCGTTGACCGTCGCCTGCGCCGGCAGCATCGCGACCGCGACCACCGCGACCACCGCGACCACCGCGTAGGCTATCGCCATGGCGTGTGTTCCTGGGTGGCGGCCTTCGGCACCGGTGTCTGGTCCCAGACGCGGCGGACGAACGCGATCCCGTCCGCGGCGACCTGATCCCTGCTGTCGAATGCGTTGCGCCAGACTTTCGCCTTCTGCGCCAGTTCCACGACCTCCGTGCTGAACGCCTCGACCATCAGCCATCCGTCACAGCCGATCGCCTGCAGCGCCCCGACCGTTCCGGTCCAATCCAGCAGCCCGCCGCCGAGCGTGCCGCGGTGGCTTTCGCTGAAATGCACGTGCCTGACCCGGTGTCCCGCCATGGTCAGCGCCTCGCAGATGTCATTCTCCTCCGGATGCGCGTGGTGCGTGTCGTAGGCGATCCCGATGTTGCCGGCGCCGACCGCATCGACGAACCGCGCCGCGTCCTTGGCCGTGTTCAGCAGATACGTTTCGAACCGGCTCAGGAACTCGATGCACAGCGTCGTGCCGGACCCGGCGGCATAGGCGCAGGCGTCCGTCAGCACGGCAACTGAACGGTCGAGTTCCTCCTGGGTCGGGCCGGCGCCGGTGAACACGTCCGAGGCCGCGTAGAAGGGGCCGGAAAGGATCGTGCTGCCGAGACGCTCGCTGACATCGGCCGCCCACCGCAGGCCATCAAGCCCGTTCCGGCGCACGCGGGCGTCGGTGGAGACCGGGTTGGCGTCGGGCCGCAGGTTGGTCAGCGTCGTGCACTGCAGGCCCTCGCCGTCCAGGACGCGCCTGATCTCGTCGAAGTCCTTCCCGTTGCCCTGCGTGATCGGGATCTCCACCCCCTCGTAGCCGAGCGTGCGGAGCGAGCGGAGCAAGGCGAACTGTTCGGCTCGGACCGCGAGCGTCCAAAGCACAAGGTTCATTCCGATGTTCATGGCGCACTCCAATTGCGTGTGCTGCCGGCAGCGCCGGAATTGCATGTGTTGCCGGCAAGGCCGGAATCGCGTGTGCTGCCGGCAACGCCGGCTGGGCGGTTCATGCCGCGTCGCCGGACAGGAAACGGATCAGCGCCTGGGCGACCGTGCCGGGACGCTCTTCGGGCGTGTAGTGGCCGCAGCCGGCGACGGTGCCGCCCCGGACATCGGCGGCGACGAGCCGCATCGTGTCGGCCAGCATGGCGCCCACGCCGGTTTCCGCACCCAGGGCGAGCACCGGCATCGACAGCGTGCGCGTCGCCCTGGCCCGGTTCTGCGCCAGCCCGCCGGGGCTGAACGCCGCCCGGTAATAGGCGAGCGCCGCCCGCAATGCGCCGGGCGCCGCGAGCACGCGCATATACTCGTCCAGGTCGGCCGGGCCGATCCGCCACGCCCTGGCCGACTTCGCCGCGAACAGCCAGGCCAGGAACTCGCGCTCGCGTCCTGCGACGAGGATTTCCGGCAGGTCGTCCAGCCGATTGAACGCGAAGTGCCAGGTCTTCACGTTGGTCTCGGCAGTTGGAATCCCTGGAGCAGGCGGAGGCGTCACGCCGGGCAGCAAGGCGTCCATCACGGCCAGGCGCCTCACGTCGCCCGGCCTGGCGGCCGCGTAGGCGTAGCCGATCCATGTCCCGAGATCGTGGCCGACGACGTCGATTGCTCCGGCGGCCAGCAGGCCGAGCGCCTCGGCGAAGCCGTGAACCTCTTCCGCCACGGTCTGCATATCGTAGCCGGAGGCCGGGCGGGCGGAGTCGCCCATCCCGCGCGGATCAAGCGATCTCTTAATCGGGAAAGGCCGTTCCCAAATCAAGCAGCCTTGCTGCATGGCCGCGTCGGCCGCGCTGATCGGCCGCTGCGATGGCGCCGGCAAGAAGGACCGGGACCAGCCCGAGGCCGCACAGGAACAGCCATCCGCCGGCTGCCCAAACGGGTCCGACCAGCGACGACAGGATGCCGCCGCCTGCGAACACCGCAACGGTGCAGAGCGCGTTCAGGCGGGCGCGGATGGCCGGGTCCAGGCGATACAGGATGGTGCGGCCCGTGATGTCGGCCACCGTGGCGCCGACATCGAGCAGGACGAAGCCGGCCGCCATTCCGGTCAAGCTGTGCCGGAACATGGCAAGCATGATCCAGCCGAGCGCCATGGCCGCGAAGGACAGGGTGCGCGCCGCGTGCGCCCCGGCGATGTCGGCCGCCCGGCCGAGGAAAGGGGCGCCCGATGCGGCGATGGCCCCGGCGACCGCCACGACCCCCACGGCATTCGGGCCGCCAGCCGAAGTCCGGTCCCTGGAGGTAGAAGCTCGACCCAAGCCAGAACACGTTAAGGAGCCGAAGCTCAAAGCCTGGCACGCCGCCGCGGCCCGCAGGGCCGGGACAGTGCGGAGAAGGCGGACCATGGACAGCAGCAGGCGGCGATACCCCGCCGGTCCGTCCCGCGCCCCGGCGGCGGCCGGCTGCACAAGGCGCCGAAGGCTGAGCAGGACGCCCATCTGCGCCGGGATCACCGCCAGCAGCAGGCGCCGGGCCGACACGAGGTCCGCCAACGGCAGCAGGAACAGCACGCCCGCCGCCACGCCCGCCTGGGTCAGCGCCGGCAGCAGCCCGAGCAGCCGTTCCGGCACCGCGAGGGACGCGCCGATCTCCACCAGCAGCGGTTGGATGTAGTAGCCGTCGGCAACCGACGCGACGCACGCAACCGCCATGAGCGCGAGTGCCCGGTTGCCCAGCAGCGCACCGTCAGCGGCTTCCCGCGGCGGCGGGGCAGGGCCGCGCGGCGTGTCCCTCACCGCGCGCCGAAGAAGGCTGCGATCTCCGCTGCGGCCCTGTCCGGGTCCTCGCGGTGCGGGAAATGGCCGACGCCGGGAAAGGAGGCGAGGTCGAGGAACGTTTCGCCGAGGCGGTCCGTCCATTCATAGGCGAACATCGGGTCGTGCTCCGCCCAGCGGACGCAGGTGGGCAGGGTGATCGGCGGGAGCACGGGCGCCTCGCCCTGCATCGCCGCGACCCGGCCGGCAAAGGACGCCCGGTAATGCGCGAAGCCGCCGGCCAGGTTGCCGGGCTTCTGGAAATTGGCGACGAACCGGTCCAGCACGTCGTCGAACGCGTCCTTGCGGTGGGACCAATGCCGCAGGAAATGCGTGACGTAGATGCGGACCGCCTCGGGCGACGAGCCGAGCAGCGCCGGCGCCAGTTCGGTCGAGTGGAACGCCATGTACCAGGTGTCCCGCAGGCGGTCCGGCGCCCCCATGCGCGCGCCGATGCCCGGATACATGAAATCGAAGAAGAACAGGCCGGCCAGCCGCCCCGGCGCCATGCGGGCCGCGGCCTGCATCACCGCCCCCCGATGTCGTGGCCGACCAGCCCGACACGATCAAGTCCAAGGGTGTCGAGCATCGCCAGCGCGTCCCGCGCCTGGTCCTGCGGGCTTGTCGCTGTCGCCGAAGCCGCGCAGGTCGGGCGCGATCACCTGGAAGCGGCCGGCAAGCCGGGCCATCACCGGCTCCCAGGTCAGCCAGAACTCCGGCCAACCATGCAGCAGCACCAGCGGCAGGCCGCGTCCGCACCGGGCGACGTGGATCGTGGCGCCGTTCACGGCGAGGTCGAGGTGCTCGATGGCGCTCATCACCCGGCCACGCTACGCCCGCCCGGTGCTGTGCGTTAGGCGCTCAATGCGCCAAGGACCATGAAGCAAAACTTCATAGAGGCGCATGCGTCAGAAAGACCTCTTGGAGGGATTTCCGGTGTTCCTGGCGGTCGCGGAGCTGCTCAGCTTCAGCGCCGCCGCGCGACGCCTCGGCATCTCCGCCTCCGCCGCCTCGCAGGCGGTGCGCAAGCTGGAAGCGCGGGTCGGGACGCCGCTGCTGCGGCGGTCGACGCGCAGCATCAGCCTGACCGACACCGGAGCCGAGTACGTGGGCCGCGCGGGGCCGGCGCTGCGTGAGCTGTTCCTCGCCACGGAGGACGTGGCCGGCCAGTCCGGGCAGCCGTCCGGCCCTCTGCGGCTCACCATGCCCCGCTCCGCCTTCGACGGCGCCGTGGCCCCGGTCCCGGCCCGGTTCCGCGCAGCCTATCCGGCGGTCGAGGTCGAGGTCGAAGGGCGGCTCGTGGACGTGGTGGAACAGGGGTTCGACGCCGGGCTGCGTTACGGCGACGTGCTGGCGCGCGACGTCGTTGCCGTGAAGCTGATGCCCGGGAGCGAGGCGCTGCTCGCGGCCGCTCCGGGCTGCCTCCGGCACCGCCCGGCTCCGGAGCACCCGGCGGACCTGCTCGGCCACGCGGCGGTGATGTGCCGGAGCAGGACGACCGGGCTTGTCCGGCCTTGGGCCATGCGGCGCAACGGGGATGCGGTCCAGGTCTCCCCGCCCACGCGCACGGTCGTCGGCGACCTGGCGTCGCAGCTTGACCTGATGGTGCGCGGCCTCGGCATCGGCCTGGCCGCAACCGCCAGCCTTTCGCGCCTGCTGAACGCGGGCGCGCTCGTCCAGGTCCTTCCCGGGTGGTCAACGCCCATGGAGCCTTTCTACCTTTACCACCCCGACCGGCGGCGCCAATCGGCGGCGCTGCGGGCGTTCGTCGGCTTCCTGCGTGCGGACCTGTCCCGGACAAAGCGCTAGAACTCGTTGACGGACTGCCGGTCCATTCCCTGACCCGTCCCGATCGGGAGAGAAAAAGCTTCTGTATTCCCGGGCGCGAACAAACGCGCTTTCTGCCGAAGCGGGAATCTTTGCTGGACGCTTCTCTTGAGAGTTGAGGGAGGAGGGAGCCATGTTGAGGGCCGCACCCATGACATGCCGGACAGGAGACCGCCTCGGCCATGCACCATCTTTCATCGCCTCGCGGCCTCGCCACTCGGCCCCGCGTATGACCGCCGTCTCGATATCGGGGACAGCCAAACTGGCCCGCGCCTTGCCGCGTCCCGCCCTGCCGCTTTCGGGAGGGCGGCTGCCGTTCCGCCGCCTCGTCTCGCCCCTGGTGCTCGTGCTGATCTGGCAAGCGGCCTCGACGCTCGGGCTGCTGCCGCCCCGCACCCTTGCGTCTCCTATGCAGATCGTGCTGACCGGCTGGGGCCTGCTCGCGTCCGGCGAGCTGCCCTGGCACCTGGCGGTGTCGCTGGCGCGGGTCTTGGCCGGGCTGGCGATTGGGCTGACGGTGGGCGCGGGGCTGGCGCTCGTCGCCGGGCTGTCGCGGCTTGGCGAGGACATCGTGGACGCGCCGGTGCAGATGCTGCGCACCCTGCCGTTCCTGGCGCTGGTGCCGCTGTTCATCCTGTGGTTCGGCATCGGCGAGACGCCGAAGATCGCGCTCGTGGCGCTCGGCACCGCCTTCCCGATCTACCTGAACCTGTTCGCCGGCATCCGCGGCGTCGAGCCGCGCCTGGTCGAGATGGGCCGGGTGTTCGGCCTGGACCGGGCCGGGCTGCTGCGCCATGTCGTGCTGCCCGGCGCGCTGCCGTCGGCGCTGGTGGGCCTGCGCTACAGCCTGGGCGTCGCCTGGCTGTCGCTGGTGGTGGCCGAGCAGGTCAACGCCACCGCCGGCATCGGCTACCTGATCAACGACGCCCGCGACTTCCTGCGCACGGACGTCATCATGGTCGGGCTGGTGCTGTATGCGCTGCTGGGCCTGCTGGCGGACAGCCTGGTCCGCGCCCTGGAACGCCGGCTGCTCGCCTGGCGGCCCGCTTTGGCGAGGAGCTGACCGCCGTGGACGCGAACCTGGTCGGGGCGCCCGGCCGCAGCGCCCACGTCCGAAACCTGACCCGCCGCTTCGGCCCGGCGGATGCCCGGCCGGTGCTGGACGCGCTCAATCTCGATATTCAGCCTGGCGAGTTCGTGGCGCTGCTCGGCGCCAGCGGCTCGGGCAAGACGACGCTGCTGCGCACGCTGGCCGGGCTGGACCCGGTGCCGGAGGACGCGGTCGTCGCCCTGCCGCGCCCAGTGGCCGTCGCGTTCCAGCAGCCGCTGCTGCTGCCGTGGAAGAGCGTCTGGCGCAACGTGGCGCTCGGCCTGCCTGGGAACGCCCGCGGAGATGCCCGCGCCCGCGCCGAGGCTGCGCTGGCCGAGGTCGGGCTGGAGCACCGCCTGGACGCCTGGCCCGCCACGCTGTCGGGCGGCGAGGCGCAGCGGGTGGCGCTGGCCCGCGCCTTGGTGCGCGAACCGGGCCTCTTGCTGCTGGACGAGCCGTTCGCGGCGCTGGACGCTTTGACCCGGCTGCGCATGCACGCGCTGGTGCTGGACCTTTGGGCACGGCACCGCCCGGCGACGCTCTTGGTGACGCATGACGTGGACGAGGCGGTGGCGCTGGCCGACCGCGTGCTGGTGCTGGAAAATGGCGGCGGCCGGGGCGGGCGGATCGTGCTCGACCTGCCGAACGACGCGGCCCGGCCGCGCCGGCGCGACACTGCCTCCTTTGCGGCGATGCGCGGCCGCCTGCTCGACCGCCTCGGCGTGCGGGAGCATGCGGCATGACCGCCCGCGGCACTCCGCCGGCATATCCCTTCCATGAAGGTTTTGCATGACCATCGGCCTGACCCGGCGCGGCCTCGGCGCCGCCGCCCTTGCCTTGTCATTCCCAAGCTTGGCCCGCGCGGCCGGGCGGGTGCGGATCGGCTATCAGAAGAACGGCTCGCTCGCGATCATGCGCCAGCAGCGCCGGCTTGAAGCGTCGGGGCTTGCGGCCGAGTGGGTCGAGTTCTCCTCCGGCCCGCCGCTCTTGGAGGCGCTGAACGCCGGCGCCGTCGATTTCGGCGCGACCGGGGACACGCCGCCGATCTTCGCGCAGGCGGCCGGCGCCGAGCTGCTGTACGTCGGCGGCCAGCCTGCTTCCGGCGTGAACCAGGCGGTGCTGGTCCGCACCGACAGCCCGATCCGCACCCTCGCCGACCTGCGCGGCAAGCGCGTCGCCTTCACCAAGGGATCGAGCGCGCACTACGCGGCCATACAGATTCTGGCCAGCGCCGGGCTGAAGCCCGCGGATGTCCAGGCGGTCAACCTGCAGCCCCCCGATGCCGGCGCCGCGTTCCGCACCGGGGCGCTGGACGCCTGGGTCGTGTGGGACCCGTTCTACGCCATTGCCGAGGGGGAGCCGACGACGCGGGTGCTGACGACGGCGGAGGGCGTGGCCCCCAGCAACTCCTTCTTCCTCGCCAGCCGGCGCTTCGCCGAGCGGGAGCCGGGCACCGTGCTGGCCCTGCTCGACGCGATCAATGCCACGGCCGACTGGGCGCGCGCCAACCCGGAGGCGCTGGCGCAGACGCTCTCCGGCATCACCGGCGTGCCGCTGCCGGCCCAGCGCGTGTCCGCCGCGCGCGGCGTCTACGCCGTGCAGCCGATGGACGAGGCGATCATCGCCCGGCAGCAGTCCGTCGCCGATACCTTCGCCGCCCTGCGCATCATCCCGTCCCGCGTCGATGTGCGCGCCGCGGTGTGGCGCCCGGAACGCCCGCGCGCGGAGGCACGGCCATGAACGCGCTCTCCCCCTCGCGCCCGCTCGACATGATGTGGTTCCTGCCGACCGGCGGGGACGGGCGCTACCTCGGCTCGGCGGCGGGCGCCCGCCCGGTGGACAACCGCTACCTGCGGCAGATCGCCCAGGCGACGGACCAGCTTGGCTTCCATGGCGTGCTGCTGCCGACCGGCGCGGGCTGCGAGGACGCGCTGGTCACGGCGACCTCCCTGATCCCGTTCACCGAGCGGCTGCGCTTCCTGGTGGCGCTGCGTCCGGGCCTGACGCTGCCGGGGGAGGCGGCGAGGCAGTACTCGGCGCTGGACCGCATCGGCGGCGGGCGCACCATGGTGAACCTCGTCTGCGGCGGCAACCCGGCCGACCTCGCGGGCGACGGGCTGACGCTCGGCCACGACGAGCGCTATGCCCAGGCAGCCGAGTTCCTGCAGATCTGGCGCGCGATGATGGCCGGGGAAAAGGTGGAGTTCTCCGGCAAGTACCTGTCCTCCCATGGCGGGAGAATCCTGTTCCCGCCGGTGCAGGCGCCGCATCCGCCGGTCTATTTCGGCGGGTCCTCGCCGGCCGGGCACGCGCTCGCGGCGGCGCAGGCCGACGCCTACCTGACCTGGGGCGAGCCGCCGGCTGCGGTCGCGGAGAAGATCGCCGACATCCGCAGCCGCGCGGCCGTGCACGGGCGGACGCTCCGCTACGGCATCCGCCTGCACCTGATCGTCCGCGAAACCGAGGGCGAGGCCTGGGACGCCGCCCGGCGCCTGATCAGCCACCTGTCCGACGAGACGGTCGCCACCGCGCAGCGCAAGCTCGCGGCCGAAAGCGACAGCGAGGGCCAGCGCCGCATGTCCGCCCTGCACGGCGGCTCGCGCGAGCGGCTGGAAGTTGCGCCCAACCTGTGGGCCGGCGTCGGCCTGGTGCGCGGCGGCGCCGGCACCGCGCTGGTCGGCGACCCGGCGACGGTGGCCGCGCGCATCCGCGAGTACCAGGCGCTCGGCATCGACACGGTGATCGCCTCCGGCTACCCGCATCTGGAGGAGGCCTACCGGGTCGCCGAGCTGCTGTTCCCGCTGCTGGACGTGTCCCGCGGCGAGGCGCCGGCCCGCGCGGCGGCGGGCGGCCCGAGCTTGCGGACGGGCGGCGGGTCGTTCATGACGACCGACGACACCGCTGTCCCCCGCGTGCCCGCGACGACATAAGGCGCGGGCCGCCACGATCTCGTGACCGGGCATGGCGCCGGCGCCAGCCTCATGATTGGGACGTGAGGCTGGCATCGCGGCCCCCGGACGGCATAGGCTTACGGCATAGGCTCGCCGGGTGCCGTCGGGGGACACGATGACCGAGTATTACGTCGCGGCGCTCGGTCCTGCCCACGTGCAGGGCCTGTTCATCGGCTTCCGCTGCGCCGCGCCCGGCGAAGGCTTGTGCTGGCCGCTTCCTTGGGCGGGAACCTGGCCCGAAGCCGCCGTGATGGAGGCCGCCGCCGAGCTGAACGACGGCGTCGAAGCCGCAGCGGCGCCGAGGGATGCCGTCCACGCCCTCGCAACGCCGCCGCCGCCCGGCAAGATCGACGGCGACGCCGGTCCGGTCGTGCGCAACACCGCCGCGAACCGCCGGGCGCTCGTCTTCGCCGCGCGCCAGGCCGTCGCCCGCTTGGAAGCGTTCGAAATCCCGCGGACGTGCGACCCGGCGCGAGGCGGCGCGGAGGTTGCCAAGGCGCTCGGGTCGCTCCTGCCGCTGCTCGGCCGTGCGGAGAACCTGGAGAACGACCGGCTGTGGCGCCTGCGGGCGGAGCTTCTGGCCGCGTGGCGCTTGGACGACCGGCGGCGCGGCCAGGAGGCCGTCCAGGCGGTGCGGGAGGCCGTCGGGGCTGCCGGGGTCGTCTCGGCGACGCCGCGCCGGCGGCCGGCGCGTCCGCCGCAGGAACCGGGCCGGGCGGAGGTCGCCATTCTTCGGCTTGCGCCGCAGGCCGCGCCCCCGCCGCCGCCGCCGCCCGATCAGGCGGTGGTCCGCAAGCTGCCGCGCCCGTGACGGACGTGCCGGTGACGGACCGGCGCCTGGCGCGATGCCGGCGGGGGTCCGATTGGCTGGCTGCGCGTGCCGTCCTGCTCCAAGCTTCATGACAAAACTCGACGCCGCCGCCCCTGGCGGACAGGCTAGGTTCCGGCATGGACAACCTTGCCGAAGGCGCCGGGCTTTTGAGGACGCTGCGCGGCGCCCAGCGCCGGGCGGGGCCAAGCCTGCAGGCGGCGAGCGGTGCAGCCAGCCTGCGGCAAGGATGGGGTCGGCCTGCCGCCTGGCGATGCCGCCAGTTTCAAGCTGATCAGCGGGACCCTCGGCCACCTTGCGGGCGAGATGCTGGTGGGGACGCGCCGCCCCGGCACGGGCGCTCGCGGCGTGGCACCCCGATGGCTTGGCTGCACGCCGTGCGGTCTGAAAGCCGGCGCGGCATGCATTCTTGCGGTGGCCCCCACCTTTGCTTTACTAGGCTTGCTGAGGCGCTGCCGTCAGCCGGACCGGGAAAGCAGCGCTGCCGCCGCCCGGGCTGTCGAGCCGGTCCGGCAAACAGGCCTTTCGGTCTAGTTCTCTTATTGGTCCGGCACCATTCTTCTGGTCCACGACGCGCCGGATGCCTGCCGATAGTTTGTCGGTTCGAAAGCAGAATGGACAACGGACAGAAATGGTGACAACTCCGGCAGCTTGGGCGCGCAGCCCGGCGCCCCCTCAAGGCCTTGGGTCTGGGGAGGCGGCGGTGGCGTTCCATGGCGGGACCATCCGGCACGCCCCCGCGGAACGCGACTGGGACCTGCAGAAGACCGAGACGGTCGGCCTGCCGGTGCATGCGCTGCTCACCGCCGATGCAGGGCGGGCAGCCGATGCCGTGCTGGATTTCGTCGAGGCCATGGCCAAGGACGTGGTGCTCGTGACGTTCGCAAACCCCAGCACCGCGCCGCTGACGCGCCGTTCCGCATCGTTCCGGCGCTCCCTTCGCGAATTCGACATCGTGCTGCCGGACGGCATCGGGCTGTGCATGGCGGTGCATTGGCTGCACGGCCTTCCGGCCCAGCGGATCAGCTTCGACACGACGTCGCTCGCCCCGGCCCTGTTCGCCCGCGCGCGGTTCCGCGGCTTGCGGATCGCGCTCGTCGGCGGTGCTCCGAAGGTGGCGGAACAGGCGCGTGCGCAGATCGCAGCACACTTCCCAGGCATCCAGATCATCGCCGCCTACGACGGCTACGGCGACATGGCGGCCAAGGCCGTCTCCGTTGCCGAGCTTCGGCCTGATATCGTCATCTGCGGCATGGGCAGCGTCCGGCAGGAGGCGTTCCTGCTTGAGATGAAGCATCAGGGATGGCGCGGGTGGGGCTTCACCTGCGGGGGCTACCTCGATCAGTTGATCGGCGGGATGGCCTACTACCCGCGCTGGGTCGACGCGGCCAACCTGCGCTGGGCCTACCGGCTGCTGCGGGAGCCGGGGCGCCTGTGGCGCCGCTACCTCATTGACTACCCGCATTTCGGCGTCCTGGTCCTTGGCGCCAGCATGCGAAAGCTGCGAAAGGCCCGCTCGTGATGCGGGCGATTCCTACCGATGCCAAGCAAACGCACGGGCGTTCTTGGTTCCGCATGGCTATTGCCCAAGCTGAGCGGCGCGGCGAGCACACAGGGCGGAGGACACAGGCGTGAACGTGTTGATCAACGCTGGATCGGATGAATGGAATGCGGACCAGCGGTCCTCTCCCGGCCGTCTCTATGACTCGGTTGCCGGGGGCAGTCCGGGGGGCAACCCGCCAGCCTGGGACATCAAGGGCTTCCTGAAGCGCCGCAAGCTGCTGATCCTGGTCGTGACCCTGGCCGGGACGTCGCTCGGCACGGGGGCGGTCTTGGCCCTTCCCAAGTCGTATCAGGCCACCAGCGCCGTCATCTTCCAAGGGGACCGCGACCAAGTGGTCCGCCTGGGCGACACGCAGCGCGACCTGCCGTTCGGCCCCGACACGCTGGCGAGCGAGGTCGAGCTGCTCACCTCGGAGGAGCTGCTCCAGGGCGTGGTGACGAAGCTCAACCTGGTCGCCGATCCGGAGTTCAACTCGGCGGCGCCCCGCCTCCAGCCGGCACATCCGTCGCCGCTCGACCCGGTGACGAGCTTCCTTTCAACCACCTTCGAGCCTGTCACGCGGGAAGCCGACCGGCTGCTGGCCGTGCTGCGGCCCAAGGAGCCTGCCCGCTCTCCGGAAGACGCCGCCCGGCGGGAGCTGAGCTCGACCATCAACGCCGTGCGGTCCAAGCTGGCCGTCTATCCCGTGGGCGTGTCCCGGGTCATCCGCATCGGCTTCACCTCGCAGCGCCCGGAGATGGCGGCGCTGGTCGCGAACACGGTCGCAAGCGTCTACGTGGACACGCAGCTCGCCAGCAAGACGCAGAACACGCAGGAAGCGCATGACTGGATCGACCAGCGCCTCAACGAGCTGCGCGACCGTGCCGCCAAGTCCGCCCAAGCCTACGAGCAGTTCCGGTTCCAGAGCGGCCTGGCCCGCGGCAAGGACAGCACGATCACCCAGGAGCAGATCACCCAGGTCAGCACGGAGCTGACCCTGGCACGCCAGCGCGCGGCGGAGGCGCAGTCGATCTTTGACCAGACCCACGGCAACGGCCTGGCCGACCTCGACATGCTGGCCAGCGCGACCGGGTCCCAATTGCTGCCGCGGCTGCGGGAGCAGCTTGCGACGGCGACGGCGCAGGCGGCGGAAAGCGACGTGCGCGACGGCGCCGACAACCCGCGGCGGATCGCGCTCCGGGCACGGGTGGCCGACATCAACCGATCCATCGCGCAGGAGCGGGAGCGCATCCGCCAGACGGCGCAAGGCCGGGCGACGGTCACCAAGAGCAACCAGGACCGGCTCGCCAAGACGCTCGACGAGCTGACGGCCCGCCTCGGCCGGTCGGACGGCGACCTCGCGCGGAGCCAGGCGCTGGAACGCGACGCCGCTGCGGACCGGGAGCTCTACACGAGCTTCATCACCCGCGCCCGGCAGACCGATCCCGCCGTCAACTACCAGGCCGCGAACGCCCGGGTGCTGTCCCGCGCCGCCATCCCGCTGCAGGCGGCGTCCCCGAACAAGAAGGTGCTGCTGCCTGCGGCGCTGGTCTTGTCGCTGGGCTTGGGCGCCGTGGTCGCGTTCATCAAGGACAACGGACGCCGCGGCCTGACGAGCATGGGCGTGGTCGAGCGGACGATGGGGGTCACGCCGATCGGGTTGATCCCGCTCGTGTCCCGCAGGAGCCGCATCTCGAGCCGCACCTTCGAGGACGCGGTCGCGTTCACCCTGGCCCGGGTGACGATCCCCGCCAAGGGCGTCATGCCGCGCAGCCTGCTGGTCACTTCGGCGCTGCCGCAGGAAGGCAAGACCAAGACGTCGATTGCCCTGGCGGCGGCGGCGGCGGCGCGCGGCATGCGTGTTCTGCTCGTCGACGGCGACCTGCGCTCCCGCTCGCTGTCCGCGGCGGCCGGCCTCGACCGCAGCGACCGGACGCTCATCGAGGTCCTGCGCCGCGAGATCCCCATCGAGGACGCGATCCACGACAACGCCGCCTGGGGCTTCCCTGTGCTCCCCGCCGGGGCGCTGGCGGCCAGCCCGATGGGGCTGCTGGCCACCGGGGAATGGGAAGGCATCCTGCGGCGGCTCGAGGAGATGTACGACCTGGTGGTGATCGACTCGCCGCCGGTCCTGGTTGCCGGCGACACGTGGCTCATGGCCCGCCATGCGGACACGACCGTCGTGCTGTCGCGGTGGGGCTCGACGCCGATGCCGACGGTGGAGCTTGCCATCAACCAGTTGATCACCGCACAGGCCAACGTCGCCGGCCTGGTGCTGACGATGGTGCCGCCCCGCGAGCACGGCACCTACAATGGCGGGGACGCGGTGGTGTTCTCGCCGCAGATGACGCGCTACTACGATGGGACTCGCCGCCTGACGTAATAGAGGCTGTCGACTTCGCATTAGGGCGGCTCGGGTGCGGCGGCTGTCGTTCGGTTTGAAACCGGCGCGGCCGCCGCACTCCATTGTTCCCGCAAGAGGTGCCGGCCTCCCCTTCACCTGCTTATTCAGCACTCAAGCTCTGGACGTGGTCACATGAGACAATCCGCTGCGAAGGCGACCTTTTGGGCGGCGATGGAAACCGGGGGCGCCCAGGTTTCCTCCTTCGTCTTCTTCGTCGTGTTCGCCCACATCCTGACGCCTGACGAGTTCGGCACGTACGCCCTCGCCATGGCCATCGTGGGCACCGTCAACATCCTGCTGTTCCAAGGCTTCGGCGACGCGCTGATCCAAGCCGAGCAGCCGGACGAGAGCTACGTCTCGACGGTGTTCTGGACCAACATGCTGTTGGCAGCGGGGATGATCGCCGTTCTCCAGGTGGTCGCCCTGCTGGGGCCGATGCTGTTTTCCGAGCCGATGTTCCGCCCGGTCATATCCTGCCTGTCCCTGATCTGCATCCCGCGGGCCATGGTCAGCGTGCATTCGGCGTTGGCCCGGCGCGACCTCGACCTCCGGGTGTTCGCGATCCGCACGATTTCCGGCTACCTGGTCGGCGGCCTGGTCGGCCTGGGGCTGGCGCTCAACGGCTGGGGCGTTTGGGCCTTGGTCGCCTCGACGTTCGTCCAGACGGTCGTGATCGTGCTGGTCATGTGGCAGGCGAGCGATTGGCGTCCCAAATGGGTGTTCTCGGTGCCGGCCTTCCGCGACCTGCTCCACTTCAGCAAGCACTTCATGGCCGCCAGCATCATCACCTCCTGCATCGACGACTTCGGCAGCATCCTGATCGGCCTGAGCCTCGACGTGTCGGCCGTGGGGTACTACGCGCTGGCCTTGCGCGTCATCCGTTCGGTCATCATCGTGACCATGACGCCGCTGCAGCTTGTGATGATGCCGGTGCTCAGCCGGATCGCCGACAACCGGGCCAAATTCGGCGCCTCCTACATCGACATGGTGGTGATCGTCAGCACGGTCTGGGTGCCCGCGGTCGCCGGGCTTGGGCTTGTCGCGCAGGATCTGATGCCGATGATCTTCGGCGGCCAATGGCACAACGCCGTGCCGGTGCTGCAAGCCATGTGCCTTGCGTGCCTAACCCTGCCGCTTTGGGCCTTCGCGGGCCAAGCGCTTTCGGCGCTTGGCCGTCCCGACGCGTTTGCCAAGATCGCCTTTCGGCAGCTTGGGCTTTACTGCCTGGCCTTTCCGGTCGCGGCCCATTTCGGCATCGTGGCGGTCGGCCTCGCCTGGTCGGCGCTTTCCGCGGTCATGGTGCCCATCACCCTCGTGTCGTTGCGGCAAGCCTTTGGCCTGGACGTGCAGAAACTCATTCTGAAGATCGCGCGGATCGCGCTGTCCGGCGCGGTGATGGCCTGCGCGGTCCTGCTTGCCAAATCTGTCCTTCCCGTCAGTTTCTGGGCCATAGCGGGCGAGGCTGCGATCGGATCGGTCGTCTATGCCGCGGTGCTGGAGAGCTTGTTCCTGCCCGGCCATCTCGCGCGGATCCTCACGATCGTGCGTGGGGCTATTCCGGCATTTAGTTCTTGATCTGAAAGCGAACGGCCATGATTCCCAAACACATCCATTATGTCTGGGTCGGCGGTCCGCTGCCCGAGGCCCAGCGGGCCTACATCGCGAGTTGGCGTGAGACAAATCCTGATTATGAGTTCACGCTTTGGAACGAAAGCAACATAGACTTTTCCATCGACCTCCTCAGCCAAGCCTATAACAGGCGGAAATGGGCGAAGGTCGCAGACATCACTCGCCTCGTCGCCATCCTCCGGCATGGCGGCATCTATCTTGACACCGATATCCAGCTCCATCGGCGCTTGGACCCTCTGCTCCGCCATAAATGCTTCTTTGGGTTCCAGGATAAGCAGCCGTCAAAGGACTGGGTGGCGAACGGGGTCATCGGCGCGGAAAAGGGGCACTGGTTCATCGAGCATGCGCTCACGAGCCTGCTCGGCATCCGGTCGCTGCCGGGCTTTGAGCGCCCGACGGCATTCGGGCCGAAGCTCATCACGCGGCTGCTGATCGCAGAAGGGCTGCAATCGTACTCGCCGTCCGGCACCGCCGTAAAAGACATCTTTGTTTGTCCGACCGAGTGTTTCTTTCCCTACCCGTTCGGCGCGGAGTTCGACAGCTCCTGCATCACCCCTGACACCTACGGCGTGCATTTCTGGGAGCGGTCCTGGGAAAAGAGCGTGCCGGCCTGGGTCCGCTTCGCCAAGGGGGTCCGCGACCGCGCGCGGCGGCTTTCAAGCCAGGCGGCCTGACCGCCATGGCGGTCACGATCCAGGTTTCCTCGCGGCCAGCAGCCCGCGGCCAGTCCGGCGCTGTCCGCACCATGTCCGGCGGCGACAAGGCCGCGATCCTGTTCGACGGCATCGCTGAAACGTCCGCCCTGGGCAGGATGGCGGCGGAGCTGCTGGCCGACGCCGGCATTGCGTTCAGCGGCGGCAAGCCGCCGGAGTCCAAGCCTTGGCAACAGGCGGTCCGCGGAACCGCTTTGCAATGGTGGTCGGATGCTGGCCTTACGGCGGCGCCGGGCGAAGGCGGCGCTTTCGACACGACCGTCGATCTCAACCGGCGCGCAACGGGGCAGGGCGGGCGGAGCTGGTGCATCGTCGACGCAACGGGCGCACCCTTGTTCCAGCCGTTCCACGCTCTGCCCGTCTGTCATAGGAAGCCTTACGTCGCGTCGCTGAACCTGATCGAAAGCGAGGACGGCGGCGGCACGTGGCGGCTCGTCGCCGACGCCCACGTGTCCAGCGCCAGGCCCTATCCGGAACTGCTCGATGTCCTGGGGCGCACCGCCATGCGACTGCTGCGCATGGCGCTTCGCGGCGGCACCGCTCCGCGGCGTCCCTGGGTGCCGCAGCCTGCCCGGTCCCGGCCTGCGCAGACGTTGCGGAGCGCGCGGCGTGCGAGCGGCCTCGCTTGGCTTCGGGCGCGCATCGGCGGGGAGATTTACGGGATCGCCACCCTGGACCGCCGGCCAGAGGAGTTCCTGCTCGACCAGCGCTGCCCGGCCGCGCAGTGGGTCCAAATCCCGCCATCCCAAGGCTTCATCGCCGACCCGTTCTTCTGGCCCGGGCGGCCCGGCGTGCTGCTGTGCGAGACATACTTGCACCGCACTGGGCTGGGCGAGCTCACGGCGCTGTCGGTCGACGCCGGGCGGATCGTCGGCTCCGAGCCGCTTCCGCTCGGCGTGGGCAGCCACTTGTCCTATCCCTCGACATGGGTGGAGGGCGAGCGTGTTCTCTGCCTGCCCGAAATGGCCGCCTCGCGGCGCCAGATATTGTATGAGCTGAAGCCGGGCATGGCGCCGGAGCCGCTTTGCATCGTCGCCGAGGACATCGGGATGGCCGATCCGACCTTGATGAAGGTGGATGGCCTGTACTGGATCGCCTATACCGACACCGATATCGGCACGTATGACAATCTGTGCCTGCTGCACGCGCCCCGGCTTGAGGGGCCTTGGTCCCCCCACGCCGGGAACCCGGTCAAGATCGATGCAAGATCGTCGCGTCCAGGCGGAACGCCGTTCAGGGTTGGGGATAGGCTGTATCGGCCCGCACAGGATTGCTCGCGCGAATATGGCGGGGCGCTGGCGATCAACCACGTCGTGTCATGCACGCCCGACGCCTACCGGGAAGAACCCGTCGCGATGCTGCGGCCCGACCCTGACGGAGCCTTCCCGGACGGGCTGCATACCCTTTCATTCGGCAACGGCCTTGCTGTCATCGACGGCAAGCGAAATTCTTATCATCCAGCCATCCTCACCCATAAGCTGGGTCGTCGGCTGGTTGGCTGGCCGAGAAGACTGTTTGCCAGCAAGTCTTAAGGCGTTCTGGGTGAAAGTGGCGTTGGCGGTCGTGGAGGGCAATCTGGCAGCTATGCGGCGGATTGACAGACTGCCGTTGTCAACCATGGCTCGGAGGCCGGCATCCAAGCGGCCGACATTCCGACCGCGCTGCGCGGCCCAGGCAGCGGCACCAAGGCGCACATCACCGACGAATGGATCGCCGTGGCCCCATTGGACCGCATCGTGGAGCTTCGCCTAGTCAGCGTTCGGCAGGGCGGCCGAGAGCGTCCCGAGGGCGTCGCGCCACCGCTGCATCTCTTCGGGGCCGCGGTCGATCAGGCTGCCGCAATGATCGATGATCGGAAGGTTGGGAAAGGCCTGCCGACTTCTCGTAGCGCAGCCCAAGACGGCACAGGCTGCGCCGCCTGGATGGCCATGGCGATCCGTTCCCTCTTCCGTAGCGTTGGCACGACGCCATTTGCCAGGCCATAGGCTTGCAGGCCGCGGGTGGCGCGCAACCCTGCGCACCCGTCCTGCATCCACGGCGGCCATTGACCTTGAGCATGAGCGACCCCCATCCGAGCCATCCCCCGCCACGACGCCAACCCACGACGCGGCCGGGCCGCGGCTCGACGGCTGCCCTCGCCTTGACGCGACGGGCTGCCGGCCTCGCCGCTCTTCTCGCCGGGCTGGCCGCCCGCGCGCGGGCGCAGCGGTCCGCCAATGACGATCCGGACCGCTACCGCCCCTTGATCCACTATGCGCCACGCAGCGGATTCATGAACGATCCCAACGGTTTGATCTTCCGTGAGGGCGAGTGGCACCTCTTCTTTCAGTTCAATCCCTATAAGCCCAGGGCTGGGCGGGCGCATTGGGGACATGCCGTCAGCCGCGACCTGCTGCACTGGCGTGACCTTCCGATGGCCCTGAATGAGACCGCCGCCGGCCAGGCGTTCAGCGGCAGCGCTGTCTTCGACGCCCGCAACACGAGCGAACTGTTCGCAACGGGCGCAGGCGGCTTGGTCGCCATCTACACGCGCGCCTCGCCCGGGCATCAGCGTCAGGAGATCGCCTTCAGCCGCGACGGGGGCCGCACGTTCGCGGAGTACGCCGGCAACCCGGTCCTGGACCGCCATTCCGACTCCTTCCGCGATCCCAAGGTGCTGTGGCACGCGCCGAGCGCGCGCTGGATCATGGCCGTCGCCGCCGCGCGGGAGCACCGCGTCCTGTTCTACGCCTCGCCCGATCTGAAGACCTGGGCGGAGGTGGGCGCTTTCGGACCTGCCGGCGTGCCCAGCGGGGATTACGAATGCCCGGACCTTGTGCAGGTGCCGGTCGAGGGCGGCGGCGAGCGGTGGGTGCTGTTCGTCTCGACCGACCCGGGCACGCCGCAAGGCGGCGGCGCCGTGCGGTATTTCGTGGGCAGCTTCGACGGCTGCCGCTTCACGCCCGACGACGCGGCGGCGCGCTTCGTCGATTTCGGCAAAGATTTCTATGCGCTGCAAAGCTTCGCCGACGCGCTGGACGGACGGCCTGTCGCCATGGCCTGGGCCAGCAACTGGCAGTATGCCGACGACCTTCCCACAGGGGCCTGGCGGGGCGTGATGTCGCTGCCGCGCGTGCTGTCGCTGCGCCGGGCGGCAGATGGCTGGCGCCTGCTGCAGGGCTTCGCGCCGCTGGACCCGATCCGCGGCGCGCCCATCCCGGTTCACCTGGCGGCCGGCAATCCCGGTCAACTCGCCCATGCGCCGCTGCCGCCCGGCGGGGCCGTGGAGGTGCGGACGCGGCTGGCGCTGGACCCGGGCGCGGTCGCCGTGCTGCGTTGGACAAACGGTGCCGGGGAGTCGCTGGAAGTCGGCTTCGACCAGGCCGCCGCCCAGGTCTTCGTTGACCGGGGCGGCACCCGCGGCTTCTCCCACCGCTTCTTCACCGACAGGTTCGCCTGCGCCGTCCGACCCGGCGCGCGCGAAGTTGACCTGCACCTGGTGTTTGACCGCTGCCTGTTGGAAGTGCTGGGATTTGGGGGAGAGATGTCCGGCACCTTCCTGCACTTTTTCGCGGCACCGCCGGACCGCTTCGTGGTGGAGGCTGTCGGACCGGTTGCGGTCCGCCTTCTGGAGGTGATGCGGTTGGCGCCTATGGGTCCGTGATGCCGAACGAGCAGCTTGGCGCGCCGCTTTGCGGCAAGACCCTGACATGACTCCCGTCGTTCATCCGCCGGCAGTCGAGCTTGTCGAGCCGAGCCTGGACCGGCTGCCCGGCTATGTGGCCGCACTGGAAGCGGGCTGGTCGCCCAATACGACCCGCGACGTCAGCGGGCAGCAACTCGCGGCCATCCGCGAGGACGCGGGGGCGTTCGTGCGTGACCTGACGCGGCGCGAAGGGGGCACCGTGACGCTGGGCAACGGCAGCGCGGTCCCGCGCCTGCCCGGCCGGGTCAGGGATTTCGCATCAAGCGACGGGCATGTGGTCGAGGATGTCGGCGAGAATGCGCACGTCCAGCACGGCAT
>JAABUX010003603.1_pt1 | contig 20378 bp, 13 predicted proteins | sample 5561851 | NCBI WGS metagenome assembly JAABUX01 (sample SAMN10711883, study PRJNA513361) | rock metagenome | isolation source: Antarctica rocks | place: Antarctica: Victoria Land, Richard Nunatak red sandstone | collected 2016-01-03 | reverse complement strand
TGCACACCGATACCGTTGACTCCCCGGAGCGGTATGTCCGGCTTTGACTTGCCGTTCGTGACTCTGACAGCGTGGACAGGTGTTCATGTCTCTTAGAATAGCATGGACCAGTCTTTAGCCACTCCTCCGCGTTTACCCAGTTGCCGGACGATTGTCAGCGCCCCGTCGTAGCTCACCTCCCTTATGGCGATATGGCTACCCACCTTCACGGCCACCTTGACCGCCTTCACGGCTGCCCTGACGGCCACCACACCCTCGCCCACGATCGGCACGAAGGTCAGCACGTTGCTGCCCAGGTCCACCACCGCTAGGAACCTGTCCACGCCGCTGCTGTGCTTGGCCGAGAGCGTTGCGAGGTCGTCGCCCGCGATCAGGTTATAGGCCCCATGCACCACCGACCCCGCCGTGCAGACCACCCCGCCGAACAAGGGCACATCGCAGACGCCGTCCATGCCCAACGGGTCGGTCGCGTCGATGGGGTCGTCGCCGACATAGACATAGGTGCGCACGCCGTCGATCTGGCTGGGGTCAGGGGCCAGGAAGCGCGCGATTTCGGGGTCGTAGTAGCGCACGCTCAGCCAATACCAGCTCAACTTCTCGTCGTACCAGTAGCCCGCGTAGCGCAACTGCTGTGGCACACTCTCGTTGACCGCGTCGTTGCTCGTCAACTCACCCCAGGAGTCGTAGGCGTAACGGTCCACCACCGTGCCGGCGCTATCGGTCAGAGCCACGACGTTGCCGCGCCCATCGACCTCATACCAGTAGCGGTTCGTCGCGCCGTTCTGCTGCCGCAGCAACTCGTAGGGCGCGCCCGCGTCCGTGTACAGATAGGTGTCGGTGTAGGCCATCGTCCCGCTGGTCAGGCGCATCTGGCCCAACTCCCCCTGGCGGTAGGTGTACTGCTCGTCCAGCGTCGGCTGTCCGGGCTCGACCACGTGGTAGGAAGCGCGCTGCCCGTTGGAATCGTAGCTCAAGGTGACGGTAAGCGGCGTGCCGCGATCCAGGGATGCGATCTGCACCGGACGCTCCTGGCTGTCGTAGGTGAGGTGCGTGTTGAGTGCGGCGCCGTCGGTGATGGCCGTGGTGTCGCCGTGGCCGTCGTAGCCATAGAAGGCCGTGGGCTGCCCGTTGCCCATGACCATCGTCTGCACCTCGTTGGGCGTTGCCGCGCTGTAGGTGTAGGTCACGGGTAAGCCGTCGTCGCCGATCTGCGAGAGGAGGTTGCCGTTCTTGTCGTAGGTCCAGTGATAGCATTTGCCCTTGGCGGTCACCTGCGGCCCGCACTCATCGGTCAACCGCCCGCTTGCATCGTGCGTGAGGCTGTCCGTCCCCGAGAGCGTCGTGGTGGAGGTGATCCAACCGGCGGCATTGTACCCGTAGGCGTAGGCGCTGCTCAGGGTGGTCGTCACGCCGGTATTGGGACCAAGCGCCGTCAACGCGGTCAGTTGGCTATTGGCGTCGTATTGTGCGTTCTCGCTCGTGCCATTAGGGTAGGCGACGCTCCGCGGCAAGTCGTTCGCTGTGTAGGTATACGCCGTGGCGTAGGGACCTGCTCCACCCGCGCTCTCCGTGACGGAGGTGAGGCGCCCCTCGGGATCGTACCCCATCGTCGTGGCGGTCTGCCCGTCGCTTGCGGACGTCCCAATCTGCTGCCCGACCGCGTCGTACGTGTAGTTGGTCGTCAGTCCGCCGACCGTGCGGCCGGTCTCCCAGTCGGCGGCATTGTAGGTAGTAGCGATGGTCGAGGTCTGCACCTGCCCAGGCCGCGTGCTGTCCGCGGTCTGGGCGGTCTGAGCCAGCGTGTTGCCGTTGGGATCGTACCGCGTCGTCGTGGTGATGGTCGTCGTCCCCGTCGGCGCCGTGCTTGCCGCGACATCCTGCACCACACGGTTGTCTCCGTCGTACTGCGTCGTCTCCGTCCGGTTGTCCGCGTCGATCACCGTCGTCTGGTTGCCCGCCGCGTCGTACCCGTACGCCTCGTATGACGGGTGTGTCGCCGCCTGACTCTTAGAGAGCGGGGCAGGATCGATCGCGATGTTGGTTAGGCGGTCGGCGGCGTCGTAGGTGTTGTAGACGACGTCGCCGTTGGGCTGCTGTGTCTGGGCGACGTTGCCGTCCCCGTCGTAGCGCGTGAGCGTGGTGAGCCCGGAGGAGGCGATGTTGGCCGTGTCTGTGACCACCGTGTCGGTGATGACCCGATTGAGCGCGTCGTAGCCCATCTGGTCGAGCGTGACGGCGGTGGCGCCCGCGGTGCGGTCCGTCGTCATCATGGCCACCGTATTGCCCGCCGCGTCGTAGGTGCTTTGGACGGTGCCCGTCATCGGGTTGACCTGCGCGACCGTCCGCCCCGCCGCGTCGTACCCGTAGCCCGTCACATTGCCCGCCGGATCTTGCTGCGCCGTCAGCTCCTCCGCCGTGTAGGTCATCAGCGACGTGCCCGACACGGGGTTGGTCTGGCTGATGAGGTGGCCCAGCGGGTCGTAGCTGCTGACGGTGGCGTCGCCCTTGCCGTTTGTCTCCTGCACCACATTGCCCTCGCCATCGTAGGCCGTGCTCTGCGTCGGCGTGCTGAGCACCGTGGCCGCCCCCGGCGTCATGATGTCCACGCGGTCCACCGTCACGTAGTAGCCGCTGCTGCTCGCGTTATGCGTCCCCGTCACCCGGATCTTGAACGTATGCGTCCCGTTGGTCAGCCCTGTCGCGCTGTAGACAGGTAGATTCCCCTGCACCGAGGCGGCATACAGGTCGACGCTCGTCTCGGCTCCGCCGTCGATGGACACCCCCGCCATGCCCCGGCTGCCGCCCTTGACCGCATAGTAGGTAATGCCCGTGCCCGTGAAGGGCAGCGTGACGGAGTCGTTGGTCACGTTGTCCACGCTCTCGGTAGCCGCGTAGTAGCCCGTGGAACAGAAGCCGCCGTTCGGCGGCGCGGTGCAGTGGCCCCAGCCGCTCCCGCTGTAGGCGAAGGTGTTTGCCCCCGTGCCCTGCACGCCGTCGTCCACGCTGCTCATCACCGCCGCGCTCGTCGTGGTCACGTCGAGGTGGTCGACCGTGACGTACGTGCCGCTGCTGCTCCCGTTGCGCGTCCCCGTCACGCGAAGCTTGAGCGTGTGCGCGCCGTTCGCGAGCACGGGGCTGGTGTAGACGGGCATATTGCCCTGCGTCGCGGACGCATACAGGTCGATGCTGGTCTCGCCCCCACCGTCGATGGACACCCCCGCGATGCCCCGGCTGGAGCCGCGCACGGCGTAGTAGGCTGCTTGCGTGCCCGTAAAGGCCAGCGTCACATAGTCGTTGGTCACGCTGTCGACGCTCTCCGTCCCGCCGTAGTAGCTGGGGTAGCAGAGACCCCCGGTCGGCGGAACCGTGCAGTGCCCCCACCCGCTGCCGCTGTAGGCGAGTTGGTTGGACCCCGAGCCCAGGATGCCATCGTCGACGATGACGCCCGACGGCGCGGTCGCCAGGGCGACGGGCGGCAGGGCGCGGCCCACGGCGCGGCCCAGGTGGTCGTACCTCGTGGTCGACGTGTTCCCGTTGGCCGCGGTCGTGCTCGTCTGGTGGCCGTCGGCGTCGTAGCCGTACGCGGTCGTCGCGGCGGTGTTCGTCATCGTGATGCCGCTCAGTGTGGTGGTGATCGCCCCGGTGCTGGCGCCCGTCACGTCGCCCTGGACGTCGTAGGCCGTGTGGCGGGAGTACAGCCCGCTCGGATCGGCCAGCGTGGCCACGCCCGCCGCGCTGACACTCACGCCGCGGCCATCGGTCTGGGTGATCGGTTCGCCGTAGACGTCATACCCCTCGAGCGCGCCCTGCCAGGTGGTGGGGCAGGTCGTCACGCAGGTGTTGGCCGTCGTCTGCTGCGTCGTGGCCACGACGGAGTGGTGGCCGTCGTAGGTGTAGATGCTCAGGCCGCCCTCCGGCTGATGCGTGGCGATGAGGTCGTGCGTCGTGGGGTCGTAGCTGTGCGTGATGACGGGCGTCGCCATGACCCCGTTGAGCGGGCTGTAGGCCTGGATCGGCGGCTGATCCTCCTCGACGAGCTGGCCGACCGCCCCGTTCGGCCCGATGTACTGATACGCGTTGGTGGTGGTGTTCCCGTTGGCGTCCGTCGACCGCGTCACGTCGTGGTTGGCGTCATAGGTGCTGCTGCTGCTGTTGCCCAGACCGTCGGTCACGGTGAGGGGCTGTCCCTGCCCATCGAGCGCGTAGGTCGTGGTCAGGGCGGCGGTGGTCCCGGCCCCCTGCACGACCCGCGTCTGGCCGGGGGCGTAGGTCATCGTCGTGGTATAGGCCGGGGTGTAGCCGGGCTGGCCGGCGGTTCCCGAGACGGGGGAGGTGAGGGTGTTCAGCCGCCCCTGGCCGTCGTAGCCCAGGCCCCAGGTGCGCGTGCTCTGCGTGTAGGGCGTCGTAACGCCGACGAGTTGCGTACGACGGTAAGTATGATGTTAGCGGCAGCGATGTCGCCAGCGACTGATTGTATTCAAGATCCTAACGCTTCCACCACGTGACCACAAAATATAGCCAAAGTAGAAGCAATTATCCTATTGAGGCAATGATTTTTGCAACGATGGCAGATTTGGATACAGCAAGTTGGCTGTTCATCCCCTTGTTTAAGGGATTGAAAGCGCTGACAGATGATAGATAGATTCCTTTGCCTACCGCTTCCACGTAGGCATCCTCAAACACCTCCTGTATTTGACGTAGATTAGATCGACCAGCGTATTCTTCGCTCACGAAAAAGTCCCGGAAGGCATACGAGCGTGAATCATAACGTAGATCCGTCGGGCACTCAAGTGAATACTCGACGGTGATTGCCGCATAAGCAGGGGACAGCCTCTTCACGAAGGCTAGGAATCGGTCGTATACTTTCTCCCCAACTCTTCTAGATGCCTTAGTCACTCCCATGTCAGGGCCAGAAAGAGCTTCTCCCGTCGACCATATAACTAATGGATGCGTATCGACGCCTACTGATTGGGGAAGAATGAAGGAATAGGTAGCGACTTCATATGGAGCAATCCCAAGTGCATCCGTCATCCCTATGCGTAGCAAGAGAACGTTAGGATCCGTTAAGTAATACCTTAAATGAGGTAGATCAAGTGCAATTCGCTCAACCTTATTGGTGTCGGCCAGTAGATCTGTCGGAGAGGCAAATGGCTTACTTCGCGCGCCTGGTGCAGAAAGAGCCAGCGCCTCACCTGTAAACGTCGCTCCCATTTGCACTAGCCCTTCGATTAGAAGGGCTAGTGCATCTGCATCCGATATGCCAGGAAAGTAGAAGCTACATCCTAGTAAGGGAGGATCAGGACCACGTAGCATCATCGTATGTTATCAACCTTGCACTAATTCCACTATTTCCTCAATTGTACTAGCAGATTAAATATTGCCCGTAACTGATCCTGGTTGGGTACAAACGCGGTGGCTAATTCTCCAGCCCGAGGCCCTTCTTTGTAGAATTGCACAAGGAAGGGCTTTCCATCGATTCGTGCAAAAGCGGCGATAGTACGGTCCGCGCCTGTTGACCATGGGAACGTCTTGTTGCTCTTTGCCGCGCGCTCGATCAACTCCTGCCACGCGGTGAGATCATTCGCCGCATTGACGTTGCGCCCGAACCACTGCGCCGCATGTTCGTCAAACGAATGTCGAAGTCCCCGCGTCCCAGCGATCGCACCACAAAGCGCGTTGTGGACAAGCACTCGTGCATTGCTGACAAAAAAAGTGTGGTCTTTGGCGACCGTGAGCGTGTAGACGACGGCCTGCCCGACGTTGTACCGCAGCCCCGCCACGACCGCCTCGGTCCCGTCCATCTCCCGCAGCCGGTCACCCACGCGGAGCTGTCCTGCCTCCAGCCAGCCCGCTCGGCTCGGTCCCTCATCCACCCAGAATGCGTGCGTCACTGTCGTCGTGATCGCGTTCCCGTCCCCAAGGGTGACCGCCATCAGCGGCGAGACCGGATCCTGGATCACGGCCTGTACCAGTTCGGGCTCGACCGTGCCGCGCGCGGGGTCTTCCGCCCACACCTTATCGCCCACGCGCAGCGTCTCGATAGCCTGTTCGCCGTGCGGCGTCGCCACCACCGTTCCTGCCGCGAAACAGGTCGCGCACCTCACGACGACGCCCACGACCCCGCGCTCGGCGCGCGACCGCAGTTCCGCGTCGATGGCCGCCTCGTCCACCCCACCGACGTGCAGCCCCACCTTCTCCAGAAGCTTGATCACCACCGCGCCCAGCCCCGCGTGCGCTCCCGCCTTGAGCCCCAGCTTCACCGCGATCTCCGCCCCGTGCCCTACCAACGCGTCCGGCGGGAAGAACAGCGAGACGATGTTCACTGCCGCGAGCGTCTTGTCCCAGCGCCATGGCTTCGAGGTGCAGCACAAGGTCTTGATGTCGTCGCCCGCCACCAGGTTCCACGAGGCGTACGCCACCTTGCCCGCGACATGCAGGAGCGTCTTGCCCGCGTTGACCGCGCGGTGGAAGACGTCACTGATGCTAGGCCAGTAGCCCAGGGGGTCGGAGTAGTCGATGGGGTCGTCGTTGGCATAGACATAGCTATGCACGCCGTCCAGGTCCGTCGGGTCGGGCTGCAAAAAGACCTCGGCCTCAGGGTCGTAGTGCCGCCCGCCGAGCCAGTACCACTGCACCTCGCCGTCCCACCAGTAGCCGCGGTAGCGGAACTCTTGCGGCACGGTCTGGTAGTCCTTGCCGATGGACTCGCCCCACAGGTCGTAGTTGTAGCGATCGACGACCTTCCCGCTAGCGTCGGTGACCGCGACGACGCTGCCATGTCCGTCCAGCACGTAGAAGTAACGGCTGGTCTGTCCACCCGTGGTGCGCACGAACTCCAGGGGTTCGCCGCTGGGACCATTGATATAGGTGTCGGTATAGCCGCCGCTCGCCTTGACCGAGCCGTCCGCGTTGAGCGTCGCCGTGAGAGCGCTCACGGAGCCCAAGCCGTCGGCGCGGTAGCCGAAGCGCTCGTCCAGCGTCGTCGTGCCGCTCATCGTCGTGGTGTAGCGGTCGCGCAAGCCGTCGGCGTTGTAGCCGAGCGTGATCGTCAGTGGGGAGCCGTGGTCGAGCTTGACGATCTGGACGGGCCGCGCCTGGGCGTCGTAGGCGATGCGCGTGTTGATCGCATCACTGCTCTGCGGGTTGGTGAGAGCGATGGTGTTGGTGAGGGCAGTCGTATCGCCTCTCCCGTCGTAGGCATAGTAGGTCGGCGCCGTACCGGGCGCGCCACTCACCTTCTGCGGTTGGTTAGGCTGCGCTGCACTATAGGTGTAGCTGAGAGCGCTGCCGTCGTCGCCCACGGCGGTCGCGGTGTGGCTCGTGTACGCGTTCGTCGGCCTGCCGAGCGTGGCGTGTCCTCCAAGGTACGTGCTGGAGGATATCCCGTTCCCCTAGGCGTCGAACTCCGCCACAAATGCGTCGAAGCTGCCCTCGTTGTACGGGCACTACCTCCTACACAGTTGTGTGGATGTCTAGGCGATGTGGCACGGATGTGACGGCTCGACGGTTGGGACATCAGTATCGGATGTGCGCGAGTTACGTCGCCGCGATGTGAGATCACCCGTACCAGAGTTAAGAGGCGCTCAACGTGGACGAACTGACGAACAAAGGGGTAGCGTTTTACAGTCTAATACCCGCTTCGGCGTCTTAACGAAGGGGACCACTAGTAAGTAAACCTCTGTCTCGCAACTGTCGGATAAACGCTGTGTCAACGTCGTCCACCCAGCTAATACATTGTTCTGGATTAACGTATATACCTCTTCCTGCTACTGCAACGAAATCTGGAGGAACCCAGCTGATCACGTAAGAAGCATAAGCCTCATCTTGTTTCTCCCTAGGCTCTGTCCACATTACGTCGTCATGGACATAATATAGCCATGTGTCCCAGGGAGGAGCATTGTCCACATCGAAGTATCCTTTAGACTCCTGTAGCGCTACCCCATCAAAGAGATTGGCATTGGGATAGTACAGCATCAGCCGCCCATTCGTCCACAATTCGTCAGCTACATCAGGATAGTGTTTTTCAACTCGAAGAAGCTGGGCACGCCGTTCTGATAGCTTGGTAACAGCAGCTAATTGTTCAGAAATTGTACTCCACCGATAGCAAAGATACGTCTTAGAGTCATCAATGTCAGGTCTCAAAGCAGACGAACGCAAACTCCCACTAGGGTCCGCCACGGAAACGTGCAAGGCACACCAACGTGCGGTTTCTGCTAATCGACGTTTGAACACACTCAAATCACTCATCTATATTCATCTTTTCCTTAGTCTATAGCGTAGTTATTAAGAGCCCATGCTCCGATCGAACCAAGGGGCTGGCTACGGGATGCATCACTGTGTTCCTTTCTCGATCAACGTGAGGGCGCCGCTTCGACGCCAAGAGTCAAGGGGCCATAGGCTACTGTTCTTAATCTTACGACAGGTCGCGGGCGACCTCTAGCAGGCGGGCGCCCACGGCAGGGCAATCGCATCTAAATCAACGAGCGAGGATCTTGAGTAAGTAGCGGTGGTCCCATCTCGCCTTGAGGCGTTTGGCCTTGGTCCCACAATGGGCGGTAGGCTCGTGTTGCAGGAGAGTTAGGGCGATGCGCCGCGGCAGGGCGAGGTTGTGGGCTACGTGGCCCGCGCGTACCCGACTCTCGTCCTCGCGGAAAGCGACGTCGAGGACCCCATGCAGGCCGTTCTCGATGCCCCAATGGGCGCGGACCGCCGTGTTGAGCGTGCAGGCCACGCCGGCCTCGTTCAAGTGGGAGAGATAGTCGCGCAGCGGGTCCAGCGCCGCGAACACCTGCCCGAAGATGTCGTGCGAGGGATGGTACACTACCTGCGTCACGTTCGGCAGGATAGCAGCAAAAGGAGCAACCGATGCGTCTTCTCTTAAGCGCCTTTGCACTGGGGGCAGTAGCTTTTTTCTTGAGCCGGCGGCGCACCCAGCACGCCATTCAGGATGGGGGACCGTCATACAACGCACCAGGGGCGAATAGCACGCCATCGCAGGCCGGGGCGATGCCGGCCAACGTCATGCACGGTGTGGACGCGACCGCGCAGGCGGCGGAGGAGGCGGCGCACGACGTGGTGGCCCAGGCACAAAACGTGGCGGCGGCCGTCGACGACCGTACCGCTCGGACGGGAGCGACGGACGACGCGCGTGATGACGCACAGGCTGCCGCTGACCACGTGCGGAAGGCGACGGGTCAGGTGCAGGACACGGCAGGCTCCATCGTCGAGCAGATCAAGGCCGTGGTCTCCGATGTCTCGGGAGAGATGAAGGACACGGCGGGCTCCGTCGCGGACAAAGTGCAGGACGCGGCGGGGTCCATCGCGGGCGAGGTAAAAGACGCTGGCGGTCCCATCACGCAAGAGGTGAAGGCGGCGGCGGACGGGGTGCAAAGCCAGGTTGGCGCTGCTGTCGACAACGCCAAGGATGCCGCGCCTGGCGTCGTCGATGGGGTCAAGGACGCCGCCTCGACGGCTGCCGCTAAGGTCCAAGGGGCGGTAGGCGCGGCGGGAGACAACGTACAGGAGGCCGTAGGCACGGTCTCCGACAAGGCGCAAGACGCGGCGAGCACGGCCGGCGACAAGGCTCGTGCATCCGTGGAGGGGGCGAAGGACGCCGCGCCTGGCGTCGTCGATGGGGTCAAGGACGCGGTCTCGACGGTCGGCAATCAAGTGGAGGATACGGCGAGCACGTTCGGCGACAAGATGCGCGACGTACGGGGCGATCGGGATGAGATCCCCGCGGCGCCGTCGTCGAGCATCGTGGCCACCGATGTCGATACCCCCGCGCCGTCCATGCGTGAGACGATGCGCGCGGAACTCGTGGACATCGAGCAGAAGGTAGACAGCCTGCGCGACGCCATGTCGGCGCCCGTTAATCCTGCCGAGGGATCGATGCAAGCGGCCGGCATGAGCGGCATTATGGATACGGAGAGCCTGGCTGGCCGCCCCGATACGGCCACCGGTCCTGGTATTCCACCCCGAAGCGAGGCTTCCCCAACCGCGTCGACTGCACCAGCGGCGAACGCCGCCGCGCCCGCGGCCGACGCCCTGCCCTCGGAGACGGTGACGGTCGATGGGCGCGAAAAGACGATCGGCATCCCCACCGGAGCGGCTACGACCGTCCCTGGAGGCGGCGCCGTCGATCCTCTTTCCGCCGTACCGCTGGGAACCGAGAACGCCTCCAGCGAGGGCGACGCGAACTCCACGACCACGGGCATGGAGCATCCGCCCCTCATAGATAGGGCGGAAGAAGTGGCCGGACGCACGTCGGGCGCCTTCGTCGGCAACAAGGCGACGCGGGTGTACCGTCCCTCCGATTCGTCGAACTTGCCTGGCGAGGCCAAGCGCATCTACTTCGAGAGCGAAGACGAGGCCAAGGCCGCGGGCTTCCGCCCCGCCGACCACGAGTAGAGCGACGGCGCGCGGCCACGGTACGGGATAATGAGAGCCGTCCTTCAGCGCGTCGCCTGGGCCGGTGTCGCCGTCGCGTCGGACGAAGGAGACGAGGAGGTTGGGCGCATCGGCTCCGGCCTCCTCGTCTTGTTGGGCGTCGCCGTTGGTGACACGGCGGCGCGGGCCCAAAAGCTGGCGGCGCGTATCGCCGCGCTACGCATCTTCGACGATGTCGAGGGTCGCATGAACCGCGACGTGCGTGAGGCGGGCGGTGCGGTCTTGGTCGTCTCGCAGTTCACGCTGCTGGCCGACGCCAGCCGGGGCCGTCGTCCTAGCTACGCCGGCGCCGCGCGGCCCGACGAGGCGCGTCTCCTCTACGAGACCGTGGTGGACGCCCTGAAGGGCCAGGGACTGTATGTGGAGACGGGGGCTTTCGGGGCGCACATGCAGGTGTCGCTGCTCAACGATGGCCCCGTCACCCTCATTCTCGACGAATAAGATAAGATAGCTGCTATCTTTCTTCTTGAGCCACTTGCTGTCAAGTTTCCTTTTGGGATACACTAGAAGTATCTTAAGGCGTCATGTAAGGCGATAGTCGACGCGATGCCTGACCTACTGGAGGATCATTGACAGTGGCGGCAAAGGACTACTACGACGCGCTCGGTTTAAAGAAGGGCGCCTCTGAGAAAGACATTAAGTCTGCTTTCCGTAAGCTCGCGCGCAAATACCACCCTGACGTCAATGCGGGCGACAAAGCGGCGGAAGAGCGCTTCAAGGAAGTAAACGAGGCCAACGAGGTTCTCTCGGACGCCGAGAAGCGTGGCCTCTACGACACGCTGGGGCCGCGCTACGCCGAGTACCAGCAGTATAGGACCTCGGGGGGCACGGCCACGGCCTCCGAGTTCGCGCGCGCGAGCGCACCACGCGGCGATATGTTCGGCGGCGGACGCACGCGCACCGCGTCCGGCGGCGGGTTTACGATGTCCGACGCCGACCTCAACGACATCCTGGGCGGCGGGCGCGGCGGAGCTGGCGGCAGCATCTTCGAGAGCTTCGGCCGGCGTGGGGCCGCGCCGCGGACTCCCGGCCAGGACATCGAGCAGCCCGTGGATGTGACGCTGCAAGAGGCCATCCAGGGCACGACGCGCACCTTCGAGATCGCCGATCCGAACCAGTTCGAGCCGCGGCGCATCGAAGCGACCATTCCCGTCGGCGTGCGCGACGGCGCGCGTATCCGTCTCTCCGGGCGCGGCGGCACGAGCTACAACGGCGGCCCCAACGGCGACCTGTACCTCGTCGTCCGCATCGCGCCGCATCCCTCGTTCGAGGTCAAGGGCGGCGATATCTACACCAACGTTTCTATCGACCTGACCGTCTGTATGCTCGGCGGCGAGGCGGCCGTGAAGACGCCTAAGGGCACGACCCTCACGCTGACCATCCCGCCGGAGACGCGTAACGGCCGCGTCTTTCGTCTCAGCGGGCAGGGTCTGCCCGCGCTGCGCGACAAAGGCAAGGCCAGCGACCTTTACGTCACCGTGCAGGCGGTATTGCCCACCAACCTTAGCGATGAAGAGCGCGCGCTGTTCGCGCGTCTGGCCGAGCTGCGCCGCGTGGCGGAGCCTACCGTGACCTGAAGACCGTCTTAGCGCCGTGGAGTGTGAGCTTCGGCCTTGTAGCGCCTACGACCGTTCGTCGAACCAAGACTCGGACCGCTGGGAGGCGTCCGCCCACCACCAGGAGAAACCTATTATGAGATTGAGCTACCGCATCGTCGGGTACGGCGCCGGCCGCACCGTCGTCGACCAAGCAGAGCAAATGCACCGTATGCTGCACCAGATCCAGATGTTGGGCCGTACGTCCGGCATGAACGGGGCCTGGCAGCCGCCGACCGACGTTTATGAGATCGAGGACGCCCTCGTCGTGCGCGTAGAACTGGCTGGCGTACGCGAAGACGATATAGACATCACACTCTTCGCCGATCACCTGACTATCACGGCGGTGCGCCACTCGCCCGACGCGCCGGACGCCGCCTACCACATGGCCGGCATCCTCTACGGCGAGTTCCGCCTGGCCATCCCGGTCGTAGCGCACCTGGAGCGCGACAAGGTCGAGGCCACGCACGAGAATGGCTTGTTGACCATCATCTTGCCCAAGACCGCCGAGCAGATCGAGCCGCGCACCATCCAGCCTACCGCCGTTACATCAGCGTAAACCGCCTGGCCGCTTCGCCCTGGGCGTCCCTCCTTCTTAATCGAACGCCGCCCTCTTCTCTCCCCCGCCTATATAAGGAGCCTTCTCATGGTAACCGAGCACAAAGACGATCCCGCCGCCCCGGACCAGGAGCCGCGTCTGGAGATCCCCGAGATTTTGCCGATCCTGCCGCTGCGCGGCATCGTCGTCTACCCCATGGAGACGCGCGCCCTGATGGTGGGACAGGATCGCTCGATCCGCCTCGTCGACGAGACGATGCGCGGCGATCGTCTCGTCGTGCTGGCCGCGCAGCACGACGGCTCCATCGAGTCCGTCACGCCCGACGGCGTGCGCACGGTCGGCACGGTCGCGCGCATCTTGCAGATGATGCGCCGTCCCGACGGCACGATCATGGTGGCCGTGCAAGGGCTGGAGCGTGTGACCATCGCCGAGTACACCGCCGAGGAGCCGTATCTAGCCGCACGCGTGGCGCTGCACCCCGAGACGAGCGAGATCGGTCTGGCCATCGAGGGCCTCAAGCGCGCCGTCAGCGAACAGTTCCGCCAACTCGTCGACATCTCGCCGACGCTCTCCGACGAGCTTGCCGCCGTGGCTATGAACATGGACGACCCGCGCGCGCTGGCCTACCTCATCGCCGCCAACACGCAGATGGACATCGACCTCTCACAGGAAATACTGGAGATGGACCCGGTCTCGGCCAAGCTGGAGCGCCTGGCGCGTTTCCTGACGCACGAAACCGAGGTGATGGAACTGGGCCGCCGCATCCAGGGCCAGGCGCGCGAGGAGATCGACAAGTCGCAGCGCGAGTACATCTTGCGCGAACAGCTTCGCGCCATCCAGCGCGAACTGGGCGAAGAAGACGAGCAGGCCGCCGAGATCAACGAACTGCGCGGTCGTCTCGACGGAGCGAAGCTCCCGCCCGAGGCGCTCAAACAGGCCAACCGCGAACTCTCGCGCCTGGAGAAGCTGCCCGCCGCCTCGCCCGAGCACTCCGTCATCCGCACCTACCTCGACCTGCTGGCCTCGCTGCCCTGGAGCATCTCCAGCGAGACGCCGATCGACGTGCCAGGCGCGCGCCAGATCCTCGACGACGACCACTACGGTCTGGAGAAGATCAAGGACCGCATCCTGGAATATCTGGCCGTCCGCAAGATGAAGGGCGATCGGCTGGAAGCGCGGCGCGCCGCCGCCGCGGCCAACGGAGACGACCCCGACGCCGTCCCCACCGACGCGGAGACCGAGGACCTGACGGAGAACCGCCGCGAACCGATCTTGCTCCTGGTCGGCCCTCCCGGTGTAGGCAAGACGAGCCTGGGCCAGAGCATCGCCCGCGCCATGGGCCGTAAGTTCACGCGCATCTCGCTCGGCGGCGTGCGCGACGAGGCCGAGATACGCGGCCACCGCCGCACCTACATCGGCGCGCTGCCCGGCACGTTTATCCAGGCCATCCGCCGCACCGAGACCAACGATCCCATCTTTATGCTCGACGAGATCGACAAGGTCGGCTCCGATTGGCGCGGCGATCCGTCCTCGGCCCTGCTCGAAGTGCTCGACCCAGAGCAGAACAAGGACTTCCGCGACAACTACCTCGACGTGCCCTTCGACCTCTCGCGCGTGCTCTTCATCGCCACGGCCAACGCGCTGGACACCATCCCCTCGCCGCTGCTCGACCGCATGGAAGTGCTCCAGCTCTCGGGCTACACGGAAGAGGAGAAGCTGAACATCGCGCTGCGCTACCTCGCGCCGAAGCAGATGCGCGCCAACGGCTTGACCGAGGCCGACATCGTCTTCGACGACGACGCCCTGCGCCTGACCGCGCGCTCCTACACTCGCGAGGCGGGCGTGCGTTCTCTCGAGCGCCAGATCGGCACTCTTTGCCGCAAAGTGGCGCGCCAGATCGCCGAGGGCGTGCAAGGCCCGCTCACGGTGGACGAAGACGCCGTGCGCCGCTACCTCGGGCGTCCCGTCTACGAGGCCGAAGTGGCGGAGCGCACCGAGCGCCCCGGCGTGGCCACGGGCATGGTCTACACGGCTGTGGGCGGCGAGATCACCTTTATCGAGGCCGCGCGCGTGCCGGCCAAGGGCGAACACCTTATCTTGACCGGCCAGCTTGGCGATGTGATGAAGGAGTCGGCGCAGGCCGCCCTGACCTGTGTGCGCTCCATGTCCGCACGCCTGGGCATACCGGAGGAGGTCTGGACCGACTCTTCCGTCCACATCCACGTGCCCGCTGGCGCGGTGCCCAAGGACGGCCCCTCCGCGGGCATCACCATGGCCACGGCCCTGGCCTCGCTCATGACGGGCCGGGCAGTGCGCTCCGACGTGGCCATGACCGGCGAGATCACGCTGCGCGGCAAGGTGCTGCCGATAGGCGGCCTCAAGGAGAAGGTATTGGGGGCGCAGCGCGCGGGCATCACCACCATCATCTTCCCCAAGCGCAACGAGCGCGATGTGGACGAGATCCCGGAGGAGCTGCGCCGCGAACTGACCTTTATCCCCGTGGACGATATCGCCGACGTGCTCGACCACGCCTTGACCAAGCTCGCCGCCGTAGCGGCGTAATGGGCACGAGAAGGCCGGAGAGGACTAACCCTCTCCGGCCTTTTTCTGTATCTGGAGAAAGCGACGATGACGCACGATCCTCTCGACCCGACCGTGCCGGTGCATGAGGGCGAGAACCTCGACCACGCGGCGCTCGCACGTTACCTGCGCGGCGCCGTGACCGGCCTGCCGGAGGGACGCCTCGCGCTCACGCAGTTTCCCGCCGGCGCCTCGAACCTGACCTACCTCGCGCGCCTCGGCGACTGGATGGGCGTCTTGCGCCGTCCACCGCTCGGACCGCTGCCGCCCAAAGCCCACGACGTGCTGCGCGAGGCGCGGCTGCTGGAGAAGCTCTCGCCGGTCTACGCGCGGGCGCCCCGTCCGCTGGCTTTGTGCGACGATCTCACCGTGATCGGCGTCCCGTTCTACGTCATGGAGCACCGGCGCGGCGTCGTGTTGGAGGACGCGTTCCCTCCTGGCGTCGCCGGGACGCCGGATCTGTGCCGCGCCGTCTCCTTCGCCGTGGTTGATACGTTGGCCGGCCTCCACGCCATCGACCTGGTAGAGACGGGCCTGAGCGACCTCGGCTACCCGGAAGGCTTCCTGGCACGTCAGGTGCGCGGCTGGAGTGGGCGCTACACGGCGGCGCTGACCGACGACGCGCCGGCGGTCGACGGGCTGATGCGCTGGCTCGAGAGCCATATCCCCGCCAGCCCGGCGCCGACCATGATCCACAACGACTTCAAGCTGAACAACCTGCTGCTCGCGCCCGACGACCTGGGGCGCGTCGACGCGGTGCTCGACTGGGAGATGGCCACGATCGGCGACCCGCTGCTCGACCTTGCCGTGGCCCTGATCTACTGGGGCGACCCCTCTAACCCACCGGCGCTGCGCGACGCGCTCCCGGCGGCGATGAAGCGCCCAGGCTTTATCGACCGCCGTGCCTTCGTGCAGCGCTATGCCGAGGGGAGCGGACGTGATGTCTCACCCCTGCCCTACTACCTCGCCTTTGCCTCCTTTAAGCGGGCCGTGGTGTTGCAGCAGATCTACAGGCGCTGGCGCGACGGCCAGACGCGCGACGAACGCTTCGCCTCCTTCGGCGAACGCGTCCGCGACCTCATGGTCCACGCCGAAGACCTCACCCGACGCGCGGATCTTACTTGACGATCTTGGCGACGAAATCTTCCGCTCGAGGTCGCGGTCGCGCGTCGAAAGCGGCCGCGGTCGCACGGCATTGCCTCCTCCCAACGGCGCCCACTGGCGTGTATTCGCGGCAGCGCGAGATGCGCGCCTGAACGAATCCGGCGCGGAGAGGTTGGAGACATCGTGGCCGTGGACGACGCTGGCCGTGCCTAAGATTCAGAGGACATCATCCATGGCTGAGGGGGCCGGCTGACGTCGTGGAGACAAGCGAGGCCACGGCCCCTTGCAGCGCGATCGCGGCCAGACGAACGTGCGCCGTTTGATCGCGCGACGCATCGAGAATGTGGTCGAGACGCGTCGCCGAGGCCGTCGCCCGTTCGGCGCTGGAGGCTTGCTGAGGACGAGGGATAGTCATGCCCTCGACCGCGCCAGCGAGGGAGGCCTGGGCGGCCGCTACCTCGCGCAGGGCTTCGTGGATCGCGCGCGCGGCCTCGGCCCCACCGGCCGCGTGGCGCGCCACGTCGTCGCCATAGGACCGGGCGCCCTCGGCGGCGGCGGTCGCGGAGCCGACGGCTTTGTCGAGGTCGTCGAGCGTTCCGTGGAGCAGCGCGGCTAGGGCGACGATGCGCTTCCCCGCGGCGAGCGCCTCATCGCCTTCAGCGTGGCGGGTGAGCGTGATGGCGTTGGCCGCCTGTGTATCTAGATCTTGGACACTGACGCGCGCGACTTGAGCGAGCGAGGCAAGGTGGACGACTTGTTCGTGGATCGTCTGGATCTCGTTCGACGCCAGGAGCGCGGCAGACTCGGTCTGCTCGAGGGCGCCCGCGCAACGGTCGGCCGACCTCTGCCCCTGCCAGAGCAGGCGCGACGACTCTTGCACTGTCCGCGTCACCACGTCGAGAACGTCGAGGATGCCCGAGGCCAGAGACATCTCCTCGCGTTGTACGGAGACCAGGGCGTACGCGGCGCGCGTTTCTTCGTCGATCCGTCCGATGCCTTCGAGCACCGCGTTGAGGGCCTCATCGACACGACCGACGAGCGCGGCGTAGGCGTCGATAAGGAGGTTGGCGGAGACGCCCACCTCTTGAAGGGCCGGCAGTGCCTCAAGCCGCAGGGGAACACGTGTCGTAAGGTCTCCGCCACGCACCTGGTCGAGCACTCGCGCGAGCACGCGTGCTTCCTGCTGAAGGCTCGCCCGTCTAACGGCGATGCCGGCCGCCGTGGCGACTCGGATGTCGCGATAAAGCGACCACAGAGCGACGGCGCCCGCGATGAGCAGCAGAAATGGCCAAAGCAGCATCCCGCTCTGGACAAGCATAGCGGCCAGAGACGGCAGCGTCGTCGCCACCACGATCGTTCCGCTGGAGATGCTGCTGAGGGTCGCCGCGCTCCCGACAACGCCGGCGCCGGCGAGCGGCGAGGCGACGGGCCGGCGTCCGCCGACGATGCTCTGGTCGGCCGATGTCGCGGACGGATGAGAAACGCCGACCGTCCCTGGCGCCGCCTTCCCATCGAGCGCGAGCGATGACGTGGCGACGACCGCCTGACTGGAACCGGTTGTTTGCAACGCTTGGGCGAAGAGGGAGGCTCCGTCGACGAGAGCGACAACCGCGCCGGCACGTATGACGCGCTGGCTCGGCGCGAACAGATAGAGCAGACCATAGGGGCTGTCCGTCCCGGCCATAGAGAGGATAGCGGCCCCTTGATGGCGTCGTAAAGCGGCGTCGAGCGCTTTACCGAGGACGGTCGAGGGCCCGCCGGTCAGGGCCGTGGGGAGGAGATTTGTCGAGACCAACGTCTCTCCCCGCGTGCGCCGCAGACCTTGCCGCAGCTTCCCCTTCGTGCCGATGAAATATAGAGCGGTGATCTCCGTGCGCAGCGGCGCTTCGCGCCGCGTGGCAACGTCGAACGCAGGCCCCCAGCCGCTGTCGGCGATGTCGTAGGCCGCGCGGCGCGCGTCGATAGAGAGAGCGTCGACGAGACGCGCGGATTGGCTTGCCGCCAGCGTTGCCGCGATAGTCGCCGCGCTACGCCGATCGTCGCGTAAGTGAAGCGCGGTAAGTGGAAAAAGGATAAGCGAGGCTAGGACGGCGGCGGCCAGGGCAAGAGCAGTATGTCGTCGCCATCGGATAGGCTGTTGGTTGAGGTTCATGCGCTCTAGTTTACCTTGCCGCACGCTGCACCGCACGTATCTGCTCTAACCGGGCGCCGCCCTAAGATATTCGACGCCGAGAACGGCCGTGCTGCTCCCTACAAAGGATCAACGACTAGCTGAATCCTCGCCGACAGGCCTCGTCAGGAAGGCCGCTCGATCCTGATTCACCAGCGCCTCCGGCATCGGCCCGCACACGGCCAGCGCACTGTCCCGAGGCGGGGCCGACGCCGTCCTCACGAGCCACAACCAAGCCCGTGGGGCCGCTGTCCGCTTCGAGCCGGTCGGCCTCGCCGCCCTCACCTCTATCCGCGCGCTGGGCGGCCGGCTTCGCGACGAGCGGGCCAGCCTCGACGTCCTCTTCAACATCGCGGGCCTGATAGCCGTATCTTTGGCCGCAAAAGATCCGGCACAGTGGGCAATCCCTGGCCCTGGTTTATGGGGCAGCGGATGTGATGTTCAAACGTCAGGGATGCTGCTGCTCTGGAGGCACGTATAACCACGTATAACGATAGTGGAGACGACGCTCCGACGGCCTCAGGCGATGGCTGATTTTACGACTACAGCGAGGAGAGACATCATGCGCGCGGTACGGTTCGACAGATATGGAGGCCTCGACGTCCTTGAAGTGCGCGAGGTCGAGGACCCGGCAGCGGCGCCCGGCCGGATCGTGGTTCGGGTCAAGGCGGCGGCGACCAACCCCGGCGAGATTATGATCCGCACTGGTGCGTTGGAGGCAATATATCCCGCGACGTTCCCCTCGGGTGAAGGAAGCGATTTTGCCGGCGAGGTCGCCGCTCTTGGCGAGGGCGTGACGGGGTTCGCCGTCGGCGACGCCGTGCTGGGCTGGTCGGACGAGCGGTCCAGCCATGCCGAGATGGTCTCCGTACCGGCCGAGCAGATCATCCCCAAGCCGGAGGCGTTGTCCTGGGAGGTTGCCGGTTCGATGTTCGTCGCACCCATGGCCGCGCTGGCCTGCGTGCGCGCCGTCGCCCCCACCGCGGGTGAGACGGTCGCCGTGTCGGCTGCCGCTGGCGGCGTCGGGTCGGTCGCGGTGCAACTGGCGCGGCGGACTGGTGCGACTGTTATCGGGCTCGCCAGCGTGGACAACCACGCGTGGCTGCGCGCGCATGGCGTGGTCCCCGTGGCCTACGGCGACGGTCAGGCCGAGCGTATCCGTGAAGCGGCGGGTGGCCGCCTGGACGCCTTTATCGATACGTTCGGCTCGGGCTATGTCGACCTGGCCCTCGCGCTCGGCGTGGCGCCCCAGCGCATCAACACGATCGCCGACTTCGAGGCCGTCCAGAAAAAAGGCGTGCAGGGCCAGGGAACAGGCGACGCGGGCGGCGCCGAGGGCCTGCGCGAACTCGTCGCGCTCGTGGCCTCCGGCGACCTGGAGATACCAATCGCGGGCGTCTACCCTCTCGACGAAGTGCGCGAGGCTTACGAGGTGTTGGCCAAGCGCCGCACGCACGGCAAGATCGTGCTCGAACCATAAAAGTTCGGGGCAAAAGGCGAAAACACCGATTTTGCCCCTTGACACGCCTCGAAGCCCGGTGGTAACATAAGGCTCCCCCGTGAAAAAGGGAGCGTGTACTGGTCACAACGACTAGATATTCGTATCCCGATCTGTATGCAGCATCCTCTGGAGATTGCGTTCGGATGCGCGGCGGGAAGCGGCACTTTAAAAACTAAAGAACGAGAGATGCAATGGCAGCCGGAGGGTGGTAGACCCTCTGTCTGCAAGGTTCGCGTATCCACAATTAATCTGTACTCTATAACGATCGCCGGCTCCCTCGGGAGTCGCCGGTCTGTGATGGAGAGTTTGATCCTGGCTCAGGACGAACGCTGGCGGCGCACCTAAGACATGCAAGTCGAACGGGGGCTTCGGCCCTAGTGGCGGACGGGTGAGTAACACGTGGGGAACCTACCCTTGAGT
>JAABUX010003602.1_pt1 | contig 20380 bp, 22 predicted proteins | sample 5561851 | NCBI WGS metagenome assembly JAABUX01 (sample SAMN10711883, study PRJNA513361) | rock metagenome | isolation source: Antarctica rocks | place: Antarctica: Victoria Land, Richard Nunatak red sandstone | collected 2016-01-03 | reverse complement strand
AGTCAGAAAACTATTAAGAGATGGCTGGATGAGATTGTTGCTTACTTTGATAACAGAACTACCAGCGGTGTAGTTGAAGGTATTAATAACAAATTAAAACTGATTAAAAGGTCTGCTTATGGATTTAAGAATTTTGACAATTTTCGAGTCAGATGCTTACTGTCTTGGCATTTTAATTGTTAGTTTAGCATATTAGGTACTGAAGAGCCGAATAATTTAAGATAAATGTTCGACCATCACAGGGAGACTCTCGACAAATAAAGCGTTGCTTACCCTCAGGTGTCTTCCCATTTTTAACGAGATTAGTTCCGTAGCAGTGGGGACAGCGAATAGGTTGTAGAATCATCCAGGCGGGTGCTCAAATTGCATAAATAATAATTATAGCAAAATTAGCCCATCAACAGGTTGAAAACACCTCCAGCTAGTTGCTGAGTGTTGAGTTTAGGTTTGGCTCCTCCTCCATGGGGCTTTGGTTCTACTAAACCCATCTCTCCGTAACGATTGAGGAGCTTCCAGACAAAGCTGTAGCTTACGCCGAAGCGGTCGGCTGTCTGTTGGATTGACTCAAGTGCTTTCCAGTTGGTGTCCATAATCTTAGGCGCGGAAATCGTTTGAGTAAGCCTTCATTCTTCAGCCCTTACTATTGGGTTGGCGATGCGTCTCACTTTATCTCATTCAACTGAGAACCGCTGTAGTTTTGGCGCTCAGAGTGCGGCGGGCAGTTTGTTCGTGTCGCGGATGCTTACAGTGGTCACGACCTTGCATGCTCAAAATCGTCCTGTGTTGGAGTATTTAGTGCAGGCGTGTCGGGCGGCACGTCAAGGTCAATCGACTCCCTCTTTGTTACCTACTCAGGACTGCACCCCCTGAACGATTACCTCCTTTTTAAGGAACCTTAACTATTTAATACTTGCAAAAGCCTGTTTCCGCCTTTCTGAAATTCATATGGTACATTCATGATTTGTACTTTGTATCCCTGTTCGTTTAGTTTATCGATAACTGGCTGAAGAAGTGGAGACGGCTCCCCAGATGTATTTAGCAGTGGAAAAATTCGTGTTTCTTTGGCCACTCGACACATTTCCACAATAGAAGCTAAATGAAACTCTTCAGAGAAGTGCTCGGAATAAGTAAACAAAAAGTGAGAGCATAAGGCCAAGTCAAACTCCTCATCAGCAAATGGCAAGATAGGCAGGTTGCTTGTAACGTAGCGTCTCTCCTGAACTCCCAAGGGAAAGTCATCAATGAATTTATGCATCGCTTTAATTCTTGTTTCTACTAGTTGGTTTGGTGATTCGATGTACTGCCAAATAAAGCTATTTAGATTTGCTAGAACCACATTTATAATTGCTTGATAGGCTTCTTGGATGCGCTGAGTAATCTCACTTGAAGTAAGTTTATAAACTGGGTCACAAGAGACAACTTTGAACCCCAGTCTGGTCATCTCAGTATTAAAGCTTGCAGGTCCACCAGCACAGTCAATAATCTTTAGTTCGAGGTCTTTAGAAGTTAGACCAAACATTCTAATGTATTCTTCAGCAGAGCGTCCCCATATAGCAATGTTTTCAAGCTTAGTTCCCATTTTCTCAACACCTATATTGAATTCTAGAACTCATACTCCATAGCTTGTTTCAGGCAGCTTTTAATCTCTCTTCCTGAAGCTATTTCGTTTCAGTAACGAAACTGCACCTACACCAAACGCTAACGCCCCGGCTCCAGTAGAAGCTTCAGGGACTGCTCGAGCCTCTAGGGTTGAAAAGGCAAAATCTCCCAGGAGCTTATCAGCGGCAGTCGTTGGATGAACGCTGTCCCAGAACAAAAACTGATCTGGATTGGTGTTGCATGCCTCTGGCTGGCTGGGAGCGGGGGGTAAATTTGCTAGCACTAAGTTGCCTAGGCAAGAGTCGGTGACATCCGTAAACCCGAATTCCCCTGGAGTGGTGAAGAACCTATTAAATAGGGAATTAACATCGAGAGGGATAATGTTGATATCAGGGCTTAGTTTCTGGCTCAAATCGTCGAGCGTCGCAGTCAAGTTGGAGTTATGCACACCGATCAAAGTGCTGAGTCCGCCGGAAATTTGACTATTGATGCGCGTACCCGGAAGCTTTCCTAAATCCAGCAAGTTAGCCACCATAATATTTTTAGCGCCATCTGTGGCGAGTGACGTCACTGCCGTCGCTAAATTGGTGACTGTCTCAGTAGGATTAGGAACGCCACCAGAGAGGTATTCGAGGTAATCATTAGTACCAGCCCACACAATATAAAGCGCCTTCGGGTCAGCAGACTCATGAGCTGCCGTAAAGTCCTCGCTCTCCTGCTGCAATCCCGGTAAACCAGCTATACCGATGTTATCAAATCCCGTGGTAGCACCACCGAACGCGAAGTTGGTTGTCGGATTAGGGGTTAATCCCAGATCATTTGCCAGATATTCCACCCAGATTGGGCCATTGGAAAAACGTCCTTGATAGTATGGGCTTGGGGGAGCTATTCCCCCAGTTGCCTTGAACACATTACCAGTATCGGAGAAGCTGTCGCCAAAGATATAAATCTCGTCATATTTCTGTGCCAAGACTTTGAGGGGGAACAGGAAAGACAACAGGAAAACTCCTGTCGCTAGAATTTGTTTTTGCATAGTCAACTACTGGAGATGCTCTAAATCTTGGTAGATATTCTTAACAAGGAGTGAGGCTTCTGTCTAAGGAACTTTTCACTACTGAGTCAGGTTCGTCGAAATGTGGAAAAGGACTCAGTGCTACGTCGCCCCAGCGCATAACAGTCGCAGCAGCGGCACTTGCTGCACCGAAGCCATAGAGGAGGACCAGGTCATTTTTGCGAATCTTGCCCAACTGTGCAGCGTGGTACAGACTGGCTAAGGTGAGTGTTGGTCCAATGTTGGCATATCGAGGGTAGAGGTCGATTGTACGCTCCGGGTCAATGCCCAGCACGCGGGTGCAGAAGCGTGCAAACCAAGCAGTGGGTGTATTGAAAATGAAAAAGTCGATTTGCTCCAGGGTCACACCGGCAGCAGCGACAGCGCCCTCGCAACACGTACGAAGAAGTCCCACAGCGGTTTCGCTGATCACCCTGTTCGTGCCCTTGGCTGCCTGAAGGCAAAGCCGCGGATTGCCCTGCTCATCCTCTGTGAGTTTAAAAAAGAATTGGTCACACAACACGCTGGTATTAACGCCCTTTGTGCCAAGGATGCCCTGGTTCGGTTCGAGTGAACCGACAACGATTGCTCCGGCACCGTCGCCAAAACACCATGAGAGAGTATCGTCCTCATCGACAAAGCGAGAGTACGTACATGAAATAACAACCAGCACATTGCGGTATGCTCCTGCTTGGACCAAGGCACAGGCAGTTTGAAGCGCCACTGGGGTACTGCCACACGAGGCATCGAGATTCCATGCACCACTTTGTAGTCCCAATTGACGAGCAAGGAAGGCGGCATTGCCAAATCCGATTTGTTCAGGCCAGACTGAGGCGACGAGCATGAGATCGATGTCGTCGGGAGAAAGCTTGGCCGCGTCTAGGGCGTCCCTTGCGGCGCGATGCTCTAGCGACAGCGACGACTCGCCCGAACCAAGCACCCGTCGCTCAACTGTGCCACGAAAAGGGTCTTTAAGATAGGGCATCATCTCTAAGTCAAACTCGTTGCTGGGAGTAGAGCCAGCGAGCGAAAACACTCTAGCCAAACTTTTTTGCTCCGCCTGAGCAACCAGCTCAGAGTATTTTTCTCTGTAGTAATCGTTTGTACGTCTAATGCTCGGGAAGCTCACTGCAAGCGAGCGAATGCCAACAGGGTGATAGACCATAATAAATCTCCTCTCACTAATTCGTAGCGCCCTGAGAAATCAAGCTCTGAATACGATTACCAATCGGTAGAGGCCGGGTTGGGTCAATGATCACATCAACGACGAACGGACCGGTCGAGACAAGCGCTTTCTCCAGCGCTGCCTCAATGTCGGACTCGCTTTCGACGCAAATGCCGTCCGCTCCCATCCCGCAGGCAATCTTGACGAAATCCACTGGCGGTATCTTTGCATCGATACCCTTGAAGCCTAGCGACGCCATTCCTTGGTCGCACATGTTGTACCGCCCGTCGTTGAGTACAATCCAGACGGCGGGAATCTGGTATTTCACCGCTGTACTCACCTCGTTGTTCATCAGCATGGCACCATCCCCGACGATGGCGACAGCCTTACCATTCCGCCCCAGAGCGGCACCCAAAACGCCCGTTACGGCATGGCCCATAGATGCGAAACCGCTGCTGGTGCGGTAACGACCCGGTTTAGCAAATCGCAGCATGTGATTTCCCCAAGCAGACGAGCTGCCCGGTTCGGCCATCACTAACGCGTCGCTCTGCTCAACGAGGACGTGTTGAATTGCATCCATGAGTACCTCGGACCGTACCAAACCGTTTGCAGATGGCTTGATTACATCGCGCTGTCTTGGAAGCAATGTTGACTGACCAGGACGCTTCTTTAAGTGCTTCAGCAGCGCCTTCACGAACACTTCCACGTCCGACTGAATGGCGAATGTCTCGGCAGATGGATACGCGGTTCCCGGCACTTCTGGGTCGATATCGACATGTACAAACCCGCGTTCTGGAACCATCGCGGGACTCCAGAGCGAGGTGCGTTCGCCTAGGCGTGTTCCCAGCACCAGCACGCGCAAAGGACGGTGCGACTGCATGTACCTTATAACCGACTCTTGGCCGCCGACACCTGTGACCCCCACGAACTGAGGATGATCCTCGGAAAAGATGCCCTTGCCGCGTGGCGAACACATCACCGCTGCCCCCGTCCTCTCAGCGAGCTGGCGGATCGCTGCCGCCGCACCCCGTGCACCGAAGCCGACCCAGATGGCAAACGGCCCTTCAGACAGCAACTGTACACATTCTGAGATCGTTTCCTCAGTGGCGCTCACAAGAGAATGACGTAGAGTCACGAGGGGCAAAGATGCCTTGCTCAAACTTGTCTGGATGGCCGTGGGAACGCTCAAATGGGCTACGAAAACTCCCAGTCGTGCCAGACCGAGAGCAAGCCTTCGAGAGATCTCTGGTAGTTCATCACTACATTCGAGGGTAGTAGCATAATTGAACACTGAACCCGAGGTAAAAACACTCGCGCTGGGCATTGTGTAAGTGCTGGTTTCCTGGATAGCCCACCGTCCGCGCTGCGATGCTGAGGTTGAAGCCGACAGGAAAATTACCTTCGCGCCCTCCCAGCGGGCAGCGAAGAGCCCGGTCAGGGCGTTGGTGATCCCTGGGCCTGTTGTGGTAAACACCACAACCGGGCGACCACTAGCAAAGTACGCCTCGACGGCTGCAAAAGCCGCTCCTGCTTCATGGCGAAAGTGAAGCACCTGGAGCGAGCTATGCTGCAGCTCAGCCCACAGTGGTGCGATCGCGCCCCCCGATACGCCAAATGCATATTGCACTCCCATATCTTCCAGCATCTTGACCACAAGAGAGGCAACCGAGACAGGTGCAGATTGCTGGCTGCTGAGTCGAGGCATAGTGCCCGACCGGGTATTTGGCTGGACATACGCAAGGGGGGAGCGGGTCAAACGTGACTTGGATGGCGATGAAATGGAACCAGATGGATACTTGAGGTGCGTGCCATGATCTGGCGCGAACTTGACTTGGGTGTAGAGTTCTAACTTTTCAGCCGTATTCATTTTGATAGAATGGGGTTTAGCGCTCATAACAGACGATGTACGTGTATAGATTGTGGGCTGGAGTGTAACGGTACAATCTGGAATGTAAGCAGTAAGCGTATGGGCGCTCAGAGGGACTCGTCACGCCGGTTGCCATGTGAGCCTTTGGTTCTCATGAACTTAGGTCTGTTGCAGTTCAGTTTTCCAATTCAGGAAAGTTTTGTCCAACAAGATCGGGAAGTTAAGGAGGAACTTAAGCTCCTGGGGACTTTTCTCGCTCTTTTTTCACCCCCAAAACCCGTACAGTGGCGCTTCATTGGAACTCCCAACCAACCTGACTCCACAAGCAGCGACAGCGTCTGTCCAACGGCTATCAGTCCTCGTTGCCTCACTACTTAAGCGGCAGCAACGTCGAGTTCGGTCTTGTATCCACGCCAACCCCCCACGAACCCCCCAAATATTTAAGTTCCTCCTTAACATCCCGATCTTGTTGGACAAAATTTTTCAAGCTCATAATTATGGACTTAATTGCTTTAGTAAGCAGGAGTCTTGAGAAAAATCAGGTAACAGTTTCAGCGTGAAGGTCTGCTTTTATTGCTCTGTTTGTAGCTGGTATTTACATGGCTGAACTGTTACAGACTCTTGGTATCAGCTCCTATGCTGAAACAAGATGAGCAAAGCTAAAGGTATAGAATAAAACATAAATTACTGAAGTTCGCGAGTAATATTTGCGAGTTAGTGCCTAAGATGGAAGGTGAGGAATATGTGATTGTTAAGGGAGCTGTACCAAAAGACCTAAAGCTTCGGTTCAAGGTTGTCTGCACACAGAAAGAGTTGGAGATGAGTGCGGTTCTAGAGGAGCTGATCAAGAAATGGATACAAGCAGGAGCGCATGTTCCTAGATCTCTGACCGATTTGCCCAACGAAGACTCTGAGGATGTTAAGGGATACATCCCAAAATCCCTAAAGCTTCAGTTCAAAGTCCTTTGCACTCAGAAACGAATCAAGATACGTTCTGTTCTGTACAACCTCATCTATGAATGGTTGCAGACAGTCGTCTGACTTCTAAATCCCCCTTAGTTCAACCGAATCGGGACAGCACCGACTGAGCGACATCACTTCCGCCTTCAATTTCTAGAAGGGAAATCAATTGTGGATACACTCATAAAACCCAACAAGACTGGGCAAGGCCGCTTTCCTCGTCATGACTTTGCAGCAATTCTCATTTTGAATAAATAGAGTATTAATCCCCATTTTGAAATTCAAAATATAGTACAAAAGAACTATATTTTCCGGGAGAAGCGATCGCTAAAAAAACAATTGGTTTGAACAGGTAAGTATAAATACTTAATGATAATTAAGGGATTGCCTGACAAGGAATGAGGGAAATCCAGGAAGATAGTTCAGGTTTTAGAATAGGGAATTGAAGGGAAATAAAAATTTATAATTGTTGTCAGATCAGGTAAAATTGGCTTTGTTAAAAATCCGCGAGCGTGTGAAAATACTCCAATATGATTCAAAAGGCAGCAACCCTAGAAATTTCTGAATTAATGCAATTTTTACGGTCATCATTACATGACTTACCTGATGAAAGAAAACCAGGAAATAATACGAAATATCAGGTAGAAGATGCAGTAATGGCGGCGTTTTCAGTCTTTTTCACTCAATCACCGTCTTTTTTAGAACATCAACGTTTAATGAAAAGTAATAAGGGAAAAGATAACGCAGAAAGTTTGTTTTCAATTCAGAAAATTCCGAGTGAAAATCAAATAAGAAATCTGTTAGATCCGGTTCCAGCCGCTACTATGTTTATGGCTGTTCAGAAAGTATATCAATGGTTAAATGAAAAGGGAGTGTTGAAAAAGTTTCTCTACTTAGATAAAGAAATTTTAATAGCTTTGGATGGCACAGAATATTTCTCATCTAAGAAAATTAATTGCCCTCATTGTAACTACCGTAATCATCGAAATGGAACTACAACCTATTTTCATGGCTGTGTCACACCTGTTATAGTTTCTCCTAATCAAAAACAAGTGATTAATTTGGAGCCAGAATTTATTAAAAAACAAGATGGACATGAAAAGCAAGACTGTGAAAATGCAGCTGTTAAAAGATGGTTAGATCAGAATCACAAAAATAAGTATGGTTATGCTGTAACCCTTTTAGGGGACGACTTATATTCTCACCAACCTGTTTGTGAATTAGCTTTAAAACAAGGTTATAATTTTATTTTTGTTTGTCTTGAAACGCCGCATAAGACTTTATGTGAATGGCTACAATTCTTAGGAAAAAGTGGAGAAGTTATAACTATTGAAAAGAAACAATGGGATGGGAGAAAAAATCTAATTTATCGTTATCGTTATGCTTCTAGACTTCCCTTGCGAGATGGAGACTCAAGTCTCGAAGTTAATTGGTGCGAACTAACTGTTATTAATGAGAAAACACAGAAAATTATCTACCAAAATAATTGGATAACTAATCATAAAATCACTGAGAATAATGTTAAAAAAATTGTCAAAGCTGGACGCAGCAGATGGAAAGTTGAGAATGAAGGCAATAACGTTCTTAAAAATCATGGTTATAATTTAGAGCATAACTTTGGCCATGGTCAAAATCATTTGTGCGAGTTCTTATTGTCTTTAAATTTGCTAGCTTATTTATTTCATACTGTTTTAGATTTAGTTAATTACACTTATCAAAAGATTCGTGAGTTATTAGTAACTCGGACTTCTTTCTTTAATGATATTCGGACGCTATTGAAATTCTTATTCTTTAAAGATTGGTCGGATTTGTTCTCATTCATTCTGAGGGAAAACGTCCCATTTAAGAAAGTAAATTCTAGTTGAAAAATATCAATATCTTGAAAGGGGAGGAGAAAGTTATTTATAAAATAAAAATGCGAATTTGGTTAGAGTTTCAGCTAGATTTATGAGTTAAAATGAATTTGGCATGGACAGATTTTTAAAAATCTGTCTATCTCCACTTTCGGATGTTAATTATCTGTCAAAAAATGATGGTTCGACACAAGCTCTCTATTTAAATAAGAAAATTCTATCTGATTTTTTTTCAAAATGAGAATTGCTGATGACTTTGCCAACGCCATTCAACTTAATTCATCGATTGATATGTCACAACAGGACCATCAACTAACTTCCTGTAGATGTGCAAAGCGCACGGCTGAATTGAGGGACACCAACGAGCAATTGTGCCGCGAGATCGCCTACCGCAAGCGAAAGGAGGCGGAACTGGAAAAGTCCCTCTCTCTGCTTCATTCCACCCTCCAATCTACTGCCTCAGGCATTGTTGCAGTCAGCTTCTCGGGAGAAATTGTCACCTTTAATCAGAAATTTGTGGATATGTGGCAGATCCCAAATTCCATCATAACGTCACAGGGCTGTGGCCAATGCCTGGACTTTCTCAGAAACCAACTCAAAAACCCAGAAACTTTTGACAAGTGCATTCGGGAAGTGTACATTCAACCGGATGTCAAGGATTACGACACTCTAGAGTTGAGGGATGGAAGGCTCTTCGAGCGCTATTTTAATCTTCAGCGACTTGGTGAAAAAATCATTGGCACAGTATGGAGCTTTCAAGACATCACCGAACGCAAGCAGACCGAGTCAGCGCTGCTAATGAGCGAAGCTAGATTTCGCACTTTGGCAGAAACGACTGACGCAATTATATTTATCAAACAAGGCACACAGTTTTGCTATGTCAATCCGGCAGCGGAAGCTATTACTGGCTACAGAAGAGAAGAGCTACTAGCCTACCCCGATATTAGTGAACTGATTAAAGAACGTGGGCAGGTACGCCAGCAGGGTATATCGGTCTTCCACCAAGATGAGGAAATCAAGCAGTGTCAGGAAATCAAGATTCTGACCAAAAACGGTGAGTCGCGTTGGCTAGATTGCTGGATCGGTGTGACTGAGTTCGAAGGAGAGCTAGCTGTACTGGGAACAGCGATCGACATTACTAAGCGAAAACTTGCGGAAGTAGAAATTAGGCAGGCTCTAGAACAAGAAAAAGAACTCAGCGAATTGAGAGCGCGCTTTATCTCTATAGTCTCCCATGAATTCCGCACCCCACTGAACAACATCTCCTTGTCTACCAGCTCACTGAGACGCTATAGCCACCAATGGACTGAGTCGGAAAAACTCTCGTATCTCTGTGGCATCGAAACAGACATTGAACAGCTCAGACACCTGCTAGATGAGGTTCTGATTATAGGTGGGGCAGAAGCAGGAAAACAAAGGTTCGAGCCAAGACCACTTGATGTGCGACAATTCTGCCGTGACATAGTAGCAAAAATGCAACTTCACGACAACGGCCAGCACGCCTTCTCCTTTGTTAGTCGAGGTGACTGCTCAACAGCCTGCGTGGATAAAAAACTGCTGCAGCCCATTCTCACTAATTTGCTCTCGAACGCAATTAAGTATTCCCCGACAAACAGCAAAGTCGATTTTGAACTCTCTTGTCAGGATGGGGATGTGATTTTCCAGATTAAAGATCAGGGAATTGGTATTCCAGCAGCAGATCAACAACAACTGTTTGAGCCATTTCATCGGGGAAGGAATGTTGGCGATATACAAGGTACAGGACTGGGGCTATCAGTTGTCAAAAAGTTGGTGGATTTACACGGCGGCTTTCTTAGTGTGGCGAGTGAAGTTGAGGTGGGCACCACGTTTACTGTCACGTTGCCACTGAACCAGCTTTTGGAGAGGGAAGAAACTATTCCCCTCCTAATCTCAGTAAACCAGCAATTGGATAGCAGGGAAGACAATGAAAAAGATTCTAGTAATTGAAGATGAGGCACGAACCCGAAACCTCTTTCTAAATTGCCTTAAGACTGAAGGTTTCTACACCATTGGTGCTGAAAACGGACTTATCGGCGTCCAGCGGGCACAAGAACAGTTACCCGATCTGGTGCTTTGCGACGTTACAATGCCGGAAATCGATGGTTACGACGTTCTAACTACGCTACGCCAAGACCCTGTCACAGCGATTATTCCCTTCATTTTTCTCACTGCCAAGGCTGCCAAGGCTGAACTCCGCCAAGGCATGGAGCTGGGAGCGGATGACTATCTCACCAAGCCCTCTACGGTAGAGGAATTACTGGGAGCGATCTCCGCCCGACTGGAAAAACAGACAGTCTTCAGGCAGTGGTGCGCTACCTCGTGCCAACCAGTTAAAGGGTCACAGCCCACTGATACTGCGATGCTGCCAGACTCTCAGTCAATTTTTCCTGCCTGCTCCCAACTGAATAAAGTCTTCCAATTTATCGAGTCCAATTATCACCAACCAATAAACGTCCGTGATGTAGCCCTGGCAGCCGGTTACTCTCCTGCTTACTTAACCAACCTGGTGAAACGCCGGACTGAAAGGAGTATACACTGCTGGATTGTCGAGCGCCGGATGGCAGAAGCGCGCTCCTTGCTTCTAAAGACTGACGAGCCCGTGAATCAGATTGCTGCTAACGTGGGCTATCCGGATCCAGGTCATTTCATCCGCAAGTTTCGCCAGCTCTACAACATGCCTCCAAAAGTGTGGAGAAACACACAACGCTGCCGCTAGTCATTCAGCAAAACCGAATAAATATTCAACTTCATCAAAAGTTTGGCTCAATAGGGATTCCAGGGAGCTAAGTGAGAAGGGTCTCCAACAAGGCACTCAGCAAAGCTTTTCCTCGCTTTTTGGCATTGTGGACAAACTCGAAAAAGCCCAAGTACAAGGGTAATTTTTCTTGAGAGATGCCTCGATGGGGACGTAGCCAGGAGCGTAAGAGAGACCAAAATCCCTCCATCGTGTTGACATGCACTTCACAAAATCCATCGCCGTCTTCATCACGGGCATACTCGGGATTGAGCCGAGATCCGATACTGTTGGCGAAATATTCCTTAACAAAAGAACCGGCTCCCAGAGTAGGGCAAACGCATCTTAATGAGCGACAAAATGTGAGATTAAAGAGTATTCTTTCAACTGGTTGCGGGTTTTGGGTAAATTTGACCCGAAATAATGAACGTTAAGGCCAAATTGAGCATTAGACAATGCAAAACGATTTGTTTTGATGTTTTCCTAGCTCATTTTCCCAATATCCGCGTTTCCCAGGCACGACAAATCTGGGTCTTGAGCACCGAGACCTCAGGGAAAATAGATGAGGAGAGCATTAGCTCTGGCAGAAATGCCGGAGATTAATCATCGTGTAAGCCAGGCAATTCAAGGCATAGTGCAACTGACTGATCCGCTCGAATCGTAGCAACAAGCGCCGAAACTTGTCTTCCCAGGCGAACACCCGCTCGATCGTGTAAAAGCGCTCCTGATAAAGCGCAGGCTCAAAAATCGGCTTAGGTCCCCGCTTCGGAGTCTTTCTCCCGCGCGGATTTTCAGGAATATTGGGAACCATGCCCCGATTGAAAATCGCTTTCCGGTTCGCGGGACTATCATAAGCAGAATCTAAGCTGACAATCGTCTGTTTGAGATCGAGTCCGACCTGTTGAGCGATGCGGGTCACTTGTGGCTTGTGGCTGGGAGCAACGCGAAAAAGTGAGATCTAACAAAAAGAGTCCTGCGGTTTCCCACAATTTATTGCTATAAAACCTTCAGTTCAGCCTCTAGAAGGCAATTTGAGGAAACAGCCCTACGACTGGACAGCAAAAAGTGACTGCTGTAATAGGGAGCAGTATGATTTGATACGTTAAACTAAGGGCTTTAGAGGGAAAAAGCTTTCTTCTAGCGCGGATTTATAAGAGCAGTCAGGATAGAATCAGCTGAAGGGGTTACAAGGAGGTCTGGAATGCAGACAGGATAAGCTTTTTGGCCCTCAGACCTCGTTGATAATACTTCCACTTATTGCGAGTTAATCTCATTAACTCCGCCACTGCGTCTGCGCAGTGTTCGATGAAATTAACCCACGTTTGTCCATATAAACCAATATAGAAACTACTATGGCGTCGTACTGTTCGACCAAATTCTTTGACCCGACCCACGTACTTCTGTAAACCCATCTGTTTAATCTTTCTGCCCTGAAATGTGGCAGTTGTATAGGCAATCATTACTAACAAAATTATTGCCCTCAACCGAAAGTCTGTAACTTTAGTTTCTTCTAAGTTATAGCCTCCGCTCTTGAAATCTCGCTCACATCTCTTCAATATCAAATCTTTTTTGGTAGGCTCGAATTGCCACATCTAAGGACTCCAGGTTAGTCAAAATGAACCAACCTTCATCTGGTGCCCATCCTTGATATTTCTTTTTCCATTTGGCTGCGAGATTAAACCGTTCGAATCCTTTCTGTTTCGTGATCTTCACTCCTTCTAGGTAAAGAGAAATACCAGGGCTTAATTCCAAATCTTTTAATTGCACCCAAAGTTTATCGTCTACCTGAACATATTCGTTCTGTTTTAAACGTAAACAGAAGTAAACTCCCTTTTGAGCTAACCAGTTAGCTAATTTTACGCCAGCAAAATTCTCTGTCCCCCAATACTACTGTTTTATAATTCTTGAATAGATGCAAGGTTTTTTGACAGAATGCAATTTGTTCTTCATAAGAAGTACTCCCTTTTTTTGGCAGTAATTCAAAATAAATTGGGATGGCACGTTTATCCCAAATCAAACTAATCATCAACAGATTAATACATCCCCAGTTCGTGCGATCAATTGCAAGATAAAGTACTTGCGAGCAGGGGAAATCAGTTTCTAACCACTTTTGAATAAAGGGGAACCAAAGTTTTTCGACCTTCAATATTGGTAGCAACAAAAATCGGTAGTGGTAAATATGTAGTGAAAGTTTAAGTTTACTAACTTAAAATAACTCTAGTTATCGGCTTAAAATTTACTTATTATTAGATTCGGTAATGAAATTATCTTGACTCATAATTTTTTCAAATTAAAGCCTGGACGGCAAAATGCTATTTTTTATAAGGTAAAAGGTATGTCAAATTTTGACTGTTGCAGCGTTCATGTCAGCTCCCAAACCCACTTGCCCCCATTGTTATTCTCAACATACTGTTAGCAATGGCAGAATTCATAATAAAAAGCCTAAGTTTCAGTGTCAAGATTGTAAAAGACAGTTTGTAGAAAATCCGACAAATAAAGTCATTCGCCAAGAAACCAAAGAACTAATTGATCGACTTTTACTTGAAAAGATTCCTCTGGCCGGTATTGCTCGGGCTGCTCAAGTTTCATCAACCTGGCTTCAACAATATGTTAATAATAAATATGCTTGTGTTCCCCAGCAACTAAAGGTTTCATCAAAAGAAAAGGGAAAATTGACTCTTGAATGTGATGAAGCTTGGTCATTTGTAGACAACAAAGGAAACAAGCAGTGGATCTGGCTTGCTATGGATAGAAAAACTAGAGAAATTGTCGGACTTTACGTCGGTGATCGCAGCAAACAAGCAGCTAAAGAATTATGGAAATCTCTGCCGCCAGTTTATCCGAGAGTTTTCGGGGGGAATATTCCCCCCGAAACACTCGATGCCAATGCGCTATTTGTTATACGGATTTCTGGGCATCTTATGAAAACGTTATTCCGAAAGCCCGTCACCGGGCAGTCGGCAAAGAAAGTGGTAAGACTAATCATATTGAGCGCTTTAACAATACTATGCGTCAAAGGATTTCTCGTTTAGTTAGAGCAACTCTATCTTTTTCAAAGAAACTAGAAAATCATATTGATGCTATTTGGTACTTCATTCATCATTACAATGCGTGCTTGCAGGCTTGAAAGGCTAATCACTACATATTTACCACTACCCAAAAATCTTTGTAGCCTATGCCGCCGACTTTCAAACTTTATCGGCAATGGAAGAGCGGTAGCTAAGGCTTCCAGTTTCACCATAGGGAATAGATTGCAACAGATCAATCAAGATACTGTTCAGCAGATATTGGCACGGTTCAAGTTGACTTTTGAGGTAAATTTGGTAAAATTCAGGCATATTATCATTAAGAAGGTCTTGTTGACAAAGCGAGACCCCTTTTCTTTATACCATGAATACCTGAAACCCTCAACCTATAAGTGTTGTAGCCCTCCTTGTCACCCCTTCAGCGGTATAATAGGGGTTAGAGATGTTTATTGTTGCTAAGAAGATAAAAAAGTATAGTCATGTGCGTTAATTTTATGGTGAGAAAATTGGATGTATTTCAGTTGGTAAAATTAGCGCTCTAATTCGTAATCTTACTAACCCACCTCTCGTCAAAATTACTTGTTCATATTTTTTGGAATTTAATCTAAATCTGTCTTGAACAACTCGAAATATTTTTACCGAGCGGATTCGGTGTTCAACAAGTACCCGGTTAGCTGAAAAGTTTCTATTTTCTGATTTCTGTTCAGTTGTTAACTCTCCATTTTTTGGTTTCTTGATTGGAGTCTCAATTAAATCTTCCCCTTTATAACCTAAATCTCCTTTAAATCTTTGTTTGGGAGCAAAGCTATCTCGATTCTCTCGAAACAACGTTATATCACTTTTAGGACCTGGTTCACCAGCCACAACATCAACAATGTCTCTCCCATCTGGTAAAATAATTATCTGACTTTTAAATGTGTGCTCACTTTCTTTTCCCGAGTAGTATTTTTTCTGCTCATCATTATCTACAGGTCTTGACCTGAATTGTTCGTAGCTATCTACTGTTAGTTGATATTCTGTGAGTATTTCTTTGACTACTTCATAGTCACTAGCCTTTTTTTTAACTTGTTCAAGTAAACTTGATGGGAGCAATTCTCTGAATAACGGAAACCAATAATTAACTGGATCATTTGCCGTAGACTCACTGACTCCAAATTGAATACCAAGAAGTTGAAATGTTGTCAGATGTCGGAGATAAATCAAAGTTAAAATTATTTGTTCTGTCACCGAAAGTTTTTGTTTTCTACCACCGCCACCTCTAATAATTCTAGTTTTTTTAAATTCGATTAAAGATTGTTTTTCATCATGTAATTTTTCCGCATTTTCTATAAGTATTTGTAGCTCGGTATATCCCAGACCAATTAATCGCTGTGTTGATTGAGGTTTGGATTCAATATAATTCAGTATATCACTCATATTTAAATGTTAGAAAATGGTTTTAACACCTTTATACCACAGAACATTACTATTTTGGAGATGTCTATTGGGTAATTCTAAAAACTGCTTCAACCACTCGTACTTCGTTAAGCCATAAGTTTCTATATCTGTCCATCCCTCTGCACCACAAATCACGGCACTTTCTAGCGATAGTAATGATATCGATTAATTTATGCTGTTTGCTCCGCTCAATTCTAGGATTATCTATGGCGCTAAAGTGGTCAGCAATTGTTATTCTGGGCTTGAGTTTCATCAGTCTTGGTCTAGTTAATTATTTGCTTTCTTGCAATCACATTTACCTCAGTATACCACTTCGATACTTAGTATAAAATTAAGATGCGTTCGCCCTGGCTTTCACCCCATTGCTCCAGGTCAGTTTCCGTGTGCCCCACGGTACTGTGAACAACCTGAATAATTGGTTTTCTGGTACATGTTGCTTGAAGTTTTTACCCCCGAAAGCATTCCTTCGAGGAACCCCATAACTTCACTTTTCATGGTTCGGCAGCATCGATTAGATGCAAAGGCTGTTTAAAGTGTTTTCGCCACCACTGTATCAATTTTATCAGGTTTACCCAAGTTCTCTATGCAATAGTCAGTACTTAAGTCATCTAAAAAGTCATGAATCACCCAGTAGATCAATACCGAAATTCATCTCCCGTTAAACGTCTCGCTCTACTAGACAACTAGAGCGGTAAACCGCTCAGTTGTCTCCTGCCGCTCACCGCTGTAACGGGAGATGAATTGCGGTTGAAGGTAAAGCTGAACAATTTCGTCAACTCATATCTTGCATCTACCGAAGAAACGCGGAAAAAACCAATAAAAAGCGCAAAAGAATGACAGTAGACGAGGGGTAAGACTTCAGTAACTTATAGTAATATTTTTTAACTATAAGCACCCGTAAAACCACAGGAGCTGCGTCAATGAAACATAACACTGAGACATGACGCTGGCCTCATCCCCAGCGCTTCAAAAGCAGCGTTGATTAGCAATCTCTACTCAAAATATGAGAAAAAGGGCGTGAAATGTATTTCGTCAATCAGCAATAACAATGCTTGACCACGCCTAAAATCTAGTCTACAGTTACACTTACGTTGATGCCCACCCAGTACCAAAAAGCTAATTTAGAAGCGATGCTGGGATTATTCTTACAGGCACAAGGACGTCCCTTACCCGAATACTCTCAGACCAAATCTCCAAGTGCATTGAGTAGATTTTTAAATATCAATCCTTGGTCAACAAGGAAGATGATTCGTACTGTTCGTCAACATATACTCACAGAAGTGAAGTCTATCGTCTCCCAATGGACGTAGACCATTCCTACAGGTAATTATTGATCTGACAACTCTAGAAAAATGTGGAAAATTTCCAGAGTTTAAAGATTTAATTTCGGTTTATAACGGGAAGCGGGGGTTACACTTAGTAGTGCTTTACTTAGTTGTTGGCAGGTGGCGTATACCTTGGAGTTTTCGCGTTTGGCGAGGTAAGGGAACTACTTCACCCGCGCAGCTAGGGCTCAAGCTGGTTCAACACTTACCCAAACTCTTCATATCCCGCTTTCAGGTGATGATCTTAGCCGATACTGCCAAAGGCACAGTGTAGAATTCCTTCACGGTATACGTCAGCTCAGATATCATGCCGTTACGGGTATACCCCTTGGCCGTAAATTAGTTGATGGCAGAGTTTTAAAGGATTTACATAAACAGGGACAACAAGTACGCTTGGTCGGTTTAAAGTTTCCCGTTTCCATTTCTTGGTACTACCTCTTCCGTGATAATGGCAAGCGAGAAAAACGTTTTGTTTTGTCCACTAAACCTCTTAAAGCAAGCACTATTAAATGGTGGGGTAAGCGGAGATGGCAGATCGAGGGTAAGGATTCAGGTCTAGGACAAGACATCGGGGGAAATTTCCAGTAAATTAGCTACATGACCCCAGCCATGCCACCGCAATTACCAGACCCAGAGAATCTTAAACAGTTGCCCACAGAGGAACTGGTAGCGATCATTCTGGAACAGCAACGGGTCATCGAGCAACTGATGCAGACAGTGAATCGCCTCCAAGTTGAATGGCACTGACGGAAGCTGGATCAGCCAGCCAGTTTAGCTTTGAGCACTGAGCGAGGCTGCTGCATCCTGGGAAAAGGTTTGGGTCTGCGCTTAACTACTCTGGGTTCGACCCGATTGGGACGCAACGGCACTATCTGCTCGCTAATAACTTTTAAGTAGTTAAGCAAAATTAATTACATAGTTAGTTCCAAGTTCTCTGAGAATTTTTTCAACAGATGCAACAAAAGTGTTCCAGCTAGAGTAAGCATCTATTTGAATCCATTCATACTTAATAAACCGCCACAAAATTTCAATCAAATTCAATTGTGGGGAATAAGATGGCAACTCAAAAATTGTAATACCACGTTCCTTCCATTCTTCAATTTTATCAAAAACAGCATCATTTATATGGATAGAAGCTTGATCAACAACAATAACTGTTGGTTTATTGACTACGGCAAAGAAAGTATCGATACAATTAATAACCACGTCAGCATTAATGCTCTGAAATGAAACATAAGTTTCAAGATGATTATTTCTATTCATTATTCCCAAAACATTTAACCGAGAACTACGGCGACTCTTAATACTTAGGTATTCACCGATATTTTGCCAGCCATAGGGAACAGAAGGAATTAAAGAGAAACCTGTTTCATCTAAATAATATAAGTCAATTTTATCGTCGGCATCTAATTCTTTAAATTCTTCTAGTTGGGCCTGTTTTTCCTTGTATTCTACAGGGTCTGGCTCCCCTCCCACCTCTCGTCGCATTCGGTGCTCTGCGTCATAGACAATCTTTTAAGAATTCTTTTAATTGTTTCAGTACTAACTTCAATTCCCCATTCTTTTTTAACTTTATCTAGCACGAGCTTTAATTGCCTTGGCTCTTGAAGCGCCCACTCTCTAATTATTGATTCTTGCTCCGAATTAAATGTTCGTTTGGTGCCTCTGCCTGGTTTGTTATATAGTCCTACCATTCCCTCTAATTCCCACCGATTTATCCAGTTATATATTGTCTTGTGACTGACTTTAAAGATTTTCATTAGTTCTTTTACCTTGGCTCCTTGGCAGGCTAATATCAGGAAGTGCGCTCTTTGACGCACTTGATGATGTCGGCTTTGCCGATAGATTCGCTCCAGCAGCTTTAAAGAAAGCGAGCTGAAGGGGTGACAAGGAGGGCTACAACACTTATAGGTTGAGGGTTTCAGGTGTTCATGGTATAAAGAAAAGAGGTCTGGCTTTGTCAACAAGACCTCCTTAATAATAATATGCCTGAATTTTACCAAATCTACCTCAAAAGTCAACTTGAACCGTGCCAATATTTGCTGAACAGTATCTTGATTGATCTGTTGCAATCTATTCCCTATGGTGAAATTGGAAGCCTTAGCTACCGCTCTGCCATTGCCGATAAAGTTTGAAAGTCGGCGCCATAGACTACAAAGATTTTTGTCGCTACCGATATTGAAGGTCGAAAAACTTTGGTTCCCCTTTATTCAAAATTGGTTAGAAACTGATTTTCCCTGCTCGCAAGTACTTTATCTTGCAATTGATCGCACGAATTGGGGCTGGATCAATTTACTGATGATTAGTTTGATTTGGGATAAGCGCGCCATCCCGATTTACTTTGAATTACTGTCAAAAAAAGGGAGTACTAATTATGAAGAACAAATAGCATTCTGTAACAAAGTTTTGGATCTGTTTAAGAACTATAAGACAGTAGTATTGGGGGATAGAGAATTTTGCTCTGTGTATTGTTGGCATCCTGGTTAGCTCAAAAGGGAGTGTAATGAGAGTTTACGCTTAAAAAAGAATGAATACGTTGAGTTAGAAAATGAAAATTGGCTCCAATTGAAGGAATTAGGATTGTCTCCAGGCACTTCGCTTTATCTAGAGGGAGTAAAAGTCACCAAGCAAAAAGGATTCGAACGGCTTAATCTAGCAGCCAAATGGAAAGGAAAGCATCAAGGATGGGCTCCAGATGAAGGCTGGTTTATTATGACAAACCTCGATAATTTAGACTCAGCAATTAAATCATATCAAAAAAGATTTGATATTGAAGAAATGTTTAGAGATTTTAAGAGTGGTGGTTATAATTTAGAAGAGACTAAAGTTACAGATTTCCGGTTGAGGGCAATAATTTTATTAATAATGATTGCTTATACAACTGCCACATTTCAGGGCAAAAAGATTAAACAGATGGGTTTACAGAAATATGTGGGTCGGGTCAAAGAATTTGGTCGAACAGTACGACGCCATAGTAGTTTCTATATTGGCTTGTATGGACAAACCTGGGTTAATTTCATCGAACAATGCGCAGGTGCAGTTACTGAATTAATGAGACTGACTCGCAATAAGTGGAAGTATTATCAACGAGGTCTGAGGGCCAAGGAGCTTATTCTGTCTGCATTTCAGACCTCCTTGTAACCCCTTCAGTGTTGAAAGACATGGCCCAAGAATTATTAAAATTTAAACCAATTGAATTAAAACGGTTGGGAATTGATGAAATTGCACTTACTAAGGGCCAAGGTAATTACTGTGCAGTACTAATTGACTTGGATCAATCAAAATTAGTTGCAATTCTGACAGAACGGACGCAGTCAAAAATTAGAGAAACCCTGACCATGT
>JAABUX010003601.1_pt1 | contig 20384 bp, 20 predicted proteins | sample 5561851 | NCBI WGS metagenome assembly JAABUX01 (sample SAMN10711883, study PRJNA513361) | rock metagenome | isolation source: Antarctica rocks | place: Antarctica: Victoria Land, Richard Nunatak red sandstone | collected 2016-01-03 | reverse complement strand
CTGCTTTCTGCTTTCTGCTTTCTGCTTTCTGCTTTCTGCTTTCTGCTTTCTGCTTTCTGCTTTCTGCTTTCTGCTTTCTGCTTTCTGCTTTCTGCTTTCTGCTTTCTGCTTTCTGCTTTCTGCTTTCAAGGATGCAGCATCCGGTCAAATGCCCCGGCAATATAGCTCACCGCATTCATCGTCTTCTCATAGTCGATCCTCTTCGTCCCAATCACGCCCACCGTCCCCCTCTGCTCTCCCCCCACCCGCGCCGGAGCCGCAATCAGCACCAGACCCGCCATCTCCGGAGCCTGCTCCTCCAGGTCAAACACCACCCGCACACTCTCCTGCCGTGCATCGATATATGCATTCAGAAGCTCCACCAGCCTCTGCTTCGCCTCCAGCGCCTGCAGCACCTCCCGCAGCCGCTCCCGATCCGCCTCGCTGGCCACACCCAGCACCAGATTCCCTACCCCGCCCACATACACCGTCTGCGCCGCCGCCTCCGGAACCGCCCCCGCCCACAACTGCTCCACCGCCGTCAGCATCCGCTGGTACTCACTCCGCTCCTCGTCCACCCGCCGCGCCAGCTCCGTCCGCACCCGCTCCACGCTCCACCCGCGAAAGCTCTCGTTCAGAAACGCCGCCGCACCCTCAAGCTCCCTCGTCTCGAAGTCCCGGTCCAGCGCCAGCACCCGGTCCCGCACCATCCCGCTCCGTGTCACCACCACCGCCAGCACCCGCGCCGGAGCCAGCCGCGAAAAGTGCACATGCTCCAGCAAATCGCCATCCGCCACCGTCGCAATCGCCACGCCGACACCACTCGAAAGTGTCGCTAAAACATGGCTCGTCCGCTCCAAAAGCGCCTGCGTCCCCGAAACCCCCGCGAACCGAAGGTCAATCTCATCCCGCGAAACCACTCCAAGCCCCTTGTTTCCAGCACTTCCACTCAGACCATCCACATACATCCGAAACGCCCGCGCCGTAGGAACCCGCCCCGCCGAAGTATGTGGCTGCTCCAGCATCCCCGCATCCGCCAAAGCCGCCATCTCATTGCGCACCGTAGCCGGGCTAAACCCTGTGCCATCAGCATTCATGCGGGCAATCGTACCCGATCCAACCGGCTCTCCGGTCTCAATATAGCTCTCAATAATGGCCGCCAGAATGGCTCTCTGCCGCGCCGTCACACGCTCCGCATCCGCCATCCTGCACCTCCATACAAGAGAGTGGCTCGCCAAACCTCAGCAAACCCCACTCATATAGTCTACCGAACTCAGCCAACGCCCGCTAAGAAGATTCGCGAACGCAACAAATCTGACCTTGCTTTGCCCACCACCTCCGCTCCGCTGTAACTTCCCCTACCTTCGCGTCTCAAACCGGCGGGTCACCTCCGGTGATTCATTGAAACCCAGGAGAACACAATGAAAAGGTCTATGGTCCTTATGGCAGGGGCCGCAACTCTGTTAGCCCTCCCGATCGGCGCACGTGCGCAACAGCCCGTCCATATACCGCAGGCTTCCATCTCCTATGAGGAGAAGCCAAAGGTCACTCTCCCCCTCGTCATCTGCTGGTACGGCGGGAAAAAGAACCTCTACATCCAGACAGAATCCTCTGATCCCACCGTCGCACTCCAACAAGGAGTTAACTTCGTACCCCAGCTCGCCAATGCTATCGATGCTCCAAACAAAGCCGTGGACGACATCTATGTCTTCACCAACAGCAAGCAGCCGGATCAGTACAACGTACTTCCCTCCGAGCCACGGCCGGTTGGTCCCGCCAACACAGACCAGTCCTACACACCGCTCTGGCAGGTCAGCAACGTCACTTGGCATGATGCCGCCAAGCAGACCACGCTGAAGTCAGAAAAGGACGTGCTCGACGCGCAGGCAGCAGGCCTGGTCACGCTCGTCAAAACGCGAATCGTCCTCAACTGCCCGGTGATCTACACAGATGTGGGCGGATTATTGCCCAAGGCCGTCATTCGGATCGGCGATCGGGACAGGGATGATTATGACCGGTAGCCTCGCCACAATATAGCGCCCAGCAGAGGTCCCACGGCTGAAGTCGCCACCTTTGCCTGAAAAGTCTATGCGCCGTGGTGTCGAATACACCTCTCGCACCACGGCGCATGAGACTTGGCATCTTTACCTCGCCGTCCAGTCTCGTCTCGTTAAGCCGGCAAGCTGACCCGTCCGCAAAATTCACCCCTGCGCACAACACGCACCTACTCGATCTCCAGCACCCCGCCACCCTGCGCCCCCACCCGCTCCGCCGCAAGCACCACCTTCTTCGCAACCGCATAGAACCCCGCACCTGAGTCGCTCTCCGGCCCCGCCAGCGACACCGGCATCCCCCGGTCCCCACCCTTCCGAATCGACGGATCGAGCTCCAGCGACCCCAGAAACTCCACCCCAAACTGTGCCGCCGTCCGCTCCGCCCCACCCTTCGAGAAAATGTCGATCTCCTCCCCGCAATGCGGACAGTGAAACGTGCTCATATTCTCCACGATCCCCAGCACCTCCACCCGTACCTGGTGAAACATCTCGAGCGCCTTGCGCGCATCTTCAAGCGCCACATCGCTCGGCGTCGACACCACCACCGCACCTGTTAGAGGAACCGTCTGCACCAGCGAGATCACCACGTCGCCCGTCCCCGGCGGCAGGTCCACGATCAGAAAGTCCAGCTCGCCCCACTCCACCTGCATCAGAAACTGCCGGATGATCTGGTGCAGCATCGGCCCCCGCATCACCATCGGCTTGTCTCCCGGCGAGATCAGCCCCACCGAGATAAACTTCACCCCATGGCTCAGGATCGGCTCGATCCGGTTCTCCCCCACCACATTCGGCTGCCGGCTCATGCCCATCATCGTCGGCACATTCGGCCCATAGATGTCCGCATCGATCAGCCCCACCCTGTACCCCAGCTTTCCCAGCGCCACCGCCAGGTTCACCGCAACCGTCGTCTTCCCCACCCCACCCTTACCGCTACCTACCGCAATCACCGCATTCACGCCCGGCAAAGGCTGCGGCCCCTGCTGTCCCGCTCCCATATGTCCCATCACACATCCTCTCGGCCCTGCTCGCGCCCTTACTGTTTTCGTCTTATTACGTGTCTGTCTCTCATATTGTCATCCTGAGCGGAGCGAAGGACCCGCTTTTCTACCCATGCCTTCGGCCCAGCCCCTACACATGCCATTCATTCCCCAGCAGCGCCCGAATCTCCTTCTTCCGCTGCGTCTCCCCCGCCCGCAGCTCCCGCCGCCGCCCCGCATCCTCATACCGCCGCCTCTGATGATCCGTCTCCGCAACCACCTGCGGCACCACGATCCGCGTCCCGTCCCGCTCCACCGCCACAAACGTCAGGTACGCACTGGAAACATGCCGCCAGCGCTGATTACGGATGTCCTCGACCATCACGCGTACGCCCACCTCCATGCTCGTCCGAAACGCCCGGTTCACACTCGCCTTCAGAATCAACAGCTCCCCCATCTTCACCGGAGCAACAAAATCCAGATGATCCATGCTCGCCGTCACCGTAAACGCCCGTGCATGCCGGCTCGCTGCCATCGCCCCCACAAGGTCGATGTACTGCATCAGCCGCCCGCCAAACAAATTGCCGATCGCATTTGTATCCGCCGGCAGCACAATCTCGCTCCGCTCCGACTGCGACTCCACCACCCTCCGCGTCAACGCCTCTTCACTCATTCCTTCTAGTGTAATGCGCTCAACCGTTGCAACCGCTCGCTCCCGCATCGCAACCTACCTCCCATGGACAAGATCGCCGCCCTCTCCGAGATCCTCAAACAAAACCCCGCCGACCCCTTCGCCCGCTACGGCCTCGCCATGGCCCTCGCCGCCGAAGCCCGCAACGACGACGCCCTCGCCGAGTACACCACCATCCTCGAGCACACCCCCGACTACGTCCCCGCCTTCCAGATGTCCGCACAGCTCCTGCTCAAGCTCTCCCGCACCGAAGAGGCGCGCACTCGCCTCGAAGCTGGCCTCGAAGCCGCCCAGCGCACCCAAAACAAACACGCCCAGTCCGAACTGCAAGCCATGCTCGACGATCTCGGAGCCTAGCCGGCCGAGCCTTCCGGGCAGCCCGTCCAGGAATCCTTCAGCAAAAGCCCCCGCCCACTATCATTCAGGGCTGTCATTCTGAGGAGCAACGCGACAAAAAATCCCCATGAACTCCACCCCGCCACGACCCAACGTCTCTTCGGCCACAAAACCCCTAGCCCATCTCCTCCACATGGCTCGCTACCCGCATCTCAGGCTCCTCCGCCACCGCCGCAAACCTCGTGCGCGGAAACGCCTCCGGATACCTCTCCTGAATCCATGCCGTCATCTCCTCCCGCACCAGGCACCGCAGATCGAAGTTCTCGCTCGAGTTCCGCGAGCTCACCAGACATCGCAGCTCCATGCTCCGCTCCGTTAGATTCGTCACCTGCAGCTTGCACACCAGCCCATCCCACAGCGGCGAAGGTTGCACAATCGCATCCAGTTGCCCGCGCAGCGCCTCCACCGGTATCGAGTAGTCCACATACAGAAAGGCCGTCCCCATAATGTCCGAGCTCTCCCTCGTCCAGTTCTGAAACGAGTTCTCGATAAAGTAGCTCAGCGGCACAATCAATCGGCGCAGATCCCATATCCGGATCACCACATACGCCGTATTGATCTCTTCGACCCGCCCCCACTCGCCCTGCACCACCACCACATCGTCGATCCGGATCGGCTCCGTCAACGCAATCTGCAACCCCGCTAGTACGTTCGAAGCCGTCGACTTCGCCGCCGCCGCCAGAATCAGCGACGCCACACCCGCCGACGCCAGCAGACCCGATCCGTAGTGCCAGATGCGCGGATCGTTGAACGTCCACAGCAGCGCCCCAATCGTCACCACCACCACAAGCGCAATCGCCATCCGGCGGAACAGCTGGAACTGCGTGTGCACCCGCCTCGCCTGGACGTTGTTCTCCCCATGGAGGTCGTACTTTCGCAGCAGAATCGCCTGCGCCACATAGATACAGCCCACCGCAAACCAGCCCAGCGCAGCCACAATCGCCATCACCACGCCCTGCCGCACCATCCCGCTCACACCATCCGGCAGCCCCGGCACAAACGGCAGCGCCACCAGCAGGCACGTCAGCAGAAAGATCGCCCGCGCCGGCCGGCCAAGGTGCCGCTGCAAACCCCACCCCAGCCCGGGCCCGGCAGACTCCGACCTCCGCAGCAGACGGAAGATCACGTAGTGGAACGCATTCGCCGCCACCAGCGCCGCGCAAAACACAAAGACGACGAAGAACCAGCCATGCCGCAGGTGAAACTCACTCATGCATAAACCTCCCAGATAGGCCCCTCACCGCCTCAGCTCTTCACACGTCAACCCAGTAAAGCAGACATCCGCTCCCGAAAGATTTCAACGCCACGCACGCTCCGTCGCCCTTGAGCCCCACCGCCACCGCTCGACATCTATACTTTCCTTATGGCGATCCAGACCCTTCCTGCAACCCTCGGCGCACTTCGCAACAGCCAATACACACCGCAGCGCGTCGCCCGCAGCGTCAAGGACGAACTCCGCGACAACCTCATCGCCCGCCTCCGCGCCAACGGTTCCACCGGCGCCTCCCTCTTCCCCGGCATCGTCGGCTACGACGACACCGTCATCCCGCAGATCGTCAACGCCGTCCTCTCCCGCCACAACTTCATCCTCCTCGGCCTTCGCGGCCAGGCGAAGTCTCGCATCCTCCGCGCCCTCACCACCCTCCTCGATCCCCATACCCCCTTCGTCGCCGGCTCCGAGCTCCGCGACAACCCCTACGCCCCGCTCTCCCGCTTCTCCCGCGACCTCCTCGCGAAGATGGGCGACGACACCCCCATCGCCTGGCTCACCCCAGACGATCGTTACGTCGAAAAACTTGCCACCCCCGACGTCACCGTAGCCGACCTCGTCGGCGACGTCGATCCCATCAAGGCCGCGCGCTCCGGCCAGGAGCTCGGCTCCGAGCTCACCATGCACTACGGCCTCCTCCCCCGCGCCAACCGCGGCATCTTCGCCATCAACGAGCTCCCCGACCTCGCCGGCAAGATCCAGGTCGCCCTCTTCAACATCATGCAGGAAGGCGACATCCAGATTAAGGGCTACCCCGTCCGCCTCCCCCTCGACGTCGCCATCGTCTTCTCCGCCAATCCCGAGGACTACACTGCCCGCGGCAAAATCGTCACCCCCCTCAAAGACCGCATCGGCTCCGAGATCCGCACCCACTACCCCGAGTCGATCGACGAGGCCATCGCCATCACCGAGCAGGAGGCTTGGACCGCCCGTAGTTATTCCGGCGACGACACCGTCCAGACCATCGAAATCCCCCACTACATCCGGCAGATCGTCGAGCAGGTCGCCTTCGCCGCGCGCGAAGACAAAAAGGTCGACAAGCGCTCCGGCGTCTCGCAGCGCCTGCCCATCTCCACCATGGAGCTCGTCGTTTCGAATGCCGAGCGCCGCGCCCTCATCCACGGCGAGTCGGCCGTCGTCCCCCGTGTCGGCGATATCTACGCCGCCCTCCCCGGCATCACCGGCAAGATCGAGCTCGAGTACGAGGGCGAAATGCGCGGTGCCGACACCGTCATCCGCGAGATCATCCGCGCCAGCGTAGCCGGCATCTTCGATCAGTACTTCGCCGCTACGAACACGCAGCAGATCGAACAGTGGTTCAACCTCGGCGGCTCCGTCCAGCTCAACGACACCCAGCCCTCCGCCGCCTCACTCGAAGAGCTCAAGCAGATCCAGGGCCTCTTCGAAAAGCTCGCACCGTTACAAATCACCGCCAAGAGCGAGCCCGAGGTCGCCGTCTCCGCCGCCGAGTTCCTCCTCGAAGGCATGTACGCCCACAAACGCATCTCCCGCTCCGAAGAACGCAGCTTCTCCGCCGCCGAAAAGAAGTCCCGCACCGACCAGGCCGCCCAGTACGCCGAAAGGATGCGCGACCGCGAATCCGAACGCGAAGACCTCACCGCGAAATCCCGCACGCGCCGCGGCTTCAACTAGGCTTCTGATTCGCAGACATATGCCCTCGAGAGTTCAGCCTGCACGTAAGAACGCATGTGCTATCACGGATTGTGTGCGTAAGTCCATAGATCTATCGTCACAGCGACACCAAAGAGCCGTAGGCTATCCTCGCCGAAGTCTCAACTCTGAGGGCCCATGTCGATCATCCGTTCTCTCTTTGCATCCGTCGCGCTGCTCACCGCAGTTACGGCTGCCAACGCCCAAATCTCCGTGTACGGCACTGCCATGCTCACCAACTTCGGCCTGTACAACAGCAGCTCCCCCCACATCTCCTTCAAGGGCGACACCGTAGGTTTCGGTGGAGGAGCCTTTTATAACTTTCCCATCCAGAGCCGCCTCACCGCCGGCATCGACGCCCGCGCCTCGTACAGCCCCGGCACCAAAGGCGGAACCTCGGCTGCAGCCTCCCTCCGCATCGGGTTCGTCCCTCACGAGGTGCGCTTGCGCCCGTACTTTCAGATCGGCGGCGGCTTCGTCAGTACCGATGGCTATACCTTCGGCATGGTTGGGTCACAACTCTATGCATACAAGAACCGCACCACCAATGGAGCCGTCGAAATCGTCGGGGGCCTCGACGTCCGGCTCACAGATCAAGTCGACGTCCGGGCGATCGAGTACGGAGCCGCCGCATCCGGTACCTCCTCCAGCACCCGGGCCGGCGTCGGTTTCCTAAGCTCCGGCCTCGTCTACCACTTCCACCTTAGGCAACACACCTAGATCCTCTCGGCAGATGCCGGCCCTCCCAATCAAACCTGGTAACTTGATAGCCGCGATAAACTGAAAGCGAAGTAAACCGAAGATCCGGCCTTAGGAGCCGGATCTTTTGCTTTGGAGAAGGCCTCGAAGTCCAGCCTAAACCTTCCACTTCAAATACTTTGCACGCTTTTGACGGGGGGTGGGGGGACCCTCGGCAGCCAGCGTTGTATCTCAGATAAACTCATGGAGGGGCCAGTTCATGAAACGCATTCGCTACACCAAGTTCACCGGCGACCTCGCCTCCTCCTTCGGCCTCGAAGACCTCATGCAGGCGCTCTCCGACTTCCTCCTCGACTCCGGCTTCAACGACCCCATGTCCCGCTTTCAGCAGTTTGACGGCGAGCAGACCATGGAAAATCTCCGCGAAGCCATCAAGCAGGCACTCGACTCCGGCGAACTCTTCGACGAAGAAGCCCAGGAAAAATACGAGGCCCTCTCCGAAGATCAGGTCGAAGAGCTCATCGATCAGATCATCCAGAAGATGCAGGAGCAGAACTTCATCAACGCCGAGCAGCCTCAGGAAGCGCAGGGCGAAGGAGGCGAAGGCAACGGCGAGGCCCGCTTCGAGGTCACCGACAAGGCCATGGACTTCCTCGGCTACAAGGCCCTCCGCGAGCTCCTCGGTCCCCTCGGCCGCTCCAACCTCGGCCGCCACGACACCCGCCACGAGGCCTCCGGCGTCGAAACCAACGGCTCCTCAAAACAGTACGAGTTCGGCGACACCCTCAACCTCGACATCACCGCCACTCTCTCCTCCGTCTTCGCCCGCGAAGGCCTCAGCCTCACCTCTGGCGAAAACGGCACGCTTAACATCGAGTACACCGACCTCCACGTCCACCAGGCCGACTTCCAGAGCTCCTGTGCCACCGTCGTCCTGCTCGACTGCTCACACTCCATGATCCTCTACGGCGAAGACCGCTTTACGCCAGCCAAACGCGTGGCGATGGCCCTCGCTCACCTCATCCGCACCCAGTTTCCCGGCGACACCCTCAACCTCGTCCTCTTTCACGACTCCGCCGAAGAGATCCCTATCGGCCAGCTCCCCCGCGTCAAGGTCGGCCCCCACTACACCAACACCCGCGAAGGCCTCCGCGTCGCCCAGCGCATCCTCGCCCGCCAGACCAAGGACATGAAGCAGATCGTCATGATCACCGACGGCAAGCCCTCCGCCCTCACCCTCCCCGACGGCCGCATCTACAAAAACGCCTTCGGCCTCGACCCCCTCGTCATCTCCGAGACCCTCGAAGAGGTCGCCCGCTGCAAGCGCTCCAACATCATGATCAACACCTTCATGCTCGCCGAAGACTTCGCCCTCATGCAGTTCGTGCAAAAAGTCTCCGCCATGTGCCGCGGCAAAGCCTACTTCACCAGCCCCGAACGCCTCGGCAACTACCTCCTCATGGACTTCATGAGCCGCCGCTCCAAGGCCATCCACTAGCGATTGCTGGCGCAGAGACGCGTCATGGTCCTCCTCCGGCGCGGTCATGGCAGTCGTAGAATCGGAATGCGATTCCCGATTCTGCCCCCGCTTCAACCCAGAGGCACCTTTATGCTCAGCCGCCGCACCCTCCTCAAGTCGACTACCCTCTCCGCCGTCTCTTCCCTCCTCACCCGGCGCTCCTTCGCATCCGGGACGCCCTCCACACAACCCACACCGTTATCCCAGCTCGACTACTCCGCCGTCACTCTCCTCGCCGGTCCCGCACAGCAGCAGTTCGCCCAGAATCACCGCTTCTTTCTCGCCCTCGACAACGACATGCTCCTCAAGCCCTTCCGCGAACGCGCCGGTCTCCCCGCTCCCGGCGAGGACATGGGCGGCTGGTACTCCAACACCCCGCTCTTCGATCCGCACGGTCTCTTCGACGGCTACATCCCCGGCCACACCTTCGGCCAGTACCTTTCTGCCCTCTCCCGCGCCTACGCCATTACCGGAGACCCCGCCACCCAGCGCAAGGTCCAGCAGCTCGTCGCCGGCCTCAAGCCGACGCTGCTCCCGCGCTTCTACGATGACTACACCCTCCCGGCCTACACCTTCGACAAGACCTGCTGCGGCCTCATCGACGCCTGCTCGCTCGGCCGCGTCCCCTCCGCCATGCCCGCGCTCGAGACCGCCCTCAAGGCCGTGCTTCCCCACCTTCCCGAAAAGGCGCTCTCCCGCCCAGAGATGCGCGCCCGCCCCCACAGCAACGAGTCCAACACCTGGGACGAGTCCTACACGCTTCCCGAAAACCTGTTCCTGGCCTATCAACGATCCGACAACCTACTCTTCCGCGACACCGCCGCCCGCTTCCTCGAGGATGACCTCTACTTCAACCCACTCTCCGAAGACATCAACATCCTTCCCGGCGAGCACGCCTACTCTCATGTCAACGCGCTCTGCTCCGCCATGCAGGCCTATCTCACGCTTGGCAGCCAAAAGCACCTCCGCGCCGCCACCAACGGCTTCCGCATGGTGCGCGAGCAGAGCTTCGCCACCGGTGGATGGGGTCCCGGAGAGACCTTCGTCCGGCCCGGCAGCGACGAACTCGGCCGCTCCCTCTTCAACCAGCCTGCTAGCTTCGAGACACCCTGCGGCGCCTACGGCCACTTCAAAATCTCCCGCTACCTCCTTCGCGCCACCGCCGATCCCGTCTACGGCGACTCCATGGAGCGCGTCCTCTACAACACCGTCCTCGGCGCGAAACCCGTCCTCGAAGACGGCTCCTCGTTCTACTACTCCGACTTCACCGAGACCGGACGCAAAGGCTACCACCGCGATAAGTGGCCCTGCTGCTCCGGAACTCTCCCGCAGATAGCCGCCGACTACGGCATCAGCTCCTACCTCCTCAACACCACACGCGAAAACCCCGGTCTCGTCGTCAATCTTTACCTCCCTTCCCGGGTCACCTGGCAGCAGGCCGGCGCCTCCTTCACCCTCACCCAGCAGACCCAATACCCCTTCACTCCCACGACCAGCCTCCAACTCAACTCCGAACACGAGCGCGATCTCACCCTCTACCTCCGCATCCCCGCCTGGTCCGGCCCCGGCACCCGCATCACCGTCAACGGCAAAGCCGTTCAGGGCGACATCAAGCCCGGCACCTTCTTCCCCCTCCGTCGCTCCTTTCGCAATAACGACACCGTCGAGATCAGCTTCGACATGCCCCTCCGCACCGAGTCGCTCGACGTCAAAGCCCCACATCCAGCCCGCCTCACCGCACTCCTCCGTGGCCCCGTCGTCTTCATGGCAACCGGCGCCTGGCCCAGCTTCACCACGGAAGCCGACCTGCTCGCCGCCAAAGGAAATACAGGCAGATCTCTTCTGGTTCCCTCCGGCCTAAACACCCCACCCACGCTCTTCAAGCCGTACATGGAGATCGGCAGCGAAACCTACCGTACCTATCATCCGATCCGCGCCTGAAAGAACGCCAGACGACCTTTCCCGCCCAGCGCGCGTCTACTACATCGCGGCAGTCACACATCGAAACCAGCAACGGAGCTCCATGACACCCCAAGAACAGGACATGATCCAAGGCCTTATCAACCGCGTCCAACAAACCCAGCTCCCCGACAAAGACGCCGACGCCGAACAGCTTCTCCAACAGTCTCTCGGCCGCAACCCCGACGCCCTCTACATCCTCGCGCAAACCGTTCTCGTCCAGAAGTACGCCCTCGAACAGGCGCAAAAGCAGCTCACGGACCTCAAGTCGCAGCTCGATCAGGCCCGCCAGCACCCACCCGCACAGGAGCACCACACCAGCTTCCTCGGCAGCCTCCTCGGCCGCAACGACCCACCGCCTCCGCCACCTGCCCAAAGCTCCCAGGCCCAAAGCTCCCAGCCACAGTACGCCCCCGTCCCGAACTATCAGCCGCAGCAGCCCGGCTACGCCGCCGCTCCACCCCCGCCGCAGTTTGTTGGAGGCGCCCCTCAAAGTGGTGGCCAGTCCGGAGGCTTCCTCCGCAGCGCCATGCAGACCGCCACCGGCGTCGCTGCCGGAGCTCTCGCCTTCCAGGGCATCGAGTCGCTCATGCATGGCTTCGGCGGCGGTGGCGGCTTCGGCGGCGGACAGGGCCTCGGCGGCTTCGGCGGCGGTGCCCCGCGCGAGGAGATCGTCAACAACTACTACGGAGACTCCGGCACCGACCGTGACAACGGTGGTCTCTCCCCCGACGTCGAAGACCGCCGCGATGACAGCTTCGGCAACCGCCTCGCCGATGCCGATAGCGGCAACTCCGGCGACACCGGCAGTGACTATGGCAGCAACGACTCCGACACCAGTTCCTTCGACTCCGGTTCGGACGACACCAGCTCCTTCGACTCCGGTTCGGACGACACCAGCTCCTTCGACTCCGGCGGCGACGATAGCTCCTTCTCCTAAGCCAACCCCGCGCGCTCGGCCTGATGCATATCTTGGATCTCTGGTTCCTCTCCCTCGGCCCGTAAAATAAGCCGAAGCAGGGAGATCCCATATCCAGCGTCAGATCAAGCATCAGGCCAGTCGGGCCCTCGTCCACGCCCTTCTATTCCTCGCCATCGCCATCGTCTCGGTCAACGCTTGGTTCGCCTTCCGCGCTGTCGAGGCACTCCTCGACAGCGAGCACTGGGTCGAACACACCTGGCAAGTCATGGATCAGGTCGAACGCATCATGAGCTCCGCCGTCGACGCCGAGACCGGCAACCGCGGCTTCCTGCTCACCGACGACGTCACCTACCTCGCGCCCTACACCTCCGCCCTCCACGACCTACCCATCTAGCTCGATCACTTCCACACCCTCACAGCCGACAATCCCCCCCAGCAGGCGCGCCGCAATGAGCTCCGCGCCGCTCTCGCCGCCAGATCGAAATCAACGCCGCCCGAGATCACCCGCGAAGACTTCGACCTCACAGCCTTCGCAAACTCCGTCGCCGAAGACCTCCGCGACGAAAACCCCGGCCGTGACCTCACCTTCCACACTGAGCCCGGCCTTCACGCCAACGCCGACCCCAAGCTCCTCCGAGTCGCCCTCGAAAATCTCATGGGCAACGCCGACAAACTCTTAAACGCCTTCAACCGCCTTCACGGGGACAAGGACTTCAAAGGCTCCGGCATCGGCCTTGCCAACATCGCCCGCGTCGTCCGTCGCCATCACGGTCGCATCTGGGCCGACAGTACCGTCGATCATGGCGCCGTCACTTCATCCCGAACGACGCGGAACCGCTACCCTCCACCGCCGACGAGCATCTAACCGCGCATGAGCAAAGTTGACAACATCGCCGCGCAGGAGCGCTTTGGCAAAGCCGTAAACACAAACAACCTCGACGAAATCCACCAACTCGTCGCGGCAGACTGTGTCGATCACGACCCCGCCCCCGGACAGGTTCGCGGCCCTGCAGGCTACATCTCTCTCTTCCAGCAGATGATCTCCGCCTTCCCCGACTTCGCCGTCGATGTCGAACAACTGGTCGCCGACGACGATAAGGTCGCTTTCGCCTACACCATCACCGGAACCCACCGCGGCGAGTTCTTCGGCGTTCCCGCCACCGGCCGCCGCATCCGCGCCCGCGGCCTCCAGATCTCCCGCTTCAACTCCGACGCCAAAATGGTAGAGCGCTGGGGCTCCTCCGACCAACTCGGCATCCTCCAGCAACTCGGCGCCGCCTGAAAAACCTCTGACGTCGTCTCCTTTTTTAGGACCACCTTTTTTGCGTCAAATCCCAGCTAAGACGAGTGGATCATAACCTTGCCAACTAAGGGCAGGTCAAGTCTTCGGTTGGCGGCAATGCCGATGGCGGCCTGGCAACGGAATCTGATACTCGGGCAAAGGTCTCACTGGGCTGGGACGAAGAACGCACGTACTCGTTGCTGGAAAGTAGCATCTCCTTCCCTAAAATGGCGAAGATCTTCGACGAGGATCAACGGGTGTTCGCTCGCACTACCCTACCTCCGAACATTCGCAGCCTGATCCCCCGCGCTCACCGGTGCCACATCCACCGCAACAATCGCTCCCAGACCGGCCCTCTGCGCAAACAGCACCACATGCTCCTTGCCCCGCGCACGCCCGGGCGCTCCCGCTTCGATCTCGACCGTCCGCTCCCCCTCCGCCGTCCCGCCTCCCAGCCGTGTCAGCGTCCGCGCGACAGACACATGCGTCAGCCTCCGCCCGGAGTTCTCCCCACGCTCCACCTGCGATATCACTTCGTCCTCCGCCACCACCGCATACAGCTCCACGCCGCGCTCCGCGCCCCCGCTAGTCGAGTACGTCAGCCTAACCCGATTGCCCTCCGTCGCCGCCGATCCAATGTGAATCCTCAGCGGCGAAGCACCCACAGCGCCCCGGTGATCCGTCTCCCGCACCGCCTTCAACACCGCTCCCCGGTCGCTCCCCAACACCTCGCGTTCGCCATTCACCACCACCTGCGGCGTATACGCGCTCTCCAGCCCAAACCGCGACCGGTACCCCTCTTGCCGCTGTGTATACATCTCCGCCGAAAACGGGTCCGCCCATCCCAGCCTGTTCCAGTACGTCACATGCTCGCTGATCCCCACCACCATCTGCCCCGAATCCAGACGCTTGGCGTCAATCGCCCGCAGCAGCGCATCCGCCGGCGGACAGCTCGAGCACCCCTCGGACGTAAACAGCTCCACCACCACCGGATGGACAGCCTCGCCAAGCACGTCATCTGCCCCGGCCGTCAGTGCCACTCCCGCCATCGCCACCCGCATCCAAGCCATCCATCCCATCCCAACACCTCCGCCAAACGCAACGTCTGACGCGCGGCCTCGCCCAAAAGCTACAGAGTTTCTTGACCACTCACCCAATCGACGACACTCATCGAAGTCAGCCTGTCGGCAGTTGCAAACCCGCTAAGCCCGCCGCCTCTGCCACACCAGATACAGCCCCCACGCCGCCGCCGTGCAGTTGTCCATCACCCGCCCATCCAGCAGCATCTCTTCAAACTCCTCCACCCGCAACCGGTGCACCGTCATGTCATGCTCCTCCGGATCCCGCTCCGCCTCTCCTCGCGTCAGCTCCTCCGCCAGAAACACATGGTGCTCCTGCCGCATCGCCCCATACGCAATCCACAGCACCCCCAGCTTCGTCATCCTCGCCGCCCCTAAACCCGTCTCCTCCCGCAGCTCCCCCCGAGCCATCTCCTCAATATCCACCTCCGCAGTCTCCCATCCGCCCTGCGGCAGCTCGAAGTATGTCCCCTGCACCGTGTACCGAAACTGCCGCACCAGCGTCACGAACTCGCCCTCCGCCGTCCGCTCCAGCGGAATCACGATCGACGCCGGATCCTTGTCCATCACCCCATAGATCCCGCGCACCCCGTTCGATCGCTCAATCACATCCTCCCGCACGCTCGCCCAAGGATTCCGGTACACCTCCCGCGTACTTATCGTCCTGATACTCAACCCCACCCCCCGCACCAAATTCTTCATAGCTCACAGCTCAATCAAAAAGGCTCTACCAGAACTCACCGGGAAGCCGCCTGCCCCCCACCCTCAACCATCACCGGCAACTCCAAATGCGATGGATACTTCGGCGACCCATAGATCGACACCGTAGCCGCCTTATACGCCTCCTTCGGAGCCGTCATGATGTTCTCCACATACGTCTGCGGATTCCGGTCATACAGCGGAAACCAGCTCGACTGCACCTCCACCATGATCCGGTGGCCCTTCAAAAACGTGTGGTCCGCCCCATGCAAACTCCACTTGTACTCGTTCACCTCGCCCGGGGTCACCGCCTCCGGATGCTCAAAGCTCTTCCGGTACCGTCCCCGAAAGATCTCCTCCGCCACCATCAGCTGATACCCCGCCATCGGCGCCGGCGCATCATCCGGATACACATCCACCAGCTTCACCACCCAGTCCGCATCCGTCCCCGTTGTCGCCGCAAACAGGTCCGCCACCACATCCCCCGTCACCGTCACGTCGTGGTCCAGCACGCCCGTCGAAAAGTTCGCCAGATCCTTCCGCCCGCTCACAAATCTCTGATCCTCCGCCAGCCACGTCCGCCATTTCGAACCCGTCCCATACGTCGCCTGGATCGGCCGGTTGCGATACGGCACCGGATCCGCCGGATCCGCCACATACGCCGCCGCCGTCGTCTCATACCCACCCGTCGGCTCCTTGAAATCAGCCCTCTTCTCCGGCTCCAGATACAGCTTCTCCGCCGTCACCCCCACCTTTGGCGGCCACGTCGGGTAGCGCTCCCACTGGTTCACGCCCGTCCGAAAGCTCGTCGTGTTCTTCAGATCAAACCCCGGCCGGCCTTTTAGATAAAACTCAAAGAACGGCGCCTCGATCGTCTTCCGGTACTCCTCCCCCGTCGCCTGCCCCCAGTCCAACGCACCCAGGTGTCGCGTCGTCGGAGCCCAACCGCCATGATTCCACGGCCCCAGCACCAGAAACACCTCGTGCTTCGTGTCATGCGGCTCCAAGGCCGCATACTCCGCCTGCGGACCCCACATATCCTCCTGGTCCCAGTACCCGCCCACCTCCAGCGTCGGAACCTCCACCTTCGTCAGCCGCCGCTCCACCGCCCTCTCCTGCCAGAACTTCGTATACGTCGGCTGCGTCAGAAACACCTTCGCCGTCGGCAGATCCGCCATCCCCGCCTTCTTCGCCGCACCCGCAAAGTTCACATTCCGCAGAAAAAAGTCGTACGTGTCCTCCTTCACGTTCACCGGAACATCCGTCTTCTGCGCCTCCAGCTGCTGCACATAATCAAAACCGTACGTCTCCCGGAACGCCCCGTTATGAAAGAAGTCGTCGCCCATCCAAACATCCGTCATCGGAGCCTGCGGCGAGATCGCCTTCACCGCCGGATGCGCATCCACCCCCGCCATCATCGCCAGGAAACCCGGATAGCTCACCCCATACACGCCCACCTTGCCGCTGTTGTTCGACACATTCTTCAACAGCCAGTCGATCGTGTCCCGCGTATCCGTCGTCTCGTCCACATCCGTCTTGCTCCTGTGCTCGACGATCGGTCGGTTCATCACGAACTGTCCGCCCGACCCGTACCGTCCCCGAATATCCCCAAACACAAAGATGTACCCACTCTGCGCCAGCTCCGGCTTCGCCCCATTCACCCGATCAGACGTATTTCCGTCCACCCCATAAGGCGTCCGCTCCATCAGAAACGGCAGCCTCTCCCCCGTCTCCGATCCCGAAGGCCACAGGATCACCGCATGCAGTTTTACCCCATCGCGCACCGGAATCATCACCTCATTCCGCGAGTACGCGCGAAAGTGATTTAGCGGCGCACCCGTCTCATCGAACCTCGTCAGCTGCAACGGCTCCGCGAACGCCTTACTCGCATACGTCATCCCGGCCACACGCCCACTCGCGTCCCCCGTAAACGTCAGCTCGATCTGCCCGCCCCGATCATCCCTGCCCGAAACATATCGGTCCCTTCCATCCGGAGACAACGCCACGCGCGCCCTCCGCTCCTCCTCCACGCCCAGCCGGCCGTCCACCACCCGCACCGCCCGCATCACCTCCGGCTCATCCACCGCCCGGTACCGCCCCACATAGTTCTCCAGCTTCTGCTGCGAGGCCTCCGCCTGAGCCGCCGCACCCGCAACAGGCCCCTGCTCTGCAAGCAAACAAGCTCCCGAACCAGCCGGCACCATTGCCAGCAGAACGACCAACCGCCCGCAGCCTCGCTTCCAGATCAAAGCCATCCTCCCCAACAACCCTCACGAACAATCAAGCAAACCGAAGCCGCAATCCCGCCCAAGCCCACAACTTCCTAAACCGTTCTATCCGCGTTCCTCCGCGCAGATCCGCGGTTCGGCCTTTCGCACCACCGCAGATACCCCTATCGGCAAGCCCAGCCAATACCTTAGCCCAGCGCCACAGGCTCCGCCGGAACCGGACTCGCATCGCACTTCCACCCCTCGCGCCCATGCGTCCCATCGCAGAACGGCCGCTTCGACGACAGCCCGCATCGGCAAAGCGAAATCGCCGGCTTCCCCGTCAGATCCCACGCCTTCCCATTCACATCCACCAGTTCGATCGGCCCCTCCACCCGGAAAGGCCCGTTCGGACGCACCGTAATCCTCACCGCTCCCGCAATCGCTGCTGCCACTTCCTCTGCCATGCCGCCTTCTCTCCAGGGATCAACCCCAGAGCCCAGCATAGCAAAGCAGGGACACCTCTAACCTCAACCAGCCCCCCTCACAAGTTCCGATCCCCACTCGGCCGCCGCTGTGGCTGCGCCACGGCATGACCGCTGCTGACGCGGTTCCCGTGATTGCTTCTCGCACGTTTACCGCAGTCGTTACCGGCACCGTGGCCGTGGCTATTGCTGTCACGGTCGCCGTGGTCGTTGCTGGCGCGGTTTTCCGTGCCGTTGCTGCACCGTCGCCGATGCCGTTGCTTCTAGGTAGAGCTGGGCTTCAGACCGGCGTCAAAACCGCGAAAAAGCCCTCTTCCCCTCTGCCCAAAGCCGGTGTGAAGGCGAAGCCGGAACGACACTTGATTGCCTTCAAGACCGCCGCCACCCTCAAACGTCCAGCATCACCTCATCCACATAGCACCACCCCCAACTCTCCCCCGGCTCCACCGACCGCATAATCGGGTGCTTCGTCGTTTGGAAATGCCCCGTCGCATGCTTCTTCGGAGACGAGTCGCAGCACCCCACATGCCCACACTCAAGGCACATCCGCAGATGCACCCACTCCGTCCCCTCCCGCAGGCAGTCCTCACATCCATCCGCCGAAGGCTTGACCTTCCGTATCTCCCCCATGTGCGTACATGTCATAACATCCTCCACGCCACACCCGCGCAAAGTCCCCAGCTCACAGAAGCGCGCATCTGCAGCACACCTATCCTACTGCTCTCCTGCCTCGCTGCATCTCACGCTCCCCCTCAACCCGCCTTGTCATGCTCCATCTCATCCCCAATCCCGTACTCCTTCAGCTTCCGGTACAGCGTCGTCTTTCCGATCCCCAGCATCCGCGCCGCCATCAGCTTGTCCCCCTTCAGCTTGCGGATCGTCCGCAAAATCGCCTGCTTCTCCATCTCCGCAATCGGCGTCACCGCACTCACCCCGTTCGGCAACAACTTCGGCCGTCCCGTCTCAATCTGCGTCGGCGCTTCCATCTCCCGCTGCACCTGCCGAAAGTTCTTCAGCTGCGTCGGCAAGTTGCTCGCGCTCAACTCCGGCCCCGTCCGCAGCGCCGTCAGCCGCTCCACCGCGTTCTCCAGCTCGCGGACATTGCCCGGCCACTCATAACCCAGAAACACCCGCATCGTCTCGTCCGTGATCAGGAGCGGCTCGCCCCTCTCCAACTCCAGCCGGTTCACGAAATACCGCGTCAGCAGCGGAATATCATCCCGCCTCTCCCGCAGCGCCGGAATCCGGAGACTCACAACATTCAGCCGGAAGTACAGATCCCTCCGAAAGCTCCCCTGCTCCACCAGCGCCGCCATATCCCTGTGCGAACCAGCCAGAACCCTCGCCCGGAATGGCACCCGCTCCGCCGCTCCAGACGTCCCCACCGGCTGCACCTCCCGGTCGTGCAGCGCCCGCAGCAACTTCGCCTGCACGTCCAGCGGCAGCTCCGTCACCTCGGCCAGAAACACCGTCCCCTCGCCGGCGCTCACCAGCAGACCATCCCCAACCCGGTCCGCCCGCGTAAACGCACCCGGCGCATGCCCAAACAGCTCGCTTTCCATCAGCCCCGGCGGCAGAGCCCCGCAATCCACAACCGTAAATGACTTTGCCGCATGTGGCCCGTGAAGATGAATCGTCCGCGCCACCGTCTCCTTGCCGCTCCCAGCCTCGCCCAGGATCAGCACCGAGTGCGACGCTCCCCCCACCTTCTGAATAATCCGGTGGATCCGCTCCATCTCCGGGCACTGCCCAATCAACTGTACCGGCGCCCTCATCGTCCCTCCCCCATACGCCCGCCCGTCGCAGCCGCATCACGCCCGTCCGAGCCCTTCCAACCCTCACAGCGCCCGCATGTCCCCTTTAATCCCGGGCGGCACCCCGAAACCTGTCTGGGCCCAACCTCTCGCACATCCGGGGAAACCACAACCTTTGCCAAATCCATCACCTTGACACACATAACGAGGAACTCCACGTCCTGATCCCTCTGTTCTAGGACCGCTGCACGTCTATGTCCACTCCCCATTAGTGCCATCTACTAATCCCCCGAGGAGCAAGCCCACCTGTTATCCCTTGCCGCCCCGCTTAGCACCTGCTGTCATTCTGAGAAGCGCAGCGACGAGGAATCCCGAAGATTCCAAAACGCCGCCACAAACCGTCCGCACCTTTCCGCCACACAAATCCGCACGCACCAGCATTCCACCGAAGCCCTCCAACCCCGCCCCACCCGCCCTCTATAATCGCCCGATGCCCACCCTCGCCCCGCCCCCGGCCATCTTCCGCCCCGATGGCCGCGCCGCCGACGCCCTCCGCCCCACCCGCATCACCCCCGACTTTGTCCGCACCGCCGAAGGCTCCGTCCTTATCGAAGCCGGCAACACCCGCGTCCTCTGCAACGCCACCGTCGAGCAGGGCGTCCCCGGCTGGCTCCGCAACTCCGGCCGCGGCTGGGTCACCGCCGAGTACGGCATGCTCCCCCGAGCCACCCTCACCCGCAC
>JAABUX010003599.1_pt1 | contig 20390 bp, 20 predicted proteins | sample 5561851 | NCBI WGS metagenome assembly JAABUX01 (sample SAMN10711883, study PRJNA513361) | rock metagenome | isolation source: Antarctica rocks | place: Antarctica: Victoria Land, Richard Nunatak red sandstone | collected 2016-01-03 | reverse complement strand
AGTCAGAATGGACATGGTAACATAAAGAAAATAGTAGTGGTCGAGTGGCCACGGCAGTAGTTCAGCGGTTCGACGTGTATCTGGTGGCGCTCGATCCCACCATCGGGACGGAGATTCGCAAGACCCGTCCCTGCGTGGTGATCTCACCCGACGAGGTAAACCGGTTCAGCGCCTCGGTCATCATCGCGCCGATGACCACGGGCGGCTATCCCTATCCGACGCGCATCCCGTGTCAGTTTGATGGCCAAGATGGCCAGATCGTTCTCGATCAGATACGCACGGTCGACAAGGCCCGTCGCCTCATCAAGCGCCTCGGCCGCATCGACGCACCGACGCAGGAGAGCGTCCTGGCGAAGCTGGCCGAGTTGTTCGCTCCTTAACCTGCCTCGACCAGGTTCTGGTGCAGTCGATGGCGGCCGTTCAGGACTTCCTCGTAATAGTGGCGCACGAGGGCTCTGTTGTCGTCGATCATCACTGCCAGTCCTCTACTGATAAACTATAGCGGTGGCGCATCGTGTTACGTTGATACTACGGCGCTCACGTGGAAGAACATTACTGAACGCAGAGACCGGGTATCGAAACCGGAGAGAGAAGAGAATACCCTATGGCTAGGACTGCGCTGTTCTCGACGTATCGGCAAGGTGAGAATCGTGTCACGGCGTCGGTGAGACTCCGTAATTGACGTTGGGACACGCATAAAAATGCAAGCCCACTGACCCGACGGTGGTGATCGTGGGTCTATACACACTCGTACGACCTGCTGGATCACGTGCAGCAACGGGTGCCTGTAGCTGATAGTGCATGACTATGCAGCCTACCAACGTCAATTACGAAGTCTCAATATCGTCGACACAGATAGCCAGGTGGGCGGCGCCGGGATTGCAGATATTCTCATCGCCGCGCCTGCCGCGCGGATGCACGTACTCCACCAACTCCAGATGGTGAGAGGAGAAGCCGTGTGGCGCCCCTGGCACGGCGAACTGCGCTACTTTGAGGTGTGCGTCGGCGTAGCCAACCAACGCGCTGGTGTATGCGTTGGCCTGATCCTGTGTGTGGATCAGGGTCAAGCCGAGCCGGTCGCGGTAGAATGCTATCGAGCGCTCGATGTCGGCAACCGTGAAGCTAAAGTGCCAGATACCCTGTATCATGTCGTTTTGATCCTATCCCTTTCATCGAGAAGCACGGCGCCAAGTGGAAAGCACGGTCTGTGAGCACCACCTTAAAAGAACTGGCTGAGCGGCTCGGGGTATCGACCTCCACGATCTCGCGCGCCCTCAACGAGCATGACGTGCGGCGCGCCAGCACGCGCGCCCGCGCGGAACGCATTCGGGCAATGGCGGCGGAGATCGGCTACGCCCCCAACAGTATCGCCCGCAGCCTCAAGACGAATCACCGCCGCGTTGTCGGGTTGCTGCTCCCCGACATCATGAACGACTACTACGCGACCGCGGCGACGCTGGTGCAAGAGACGCTGGCCGGGGAGGGGCTGCGCGCCCTCCTCTGCGTGACCCACGACGACCCCTCCATTGAGGAGGCCCAGCGACGGATGCTGCGCGAGGAACGCGTCGCCGGCATCGTCATCGTGCCGAGCCCTCGGCCGGGCCGGGACGGACAGCGGCGCGGCTGGCAGGAGAGCGGCGACGCGACCCCGGTGGTCGAGTTGGTACGGCAGAGTGGCGCGCCGGCGACCGATGCGGTGCTCGTCGACGATGTCGACGCCGCGCTCCAGGGGGCGCGCCATCTGACCGCGCTGCACCACCAGCGCATCGCGGTGCTGACCGGCCCCCCCACCTTGAGCACCTCGCGACTGCGCCTCACCGGCTACCGCCAGGCGCTGGAGGAAGCCAGCCTCCCGGTCGTCCCCGCCCTGATCCGCGGCGGACCGTACCGTCGTGAGACGGCCCGCCAGGAAACGCTGCGCTTGCTCGATCTCCCGGAGCGCGAGCGGCCGACGGCGATGATCGCTACTAGCAACGAGTTGGTTGTCGGCGCCCTCCAGGCCCTGACCGAGCGCGGGATAGAGATGCCGGACGATCTCTCGCTGGTCGGGTTCGGCAATCCCGCCTGGTTCGCGCTGTTGCGCCCCGCGCTGACGACCGTGGCGCTGCCGATCGCCGAGATGGCCACGACGGCGGTGCGCCTCTTACTGACCCGCATCAACAGCCCTCGTGATGACGGTGCGTCGTCCGCCGCGCCGGCGGTCGTGTCCCGCTATCAGGCCCAGCTGCTGGTGCGCGCGTCGACCCGGCCGATCGCGCCGATCGCCCACGACGACTAGCCCTGCACGCGACGCCATGTCACTGACCCTGCAGGCTGCCGCCCAACAGGCCGGCCGCCCAGTAGCGCCGCACCAGGATGAAGAGCACGATCACCGGCACCGTGACCAGGAAGGCGCCGGTCAGGACGTCCATCACGCTGATCGCGGACCCGGCGGCCGAGCGTGGTCTGCGCCGCCATATTGCCCAACCCGACCGGCAGCGGCATCAGATCATCGCGCGACTCCATCAGGAACGGCAGGAAGAAGTTGTTCCAGTTGCCCACGAACGTCAGCATCGTCACCGTGGCCAGGACGCCGCCCGCGCTGGGCAGGGCGATGCGGCCGAAGATCTGATACTCGTTGGCCCCGTCGATGCGCGCCGCGTGGATAATCTCCGTGTTGAACTGGTAGTTGAAGAAGTTGAAGCAGATCCAGACGCCGAACGCGCTGACGCTCGAGGGCAGGATCACGCCCCACGGCGTGTTGACCAGCCCCAGCTTCGCCCCCTCCAGGTAGACCGGCACCGCCAGCGCGGTGCCCGGCACCAGCAGCGCGAAGACCACGACGAACAGGAGCACGGTGCGGCCCCGGAAGTGATACTTGGCCAGACCGTAGCCGGCCCCGGCGCTAGTCAACACCGCCAGGACCACCGACGGCACGGTGTAGAGGACCGAGTTGCGCATCCAGGTCAGGAAGATGCCGTCGTTGTAGTTCAGGACGTGGCGCAGGTTCTCCCAGAGCTGGAACGACGACCCGAACCACAGCGGCGGGCTGGCGAAGAGATCCTCCTTCGTCTTGGCGCTGGAGAGGAAGAGCCAGAGCACCGGGGCAATGAAGTAGTAGCACAGCACGACGAGCGCCGCGGTCACCGCGAGGTTAGCGAACAAACGGTTGCGGCGATGCGCTGCCGCACTCCTGGGCTGTCTGATCCGAACGGCCTGCATAGGGGTATGGGCTCCTCTCCGTTGCGACTGATGACCGATGGCGCGGTCGCGCGGCTCAGCGATCCTGCAAGCGGTAGACGCCGCTACGCACCACCAGGGTCAGGGCGAACACGGTCGACACGGCCAGCATCAGCATCGCGGCGGCGGCGGCCAGATTAAAAGCGCCGGACTGGAAGCTGATGTTGTAGGCCCACATATTCGGCGTGTAGGTCGCCGGCACCTGCAACGCCTGTTGGAGCAGGTACGGCTCAGTGATGAGGGTCAGCACATAGCCGACCACGCTGATCACCATCAGCACCAGCACCGGGGCGATCAGCGGCAGCTTGATGCGCCAGATGATCGAGAGCGCCCCCGCGCCCTCGATGCGCGCCATCTCCACGATCTCGGTCGGCACGCCCGACAGCGACGCGGTCAGCACCACCACCCAGGCCCCCAGATTCTGCCACACCACGATGTTCATGATCGTATACGGCAACGTCTGCGGGGTGCCGAAGGACAGCACGTTGGCCGTGCCGGCCCAGTGCAGCAGCGGGGCAAAGACACTGGAATCGGGCGAGTAGTTGAACGCCCAGATGATGGTCGAGGCGGTGGCCGGCACCGCGAACGGCAGGAAAATGAGCAATTTGGCCAGGCCCTTGCCCCAACCGGCTTTGCCGTCGATGATCAGGGCCACCGCCGTGGCGACGATGCAGAAGAACGGCGCCAGCGTGTAGATGGCCTGCCAGATGACCCCGCCGGCCGCCTGGAAGTCGGTATCCTGCAGCACCGTCTTGTAGTTGTCGAGCCCTACCAGGGCTCCCGTGCGGTCGGACTGGAAGCTCATCACAAGCGAATAGAGCATCGGGCCGATCGTAAAGGCGGCCAGCAGGAGAAAGAACGGGGCGATAAAAACCCAGGGCGCGACGCGCGTCCCCGTCAGCACCGCGCCCAGGCGCCGCGTCGCTCGCGCCGAGGCGGCCCCCGAGACCGCCGCATCGCGTGTCACCATCTCTTGTGCCTCGTGTTTCGCTAGATTTGGACGGAGGCAAGGCCGCACACTCCCATGCGGCCTCGCCTCTCATCCTTTGTCGGGGATGTTACTTGACGGAGACGCCCTGCAGCTTGAGGTTGGAGATCACCTGCTGCTGGAGCTTGGCGAGTTGCGTGTGCACGTCGGCTCCGTTGACCATGGCCGCGGTCGCCGCGGCGACCTGCGTGTCGACGTACGACTGATTGGGGCTGAAGGCCCAGCCGGTTCCCGTGTGCTGAGCCGAGAGCCTGAGTTGCGCGGCGGTGCCGGCCGGATCGGCGAAGAAGGGGTCCTTCTGGAAAGCGCCGGCCACGTTGTAGACGCCCGTGAAGGATGGCACCGTGGCTGCCTGCGCCTGGAAGGTCGGCGAGGTGCTACAGTAGACCGCCAGCTTCTGCGCCGCGGCCAGGTTCTGGCTCTGGGGGAGCGCGTAGAACGCGCCGCCGCCCCACCACCCGACCGAGGGCAGCGAGGCCTGGAAGCTCCACTCGCCCTTCTGCTTGGGGTAGCCAGGCTCGATGCCGTAGTGGCCCAGCCAGTTGGGGCCCATGGCATAGGCGACTTTGTGCTGGGCGTAGGCCTTACCCGAGACCGGGCTGAACGGATCGTCGGGCAGCAGGCCGCCGCTGCGAATCGCGGCAACGTAGCTGGTGGCGAGCTTCTCCGTGATCGCATTGTCGATATTGACCGTGTAGGATCCGTCGCTGTTGGCGGTGAACCAGTTGGCGTGCGCCCCCCAGGCCAGCGATTCGAGGGCGAACGCAAGGGTGCCGATCCCCGAGATGGCGTATTTCTTCGTCTTGCCCAACGTGGCGGCAGCGGCGAAGACCTGATCGAACGAGTGCGGGATCGAGAGGCCGCTGGCCTTGAGCGTGTTGACGTTGTACCAGATGCCGAGCGCCGCCATGTCGTGCGGGACCCCGACCAGCTTCCCGTTGATGGTCAGCGGCGCAAGCGTGCCCGGCGCGTACTTGGCTTTGACCGCGGCTGGCACCACCGCGGAGAGGTCGGAGACGAAGCCGAGTTGCGCGTAGTTAGCGGCGTACTCGATGTTGTCGAAGACGACGTCGGGCAGGTTGGAGTTGCCGGCCCGCTTGAGCACGTTCAGCTTCGGGATCGGGTTCAACTGTTCGGTGTAGACCACCTTGATGGTCGGGTTCGCTTTGGCGAAATCCTGCGCGCACAGGTTCCGGTCGGCCCAGGCCCACATGTGCAGGGTGATTTGGTCTTGCGGCCGCGCCGCGCGCGCGGCCGCCGGCCCCGCCATCGGAGCCCCGGCGACCAGGGCGGTGAGTAGGGCAGCGGCGACGACGCCGGCCCGGGTCTTGATCCTCTTCACGACCAACTCCGTTTCTTTACAACGCCATAACGATGAGCCAACGCGCGTAGCCGTCCGCCGATCGCCCCCGGGCGTGCCCCATGATTGTGAGGCGGCCTGACCTTGAAAGGTCAGGCTGTCCGCACCCACGATCACAATCGCGGGGCGCACCCGATGCCGCCAGGCGGTCAATGGGACACCCTGACACTCCAAATACGCCTGACCACCCCTCCCCTCGCGTCCTTAAAGCGCGACGCAACCCGACGGCGCGACGCCGTATCATATCGTATCGTGCCGCCTACCAACATAAGGATAGACATCGTTTGCATATTTGGCACGCTCCTACTGTAAGCTGAAAACCCTGCCTTTGTCAAGTTGACAGGGCCGCCGGTCACAGGCTATACTTGCAATCGTTCCCGATTCTGAAAGGACTGCTATGGGCGTTCACCTGATCGACTCGGCCCTCTTCGGCGACCAGTTCGGTACGCCGGAACTGCGCGCCGTCTTTAGCGACGACGCGGTGCTCCGCTCCTGGATGCAGGTCGAAGCCGCCCTGGCGCGCGCCGAGGCCCGCGCGGGCATGATCCCGTCCGGCGCGGCCGATGCCATCGCCGCGTGCGTCGAAACTACGACGTGGGAGCCGGCGGCCCTGGCCGCGGGCATCGCCGACACGTTCCACCCGCTGGTCCCAGCCATCCGTCTGCTAGCGGACCGCTGCGGCGAGGCCGGCGCCTATGTGCATTGGGGCGCCACCACACAAGACATCATGGACACCGGTTTGGTCCTGCAACTGCGCGCGGCGTTCGGGGTTCTGATGCGCGACCTCCAGGCACTGCGCGACGAGTGGGCCACGCTCGCCGCGCGCCACCGCAACACGCCTATGCCAGGCCGCACCCACGGGCAGCACGCCCCGCCGATCACCTTCGGCTTCAAAGTCGCGGTCTGGGTCGCCGAGCTCGACCGCCACCTGGAGCGCTTCGCCGCCTGCCGCCCGCGCCTGCTGGTCGGTCAACTCGCCGGAGCCAGCGGCACCCTGGCCTCGTTCGGGCCGCATGGCCTGGAGGTGCAGCGCCTGCTGATGGACGAGTTGGGGCTCGGCGTGCCGCCCATCGCCTGGCACACCGCGCGCGACACGTTGGGCGAGTTCGTGGCGCTGCTGGGGTTGCTGTGCGCCACGCTGGCCAAGGAGACCCTTGAGATCATCCACTTGCAACAGACCGAGGTGGCCGAGGTCGAGGAACCGTTCAACTGGGGCAAGGTCGGTAGCTCCACGATGCCCCACAAACGCAACCCCATGATCTGTGAACTGGTCGTGGCGCTCTGCCGCATTGTGCGCCAGGACGTCGCACTGGGACTGGATACGATGGTGCAGGAACACGAGCGCGATATGGGCGCCTGGCAAGCCGAGTGGGAATATATTCCGCGCGCCTGCCTGCTGACCGGCAGCGCGCCGACGCACTCGTTGCGCGTGGCGCGGGGCCTGCGCGTCGACGAGCGGCGCATGCGCGCCAACATCGACCTCAGCGGCGGCCTGGCGCTGTCGGAGGTCATCATGCTCGAGCTGGGGCGCGTCATCGGGCGGCAGGATGCCCACGAGGTGGTCTATCGCATCGCCATGCGGGTCGCGGAGGGCGGCGGGTCGTTCCGGCAAGCCTTGCTCGACGACGACGAGGTGCGCGGGCGCCTGGACGCGGAACAGATCGACGCCCTGCTGCAACCGGAACGCTACCTGGGCGCCGCCCCGGCCTGCGTGGACCGCGTGCTTGCCACCGGAGCGCAGCCGACGCGGGAGGTAATGCTGTGAGCGCGACGCAACCGGCGAGTTCAACCCAACCGGAGCGGCCTCGCGCGCAACGAAGCCGCGACGAGTCCCTCGCGCTCTATCGTTCCATGACGCTGGTCCGCCAGTTCGAGGAACGCTGCCTCGCGCTCAGCCGCCGCGGCCTGCTGGCCGGGTCGATTCATCTCTGCATCGGGCAGGAGGCCGTCGCGGTCGGCGCCGCCGCGGCGCTGCGTCCCGACGACCTGACCGTCGCCACCTACCGCGGGCACGGCCATGTGCTGGCGCGGGGCGTCGATCCCTATCGCGCCCTGGCTGAGGTGCTGGGGCGCGCGACCGGGCTGTGCAAGGGCAAGGGCGGTTCGATGCACCTGACCGATGTGGCGCGCGGGGTGCTGCCGCCGAACTCAATCGTCGGCGCCGGTCTGCCCATCGCCACCGGAGCCGCGCTGGCGCAACTCCGCCGTGGTGATAGCGCGGTCACGCTCTGCGCCTTCGGCGAGGGCACGCTCAACCAGGGCGCCGCGCACGAGGCGCTGAATCTGGCCGCGATCTGGGCGCTGCCGGTGATCTTCCTGTGCGAGAACAACGGCTATGCAGAGATGACCCCGGCCTACGAGACCATCCGCGGCGACAGCTTCGGGGCACGTGTCGCCGCCTATGGCATTCCCACCACGGCGGTCGACGGGATGGATGTCGGCGCGGTGGCCGACACGGTCGGCGAGGCGGTGGCGCGGGCGCGCCGGCGGCGGTCCCGGCTACGTCGAGGCCGCGACCTACCGCTTCCTGGGGCACTATCAGGGCGACCCCGGTACCGGTTACCGCCCCGCCGAGGAGGTCGAGCGGTGGCGGGCGCGCGACCCGATCCCGCTGCTACGTCGGCGCCTGGAGGAGCAAGAGGGGCAGGATGCCGGGCTCGCCGTGACGCTGGACGCTATTGAGGCCGAGACGGCCTCGCTGCTCGACCGTTGCGAGGAGCGGGCGCTGAGCGATCCGCTACCGGCCCCGTCGAGCCTGGAGGAGGACCTCTATGTCGCTCTCTAGCCGGCCTACCGCGATCCCGACACAGGCGCCGGCGTCCGCGACGGAGGAAGCCACGCTCACCTATGCCCAGGCCATTAACCGCGCGCTGGGGGAGGAGATGGAACGCGACGAGCGCGTCATCGCGCTCGGGGAGGATATCGGCGCCTTCGGTGGCGTCTTCGGGGTCACCCGCGGGCTGCGGGAGCGATTCGGGCGCGCCCGCGTGCTCGATACGCCAATCTCTGAGACCGGGTTCCTGGGCTGCGCCGTGGGCGCGGCCATGTGCGGGCTGCGCCCGGTGGCGGAGATCATGTTCGTCGATTTCAGCCTGGTGGCGCTCGACCAAATCGTCAACCAGGCGGCCAAGTTGCGCTATCTCTCTGGCGGGCAGGTCGGGGTACCGCTGGTGATCCGCACGCAGCAGGGAGCGCGGCCCGGCGTGGCCGCCCAGCACGCGCAATGCCTGGAGGCGATCTTTGCCCACGTGCCCGGCCTGCGCGTGGTGGCGCCGGCCACCCCGCGCGACGCCTATGGCCTGCTGAAGGCGGCTATCCGCAGCGACGACCCGGTCATCTTCCTCGAGCACAAGGCGCTCTATGCCACCGCGGGTCCCGCCCCCGCGAGCACGGAACCGCTGCCGCTGGGCAAGGCTGTCGTGGCGCGCCCCGGACGGGACGCGACGGTCGTGACCTACGCGGCGATGCTGCCGGTGGCGCTCGAGGCGGCGGAGATCCTGGCCGGCGAGGGCATCGAGGTCGAAGTCATCGACCTGCGTTCGCTGGCGCCCGTCGATGACGCCACAGTCACCGCCTCGTTGGCGCGCACCAATCGCCTGGTCATCGTCCACGAGGCCTGGCGGCGCGGCGGGTTCGGGGCCGAACTGGCTGCCACGATCGAGGAAACGGCCTTCGACCTGCTCGATGCCCCGATCGCGCGCGTGGGCGCTGCAGACACGCCGAAGCCGTACGCGCCGGCCTTCGACGCGGTCTACCTCCCGACGGCCGTGCGTGTGTGCGAGGCGGTGCGCTCCACTATGGGCGCGCGCTGACGGGGCAGACAGGAGGACGATATGAGGGACGATATGGCGGAAAGCTGGCGGCTCGCGACCGCGCCCCCGTTGCCGCGGCGGCACGACTACCCGATCAGTATCGTGGGGGCCGGCGGCATCGTCAACGATGCGCACCTGCCGGCCTACCGTCAAGCGGGCTTCAATGTGGTCGGCATCTACGATCTCGACGCCACGCGGGCCGCGGCCACGGCGGCGCGCTTCGCCATCCCCACCGTCTACCCGAGCCTCGACGACCTGCTGAGCGGGCCGGCCGCCATCGTGGATGTCGCCGTGCCGGCACGGGCCAACCGCGAGTTGGCCGCGCGCGTCGCCGCCTCCGGCAAGGCGTTGCTGCTACAGAAACCGCTCGCGGAGACGTGGAACGACGCCGAGGCCATCGCCGCTACCGTGGCGCGGTATGGGATCGTCGCGGCGGTGAACCAGCAGGCGCGCTGGATGCCGGCCGCGGTGGCGGCGCGCGACCTGATCGCGCGTGGGCTGCTGGGCGAACTGTACCAGGTGTCGTTCCTGGTCAACGTGGACACGCCGTGGAGCCTATGGCCCTGGATCGTGGCCGGACCCACCGTCGAGGTGATGTATCACTCCATCCACTATCTCGATACCATTCGCGCCCTGACCGGGCGCGAGCCGCGCCTGCTCTTCGTCGACGGTTCGACGCTGCCCGGCTACCACACCGGCGGCGAGACGCGCACGGTGATCCAGCTCATCTTCGATGGCGACCTGCGCGCGACGGTGATGGACGACCACCACAACGCGGGCGGGCTCGACGACCAGATGGCCACCATGCGCGTCGACGGGACCGCTGGCTCGGCCATGGCCGAGTTGGGCCTGCTCAAGAATTATCCCACCGGCGCCCCGGACCGCTTCCGCTACCGCAGCCGCCATCTGCAGGACGGCGCCTGGATAAGCCCGACGCTGCAGGGACGTTGGTTCCCCGATGCGTTCATCGGCACGATGGGCAGCGTGATGCGCGCCCTAGACGGCGAGGTGGGCGCCCCTGAAACGTCGGTCGCCGACAACCTGCACACGCTGAGCCTGGTCCTCGCGGCCTATCGCTCCATGGCCGAGCGCCGCGTCGTCGATCCGACCATACACGACGCCGTGGGGACAGCGGCAGTAGCATTAGCGGAAGGGACGGTATAGAGATGCCCGAGCAAGGCATGACCGAGCGTGGCGTGGTGCTGGTGACCGGCGCTGCCGGGGGGCTGGGGCAGGCCATCGCCGCCGCCGCGGTCGCCGCCGGCTACACAGTGGCCCTGGCTGATCGCGTCGCCGAGGCGTTGCGCGCCACGGCGGACACGCTTGGCGCGACACCATACCCCTGCGACCTGCTCGACACGGAGGCGGTGGCGTCGTTGGTGAGGCGGGTCGAGGACGAGTGCGGCCCCTTGACAGGGCTCGTGAACAATGCCGGCCTGGTCAAGACGCAACCGTTCACGGCCGCGACGGCGCGGGAGTGGGACACCGTCTTCGGGGTCAACGCCCGCGCGCCATTCTTGTTGATGCAGGCGGCCGGCGAGCGCATGGTGGCGCGCGGGCAGGGAGCTATCGTCAATATCGCCAGCGTGGCCGGGCGCTCGGCGCGCCCGGAGCAGACCCTCTACGGCGCCAGTAAAGCCGCCCTGCTGCACCTCACCAAGTCGGCTGCGGCCTTCTTCGGGCCGCGCGGGGTGCGCGTCAACGCGGTCTGCCCCAGGGTAGTCGATACGGCCATGACGCGGGAGGTCTGGCGCGACCGCAAGCCCGAGGATGTCGCGCGGATCCTGCGCAGCATCCCCCTCGGTCGCATCGCGACTGCGGACGAGGTGGCGAGCGTGGTCGTCTGGCTGCTCGGCGCTGGCGCCTCCTACGTGAACGGCCAGGCCATCAACGTGTGCGGTGGCCTGGAGATGGATTGAGATAGAGAGGGACGCATGACGCACACCGAACACACGCCTCCCGCGGGGGCGCAGCGCCTGGGCCTGAACCGGCTGCATGCCTGGGAGTCCCTGGGCTACGGCATGTTCATCCACTTCGGCATGAGCACCTTCGACGGCGACGAACTGTCCCAAGGCGACAAGCCGTCGACGCTCTACACCCCGGACGGGCTCGACGTGGACCAGTGGATCCAGGTTGCGCGCGACGCCGGCATGAGCTACGCCGTCCTGACGGCCAAGCATGTCTCCGGCCACTGCCTGTGGCCGAGCCGCCATACGGACTACCACGTCGGGACGAGCGGGAACAGGACCGACGTCGTCGAAGCGTTCGTCGCCGCCTGCCAGCGGCATGGCCTCATGGCTGGGCTATACTACTGCTCGTGGGACAACCACCACACCCTTGGCTCGCTCACGCCCACCTTCACGGGAAGGCAGAGCCCGTTCACCACGGCGGCGTACCGGGAGTTTCAGATGGCGCAGGTCGAGGAGTTGCTCACACAGTACGGCCCGATTGGCGAGATGTGGATCGACATCCCCGTCGTCCTGGGCGGCGACGGGCGGCGGGCGCAGTACGATCAGATTGCCCGGTTGCAGCCGGACACCGTGACGATGATGAACCATGGCATCGGCGACGGCTCACTCCTGAATCTGGACGACGCGTGGCCGACCGACCTGATGGCCATCGAGCGGTACCTACCGTCCTCACAGCGCGGCTACAACCCGTGGTTCACGCTCGCCCCGAGCCGGGAAAAGGCGCGGGACTACTACCTCCCGGGCGAGGTCTGCGACCCCATTGGCTACGAGTGGTTCCACGTCGAGGGGGATGCCACGCGCGGCGACGCCGAGTTGCTGGGGATGCGGCTGATTTGCCGGGAGCGCGGGGTCAACCTGCTGCTCGACGTGCCGCCCGATCGGCACGGACGCATCCCGCAGGCATCCGTCGACGCGCTGATGCGATTGCGGCGCAACGTGGAGGCGCTGGACCCTCCGCGCGAGGGGCAGTCATGATTTGCGGGGCCTGGCACATGTCCTTAGAACGAGGCCGGCGACGCCGGAGCACTAACCCCACGCACACGAGCACACATGAGCACACACGAGAGGAGGAGACCGATGGCCGCGACGAGGATAGACGCGCACCAGCACTTCTGGAACCTGGACCGGGTCGCGTACCCGTGGCTAACGCCGGCGTATGGCCCGCTCTATCGCAGCTACGAACCGCCTGATCTCGCGCCCCAGTTGCGCGCTGCGGGGATCGACCGCACCGTGCTGGTGCAAGCGGCTAATTCCTACGCCGATACCGACGCCATGTTGGCCCAGGCCGACCGCTACCCCTGGATCGGCGCCGTCGTCGGGTGGGTCCCTTTACAGCATCCGGAGGAAGCCGGGCAGGCGCTGGATCGCTACGCGCGGCATCCCACGTTCCGGGGTGTGCGCCACCTGATCCACGAGGAGGCGGACCCGGATTGGGTCGTGCAAGACCGGGTGATCGAGGGCTTGCGCGTGCTGGCCGCGCGCGGGCTGCTCTTCGAGGTGGTCGCCGTGTTCCCCCATCACCTCAAGCACGTCCCCACCTTGGCCGAGCGCGTGCCCGATCTGGCCATCGTGATCGACCACCTGGCCAAACCGTCCATCAGGGACGGCGCGATGGAGCCGTGGGCGACCCAACTGGCGGCGGCAGCGCGCTATCCCAACGTGCATGCCAAGGTCTCCGGTCTCAACACCGCCGCCGATCCCGACACCTGGTCCGCCGCCGACCTGGCGCCGTTCATCGACCGGGCGATCGGCCTATTCGGGGCCGACCGCCTGATGTTCGGCAGCGATTGGCCGGTCTGCCTGCTGGCCGGCGACTACCAGCAGGTCTGGCGCGAGACCAACCGCGCCCTGAGCGGGCTCTCCGCGCGGGAGAGCGCGGCCATCTTCGGCGGCACGGCGCAGCGCATCTATGCCATCGACGACGATTCCCCACGAGAGAACCACCCACCAGACGATCACGCGGACGCGAATAACAAAAAAGAGGAGTAGGATGCAGCGGTTCGGACAAATCATCGGGCTCAAGGAGGACGGCATTGCGGCCTACGAAGAGTTGCACGCCAATGTGTGGCCGGATGTCCTGGCCACCATCACCGCGTGCCATATCCACAATTATTCGATCTATCGGTGGAACACGACCCTCTTCGCCTACTTTGAGTACGTCGGCGACGACTACGCCGCCGATATGGCCAGGATGGCGGCCGATCCGGTCACGCGGGACTGGTGGGCGCTCTGCATGCCGCTGCAGCAACCGCTACCGGGCCACGGGCCCGACGAGTGGTGGGCGACCATGCGCGAAGTGTTCCACACCAATTGAGGATTGAGCAAGAAAGCGAGAGAAAAGACCGATGCGCATCGTCGACGTAGAGGTGCATCTGATGCCTATCCCAGCGCAACCGGCCTTTCGTTGGCGGGCTGGACTGCCCGGCTCGGCCCCGGCCGGGATGGGCGCCGTTATTCGCCTGCGGACCGACGAGGGGGTGGATGGCCTGGCGCTGACCAATCGCGGCGTCATCGTCGCGGACCTGGTGGAGCGTCGCCTGCGCGAGGAGTTGATCGGGCAGGACCCGTTGCAGCGCGAGTGGCTCTGGCATCGCATCTGGGAGCTCGACCGCATCGAAGAATTCCCCGTCTACGCCCTCGGCCTCATCGATGTCGCCCTGTGGGACCTCGCCGGCAAGGCCGCCGGCCTGCCGGTCCACCGCCTGCTCGGCGGGTACCGCGAGGCGATCCCCGCCTACGCCAGCACCGTGACCTTCGCGGACAGCGCGGAGTTCCTTGATGTGGCCGACCAATGCCTCGCGCTCGGCTACCCGGCGATCAAGCTGCACGCCTGGGGCGATGCCCGCCGCGACGCCGCGCTCTGCCAGGCCCTGCGCGCGCACGTTGGACCGGACGTGCCCCTGATGTACGATGGCTCGGCTGGGTTCGACCTGCCGGACGCTATCTACCTGGGCCACGCGCTGGCCGAGGCCGGCTACCTGTGGTACGAGGAACCGATGCGCGAGTTCAGCATCACGGCGTACCGGCGCCTGGCCCGCGCGGTGCGCGTGCCGCTGCTGGTGGCCGAGACCTCTGATGGGGCGCACATGAACGTGGCCGACTTCATCGACCAGGGCACGGCTGCCTTTGTGCGCACCAGCGCCGCGTTCAAGGGCGGCATCACCAGCGCCATGCGTGTGGCGCACCTGGCCGACGCCTTCCTCCTACGCGCCGAGGTGCACGGCGGCGGCATCGTCAACGCGCATCTGTGCATGGCGACCTCAAACACGACCTACTACGAGTCGTTGGTGATGACCAACCCGGTGGAGCGCGAGACCGCCGTCGATGCGCAGGGACTGCTCCACGCCCCCACCGCGCCGGGGATTGGATTCGAGGCGCAGTGGGAAAGGGCGCCCTGGGAATAGAGTTATGCTGGCCGTTTAGGTCATCCGCACAAGATTTGGGCTCCTATCATGCGACCGACAGCAGCAGAAACGTCTACGCCCCCATAAGACGAGCAGCTGGCCAAGACCGGTCGGTGCTGGCGACCCGGTAGCTGGCGACGGAGACGGATGGACGCGTTAGCTGGGTGGGGCATAATGGCCGAGGCGCTTCGCCAGCTATGGGATATGGGATAGGGTGAGGGATGTCTTAGAGGATGGCCCCGGTGAGTTCGTCGCGGGCGGCGCGGGCCAGCAGCTCGTCGACGGCGGCGTGCGGGCTCTTGTCCTCGAACAACTCCGCCCCCTGCCTGGCCTACCTGGCCCACTCAACCCTGTTTCGCCCTGGCGTCATACAAGGGCTCTTACTGCCCAGAAGTAGAAGTAACCTCGACACTCGCAGCTAGGGCCTGAGCGGCGCTAGACAGCGCACATGGGATTCCGACCGTCTCACCCTGTAGCATGACGGTGCAACTGATGGGCCGATATCCCTGCATCGACGAGAGGTATCGCTGCCCTCCGCGGTCGTCTAGAGCCCAGAGGAGGAAATCCTTCAACGGCTGGCGCATGGAATCACTCGCGTTGGGTACCGTGCGATGGACGATCAGGAACACGAAGTTGGATGGGTCGAAGGCCACGGGGTCGCCCGAGGACACGAATAACCGACGGAAATCCATGGGCATGCCGTCGTGCAGCGCGCCACGTGCGGCCGCGGCCAAGCCATCCCGCGACGGGATGGCGAAGCGGCCCGTACGGTTCTGCAGCGCCGCCGTTTGCAGGCTAAATGCGAAGGCGGTGACGTAGTCGACGAACCCGAGGCTGTACGGGGTGGTTCGGATTGAATACTGCCCTGGCAAGGAGCTATCGTGGTTGACCGCGACAAGATTGGGACCGGTCGGGAATGTGGGCGCTGTGTCCGTGCCAACGCCAACGGCCTGCCGCCAGCGCGGATCGGACTGGCCTAGCCACGCGCTAAACAAAATATCCGTATCCGCGCTGCCTTCGAGGCCATGCATGGCCAGGATTGGCTCTGCCGGCAAGGGGGCCGCAGGGTTCAGGCGCGCGATGACAGGATCATTCCATCGGGTCACCGTCCCCAGGTAAATACTGGCCAGCACTGCCGGTGTCAAGTGGATGGGATGGATCAGCGTGACACCGTCGGGAGCCCGCTGCGTGAAATACCGACCCGGCACGTTGTAGACCACGGGCACGGCTCCGATAGCAATGGGGACGCTGATGAGATCGTTGCATTGGGACAACCGCGTATCCGGCACATACAAGTTGGTCGCGTCGATGTCTCCGCCACCTCCGCAGTCGCGTAGATCCTTGTCGACATAGCGGTCGCCGACGGCGTCGACGACAATATCCAGGTCGGGACGCTGAGCGGCGTAGCGATGGGCCAGTTGCGTCATTAAGGTGAAGGTGTCGACCGTTGCGAATACGATGAGGCGCGTGCGTGTGTTCGGGCGAAAAGGGGCCATGCGTGAGCGAGGGGACCCATAGGTCCCCCCGAGGACCATCATGGCGATCAGGGTGGCGAGGGCGTAACGGTGGATCATGGGGCGTGTGCCTCTCATCTTCTCGCACCGTGGCCCATGAAGGCGGCATGCGTCTCGAGTCGTACGCGCACTCTACGTATTCTTGTCCCATATGACGTGCGACTCGTGACCGTCAGCAGCATCCAGGTCAACCGTCGCACGGGAAGAGGAAGCCGCAGACGGCCCACGAACTGCCCTCGTGCATCAGCATGCCCCCACGCGGTAGCGTAGCTCACTGTATCGACCATCGTATGGTGTCCATGCACGAGGGGAGCGGCGACATGCGGAGCCACGTCGGACACGGGCGCCAAGGAAAGGCTGACCCACGCATGGGGCATCGTGCGAACACGTACTTCCAACAGCCGGACGCCGCGCATGCCATCGCTGATAGCGACGGCGGGCGTTAGAGCCTGCGTTACAGTCACCGTTGGCGACATAGCAGGCGTGGGCATCGCCGTTGCGGTTGCCAGCGGGGTCATGGTCGCGGTTGCGGTTATGATCGCGCTAGGTGACGCAACCGGGGCCGTCGTCGCGGTCGCGGTCGCCACCATGGTCGCGGTCGCCACCATGGTCGTGGCTGTACGCGGCGACGTTAGCGGAGTCGTCGTCGCGGTCGTGGTTGTTGACATCGTTGCTGTCGCCGGCAGTATTCCGGCGGTCGAGGTCATCGTTGCCGCTCCAGTGGGGGTAGGCGTGCCATCGGAGCCAGGCAGCGAGGCTCCCGTGCTTGCCGAGACGATAGCCTGCCCGATCGCTTGGACTGCATCGTGTCCCAGGTTCGACGTCACGAAGAGCATGAGATTGTGCCCCGGCAGATTGGCGGACAATGCCCAATCGCACGACCAGGCAACACTGCCGTCGGCGAGATGGCCGCTCTGTTGGTAGAGGTTGAGCCCTCCAGAGGGGGCCGATTGTCCAACATATTCGCCCACTTTAACATATGGCGGACCCGTGGACGCGGGACACCCTAGCGCCATGCTTGGCGAGAGCCCCTGGCCGAATATGTAGAAGATTGCTCCCACAGGAGTCGCCTGTGACAGATTTGTCCCGGTGCCGCCAGGAGGTAAGAATTGCTCGACATCGATCTCAGCCGGTTGCATCCCCACGGCCTGAACAACCGCTGCCATTGGCGTCACAGGGGCTGTCGAAAGGCGCGCTTCCGCTGTGGCATACTCAGACGGCGCGTAACACGAGACGATTCCCTGGGGACTTGATAGTAGGCAGTTATCTTGCTGGGCGCGCGCGTGTTGCACCTGTGCTGCGGTTGGCGCCAGTAACGTCAAGGCGACCGCGCACAGCAAGACATGGCGACTATGGATATGGGGTAGAAACCTGCGCACCATTTATGTACTCCTTCCTTACCTGCTTAGGCTTCGAACTGCCAATGGTCCTCGGCCCCGCACTAAACACGAGGACTAATGATATGTGTCCTGCGAACACGCGCCACCAAAGTAGTTGCCATCAAAGCTTGCGGCGAACGCGTGCGTGCTTGTATTGATAGGCGACGGCTGAGTCTCGCACGTGATGTCGATGCAAAGGTCGATGCGCTGATAGTTCCATTGGTCGATCCACTGGGTGATAACGTTGCCCGACCCGTAGGGCGCCTCGGCCGCCGCATATGCCCCATGGAATATGCCCCATGGAAATTGGGGTCCCCAAAATGGGCGTAGCCGCGACCGACGTTTGAATCCTCGATGATCCAATCCGCGGACAAATCGGTCGTCTGATTCTGGATCGGGACGGTCACTAAGCTCGTCCCTTGATTTGTGGAACGGTTCATCATGAAGTACGTGCCATTCCGCTGATTGATAGACACGTTGACCTGGTCACCCTGTTGGACGGAGGGCATTTGTAGTCTGACTGGGTCGCCATTGTTGGGACAGTTTGCCTGGCCCGCCGCACACCCATAATCCTCAAAGAAGAAGTTGTATTGAGGGTCATATAAGGTAGCGATGCCGGCCTGCCACAGGATTTTGCTAGCTTGGTCAGCCTGACTATCGCCCCCCAATCCAACCCATGCGTAGACAATTTGCCGGCCCATTGGATCAGTTAGTTGAACCGATGGCACGGTGAAGTCGGCGGCGGCGAAAATAAACGAATCGTAGTTGTTGTACTTGGAGAGAACATCGTATCCGGTCCAATAGTAGTTCGCTTCGGTCGACGTCAGCGAACTGCTCGCCAACCGCTGCAACGCACGTTTGGCCGGGTGACGAGGAAGAGAGCCGCGTCCTTTCTGTGCGCCGACCGCGTCTGTTACCTGCCGGACCATTGCCGCGTCCTGTGTGGCAATGGCTGCCGGGGGAACATAAATTTGAGGAGCAACATAATGGAAACGGCGCATTTCGTCGGTCCAGGCCTCGCGGGCTGATGCATCGACGGGACGCGGCGGAAAGCCGTAGCACGCGAGCAGTGGCGCGCTCGCCACGACGGGGTCGAATCCGTGGCGAGGTTCGATACTGTAGACGCCCGGCATCACCGTGTGGACCGTATCACCGGGTGTGCACAAGGAAACGGGTGCGGCGCCTGCGGTACGGCCGTAAGTAGTCGCCGGCGCAAGGAGGACGCCGGTGAGCGCGAGGGTGAGGGCAAGCGGGGCGAGCTTGGCGGTCATGGGGCACCTCCTATGACCGGCCCGACCTGGACCGGCCCGACCTGGACCGGCCCACGATGGATTAAGGGCACAAGCTCCCTCATCCGGGCAACCTGCCTACCAGTCTAGCATGGTCGCCGTAACAAATCCGTAACAACACGGGTGTCTTGGCACGAACGGCCGCTAACAGGAGGTCTCGATGGTCGTCGGGCGACATGAGGCGATAGGGTAGCGTCTGGGCGGATCTCTCGCTGTCCACCATCGTGATTGAGGGCCGCCGAGAGGCTGGCCGTTGCGGACCTGTCGGTTGGCATCGCGGGTGATGGCTGCCAAGGGTTACAGGACGGCTCCGGTCAACTCGTCGCGGGCGGCGCGGGCCAGCAGTTCGTCGACGGCGCGGTGCGGGCTCTTGTCCTCGAACAGCACGGCGTGCATCTGCTCCACGATGGGCATCTCCACGCCGTAGTGCCGCGCCAGCAGCCGCGCCGCGCGCGTGGTGGTCACGCCCTCGGCCACGGAGGTCATATCGGCCTGGATCTCGGCCAGCGTGCGGCCCTGGCCTAACTCGTAGCCAACGCGGTGGTTGCGGCTCAGGGGGCTGGCGCAGGTGGCGATGAGGTCGCCCAGCCCGCTCAACCCGGCAAAGGTGGCCGGCCGCGCCCCTGCCGCCACGCCGAGGCGCGCGATCTCGGCCAGGCCCCGCGTCATGATGCTGGCCTTGCCGTTGTCGCCGTAGCCCAGGCCCTCGGCCAACCCCGCCACCAGCGCCATCACGTTCTTGAGCGCGCCGCCCACCTCCACGCCGATGACGTCCGGGCTGACGTAGAGGCGGAAGCGCGGCGTGGACAGCAACCGCTGCGCCAGCACGGCGGTCGTGTGATGCCGCGAGGCCACCACCGCCGCGGCCGGCAGCCCGCGCACGATCTCGCCGGCCAGGTTGGGTCCCGAGAGCACCGCGACGCCGCGACGCTGGCGCGGCCGCAACTCCGCGGCCGCCACCTCGCTCATGCGCCGCCCCGTCCCCAGTTCCAGCCCCTTGGCCGCGACGACCAGCGCCGTTCCGGGCGCGAGGGCTGGTGCGATACCGGCCACAGTGGCGCGGATCGCTTGCGCCGGCACGGCCAGGATGACCAGCGCGCAATCCCGCACGGCCAGGGCGGGGTCGGAGACGACGCGCAGCCCGTCCGGCAGCGCGTCGTCGGGGAGGTAGCGAGCGTTCTCGCGCGTCTCCTCCATAATCTGGGCGCGCGCGGGATCACGGTCGCAGAGGGCAACGGGAAGGCCCAGACGCGCGTAGATGACGGCCAGCGTCGTGCCCCAACTGCCCGCGCCGATCACGGCCAGGGAAGGAGACATCCTAGAGTCAAGCGCCATGCCCGTCCGCTCGACCACCTCACTGCCGTTCATGTACCACGCTTGTTACTCCCCTCTCCCGCGCCAGGGAGAGCCGGTTGGGCTGTCGGCGCCGCGGAGCCGACAGCCCAACCGGAAGGG
>JAABUX010003597.1_pt1 | contig 20392 bp, 19 predicted proteins | sample 5561851 | NCBI WGS metagenome assembly JAABUX01 (sample SAMN10711883, study PRJNA513361) | rock metagenome | isolation source: Antarctica rocks | place: Antarctica: Victoria Land, Richard Nunatak red sandstone | collected 2016-01-03 | reverse complement strand
GACGGGGATGCTGATAGTCGGTCCGGTGGGTCGGCGATGCTCGAGGGGAACGGCCACGGCGCCGCAGATGACATCCTTGCCGGCGACGAGCGGGGGGGCCAGCCGATAGGCGCAGGGGCCGGGTTGAGAGGACGCGGCGTGACCAGGCGCGCCCGACGTGCCGGGGACGCCTCCCGTCGTCGACGAACCGGGGCGAGACAATGCAAAGAGTGTGAGGATCGCGATCAGTCCGTATCGTGTCCATCGCATGGGAACTTTCTCCTTCTTGCTCTACTGGCGCGACTGAGGCCACCGGCCCGCGCGCCACCTGTCGGCCGGGCTGGCTCTCGCCGCCAACCCCGGTGGGGACGCGTCCGCGGGTCAGGCCCCGACGGGAACCGGCGTGCCCGGTGCGGGTGGTGCGGGTGGTGCGGGCGGTGCGGTCGCCGCGGCGACGGACAGGCCGATCGCGTCAGCCGCACCGCGCGCGCGGACGCTGCCGCGGAGCAGCCAGAGCCCCCACAGCCCCAACAGGACCGTGGGGATATCGGTGACGATGGCGCCGGACCAGGTGAAGGCGCTTGTTCCGCCGTACCCGCCGAGGGTGTCGATGGCCGTATGCACCACGATCCCCGGCCAGATGCTGTTCACCCGCAGCCGCCACGCGGCCAGGAACACCCCGAAGAAGAAGACGTAGCCCACCTGGTTGAGCACCCGATCCAGCGGCCAGACGGTGAGGTTGGCGAGGTGGAGGGACGCCCAGAGGGCGCTACTGACCAGCACGGCCGGCAGGACGGCGCCGCGTCTCAGGCGGGGCGTCCAGACCCGCAGCAGGATGTAGAGGAGGAGGCCGCGGAACACCATCTCCTCGGCGAAGCCGGTGCTGACGTTGGTCACCGTCACGCGGGCGAACCAGCCGGGGTTCCGGATGTGCAGATCGGTGAGCTGGAGGAGCGTGATCAGGCCGAAGAAGATGCCAGGGCCGATCAGGAGCGTCCGGCTTTGCCACGCGCGCGGCCAGGTAAACCCGACGGCGCGCCACCAGCCCGTGGCGGCGATGACGGCGACGGCCAGGGCCAGGTCCGCGACCTGGCGCACGAGGTCGCCGACGCTCTGGTCGCTGGACGGTTGCCCGCGCAGGTGGTCGACCACCTCGCGCAGCGGCAGCATGTAGGCCACCAGCAGCAGCACGGTAAAGAGGGCGGGGTGGCGCAGGATCGCCGCCGCGACGCGGGTGGACGCGGGGTGCGGGGACGTGCGTGGGAACATGGCTACGTCTCCTTCTCTGGCGGGGCCTCCTGGCCCGGGTACTCGACCAACGGATACACGATGCGGGTGAGCAAGACGTGCTGTCGCCGGGGCGCCGGCCCCTGGCGGCGCAACGGTGCGATGAGCGCGTCGATGCCCTCCTTGAGCCGGGCCAGGTCCTCTCGGTCCAGGTAGAGGTCGTCCTGACTGAAGCCGGTGTCGCGCAGATCGTAGGTCGGCCGCGCGAGGAAGCGCGCCACGTCCTCGGCGAGGCCGCGCACGAACAGCGTGAAGCGATCTAAGATTTCCTCCGGGCTGAGCTGGGCGATGTCCTCGACCCCAAAGGCCGCCCCGCCCTCATCCAGCGCGTACGTCCGCTCGACGGTCCCGCGGATGCGCCGCTCGTCCACGATGCGCAGCACCCCCGCCTCCGCGAGGACGCGGAGGTGGCGGTAGAGGGTGGTCTGCGGGATCTCGGGCAGTAATACGGCCAACTCCCCCGCCGTGCGCGTCTGGCCCCGCATCGCCCCGATGATGCGCAACCGGACGGGATGCCACAGGAGATCGGCGCGGGTCAGCAACTGAGTCGGAATGGCCACTATTCCCTTCAATGGTGTTATTTCCATTGCTGGAAACAATCATAGCACTCTTTGGCTGGGCTGTCAATCCCCGCCTGCATCCGGGGGTGCGCCACAGCAAAGTTCCCTTAAGCGGTGCGGCAGCAAACTGGCATGGCCGCTGTGCGCGTGCATGGGAACTTTCTTGTGGCCCACCCTGCATCCGGCAGCGAGCCACGATCGACAGAAGCCCCCGCCTAGATCAGCTCCACCTTGCGCTAACGCAAACGCGCTGTGTCGTGGTGGGCCGAATCGTGAGATCTTTGCGCCCGATGTGCATAGCGGGTGCGACGCGAACAGCGGAGACCTCGCATGCGCGGGTAGACTCAGTTCTTTCCCGTTTCCCTGCCATCCAACTAAAATGCCGCTTTGTTTTCCAGGGTATGCACTTCGCCCTTGTGGAGGGTGCACCTCAAAAAAGTGAGGGGGCGGAAAAAGGGGTACCCTCAGGACGGGCACGGGCGCTGGTACGCCCTGAGCGTGCCCGAGGAGGGGACCGATGGACAGAGTGGACCTGCCCGAGGACAGCATACACGAGGTGGGGCTGCTGTGCGAGGCGGCGCTGCGCGCGGCGGCGGCGGAGTTGAGCGTGGCTGACCTGGACGGCATCGAGCGGCGGCTACAAGCGGTGGGGCGCGCGGTTCTGGGCGCGGTGGTGGAGCGTGTGCTGGCGCTGCGGGCAGCGTGCGAGGGCAGGGAGTGCGTGCCCTGCCCGCACTGCGAGGGGGCGATGCGGCGGGTGGATCTGGCGCGGACGCGGGACATCCAGGGCGTCGTGGGTGACTATACCCTCCACCGGGTGTACGACCTGTGCGACGCCTGTCGGCGGGGGCAGGCGCCGCTGGACGCGCGGATCGGGCTCGGGCCGGGGACACTCTCGCCCGCGCTGCTGCGGGCGGTCTGCCGGCTGGGCAGCGAGGCCTCCTACGCGGAGGCGATGGAGGCGGTGCGGGAGACGCTGGGAACGACGGTCGATGACGAGACGGCGCAGCGCGCCACGGAGGGCATCGGCGCGGTGGCCGAGGCTGATCAGCAGGCCGTCGTGGACGCCGCGCGGCAGGGGCGCCCACTCGCGGCGACGGCGCCGATCGAGACGGGCGTGCTGGCCGTGGCGGTGGATGGCGTGCTGGCCGTGGCGGTGGATGGCGTGCTGGCCGTGGCGGTGGATGGCGTGCTGGCCGTGGCGGTGGATGGCGTGCTGGCCGTGGCGGTGGATGGCGTGCTGGCTCCGCAGCGGGACGGGTGGCACGAGATGAAGGTGGGCACGCGCGTGCCGCTGGGACCCGGACTCTAAGTCGACGCCGAGACGCAGCGGGCGCATCTGGCCGGGGGGGAGGCGAGCTACTGCGCCGGGGGCGAGGAGGCCGAGGCGTTCTGGTGGCGCGTCTACGCCGAGGCCTGCCAGCGCGGCGTGGGGACCTCGGCGGTGCGCACGGTGGTCGTGCTGGGCGATGGGGCCGAGTGGATCTGGCGCCGCGCCGCGCACTTCCTGGGCGTCGGGGGCACGGAGGTGGTCGAGATCGTGGACATCTCGCTTATGAGTACCTCTGGGACGTGGGCAACGCCGTCTTCGGGGCCGGGAGCGCGGCGGCCTCCGCCTGGGTGCAGCCCCTCAAAGGCCGCTTATACGAGCAGGGCGCGTCCCCGATCCCGGCGGCGCTCGCCGCCCTATGGTAGGATGCCCATAGAGACGAAGGAGGCCCGCATGACAGCGACACCGACCGCTCCGGCCCGCGATCCGCTCGCCGGCGATCCCGCCGAGGCGCTCATCCGGGGGATGGTCGCGACCATCGTGCGGGAGGCGCATCCGCTCGCCGTGATCCTGTTCGGCTCGCGCGCGTGGCGACCACCGCCCCCTGAGCGACGTCGACCTGCTCGTCGTCCTGCTTGAGGGGATCGCCACGCGCCGCATCCGCGCCGCCCTCTACAACCGCCTCGCCGGCGCCGGGCTGCCCAAGGACATCCTCGCGGCCACGCTGGCGCGGCTTGCGGCGGCGCGTGGCGACTACAGCAGCGTGTTGCATTGGGCACGGGAGCGCGGCGTGGCGCTCTACCGCGCGGAGGGGGCGCCGGACCCCACCGCTGCGGCCGAGGCGTCCACGCGCAAGCCCGTCGAGATGTCGCATGTCTCTATCCTCCATCAACGGCCGTGACCACCCTTTCCCCCGCGCGGCGCGGCGTGTGTGGTGCGGGCGCGACGGGACGACGACACGCGGGCGACATGGGGGGTTTTGCACAACCCCCCAAAAAGGACAGGTGCAGCCGTGATTCTCCCCAAGGACCGCGACCCTCGCTTCATCACTATCCGCCGCGGCGGGACGCTCACGGACTCCGACCATCGGCTCCTGGCTTTGTGGGCGGCCGCGTGCGCAGAGCACGTTCTGCACCTCTTCGAGTCGGTGCAGCCCTCGGACCCGCGGCCCCGCCAGGCGATCGAGCAGGTCCGGGCATGGACGCGCGGCGAGATCAGGATGTCTGAGTCCCGTGCGGCGGGTGGCCATGCCATGGGTGCGGCACGAGAGCTGAGCGGAGCCGCTCGGCATGCCGCATATGCAGCCGGTCAGGCGGCAGTGGTGGCGCATGTCGCCGCGCACGAGCTCGGTGCTGCCGCCTACGCGATCAAGGCCGCGCGTGCGGCCGCCCCCGGATGCGAGGGTGAGAGCGCCGGCCGGCTCGAGTGCCGTTGGCAGCGCGAACAGCTCCCCGATGCGATTCGCGAGCTTGTTCTGGACGACCAGCGGCTCAGAAACGACATCTGCTGGTCGGTGTTCGACTGCTGACAGACCGTCAGTGCACGCCGGCACTGCCCAACAAGCGGATTGAGCTGACGGCGTCAGTCGTCGGCTGCCATGGGAGTCGTTGACCGCAGCTCATCCGCAAGGACGTTGGGTGGCGCATCAATGCTTCCTTGCTTGGCTTTGCACAGCGCAGTAATACCGATATGCGGAGGGTCGGCTTTAACATAACACGAGGGTAGGGGCGCGTGCTTTGGCGAGACGCACGCGTGCGAGGGCCTGCACGTTGATGACGATGTAGATCAAAGTGTTGAGCGTGCGGACGGAGCGCGCATTGCGTACCTTAGGGCGCTCGATGCCGAGGGCTTTGGCTTGGGAGTTGATGCGCTCGGCGCAGGTCCGTTGGTCATAGAGGTCTTTGTACGCGGCGGAGGCGCGGTCGAGCAGGACGCGCATGAGGCCACCGCCTCGATGTTGATGTATTTGACGCAGCCCGGCCCCTTGATGAACTGCTCATGGTCACACGTCGGGGCGGTCGGGCGGGGATGGGGATGGAGGAGCGGGCAGCGGAACTCCTGGGCGCGATAGCCGTCGGTGTGGTCGAAGGGATAGGAGGGACTCATGGCCAGGCCCTTGGGCACAGGGGCGTGCCGTCGGGCAGGCGCTGGGGGGTGGGATGCCCGCGCGTGTTGAGCGGGATGGCGGCGATGCCGCCGCGGTCGGCGCAGGTCTCATAGATGTGCCAGGCGTCGAACGCGGCATCGGCGGTGACGTTGGTGGGCTGGCCCCCCGCGCGGCGACGGTGCGCGCGTAGAGCGGGTGATAGTAGGCGCCATCGACCTCGTTGAAGGGCTGGGTGTACTCGACGAGGACGACATCGCCGTAGGCCGGGTCGGTGGCCGCGGCCACGCCGCTGCCATAGCCCCACATATACTCCTTGGTCTGCTTGATCGTGCCATCGGCGCGCTCCTGATTGCTGCTCGTCTTGACGCCTAAGGCAAGGTTCAACTGGACTTGACAGTCTTGAATCGGCGATAGGTGCGAAATGGCCCGCTGTAGGCGTGAAATGGCCGCTGCCGCTTTGTTTTCGACTGTTCAGACTGTCAAGCAGAACAGGCTCCAAATGAACCATGTCTAAGCGGCAATCGGGGTCGCCCGTGGGCTGCCGCTCCGGGTCGTAGCGGTGGGGGACATAGGCTGTGGGGTTGTTCTGCCCCACCCAGGCGTAGATGTGCTTGACATCGAAGGCGACGGTCTCGCCCAGGCCGGGGATCTCCGCGTGGAGCGCGCACGATCCCCGCAGCAAGGCGTGGAGCAGCGCGTTGTCCAGATACTGCTGCACATGCCGCAGCCAGCGGGCGCCGGGCACGGTGCGCTCCGCGTCGAAACCATAGGGCTGCGCCGGGTCAAGCGCGGGATGGAAACCGATCTCCAGCACGAGGAGGGGATGCTCAACCAGGAAGGAGCGCACCGCGGTGATGTACTCCTTGCGCTCGCAGAGCTTGATCAGCAGCGCCTTGACGTAGGCGGCCGGCGGGTGCGGCACGGGGCCGGCCCGGGGACGGGTCGCCGCGCGCGTCGGGAGCGCGCGCCAGTCCAGATGGGCGAAGAAGGCGCGGTAGCGCCGCACGACGGAATCATGCTCCCGTAAGGCGTCCAGCACGCGCTGGTCAAGCGCGCCGCCGTGAGCTATCATAGCAGCAGGATCCTGGGCAGGATGGGTGAGTGGTATCCCCCACTCTGCCACGGAGCCGTATCTGCTGCCAAATCCCCATGTTATGTTAAAGCCGACTCTCCTGTATACTATCCCCATGGGCGAGGGCGGGTCGTCGAGGAAGTGGCTGACCTGTGGGCGCTCGAGCGCTCGCGGCTGTTTCCCGGCCGCTCTCACGCGCTCGGCGGCAGGCTATCGGCGCCGGAGGGCGTGCGGCCCGAGGATCTGGCGATCGATACGCTGGTGCGCCGGCCCGAGGCGGGCGGGTTTGACGACGTGGTGCTGGCGATGAACGCGACGCTCGAAGGCCAGACCACCGCACATTATATCGCCGAGCGGATCGAGCGCTTCCCGGCGCGCATCACCCAGCTCGCGCACGGCCTGCCGGTCGGCGGCGAATTGGACTATCTCGACGAAGGCACGCTTGCCCAGGCGCTGAGGGCGAGGCGGCCGATGGGGTAAGGGGGCAGGGATGACAGTTAACGGCATTGGCGGCGTGTTCATCCGCGCGCGCGATCCGGAAGCGCTCGCGGCCTGGTATCGCGAGCATCTCGGCGTGGGGTCGGGTGAGTATGGGCTTTGGGAGCCGGCGGCGGGGCCAAGCGTGTTCGCGGCTTTTGCGCAGGACAGCGACTATTTCGCCGCAGACCGGCAGTTCATGCTCAACTTCCGCGTCTCCGATCTCGACGCGCTGATCGCCGCGCTGAGCACCGTTGGGGTGGCGGTCATCACCAAGCCGGAATGGGATATGCCAGGCGTCGGCCGGTTCGCGCGCATCCACGATCCCGAGGGCAACCCCGTCGAGCTATGGGAGCCCGCGCCCGGCCACCCTTGAAGCCGCGGACGCGGGCATTTAAGCGGCGCCGATGGCTGTCCTCCCCATCGTCGAAGTCCCCGATCCACGCCTCCGCCTCGTCTCGCGAGCGGTGCTGGCGGTGGACGAGGCCGTCCGCACGCTCATCCTGGCGATGGGGGCCGGCTGCGTCGTCGCGCCGGGCCGGAACGATGCTAGCGGACCTCGCGCGCCGTTTCGGCCAGCGCGTGCGGCCCGTGACGCTCACCGGCGACGAGGGGGAGGATCGCGAGCGGATGACGCGCGCGGCGCCGGGCCCGATCGACTGCGTGCTGGACTTGCCGCCGCCCTCAGCCGGCACGACACCGGTGCGGGCCGCCGCCATGACGGTGCGGGAATGCGGCCGGGTCGTGCTGATGGGCGGCGTCGGCATGTTGGGGGGCGACGATCTCGGGCTGCCGTACCCCTGGATCATGAGGAACAACATCACGATACGCGGCCAACGATCCTTGCTTACCTAACTTGAGCCTCTACCTGTCAAGCTACTTTGCACTTCGTGACAGCTTCGCTTATTCTAGGCCTCATAGTGGAACTGTCGATAGCAAGGCGCGCGTCTCGGCGACGACGCGAGAGGTGAACGTCGGGTCGCGCACGAGCGTGGAGCCGAGCATCGGATGGCCGCCCTCGTCATAGTAGGCGCCGGTCTGGCCTGATTGATTGATCAAGATCTTGGTGATGACGCGCGCGGCGCGTTGCGGAGTGCTCCAGTATTTGACGTGGGGCGCGAGCAGCGGAAGGATGTAGTTCGCCACGACGCGGAGGAAGACGTTGGCCTCGCGCCCGAGGCCGGTGTTCGGAGTGAAGCCCGGCTCAACCGCGTTAATGTACAATCGCGGGTTCTCGCGGGCGAACTCCATCGCCGTGACGAGGGTGCACTGCTTGGAGGTGGCGTAGGCGTCCCCGCCCGGGATGTTGGAGCCGCCTGACCTCCACTCGCCGCGCGCGCTCGCCTCCGCGGAGATATAGCGCCCGCCGCGGAAACCGGCAGCCACGGCGGGTTTGCGCTCGGGGTCTTCGACGGCGGAGGCGACGAAGACGACGTTCGTCCCATCGGGGAGACGCGGCACGAGCGCTTCGGTCAGCGCGAACGGGCCGAGGTGGTTCGTCGCGAACGCCATGTCCCAGCCCAGCGCGTTCTGCGGGGCGCTCATCGGGAAGATGCCTGCGTTGTTGAGCAGGCCGGCGATCGGAAGATGGAGCGCGATGATCTCCGCGGCCGCGCGCCGCACGCTCACAAGATCTGAGAGGTCGCACACGACCGACACCGCGTGCTGGCCCTTTTGCTCGATGGTCTGCTGCAGCTCGTCGAGCTTTCTGCGGTCGCGACCGACGAGCACGACCGTGCCGTGCTTGGCCAGCTCGAGCGCCGTGCGGCGACCTATGCCGGAGGTCGGGCCGGTGATGATGTACGCCTTGCGATCGGTCGGATTGTCGACCAGAACAGTCTTCGACATAGGTCCCTCCATGTAATTGTTCGTCTAGCCAGTCATTTTTAGGTCAAAGGATTAGGCGATCACGCGCCAGAGAGCGTCGAACCCGACCGTGCAGTGCTTCTCCGCGTTGGCTGGGTCGCGGCTGATGGCATCCATCGTTGCCTCCGCTAGCGCGTTCATGATTGCAGCGACAAACGTCATCGGAGCGTTGCGCATAGAACCGTTGGCGCGACTGCGTTCTAGCAGAGCGGCGATGCCGGCCATGGTCTGATGCGCTGCGGCGCGGCTCTCTGGCGTGATCTCGCCAGAGACGTCAAGCTGCGCCAGCGTGCGTCGCTTCTCAGGATTAGACACGGCCCAGTCCATCCAATGTGACCAGATGTGAAAGACCTGCTCACGCAGCTCAGCCCCGATCGGAAGTCCCTCCAGGGCCGCAGAGGCCTGCCCGGTTTTCAGTTCAACATAGAGGTGGTTCAATAGGTCAGCTTTGGTCTCGAAGTAGGTGAACAGCGAGCCGTTCGAGACGCCCGCCTCGTGCGCGATCAGCGCCGTCGGCGCGCTTAGCCCGTGCGTCACGATCACGCGGGTCGCTGCCGCTATGAGCGCGTTCCGCTTATCCTCGCTTCTCGGCCTCGCCATGCTTAGACCACACCTTGCCGGAGGTGGGGGGACGCCTGGTGGTCGTGGCTTTGACGGACCGATCGGACCGTTTTCGGCCCCAAAGGCCTCCGCTGACGCCTGGTCACGCTCCGTAAAGCCGCGTCAGCAGCTGTTCTCTCCGTCATCGATCCGACCGGCATAGGCACTTCCTCCTTTGACGTCGTGTGGGCCATGCTTATCATTATAATAAAGAGTGAGTGAATAGTCAAGTATTCGAGTGAGCGGGCGACCCTCCTCTAACCGCACAACATCTCCAAGCTTTTTCGGCCAAAACTATGTTGCTGATTGGGGACATATTATCTGGCTAAGACTGAGACGATCAACAACGGCTTGCTGATCCTGCGCCAAGCCGCTGTAGTCTTGCTTGACAAGAGCGTCCCTGATCTCGATGTCCGGCGGTTGGAGTGGGCGGACAAGGCTTCAATATGCTGGTGGGGCAAGCCAAGAGGCTGAAGCCCTACACAGGGGAGACAACGATTCTAGCGCGAGTGGTCCGCGCTCCTGTCATCGTCATGCTTGCGCTCGCTCAGCGGGTCAGCCAGGCGTAGGGCTGCTCCACCCACCGCTTGACCTGCCGCAGGAAGCGGGCGGCCGGCGCGCCGTCGACGACGCGATGGTCAAACGTCAGGCTCAGCGCCATCATCCGGCGCACCGCCACCTCCTCGGTCTCCTCGTCGACGACGACGGGGCGCGCCACGATGCGGCCGACGCCAAGGATCGCGCACTCGGGTAGGTTGATGATCGGGGTGAAGGCGTCGATCTCGTACATACCCAGATTGCTGATGGTGAACGTGCCCCCGCGCAGGTCGTCCGCGCCCGCGCGGCCGGCCCGCACCGCGTCGACCAGGCGCGTCGATTCCGTCGCGATCTGCTGGATCGACTTGAGGTGCGCGTCGCGGATCACGGGCACGAACAGGCCGCGCTCCGTGTCGACGGCGAGGCCCACGTGCGCCCCCTCGTGCCGCACGATAGCGTCGTCCTCCAGAGAGCAATTCATCCAGGGCTGCTGGAGGAGCGCGAGCGCCACCAGCCGGGTCAAGAGGTCGTTGTACGTGGGGACGCGCAGGTCGGACCCTGCGAGGGCAGTCTTGATACGGTTGCGCACCTCCACCAACGCGGTCGCGTCGGCGTCGGTCGTCAGCGTCACGGGGGCCGTGGTGTGCGCGCTCCCCGCCATACGCTGCGCGGTGATACGCCGGATGTGGCTCAGCGGCTCCCGGAGACCCATCGCCAGCGCGGGCTCCGCGACCCCGACTGGCTCCTCGCGCCCGTCGTATTCGTCCCGTGCGTCGTGTCCATTCCGCGCAGCCACCTCGACATCGGCGCGCGCAATGCGTTGGCCCGGCCGGCCCGTTTCCAACGCCGCGAGGTCCACGTTGGTCTCCGCGGCCAGGCGTCGCGCGAGCGGCGTGACACGGGCGCGCGCCGCGAGGCCGGTCCGCTCCGCCAGCGCGCGCACGTCACGCTCGACGATACGCCCCGAGCGGCCGGTGCCGGTGGCGGCCATCCAATCGACGCCGATCTCGCCGGCCACGCGCCGCGCCCGTGGGCTGGCGGCCACACCGGCCCCGGCCCCTCCGGCCAGCCCGGCCACATCCGGGAGGCGCCTGTTGCCAGCGGCGACCGCCGGTGTGGCCGGCGCGCCGACCTCCCCCGGATGGTCGGTGACAACGGTCAGTTTGGCCGGCGCGTCCAGCCCTAGCTCCGGGTCGGGGCCAGGGGTTTGTTCCTCATCCGCATCCACCGCTGCAGGACCATCAGCCTGGCCCGATGCGGGCCTGTCGGCGTTGCCGGTCGAGGGACTGCCGGCCTCGCCCGGCGCGACGAGGTACGCCACCACGCTCCCGACGGGGACGGCGGCGCCGATGGGCGCCGCGTCCGGGGGGATGCGCAAGACCCCGCTGTCCAGGGCCTCGACCTCCTGCACCGCCTTGTCGCTCTCGACCGTGAAGATGACCTCGCCCGCCTGTACCGTATCGCCATCTTTCTTGAGCCACTCCGCCACGACGCCCGTTTCCATGGTCCAGCCCAGGCGCGGCATCACAACCTCTATCGCCACGACGTCCTCTCCCCTCCTCTCACGTCCCACGTCCGAGGGTCTGTGAAAAGTCGGTCAGGGAGCGCGGGTGTCTCGCCCGTCCCGGGCGTCTCGCCCGCGCCCCCAGAGATGCCTCTCCCGACGCTACACCGACGACTTTTCACAGACCCTGTCCCACATGTGCTGGCGCTACTCGGCCAGCACATCACGGATAGCCCGCTCGATCCGCGCCAGGTCGGGCTGCATCGCCGCCTCCAGCGGTGGGCTGTAGGGTACCGGCGCAAAGGCGCCGTTCAAGCGGGCGACGGGCGCGTCCAGATCGTCGAAGGCGCGGGCCATCACCTGGGCCGCGATCTCGGCGCCGACGCCGAAGGGGCCGTAATCCTCGTCGACGATTAGCAAGCGGCCCGTCTTATGGACCGAGGCGAGGATCGTCTCGATGTCCAGGGGCGCGATTGATCGGAGGTCGATCACCTCGACGGAGACGCCGTCCCGCGCCAGCGCCGCGGCCGCCTCGAGCGTGCGGTGGACCATCAAGGCGACCGCGACCACGGATACGTCGGTCCCCTCGCGGACCACGGCGGCCTCACCGAAGGGGATCAGATACTCATCCTCCGGCACCGGGCCCTTGAGATTGAGCACGGCCTTGTGCTCCAGGAAGAAGACGGGGTCGTCCGAGCGGATCGCGGTCTTGAGCAGGCCCTTGGCGTCGCGCGGGGTCGCCGGGACGACGACGCGCAGCCCCGGAACGCGCGCCAGCATGGGATAGTAGTTGCCGGAGTGGTGCGTCGCCGACGCGAAGCCGACGCCGATGCAGCCCCGGAACACAAGGGGCATCGTCAGCCGCCCCGCGCTCATATATTGCATCTTGGCCGTCTGGTTGATGATCTCACCCATGGCGTCGAGCAGGAAATCCAGAAACATGAAGTCGACGACGGGGCGCCCGCCGACGAGGGCCGCGCCCGTACACAACCCCGTGAACCCGCGCTCGGAGATGGGCGTATCGCGCAGGCGCCAGGGGCCATACGTCTCATAGAGGCCGACGGTGGTGGCCCAGTTGCCGCCCCGCTCACCGATCCCTTCCCCCATGACGAACACCGCGGGATCGCGGGCCATCTCTTCGGACAGTCCTTCGCGCGCCGCGGCGGTAAACGTCAGCTCGCGCATCATGCCCCCAGTCCGGCGCCGTCGCTGTAGACATGGTCGAGCACCGTGGCCGCGTCCGGCCACGGGCTATCGACGGCGAACTGCATGGCCTCCTCGACCTCGGCCGTTACCTCCGACTCGATCAGCTCGATGTCGGCGGCGCGAACCGTGCCGTCGGAGATCGCTTGCTCCTTCAGACGCGTGATCGGGCCGCGCGCCTTCCATTCGGAGACCTCCTCGGGAGTGCGATAGCCGGCGTCGCGCATGCCCTCGGAATGGCTGCGCGTGCGATACGTGCGGCACTCCAGGAGCGTCGGTCCCGCGCCGGCGCGCGCGCGGCGCACCGCTTCCTCCGCCGCCTGGTAGACGGCGATGGCATCGTTGCCGTCGACGGACACGCCGGGCAGGCCATAGACGACGTGCCGCTCGGCCACGTTTGGGTTGCGCGCCACCGAGGCGAACGGCACCTCCGTCGCGTAGAGGTTGTTCTCGCAGACGAAGAGCACGGGCAGGTCCCAGATGGCGGCCATGTTGACGCCCTCGTGGAACGCGCCATTGTTGACCGCCCCGTCTCCGAAGAAGGCCACGCTGACGCGGTCCGTCCCCATCATCTTGAAGGTGTATCCCGCCCCCGTCGCCATCAGCATGCTCGGGCCTACGATGCCGCTGGTGCCCATCAGGCCGATCTCCGGCGCGAACAGGTGCATGCTGCCCCCGCGTCCGCGCGACACGCCCGTGGAGCGTCCCAGCAACTCGGCGATCAGCGCGCGGGGCGTGACCCCTTTGGCGAGCGCGTGGCCATGCCCCCGGTGCGTGCTGAAGATGACGTCGTCCGCGCGCAGATGGGCGCAGACGCCCGTCGCCACCGCCTCCTGGCCGATATAGGTGTGGCAGGCGCCGGGGATTAACCCTTTTTGGTGTGCCCTGACCAACTGTTCCTCGGTACGCCTGATCCGCAGCATGTGCCGATACAGGGAGAGCACCTCGGTTTCGGTCAGGGGGACGCTCGGTGCGCTTACCATGTGTGCTCGTTCTCCTTTCACGTCGTGGGTCCGCGCCCGTCATGGCGCCGACCCGCGCCGCCGGCCGCTATGACGGGCGTGTCGCACGGGCGGCCGCGCGCTACTCTTCTTCTATGCCCGCAGGGCATGGTCGTACCTGGCGCGTCCACTCCTGATGGCGTCGTGGACCAGCCTCTCGCCGCCGGGCAAGTGGTCGCTCAGCAACTCGACCGCCACTCTGACGTCGTGCCGGGCCAGGGCCGCCACGATGTCGAGGTGCCCGTGCACCGCCTGCGGTAGGTCCTCGACGGTGGCCTCGGCGATGCCCAGGGCCGTTTCAATCAAAGGGGCGAGCGGCTCCCAGGCATTGGAGAGGGCACGGTTGCCCGACAGGCCAATGATGAGACGATGGAAGGCCATATCCGATGCCGCCACCGTCTGCACCTGTCCCGCCGCCATCGCGGCCTCCATACGCGCGATGAGGGCGTTGAGGGCGGCCACGCCCTCCGCGTCGATGCGTTGCGCCGTCCGCTCAATGGCATACGTCTCGAGCAGCAGGCGGCACTCATAGATGTCGTGGATGTCCTGCTCGGTGACGCCAACCACGTAGGCGCCGCGACGAGGTTCGATGCGCACCAGACCCTCGCGCTCGAGCTGAGCGATGGCCTCGCGCACGGGCAGCCGGCTGACGCCGAACAACTCGGCGAGCACGGGCTCCTTCAGGTGGGCGCCGGGCGCCAACTCGCCGACGACAATGGCGCGGCGCATCGCCTCCACCACCCTGTGCCACAGCGCGTCCGGCTTCCCGACCTCTATATGCGGTGCGTTCATCTTCTTTACGACCTACTCAGTTCTACGAGCCCACGCCTCTTGCGCTTCTTGGTGGACATGACGGCAGAGCGCCAACTGTGGACAGTATACCCGCCCACGAGGTGCGCCCGCCGCCCGTCTGAGCGTCTGAGCGTCTGTGCATGTTGCCCCTACAGACCTGCGACTGCCCGGCTGGACCGGGACCGGCCGCAGCCGGTCCCGGTCCAGCCGGGCAGTCGCAGGCCCCTTTGGCACCGCAGTGCCCGTGCACACGTGGAGGCAATGACCGCCCACGGCTACGCGCCGCGTCGCAGGCCCCTTTGGCACCGCAGTGCCCGTGCGCTGCCCCGCTGCTGCAAACAAACGCGCTTAAAACAGCACTCGTCATGTGTCTCCCCCGCGCATGGCCGGCCAGGCGATGTGGCCGCCCGCATTCAGAGCCAGGTTGCCGCCATCCACGGCCAGCAGGTGACCGCTGACGAAAGCGGACGCGTCGGAGGCCAGGAAAATGGCGGGGCCGACGAGGTCCGCCGGTTCGCCCAGCCGCCCCAGCGGGATGCCCTGTAGCAAGTGTTGCTCGAAAGCGGGATAATCCCAGCCCGTCGACGCCTCGATCGTTCCCCACCCCACGGTGCGTATCTGCGCCGGCTGTATGGCGTTCACACGGATGCGATGCGGACCCCATTCGACGGCCAACTCACGCGTGAGCTGATTGACCCCCGACTTGGCGACGCTGTGGACCAGGTTGCCGCGCCCCAGCGCCGAACTGCCGGCGATGGAACTGATGTTGATGATGCTGCCGCCACGCCCGCGGGACATCATGCGCTTGCCCGCCTCCACGGAGCACAGGAACGTCCCCGTCAGCGAGATGGACAGGACGCGCTGCCATTCGTCGAGGCCCAGATCTTCGGGCCGCTTGCGCGCGCCGATCCCGGCATTGTTGACCAGGATGTCGATGTGACCGAACTCGCGGTCGAGCATCGCGAAGAGGGCCCGAATATCGTCCGGCTGGGAGTTGTCACAGACGGCAGCCACGCCGCGCCGGCCCCGTTCACGAATCTCCGCGGCCGTCGCGTCGGCACCCGCGCGGTCGATGTCAGCGGCCAGCACATCGGCGCCGGCGGCCGCCAGCCCCACGGCCATGGCATGGCCCAGGCCGCCCCCCGCCCCGGCCCCCGTGACCAACGCCACCTTGCTGGAGAGGTCGAACACGTCGGTACTCATCGCAATCATCCCATCACTATGCCGGCATCCATCGGTATGGGCGTACCCACCGACTTCATCCTGGTTCAGCCCGCCGCCTGACCGCGCGGCGCCGTGACCCCGTTCACGCTGGGGGGCAAGGCGTCCCCGCGGACCGCCCGGACCACGATGTCGGTCACCCGCGCGCGCAAGGACTGTCCCGCGGGCACGCTCGCCGACGCGATGTGGCTGGTGATGACCACGTTGTCCATCCCGAGCAGCGGGCTATCGGCGTCGATGGGCTCGGGGTCGACCACATCCAGGGCCGCGCCGCCGATCTTGCCAGCGCGCAGGGCCTCGATCAGCGCGGGCGTGCGCACGATGGTCCCGCGCGCGACGTTGACCAGCAGCACGCCGTCCTTCATCCGCGCGATCGTGTCGCCGTCGACGAGGCCGCGCGTCTCGGCGGTGCTCGGCAGGTGCAGTGTCACCAGATCGCTCTCGGCCCACAGCCGCTCCAGCGGCACGCGCTCGCAGCCTAAAGCGCGCGCGTCGTCGGCCGAGAGTAGCGGGTCATAGGCCAGGATGCGCGGCTTGAACGGGAGCAGGCGCCGGATGACCTCGCGCCCGATGCGCCCGCACCCCACGACCCCGACGGTCATGTCGCGCAAGGCCCGGAAGTTCTCGATCGCCGGCGCGTCGCTCCAGCGCCCCGCACGGATGCCTACCGTCAGGCGCACCGTCTGGCGTGTCAGCGACAGGATGAGGGCCAGCGTGTGATCGGCCACCTCGTCGATGCAATAGTCGGGGACGTTATACACCGGGATAGCGCGCGCCGCTGCGGCCGCCAGATCCACGTTGTCCACCCCGATGCCGTAACGCACGATCAGCCTGGCGCGATCCATCGCCGCGACCACGCCTGCGTCTAGCGGGGCGAACTGCGTGATGACGTAGTCGGCGCCCCGGACGAACGCGCTGGCCTGCTCCGCGGTGCGGCACTGCGCCGCGTCCACCTGGCACCCCAACGCCTCCAGGGCGGCTCGTTCCCGGTCCAACTCTCCGAACGTGTAATCCGTCACCACCACTCGCGGCATCCCTATCCCCCTCCTTCATCTTTCATCTGTCGTCTCTATTGTCATGTCCGGTTACTCGCGCACTACCCCGTATGCCCGTTCCACCGGATCACACCGGGAATGAACGCGCTATCGTCCATCCACCATCGCTCATTACCTCAATCAACGCGTGACAAGCGATCGTTCAAGCGATCCTAAGGCAGGTTCAGGGGTAACGTGAGCCCTCCATCAGCGAAGAGGACATGGCCGGTGACGTACGACGCCGCCGGGGATGCGAGGAAGAGAGCCACCTCGGCTATCTCCTCCGGTTGACCAACGCGTCCCAGGGGGATATATTTTCCCATCTCCTGAAGATCGGACTTGCCGTGATCGCGCTCTACGTAAATCGACCCCGGTGCGATAGCGTTAACGCGAATGCCATGGGGCGCGAGCTGTAAAGCAAGCGACCGCGTGAGCATGTTGATGCCCCCCTTGCTGGCTGCGTAATGCGCGTGTGAGCGGTAGGCCTGGATGCTATGCACCGAACTCAAGAGGACGATGCTGCCAGGATAGCGTCGCTCCCGCATGTGCGCGGCCACGGCGCGGGCGCAAAAAAACATTCCTTTCAGGTTGATATCCAGGGTGTTGTCCCATTGATCCTCGGTCAGCTCGAAAAGGGGGTGCGGATCGGTGAGCCCGGAGTTGTAGATCAGGATATCGACATGACCCAGGGTTTGGATGGCCTCGGCGATGAAGGCGTCAATTTGGCCCACGTCGCGCGCGTCGACCGGACGGACCAGTGCGGGCCGACCCACGGCGTTGGCTGCCTCCTGAAGGCGGCGCGCCCCGTTCGCGCTGCCATGGTAGGTCGCGGCGAGCGTCGCGCCATTGGCCAGGAAGGCGTGGGCGATCGCGGCGCCGATGCCGGTGCCGGCCCCCGTGATGATGACCACATGCCCTGTGAAATCGGTCATCCCGCCCTCCTCTCCACCGCGTCCAGGCCCGTTCGACGCAACTCGTATGATGTGCAGTATAGAGCAGGTAAACGTATACTGTCAACAATCTGAGATGCGCAGAGTTGCGCATGCGCGGCCCCGTGCGCGACGCGGACAGAAGGCGATGAGCTCTCCACGGGTGGGTAAGCTACGGCGGCGAGGGTAGGCGCCAGACGATCCCTCCGTGTTCCAGGGCATAGATAAACTCGTTGAGGGCCGGTTCGACAGCCACGACCATGCGCGGCCCCTCGTCGTCGCCGAGCCGCCGCCACTCCCGCGCCTGTGAGGCGAGGTGATACACCCCGCGCTCGGTGGTGGCCACGACGCCGGAGGTTCCCGATAACACGGCAAGATCACCGATGACCGGGCGGCTTGGGGCTAAGGCATATCCAGTGGCCGGCCGGCTTGAGAACTGGCCGGATGCAACGACCATGGGACCATAGACCTGCGCGGCGATCGCGGCGTACCACGAGCCGTCCCACTGCGCCGCTCTCGGCAGCGCGATGGCAGCGTGACGCACCGCTCCCTCGTGCTCGATCGCGCGCACCCAGCGCCCCTTGACCGTGCCGTGCCATACCTCGACGCGGGTGTTGTCGTTCGCCCCCACGGCGACAAAGACGCGTTCTTCGCTAGCGGCCGGTGTGACGGACACGGCCAGGACCTCCCGTTGCCGCCAGGGGACGTCGAGCGGCTGCCAGCGCCACGGATCGTCGCGCGCGACCATGAGCGTCCCGTCGTCCCGCGCGATGACCGCTGGCACGATAGCCGCGCCCGCGGCGGGCGGGGGAAGGGCCAGCAAACGGACGGGTTGATCGTGTACCTGTTCCCAGGTCGCCGCGTCCCAGCGCCGCCACCAGATTCCCTCGGGTAAGGCGGCGTACAACGCAGTTGTCCCATCCGGGAGGACGGCCACCGCCATATCGGTTACCCCGAGCGACGGTAACCCGTCATCGTCCGCCCACGTCCTGCCATGGTCATCGGATCGATAAACGCCTTCTCCCGCGCCAAAGGTCACCATGGCGCCATCATCGACAAGATGGGGGGACAGCGCCAGACCGGTTAAGCGTCGCGCGGCCACATTGTCCGCTGCCGGCTCCCACCGTGAAAGGTTGTCCGCCGATCGCCATACCCCACCGCGCGCCAGACCAGTGAGCGCGGGGCCGCCGGGAGATGTGGTGGCGATGCAGAGCGCCTCCGGCGCCTGACCGCAACTCACCCAGTGCTCACCGGCATCGCGCGACACGTACACCTCGGACTCGGCGATCGCCAGCACCGTGCGGTCTTCAGTATAGGCAGGAGAAAGGGCCAGCCCGTTGATGCACGCGTCGCGCGGGGACGCGCCGAGCGGATGCCAGGTGCGGCCGCGGTCGAGCGAACGGAAGATTCCAGCGCCATCGGTCCCGGCGAAGAAGGCCGTGCCAGCACCGATGTCGGGCGCGATGACCAGACATTGCACGACAACAGAGCCTGCCGGAGAGGCTATTTGTCGCCAGGCACGGCCGCCGTTTTGGCTGCGGTAAACGCCCGTGCTCGTTGCCGCGCAGACCGTTTCGTCGCGCTCGTACTGAGGGGAGATGGCCAGCGCATGCACGTCCAGGTCCAGGAGGCCGAAGGTACACGCATCCCAACTTGCCGCACGGTCGCGGGAGACCAACACGCCGGCATCCATCGTCGCGGCGAAGGCCACACCGTCATGCACAAAGTGCGGTGACATGGCGAGAGCGGTGGCCTGGACGATCCGCCCGGCGCCCTGGCTGGCGTTCCATGTGGCGCCACGAGCAGTCACCCGATAGAGAGACCCACTAAGGGCGGCAGCCAGGACGAGTCCGTCCTGGTCAAAGCCAGGTGAAACGGCGACGGCAGAGATCGCGACATGAGGGTCGCCTGGACCGACGCGCCGCCAGGTACGGCCCCCGTCGCCCGAGCGATGGAGGCCCGTCAGCGTGGCAGCGAAGGTGGTGTTGTCACGCTCAAAGGCGGGCGAGATGGCGAGATCGATCACCGCACCGCCGGTCACGCCGCCCACGCGTTCCCATCGCTGTTCCGTCATGACCTATCTTCGTTCTCTACATCGGCTAATAGAGAGATGTCCATCCTGGCCTCTATCAATGGTAGCCAACAGCGCGGAGCAGGGCGTCGAAATCGCTCGGCAGCGGGACTATGGCCTCTGTCGCGCAGTCCGCAGCATAGGTGATCATGTTGAGCAACAAGCGATCGGCCGCCGGGTGACGGTCCACGTTCTCCAGGATGCGCAGGCTGTTCAGCAGGAAGCGCCCGGCCCCGAATGGGTACGAGGCCACCACCAAGCCGGAGGCATAGCCCGACATGACCCGCTCCGTGAGCGAGGCGTACCCAACCGCGAAGAAGGCCGCGGCGACGTCGTCGGGCGCCGGCTGCCCCTCGAAAACGTAGCGCGGGATCACGGGGCCGTAGTAATCCCAGTCCATAATGCCCGCGGGCGGCAGCCCCGCGAAGATGGGGTGCCCCCTGGCCACGTCCTCGCGGTGGTAGAGCCAGTTGCTGAACTCATGGCAACGCCCTTTCGTCGCCAGTGGGAGCCAACCCACCGCGTCGCCGCCGCGGCGGAAAGCTGTCGGCGTCAGGAAAAGGGCAACGCCGCCCCGCGCGACCCGCGTGGCCAGGTCTTGCCAGGCGTCTTCCGTGGATGCAGTCGACGGCGGCTCACCGACGAGGATGATGTCCCGAGCGCCCGACGACCCCTCGTCGAAGCGGCGACAGGCGACACCGTGGGCCTGCAGCCATGTTTGTGTGCGGTCGTCCACGCCCCACAGCGCGGCCGCGGCCGGCGCCGGCAACGGGGCGGGCGCATCGGAGACCTGGAACGCGACCCGATTGCCCGCCGGGCTGCCGCCCTGCTCCAGGTGGGCGGCCAGAACGTAAGGGCCGGACGGGCCGTCGATCCGCGCCT
>JAABUX010003595.1_pt1 | contig 20400 bp, 17 predicted proteins | sample 5561851 | NCBI WGS metagenome assembly JAABUX01 (sample SAMN10711883, study PRJNA513361) | rock metagenome | isolation source: Antarctica rocks | place: Antarctica: Victoria Land, Richard Nunatak red sandstone | collected 2016-01-03 | reverse complement strand
GCGCCGGCTCCAGGCCACGGTGACGCCCGATTGATCGTTAGCTCATACCAGTTTAAGGTCGTCCATGTCGAAATGAAAAAGAGCGCGCGTCGCGCCTGACGGTATCTTTGGTACAGTGAAGTAGGCTCTATTGCGCCGCCCCCTCGTGACGCGTTCCCTCTCGCGTCGGTGGAAGGCAGGTCCGACAGGGGCGGCGCACGGCGCGGCACGGCCGCTGATGAGGCCGTGACCGGTCGTCAGGGGAGCGCGCGTGTGGGCACGCGCTGCAAGACAGATGAGGCACGTTGACGTGGAGCGTATGATGGTCACGGACAAGGACTACTATGGTCTCCTCGGCCTGGGGCGAGATGCGGACGAGCGGGCCATCAAGGCGGCGTTCCGGAGCCAGGCGCGGCGCTACCATCCCGATCTCAACGGGGGGGACCCCACGGCGGAGCGGCTGTTCAAAGATCTGGACGAGGCCTATAAGACGCTGAGCGACCCGGCGCGCCGGCGTGACTACGATGCCCTCGAGACTCTCCCGCGCGCGGCCGTCCTCGGGCCGCTGCGCAGCTTCTGGCAAGAGGAACGGCAACTGTGCGTCTCTATTGTCGGGTGGCTGCGCGGGCAGGGCGCGCGCCTGGGCTACGGCGCCGGGGTTGCCGTCATCATCGTCGTCCTGTTCCTGATCGTCGGCGTGGGGCATGGGGATGGCGCGCACCAGCCGATGTCGCCCGGCGTGGCGGACACGGCCCTGACGCATCCGCGTACGACAATCATGAGGCGCCCGCGCGGGTCCACGCCGCTTGGCACGGTCGGGAGCGGGCACGGCGTCGTCGCCCGTCCCTCCGAGCGCCGTGCGCGGCGCCAAGTCACGGCGCCGCGGCCCCTCTATCTCTACGAGGCGTGTGTCAGATTTTGTTCGCCCACGCGCCAGCCGGCCGGCGGGTAGGGTGGCGGCGCGCGGGCGGCGGGCGGTGCGCGACGGGCGCGCCTCTCACGATGACGGGAGGAAGGGGTCATGACGACGGTCAAGGATGGCGAGCGCGGCGCTGACGCGCACGGCGGGGATGGTTTCCGTCGCCAGGGGGACGTGGTGACGCGGCGCGCGGCCCTGGCCGCCGCCGCGCTGGCGGGCGCCGGGGTGGTGGCCCCAGGCCACGCCACCGCGCTGGGCAGGGTCGCGCGGCCCCCGGCCGACGCGATTCAGGATATCCTCGACACGGCGCTAATGGGCGAACGCCTGGCAATCACCTTCTACTACACCGCGCTCACCACGCCCGCGGTGATGCACGACCCGCGCCTGGGTGGGCCGTCCGCCGACCCCAATCATCCAGGGTCGCCTCCCGGCGGCAATCCGGCCAACGTGAAAACCTTGCAGGCGGCGCTGGACGCCGAGGTGAAGCACGCCGCGGCGCTCGTCGCGGCGGGCGGGCGCTCTCCGTCCGTCCGCTTCTACTTCCCCGTCGGTACCTTCGATGCCCTGGGTAGTCCGGCGCGGCCCAACACCGTGCTCGGCCGCCTGGACATCCTGGAAACAGCGTTCGTGGGCGCGTACGCCGCCGCGGCGCGGCAGTTCATGCTACTGGGGCGGCCCGATCTGGCCCCGGTCGTGGCGCGGATCATGGGGGTGGAGGCCGAGCATCGCGCGCTCGGCCGCCTCATCGTCGGCGTCGACCCGGTCCGCCCCCTGAAGCCGGAGTTGACGCCGATCGGGACCGTCGCCGACGCGGCGCGCGCGCTCGATCCGTTCCTGACGGGGCGCCCGGGCGAGGGGTTCGCGGGCCGGCCGCTGGGGCCGATCCCGCTGCCGACCGCGACGCAGACCGCGCGCGTGATCGGCCGCTATCAGACCCGCATCGTGCGCAATTTCCTGTCCGGAGAGGCGCATGGTTAGCGCCGGGAGCGGCCGCGAGGATCGAGTGGCGGACCCGCGGCGCGTCTGGCCGAGGCGCCGGCTGCTGGAGGGCGCTATGACGGCCGGCGCAGCCGTGGCGCGGACCCTGTCCGTCGCCATCCCGAACACGGGGGCGCCGGCCGTGGCGCCGACGACCGCGGCCGGCTGCGGCGCGGGGGCGCGGGAGATCCTCGACCTGCTGCTGCTGGCCGAGCAGGTGGCTCTGACGTTCTACTACACAGGCTTGACGACGGGCGCCATCGTCAACCCGCCGTCCGCGGTCGCCGGCAGCGGGCGCCTGCGCCATCTTGCCTACGTGCGGCTGGCGCTGGCCGAAGAGCAGCAGCACGCGGACCTCTGGCGCGCCGCGGGCGCACAGTCGCGCGCCGAGGCGTTCTACTATCCCGCGGCAACCTTCGCGCGCCTGGGCTATACGAGCCAGGGCGGCCTCTTCCTGGGGGTGCTGGACTACCTGGAGACGGTCCTCATCGGGGCCTACCTCGCGGCGATCGCGGACCTCGGCGCGCTTGGCCAAATCAACCTGGCGCTCCAGGCCGTGCAGGTTCTGCAGGCCGAGTGCACGCACCGGGTCCTCGGCCGCGCCATCGCGGGCGACGCCCCGGCCAACAACGTGACGCTCGAGGTCGACTCCTTCCACTGCGTGGGCGACGCGCGGGCGGCGTTGGAGCCGTTTGTCACCGGGCGCGGCTTCCAGGGCGGCGCGACCCCGGCGCTCAAGATCCCGACGGAGGCTCAGGTGGCGCGCGAGGTGTAGGAGTCCGTCGCGCCGCACCGCCTCCCCTGCGCGGCGTGTACGGCCTCGGATGAGCTGACCGGATGACGCCCCTACAACGGCGGCGCGTTAGTCGTGGCCATCGCGCGGGACGTTGGCCATTGCGTCTGATGCACGACCACGGATTGACGGCCGCGCGGCGACGTGGTAGCTTGTATCAACACTGTCGAATCGACGCAGCCCTTATCAACATCGCCGGATCGACATCGACACAGCCCTACACGCCGTGAGCACGCGCCGACCATCCCCCGCTCCGTGGAGGACGGCGCGGGAAGGTCTGAAAATAGATGAGCGAGTTTGCGCCCCGCGAGCACGCGCCCGAGCGCGCCCCTGTTCCCTCCCGCCCCTACCACGCGCCGTCGCCGGTCTACCAGCCCGACCACCTCCCGCCGGCGGTGACGCACGCCGACCCCGCCCCGGTGTTCCTCCCCAATCCGGCGCGTCCCCCGCTCAAGCTGCACCCCGCCGTGCCCGCCCCCGCGCCCGCCTTCGTGCTGGTGGACCACGCCCCGCGGCAGGAGCCCCTGATCATCCCCCACGCCTACACCCAGCTCCAGACCTTGCTCGCGCGCGACCCCGGCGTGCCGCTCGCCCCCCAGACGCTGGCGCGCATGGAGGCCAACCTGCGCGTGCCCCTGGGCGACATCCGCATCCACGACGACCCGGGGGCCTGGATGATGTGCGCGCACCTCGCCACGCCGGCCCACACCGCGGGCACGCACATCTTCTTCGCGAAGGGCGCCTACCAGCCGGGCACGGTGCGGGGCCGCAACCTGCTGGGACACCAGCTGGAGCGCGCCGTGGCCTGGCGCGCCGCGCAGCAGGCCACGGCGGCCGCGCAGCCGGCGGCCGCACCCGCGCAGCCAGCGGCCGCGCCCGCTCACGAGGCGCTGCACCAGCCCCCCGTCGCCGCGCACGCCCCCGTTGCCGCCGCGCCCCAGACGCGGTACGTGGAGGACGACCGCGCCACGATCGTCGGTGAGCTGACGCGCCTGGCCGCGCAGCCCGAGTCGGGCTACGCCCTGTTCACCGTCCTGCTCGGCGCCGACCCCCTCACCGGGCGCGCGGTCCCGCGTCCCGCCGACGAGGACCTGGCCGCGGACATCCTGCGGTTCGTCCCCGGCGGGATGAGCCTTCTCGCGACCCTGAGCGCCAACGGCGGCGTCGCCCGCTTCGTGGCCACCATGACTGACGCCGCCCACCTCGGGCGTGTCCTGACCCCCACCCTCAGCGCCAGCCTGAGCACCGACCTCGCGGCATTCCTGCACAATCCCGCGGCGTGGCTGCGGCCGCGGCAGGGGCTGGAGTGGGCGCCCTCCGCCAGTTCGGAGAGCCAGGCGGACGGGTTCTTCCAGCTGGACATCCAGCCGCGCCTGACCACGATCCACCAGGTAGCGCAGGTCCTCGGCCCCGGCGTGGCGCGGGACGCTGGCGTGTCCGCCGCCGCGCCGACCGCCGTCAGCGCGCCGCACAAGCATGGGGGCGGAGGGGCGCATCCGGGCGGGGGCGCACACCCCCCGACGGGGGCGGAGGCGGACGCCATCGCCGACGTGCGGTCACACCTGCACTGGTCGCACCCCGCCGTGCAGGCCCTGGTGACGCTGAACGACCGCCCAGCCGCCCTGCTGGCCGACGCGCCCCCGGACCACGCCACCCGCTTCGCGCTGCACCTGGGCGGCCAGGTGCTCCCGCTGGCGCTGGCGCCCGCGGGCGCGGTCTATTGGGCCATGCAGGACATCCTCGCCGCCGGCCCGACAGGGGACAATCCGGGCGCGGCGGGCTTGCTGCTCGCGGCCCTCGCCGGGGCGGTCGGGCGCAGCCTGGAGGGCATCGCCACGTTGCCCGGCCAGTTCGTGGACGCGCTCAGCGCCGAGGGCAAGACCTTGCTGCAACACATGCTCGGCCCCGAGCTGACCGCCGAACTCGACAAGACCGGCGGCCTGCTGTCCGCCATCTTGGCCAACCCCGTCGGGTTCTTCGCCAATCTGGCCACGGCCCTCAAGGCCGGGTTCACGGGCTTCCTCCAGCATATCGGGCAACACCTGACGGACGGGCTGATGGCCTGGCTGGGCCGCGCGCTGGGCGACCTGTACATCGAGCTGCCCAAGGCCTTCGACCTGACGGGGGTCGTCTCGGTCGCGCTGCAGGTCCTGACCCTGACCTACAACCATGTGCGCGCTCTGCTGGTGCAAGCCCTGGGCGCGGACGGCGAGGCGCGCGTGGAGGCCATGGAGCGCGGCTACGGGTTCCTGACGCAACTGGCCGCGCCTGGAGGGCTGGCCGCCGCCTGGGCGCAGGTGCAACAGGTCGCGGGCGCCTCGGCCGGCGACCTCGTCGGGCCGATCATCGGGGGCATCACGGCCTGGGTGGGGCAGCGGCTGGCCGTCTCCGTCGCGGAGCACCTGGTGACCCTGTGCTCGGGCGTGGGCAGCATCGTCGCCGCCGTGCAGTCCATCTACAACGCCGTCACCTTCTTCGTCAGCAACCGCGACGCCATCGCCGCGCTGGCCACCAACGTGCTCGGGGTGGTCTCGGCCATCGCCACGGGCAAGGCGGCCAACCTGGCGCGGCTGGGCCAGACCATCGAGGCGACCATGGCGGGCATGCTGCCGCTGCTGATCGACTTCCTGGCGCGGCAGTTCGGGCTGGGCGACGTGGGCCAGCGGCTGCACCAACTGATCGAGGACGCGCGGGCGCCGATCACGCGGGTTGAGCAGCAGTTGGTGGCCTTCCTCACCCGCCAGGCGCACCGCTTCCCCGCTCACAACGCCTCGCACGGGCATGGTACTGGGCCAGGGACGGGCGGGGGCGGGCCGGTCGAGCCGGGCGACTTCCCGCGCGAGGCCTTCGAGAGCGACGAGGGGCGGCACACGGTGTGGGTGAACGCGGCGGGCGAGAGCCCGGTACCGATGATGTCGAGCACGCCCACCGCGCTGACGGAGGTGCTGGCGGAGGTAGTGGCGCGGGGCCTGCGCACGGACGTGGACGCGGACATGGTCCAGGCGCGGGAGCTGGTGGCGCAGATGGTGGGGCTGGCGCGGGCCATCACGCGGGAACGGCGCGCGGGCGGCGACGTCCACGCCATCCGCTCGTACTACCAGGCGTTGCTCAAGAAGGAGCAGCGCCTGGCTACCCTCCTCAAGGCCATGTTCGGCAACAAGCCCCTCAACGCGTACGACAAGCGTTACGAGCTCGAAGGGCTTAGTCTCAACGTATGGGAACCTACCGGAGCAGCGGCGAAATCGTATGACCGGGGACCACCAACCGCAAGCGGAAATCCTGAAGCACGTGGCGGCGATCCCCGGCACAGTGAGTCGATTGCTCTTCGATGGCCGTTTCATCCTGCAGGTCATAGCCGGGAAGCACGTCGACGGTGGTTATGCCATCAACCTGCAAGAAGACAGACACCAACTGGGCCGCACTTTCGGGAGGGTCCCCTCAGCAGCAAGGGTTGCCGTGAACACCGCAGTGGCCGCGAAAACTACTGACGACGACAAACGGGCGGCGGCGATCGACGTGCTCAGGGATGAGTTGGCCTCCGATGTCCAGGCCATGAGGCGGGTAGCCAACCTGCCAGACGACCATCCGAAGGCGTGGGGAGACATCAATGCCCTCCCTAACCTCTCCACGACAGGCAAGAAGCGGCTCATCCGCAAGGTGCGTGGCCAAATCCTGCGGGGCGAGGCCCGCATCGCCGCCCAAAACCTTGATCGGCTCAACTACCCAACGCCATAACATGTGGCGTCGTCATGACTAACACATCAATAAGGAGACACCGATGACACCTGCGGAGTTGCACCATAGTTTCCCGGACAATATTCCCTTACCGGACCTGCTGGTCAGCCTGTGCGCGTTCACGGACGAAGATGGCGGTGACGGAGGGACAATATCCGCCGACCTCGAGCTCTACGAGCGGGGGCCTTCCGCCCTAGACGCATGGTTCCATGGAGATGCGCCCGCGGCTAGTCAGTTCATCGTGTTCGCCTCCGATGCCACCGGTGCCCTCTACGGCTACTGGCGCTATGAGGGCCAGCCGCTCGACCGGGCGCCCCTCGTCTACCTCAACGACGAGGGCGCCCACAACACGGTCCTGGCCAGCACATTAGCGCAGTTCCTCATCCTTGTCGGCGTGGGGCAGAAGTACGTTGGCATGGTCGATGTATGGGATGAGCACGAAGCCCCCGATAGCTATACCCTCCGCTACCGCGACTGGTTGCGTACGGAATTAGGCGTCGAGCCGCCCACCCTGGACGAGGCCCGCGCCATCATCGCGCAAGCGCGCGGGCAGCACCCCGACCTCGACGCCTGGGTCGAGCAGTCTCTGGTGGCCGCGAACTGAGCACGGGGCGCACAGCGCCTCATACCTTAAGGAGGAGGAAGACCATGGAAGACAATCGCTATCCCCTGAGCGGGCACGACGACGGGAGCAAGGACAACGCGGATTGGGACGAAGAATTGGAGGAATTGGCCTCGGCGCAGGATCTCTGTACCGCGTTGCGGTGGCATCACCAGCACCTCGCGCGGTGCTCAGGCGGCGTCGACGAGGACGATCTGGAGCGGGCAGCCCTGTACCAACGGGTGCTGGACGACCTGGAACGTGCCCACGCGTCTGTAATGACCATTTATGAGATCCCGGCGACCGCGATGGCCCCGTTGGAGCGTCACGTCACGTACCAGCCCACCGGGCGTCCACCGCGCCTGGATGGATAGCCCGGCGGGAATCTTAGTTGGCGCGCAGACCATCTGGGGTGATCTGGGGGCGCGTGGCGCTCGCCGCGCTGCTCGCCCGTGCCCGCGTTGGACCCAGAACGGGCAAGACGCCCGCGCCAGCGAATCTTACCACCGCTTGCCGTACAACTCGTTGCCCCACTCCACCAGTCTTACCCGCACGACCTCGTCTTCGGCCGGTCGTGGCGCGGTCGCCACTGACGGCCTGCTAATTTCCGTCCCCACCCCTCCGTCTCTAGCCGAAAAGGGGGGAGTGAACCCGCCCAAACGCCCGACCCGTCGGCGTGCCCGCATGCCGTACAGTACCAGTAGATGGTGGTGACATAGACCTCTCCGCGCTGCACCGCAGGCAACGCCAGGCGACGGTCATGGGACAGGGAAAGGGATGACGGGCGGGCACATGATTCCAGGATTCTATTGGCTGATCGACGGCGCGCTGGCCGGCTGTTCGCGGCCGGGCGTGCGCGACCCGCATAAGCGCGGCGGCCAGCGAGACGATGCGATGGACGAGGCGGCGCACCAGGAGGCGCTCGACCACGACCTGGCGTGGCTGCGGCGCCAGGGCATCGACGCGGTGCTCTCCATGACCGAGACGCCGCTGGTCGAGGACGTGGTGGCCCGCCACGATCTCGACGTGCTGCACCTGCCCGTGCCGGACTTGCACGCGCCCAGCCCGGACCAACTGGCCCAGGCCCTGGCCTTTATCGACCAGCAGCGCGCGCGGGGCCGCGCCGTGGTGGTGCACTGCCTGGTGGGCCAGGGGCGCACCGGCGCCGTGCTTGCCGCCTACCGTATCCGCGCCGGCGCCACCCCCGATGAGGCCATCCACGAACTGCGCGCCCTCTCCCCCGGCGCCATCAGCGCCGCGGAGCAAGAACAGGCCCTGCGGAGGTTTGCCGCCAACCGCGATTGGATCGTTTAGTACGCCATGTACCCCGCCGTCCACGCGGGCAGGGCGGGCCGCCGGGCCAAGTGGCGCCAGGCGTCGTCGGTGAGGCGGTTGGCCACTGGCTGGCGGAACTCGTAGTAGGAGTAGACGCCGCCGCGCGCCAGCCACCGGCGGCCGTTGATCCTGACCACGGCGTAGACCGGCAGCACGTCGCCCACGCCCTCCTCCAGCGCCTGACCGCTCACCGGCTCGGTGAACACGTCGGCGATCACCGATACCTGCTTATCAACCAGCAGCAGCGGGCGGCCCGCCGCGTTGTCCCGCAGGAAATTGTCCACCAGGCTCAACTCACCGAACATGGCGCGCACACCGTCGAGGTCGGCGTCGGAGACCGTCTGACCCAACAACTCGCGCTCGGAGACGCGCTCGGCCAGGGCGAGTTGGGTGGCAAAGTCATCAAGGGCGCCGCGATAGCCATGCTCGCCATGGTAGCCCGGCGGGGCGTAAATCGGGTACTGTTCGACCGGCCGCGGCAGGGTATCGAGGATGCCCTCCGCGATCAGCGTCGCCTTGAGCTGGCCAACCAGGGCCAGCAGGCGCGTGTAGGCCAGAGGCAGGGGCTCGACGTAGGAGGGCGCCGGGATGGCCGGCCCGCCCGCGCCGAGTCCCTCGGGAGGCTTGACGTAGAGGATAGTGTCGTGACGCAGCTCCGCCCACGACGCCAGCCCCGTCGCAAGGCTCTTATCGCCCCAGGCCGGGGTCTTCATAAAAGCCGGGGCGGCGGGAGGCACGGGGCCCCATACCGCGCGCAACGTGTTCAGCCACCCGCCATAGAGATTGCCCGGTAGCGTCCGATAGGTCTGCTGGATGCTCGCAAGCTGGTGGGCGTAGTGGGCGTAGTCCGTCTGGTTATAGGGAGTCGGGCTCGTGACGAGGGCGTTGGCCGGCCGCGAGCCGAACGTGGCGGCGATGTCCAGCCCCGAGGGCCAGACGCGCCTATGGGCCGGCGTGCCCGCCTTGTCCCAGATCAAGGCCTGCATGGCCGCCGCGTCGGGCACGAAACGCTGTCCGAACAGGCGGAAGCCCTTGCCCATGGCCGCCGCCCCGGCCCCGCTCGTGGCGAGGACGCCGACGATGCGCGGGCCGGCCAGCCTGTTGGCCAGCGCGCGGAAGCGCGCCAGTTTTACGTCGTCGGCGAGCACGGACAACGGCGCGTTCGCGCCATACACGCGCGCCATCGCCGCCTGGTAGTCGCGCACCGTCAAGTCATCGCTGGGACCGACCCAGGTCGTGATAGGATCGAAGACCTGCGCCCACAACCGATCGAGGGTCGCATTCCCCGCCAGCGCGCGCACCAACAAGATGGCCTGGCGCGTGCGCGGGGCTCCGTCGGCGCCGTCGAGGTGGAAGGCGAGCAGGTTGTACCAGGTCATGGCCTGGAAATAACGGCCCAACACGGGGTCGCCGGCGTAGTGGCCGCGCGGGACAAACTGGGAGTAGTCGACCGGGTAGCCCAGCAGCGGCGACGTGGCGAAACCCTGGTGGGCGGCGATGAGGGCAAGCTCCCGGTCGACTTGCGGCGCGATCGGCGTAGGGGTCGCGGCTGGAGCGCCGAGCAGCCGCTCCGCCACCGTCAGGTAGCCCAGATTGAGCCGCGCCGCTGCCGTGAGGCTGGGCGCCGTGGCGGCGTTGTACTGCATGGCGCTGGCGGCGGCCAGTCCGTCACTCAAGCGCGCCAACCGAGGGGCCAGGGCGTGGCGCTCCAGCACGATCAGCGTCTGATCGTAGACGACGTGCCAGGTATGCAGCAGCGCGTCGCTGGTCATGAATGTCGGTATTCCGTTGAAGTAATTCTCCTGGTACAGGTCATTGAACTGCCAGTAGACCTCGTGATAGTCGGCCCTGGATTGGGAAGGGGGCGCATAGTGGGGCTGGGAGCCGCCATTGTCGAAGCGGAGCGGCGACGGCGCGGTCACCACGAATCCGTTGCGCCGCAAGGCCATCGTTTCGGCGGCGTTGAGCGCGCCCAGCAGGGCAGGGTTGGCGACGGCCGGCAGGGTCGCGCGGTTGCCCGCCGCGCCCGCCACTGACGCTGCCGGCGCGAGCGTCGCGGCGCTCAGACCAAGGGCCGCGAGCGCCGCCTTGAGGCCGCGCGCGCGTCGTCGTACGGCCGTTCCGGTTCGTGTTGTCGTCCGTGTCCGCGTCGTCGTCACGTTCATCCTTATCCTCATACATCACGATGTCCGCAATCTGTAACCGATGCCGGCCTTCATAGATGGCGCACCGATAGGGTCCATGGACCCGCCACGGTCACCAACGGGCGCTGCACCGCGATCGTCGCGGCGCGCTGACCGGGAGTCAGGGGGATCTCCACGCGCGGGTCGGCACGCTCGACGGCGCGGCCAACGCCGTCGACCACCACATCGACGCTATCCAGCGTCCCGTCCGCTCGCGCGGGCGGGAAGGCCAGGGTCAGGCGCAGCAGGCGCTCGTCGCCCAGCCCCAGCGCGGCCGGCGGTGTGACGATGTCGGCGCGCGCCACGGTCACGCTGGTCGCCCCCAGTCGCAGCGTGCGCGAGGCCATCCCGCCGCTCACCATCATGGTGGCGCCGCCCGGCGCGCTCACCCGCACCGCTGGCACGACGACGAACGACGCGGCGCCCGGCGCGATGGCGGCGGGAAAGACGAACTCCGGCCGCGCCAGCAGGGCCTGACGCACCGGCGCCGGCAGCGGCGAGGTGCGGGCGCCAACCGCTCCACCAACGGAGGTCAGCACGGGCGCGAACGCGCCGACCGCCTGCTCGGGCGTCAGACTGACCACACTGCCGCCCCTGTACGGGCCGCCCGCGACCGCGCTGTCCATGTCCACCACCGTCTCGCGGCCGGCCAGCGTCAGGTCGGTCACGGTCAGGCGCACACCCTGGTGGACCGCGCTGCTATTCACTGGGACGGAGGACTGGACGCCTCCCGCCGCGGCTGGGCGCAGGGATAGCCGCACCGTCCACGGCCGCCCCGACGGCGCCAGCGGCAGCCGCGCGGCCTCGAAACGCACCGCCCGCGTCCTCGCGTCGAGGGCGGGGAAGGCCAGTAGTCCCTCCACCGTGGGCACGCCGTTCGGACCAGCGCCTCGCGTGACGGGCAGCCAGTAGCGGGGCTCGTAGCGCCGGCCCCGCCCATCGACCAGGACGGCCTGCACGGCGTCCGCGACGAGCGCGGTCGAGGAGGGCGCCGTGAGGGCGCGCCCGCTCAGGCGGTAGGAGACAAGCGCAGCCCGTCGCCCCGACACCAGCCCGGTCACGGTCAGGGTCAGCGTGCCGTTGCCGGACGACGCTGGCGCCTCCGCGACCAGGGCCATCGCCTCCTGCTGCCCCACCTCGACAGCGGGGACGACATAGAACAGCTGACGCAGCGCGGCCCAGGCATGCGCGACGCCGCCGCTGACGATCGATCCGGCCGCCAGCGCCGCGGCTAGCGCCGCGATCGCGCCCCACCATCGCCGGTGTCGCGCCGGCCACCGCGGACGCCGGACGCCCGCGCGCCCGGCGTCCACCGCGTCGAGCCTCGCCTCCAGCCCGTGATAGAACGCGGCGGAGGGCGCCGCCGCAGCGGCGAGCTCGTGGACGCCGCGGGAGAGGACGCGGTAGGCGCGGGACAAGTCGGCCTCCTCGACGCGGCAGGCCGCGCAGGTGGCAAGGTGCTCCCGCAGTTCGGCCCGCCGCCGGTCGTCGAGAGGGCCTTCGTGCTCGTCGAAGAGCAGGTCCCCAGCCGCATCACAACTGGTCATGTCAATCCTCCCGCGGCCTCTCCCGCGGCGTCCGCCGCCGTCAGGCGCGCCCGCATCCTCTTGAGCGCGTCGTGCAGCCGCCGTTTGACGGTCCCCTCGGGAACGTCGAGCGTGGCGGCGACCTCCTTGATCGACATACCCCGCAGGAAGCGCAGGGCTACCACGGCGCGTCCCTTCGGGTCGAGTTCGTCGATCAGCTCGCGCACCGCGGCGCGCTCATCGTCGCGGCGGGCATCGCGCACAGCGGCATCCTCCTCCGCGCCCGACGACGCGGCCATCATCCCGTCGATCAGCGCGCCCTGCCGTTGGCGGCGGCGCAGGTAGTCGTAACTACGATTGACGGCGATGCGGTGCAGCCAGGCTCCGAACGGCGCCGTGGGCTGGTAGCCGTCCAGGCCACGATAGGCGGAGATAAAGGCGTCCTGCGCCACGTCGTTGGCGTCGTCGGGATCGCCGACGATGACGTACGCCGTGCGGACGACATCGTCGGCGTGGCGCACCACCAGGCGGTCGAAGGCCTGGCGTGAGCCCGCCTGCGCGGCGCGCGCCAGGTCCGCATCGACGGTGGACGAGCGTCCGGTCTCCTCGACGACATCAAGCGCCCGCACGCCCCAGTCCTCTTCGCCGGTGCGGCCTCCACCGATCATCGGCACGTCCCCTATCACCTAACCACCTATGATCGCTGGCGTCTCGAACCGGGGCGATGCGGTTAATGAGGTCATTATCCTGGCCTCACATAAAGAGAACGCGCGGCGCGGCCAAAAGGTTCGCGCGTATTGAGAGGCTTGGCCTGACCAGAGGTCGGCATATTATGTCAACCTTATGATCTTCGCTGGGCTTGACGGCTCCTCGACAGCCGCCTGATCTCGACCTCCCACGCCATGGGCCGCGCCTCTATCCTGGACTACCTCACGGCCCGCGTCCCACGTCCGGCGGCGCGAGTTGTCGGATGCGTCTGGCGATAAAGGCTCTTTCGACGGGCGGCGGTTCCAGGGTCAGGGCGAACTGGTAGGCCTCAACGGCGTCGGTGTACCGACCAAGTCGAGAGAAGAAGTCGGCGCGCGCGATGTGGAGTTGCGGCCAGCGAGCGAGCCGCGGATCGGCGGCCAGGGTGTCGAGGATGGTCAGGCCTGCGGCGGGACCGTACGCCATGGCCACTGCCACCGCCCGGTTCGCCTCGACCACTGGCGTCGGCTCATGGCGCGCGAGCTCCCTATACAGGGCGGCAATCTCGTCCCAGTCGGTCGCGACGGCCGTCGGAGCGGTCGAGTGGCACGCCGCGATGGCGGCTTGAATTTGGTACGGCCCCGGCCGTTGCGCGCGCAGCGCGCGCTCGACCAGGGCCGCGCCCTCGGCGATCATGGAGTGGTCCCAGTGGCCGCGGTCTTGATCCTCCAGCAGGACAAGACCCCCGGCGGCATCAACCCGCCCAGGACGGCGGGCATCGACGAGCAGCAGCAGCGCCAGCAAGCCGGTCACCTCGGGCTCGTCTGGCAACAGACCGGCCAGGGCGCGGGCAAGGCGGATCGCCTCGGCGCAGAGCGCGGGGCGGACAAGCTCCTCGCCGGTCGACGCCCGGTGGCCCTCCGTGAATACCAGGTAGATAACCCGCAGCACCCCGGAGAGCCGGTCGGCGAGCGCATCGGCGGGCGGTAGCCGAAAAGGGATGCCGGCCTCCCGGATCTTGCGTTTGGCCCGCACCAGGCGCTGGGCCATCGTCGGCTCGGGCAGCAGAAAGGCAGCGGCGATGTCCGCCGTGGTGAGCCCACACACGGAGCGCAGGGTGAGCGCGACCTGCGCCCCAAGGTCCAGCGCCGGGTGGCAGCACAGAAAGATCAGCGCCAGTTGGTCGTCGGCGACGGGTCCCGCCGCGCTGGGTTGACGTCGCCCATGATCCTCGCGCACGGCCGCCTCCTCCTTGTGGAGGCGCTTCGCCTCCCGCCGTTGCCAATCCAGCGCCTTATGCCGCGCCGCGCCGACCAGCCAGGCCCCGGGGTGAGCGGGGATCCCGGAGGTCGGCCACTGGGTCAGCGCGGCCGCGCACGCCTCCTGTACGGCGTCTTCGGCCGCCTGGACGTCGCCGACGAGGCGCGTCACGGCCGCCACGGCGCGCCACCAGTGGGCCCGGACGACCGCGTCCAGGGTGTCCTTGTCGCTCAGCCGCGTCCCCCTACCGTCACCACCGGGCGCACCTCGACCGATCCCCGCTGGGCCGCCGGGATGATAGCAGCCCAACGCAGCGCCTCGTCAAGATCAGCGCACTCCAGCAGGTAGTAGCCGCCCACCTGCTCCTTCAACTCCGCGAACGGTCCATCGGTCAGCAACGTCTCGCCCGCCCGGACCCGCAGCATGGTCGCCGCGCTCACCGGATACAGGGGGGCGCTGTCTACCAGCACGCCGGCCCTGGTCATCGCCTCCGTCGCCGCCACATTGGCGGCGACCATCTGACCAAACTCGGGTGTGCCCTGAGCGGGGGCGCCGTCCTCCGCGACGTACAGCAAACACAGATACCTCATCGTCAACCTCCATGCGATCATTTTGCCATTTTGCTCGTGAGTCCCACGACACTATATAATCGAACGGGATTCCTGTACATCGACAACAGGCCGTCCGGAGCAGGCAAACCGGGGACATGCCTTTGTGCAATCGCACCGTCATGCGCGACGCGGGAGGCGCCATCACCACCGTCGTCACTCAAACGTCTTATTGCGCTGCCTACCACGCTTGACTAGCCTGCCCTCGAATAACGGCCGGCGGACAACAAACACATGCCGTAAGGGCGTAGGCCAACAGCGTCATGGCGAACGACACCCGGAAACGCTTAGCGATTGCCGTCCACCGGTTGATTTAATAGAACTGATGTACTAATATAAAGGTGAGGGAACAGGCTGTCGAGGAAGGCGGACACCGCCGGGACAATGCACGGATAGCGGGGTGGTGTCATGAGTGGTTCAGGCTGCTAAGATATCGTTACGTCAGAAGTTGGTCTCCACCCTTACGTGAGACGTGACGATACGCTGTAGCCCGTATACTGCTGATGTGCAAGCTAAGGTAGAGGTGCTGCTCGATGCGCAACCCCGCCGACATCCAGCTCGTCGACATGATTGTCCACGTCATCGACCCGCGCGGCCACGCCGGGCCGGACCTGTCCGAAACGGTCATCCCGCTGGCGACGAGCCCCGAACTGGCCGACTATGTCGCCACGCACATCAAGAACTCGCACCGCGATGAGGGCGCGCGGGCCGCGCGCTTCCTATCTCCAACCGATGAGGTTGGCCGCGTGTGCGCCGCCTTGCTGGATGGGAGCATGGACGTCGTCTCCGGGTCGCAGCGCCTGGCCCAGCGGCTCTTCGACATCGTGCGCAAGGACAACCGCATCGCCCCCGGTGACCTGGCGGTGTGCCTCTATCGGGACGGCGCCGATCCCACATCCCCGCGCTATCTGAGCCTGATCAAGATCGATCCCTCCAGGGGCTTCCGCCAGCTGGCGCGCACGGACCAGGACGGCAAGCGCTACTACTCGTTTGAGATCGCTACGGATGTGATGCCGAGCGTGCGGGAGCGGCTGCAGAAAGGAGCGTTCATCCGCGCGCCCCAACCCGATGCCGACTACGACATGCTGGTCCTGGACCGCCAGATCGGGCAGGGCCGCGGCCAGGGCAGCCGGGTGGCCCACTTCTTTCTCACCGAGTTCCTGGGCGCCGACTATGCCTTCGATGCCCGCACCCTCACCGAGACCTTCTACCGCTTGACGCTGGCCGCCAGGCAGAACCTGGGAGACCGATTAGACCCGACGCAGCAGGAAGCGCTGCAGGGGGCACGAGAGTATGCGCTGGCCTGCGCGTCCATCGACGTCGATGCGTGGGTCGATAGGTTGCCGCTGCCCGAGTGGGCCAGGACCGAGATCGGCGCCACCCTCGCCGGCCGGATGCCCGACCGCGAGTTCGAGATCGACCCGGCCTTCGGGCAGACCCTCATTCAGAAGCGCGTGTTTATCGGGGACAACGGCCTGCGCCTTGTCGCGCCGTCCGACATGTGGCCCGATAAGATCGACATCGACACCCATGCGCCGGAGGGCGAGCCGGCGTACACGACCGTGACCTTTCGCACCAAGACGTGGAGAGAGGCGCCAAAGTGACATCCGGTCGTCTCGCGGATCCGGCAAAGCCCCTCGAAGCGTTCGGCGCCGCGCTCGGCATCGACCAGTCGGTCTGGCCCGCCGAGGAATCGCTCGCCGAGCTGACCTACGATGCCCTTGTCGGGGCCGACCGCGCCGCTGCCCTGCCGCTGCAGACGCTCCGTGAGCTGGCCACTGCGTACGGGGACGGTTTAGCCTGCCGCTTCCTGCTCGACGAGCAGACCGTGCTGACCCTCTCTCCCACCCTCGCGGCCGACGACCTCGCGCGCTTCCACGCGGCTATCGAGGGCATCCCCCTGGTGCGGCTGGCGCTGCGGCTGGACAAGGAGATACTGGCTCGCACGTGGGTGGGCGTTGCGCCCCCTTATTGCCGCGTGCTACCCTACCTCTACTCCCAGAGGCTGGCGCACGTCCTGCGGCGACCGCCGGATCAGCTCGGCAAAGAGTTGTGGGGGGCGGATAAGGTGCGCAAGGTTGTGTTCATCGTGCCCGACCGGGCCATCCACCTCATTGGCGACTACCTCGCCATTGTCGGCGGAGGCTCGGCGGCCGCGTGGTCAGCGGCTATCCCGGCCGTCGCTCCCGATGCGGATCGCGTGGCCCATATGCGCGCGACCTGCGACGAGCTGCTCACCTGGCATGGCCTGAGCCTCGCCGGCCTCACGCCGCTCCACCTCGCCGTGGCCGGGACCTCCGCTCCCGACGACGACATCGCGGCCGCCCTGTGGACGCACCTGACAAACCTCGCCGTTCTCTATCTCGCTAACCGCACCACCGAGGGTAACGGTGTACCGCCCGTGGCCACCTTCAACGGCAGCAAGAAAAGCATCGACATGGTCCTTGGCGATCCGGCAGACCGTGGGAGCGACGCCCTACAAGACGGCGCGACACACCTCATCCGGCTGGTGGAATGGGTCTACGATCCGCACTGGTCCTCATCGCGGTCAGCCGACCGGCTATCCCTGGTGCAAACAGGCGTCGTCCAGGCGCTACAGGCTGTCGGGCGCGCCGACCGCTACGCGCGGCTGCTCGAGATTGCTCCCTCGCTGGTGGCCGACGCCCAGTGGCTCTGGCAATCGTTCATCGAGGAGCGCATCGACGACTACCTCACCCAGGTGCGCGATCTGGAGGATTATGTCGACAAGACGGTGCAGGGCGTCACGGACCAGACGTCGACGCTGGTCAAGAGCGTCTCGGACACCGCCCTGTCCGCGGTGGCGGCGCTGCTCGGCTCGTTCGTCGCGGCCCTGGTCAACCCGGCGCTGAAACGACCGATCTTCACGTTCGGCATGATCCTGTACGCCGTTTACGTCGTGCTCTTCCCGCTGCTCTACAACATGTGGACGCAGCGACAAACCTTCAAGAACGCGCTGGCCGACTTCGCGCTGCGCCGCGCGCGCTTCGAGGACCGCCTGACGCCGGACAAAGTGGGGCAGATCGTCGGCGAGAGGATCGTCAATAACGAACGCAGATTCAACAGGACGTTCCGCGTCACCGTGGCCGCGTACGTCGTGGTGGTGATCCTGGCGCTCGTCGCGGCCTTTGTCCTGCCGGGATTGCTGCTGCACACGGCAAGCGCGCCGAAGTTCTTTTAGCTAGCGCGTCATCGTGTCGCGGGTCGTCGTGCGACACGATGCGCCGATCCCGAACGTCCAAGGCAAGCATTGCTTGCGAAGCAGACCGAGGTCGGCGTCCGGATAGACGGACCTTAAGATGCTATGAAAGGAACTCTGTCACCACGTCTGCCCTCAAGGGTGCTGTTCCTTCTCGAACAGCCGCTCTTGTTCCCGCCGTTCTCGTCGCGTGACAGGCTGCGGCCGCGATTGAGAGCGTATGCGTCGTGACTGCGATTGAGGATCCGGAAGGCCGGTCGGTTGGCGCGGCGTCAAGCGCTCCTTGCGCGCCGTGTCCGTGTGTGCCTCTTCGTCTTCGTCCGCGTCTTCCGGAGCCCGTAAGCGGTCAATATATTCCTTGATAGCCCATCCGAGCGCCAAGACGCCGCCGATAACGAATGCAAGCATCAACTCGTTACCGTCGAAGCCTTCGAAGATCTTGGTAGTCAGCTTGCTGCCGTTGGTTGCAAAACGGTAGGAGATGACGATGATCGGTATAGTAGTGAAGGCGACAAGGCCAACTACGGCAGCTGCTATCAAGACAGCGCGCACAAAGGCGTCATGTGTGCCAGGAATACCGCGCCTTGAGCGGGTTACTTGCGCCGCAACTGTCAGCAGTATAAGAACCACTAAAGCTACGGCAAAGAGCATGCTAGCGCAAGCGGACTTTCTTGCTGCCCTGCACGTCGGGACCGCCGCGGCGGTCATAAATCTCGCCCGCCGCGCCACCAATCATCATGCCAACAAGCGCGCCAACAGGGCCAAGGGGCAGTCCCACCAAGATGCCTCCGACGACGGCGCCACCGATCGCGGACGACGTAATCGTGCGCCTCTGGCGACCTGTGCTCCGAGGCATATGCCGATAATGCACTATCGCGTGCCTCCTATTCGCGTCCGCGTCACTTGGGCGATGACGCGGCTCAACGCGCTCCACTGTTACAGGCATTATACACTCTTGTTAGTAGGTGGGCGGATCAAACGCTACTCTGCGATACCCATGATCACCACCGCCGACCTTGCCTACCAAGGCAACGTTCGCACGTATAATACGGACGTGGCCATGAAAGTTACGCGGATTGTACACGACGATCCCGTGTGCATCCGATAGGTAGCAAGGGCCGTTCCACCGTCCACTTCCCTGTGCGAACTACACGATGCATAATGATGCTACATAAACATAAAAAATATGCGTCAACTCCCTACTCTACCATGGTTGTAATAAACTCCGGAGCACCATTTGTCAATTCCTTACAGCAGGGCAATGGCATTACGACCGTTGATTGTGTGCTACTGCGCGCGGCGGCTGCGCGGGGCGGGCGCCGTGGTCTCGTGGCTCGGCTCACCGGCCTCGGCGGATATCGGCGTGGGCGTGGGGCGCGTGGCCGCCTCGATGCGCGAGGTCATGCGGCGGTCCAGCTCCTCGATCTCCTCGGCGTTGAGGCGCTCCAGGTCGGTCTTGCCGTTGCAGTAGTGCATCGAGGCGGTGATCAGGTTTGCGCGGGAGAAGCCGTGCTGCTCGGCCTTGAGGATCAGGCTCTCTAACGTAGGGCCGTTGGGGCGCACCACTGTCAGCGGCGGCGTGTCCAGGAACTCGGGCATAGCGAGGTCCTCGGCAACCGGGCGCGGCGCGGGGCCATCGGCGTGAAGGCGCGCCAGCAGGTCGGCGAAGACGGGGTTGACCAGTTGCAGGCCGATGGGGAAGGCGGGGCTGTTCGACTTGACCACGCGGAACACACGCTGCATATCCAGCCCCTCCAGGCGCAACTCGACTTCCAGCAGCACGTCGACGAAATACTCCAGGCCGCTGACGGTCATGGGCAGCACGCGGCCCATCTCGTTCTCCTCGCGGTCCTCGCGGCCTTTGGCCCCGATCTGATCCACGATCACCACGCAGGCGCCCGAGTCGACGCACAGGCGGCGCAGCACCTCCTGGTAGACGATCTGGTCGGAGGCCAGCTCGTCGGCGCCGGGCTGCGCGGTAGGGTCTCCCGTGCGCGCGCGCACGGCCATCACGGTCTCGCGGTGCTTGCGGCCGAAGTACATGGCCCACGAGTCCAGCGCGTAGCAGCCGTAGCCCTGGGCGCGGCCCTCGGGCGACTCCAGCGCCCAGTCGATGAATTCGGGCAGCTCGTCGGGGTGCTGAACTTCGAGCGCGTCGTAGACGCTGCCGTCGCTGCCGGGCAGCAAACGCGCCTTGCGCTCGGTGTCGAAGTAGCAGAGGCGGCCCAGGCCGGCCTGGGCCAGGCTGGCCGCGAAGTAGCTCTTGCCCGTGCCCGCCGCGCCGCGCACCGCCACCACCAGACGCTGCTGCTTGGGTCGCCGGCTCAAAGGATTGATGCGCTTGCCCGCCCCGCCCGGAATATCCATGCCGCCTCCTCTATCTACCCACATCCGCCAATTGTAGAACTTTTGTCCTATTTACTGTTTATAGACTATCACGTCGCGGCGCGCGCGTCAATAGTTCGCCTTGCCTCATTTCCTCATCGACCGCCCACCGCGCCTCATACGTGAACCGCTATCTCCCCGTGATGATGATCGTCCTACATAGAAGGGCCGGGGGCGGCGGCGCGGGGGTGGAG
>JAABUX010003594.1_pt1 | contig 20405 bp, 12 predicted proteins | sample 5561851 | NCBI WGS metagenome assembly JAABUX01 (sample SAMN10711883, study PRJNA513361) | rock metagenome | isolation source: Antarctica rocks | place: Antarctica: Victoria Land, Richard Nunatak red sandstone | collected 2016-01-03 | reverse complement strand
AGCCCCTCACGGAGCGCGAACGGGAAGTGCTCGGCCGCATCGCGGCGGGCGACACCATCCGCGAGATCGCCGTGCGGTTGGGGCTCGCGCCGAGCACGGTGAAGACGCACAAGGCCAACGCCATGCGCAAGCTGGGCGCCGGCGCCTGCCCGGACGTCGGCCGGGAGAACGAGGGGACTAGTCCGGACTAGTCCAAAAGGACGAGGGGGACTAGTCCGGGCGCGAGGGGCCGCGCCACATGGTACGGGTCATGGCCTCCTCCATGGGACCAGGGGGACGAGAAAAACTAGTCCTCGTGGACGATAGCTTTCTCGTCCCGCTTTGTGTCATGCTCTAAGCACGCCGGCCGACGGTGACATGTGGTCATCGCGCGATGGCCGCACTAACGGGATGACAAAGGGAAGGGGCGAGAGCAATGCGTGTGCGTGTGCAAGCGTATGGGGGCGTGCGACTACTAATCCTGTGCGGGCTGATCGCGGAGTTGGTGCTCGCGCCGTTGGTGCAGGCGGCGCCGGCGACGGCCGCGTCGGGGCCGCGTGGTGCGACGCCGGCGGTCCAGGCCGCCGCGGCCACGGGCGTCGAGGGCGCCGCGGCCATGGGCGTTGGGGGCGCTGCGGCCACGGGCGTTGGGGGCACGACGGGTGTGACGGGCACGACGGGGGCGGGGCAGCCCTCCGCCCCTCTCCCGGTGCGGTTCGAGCCCAATCAGGGGCAAACGGACCCGCAGGTGCTGTTCCTCGCCCATGGCCGCGGCTACACCCTGTTCCTGACGGCGCGCGCGGCGGTGCTCACGCTGGCACAGGAGCGACCGCTCACGGCCACGCCCGCGCTCACGGCCACGCCCGCGCTCACGGCCACGCCCGCGCTCACGGCCACGCCCGCGCTCACGACCACGCCCGCGCTCACGGCCACGCCCGCGCTCACGGCCGCCGTGGTGCAGCTGTGGTACCCCGGCGCGAACGCCTCCGTGCCGGTGGACGCGCAAGACCCGTTGCCCGGCGCCACCAACTACCTCCGGGGCAACGACCCGGCGGGCTGGCACACCGGCATCCCCGGCGACGGGCGCGTGACGTACCACGGCCTCTACCCCGGCATCGACCTGGTCTACGACGGCCGCGGCGGCCACCTGGAGACCAGCTACGTGGTCGCCCCCGGCGTCGACCCCTCCCTGATCACCCTGGCCATGAGCGGGACGCGCGGCCTGCGCCTGGACGCCGGGGGTGGCCTCGCGCTTGCCACGGCGGCCGGCGACCTCCGCCAGAGCGCCCCCGTCGCCTATCAGGACGCGAGCGGCTCGCGCCGCGCCGTACCGGTGCGGTACGGGCTCGACGGCGCGGGCCATGTCACCTTCACGCTGGGCCACTACGACGCCAGCCAGCCGCTGGTGATCGACCCGGTGCTCTCCTACAGCACCTACCTGGGCGGCACGGGCAGCGACAAGGGCACGGCCATCGCCGTGGACGCCACGGGGGCGGCCTACGTGACCGGCAACACGACCTCGCCCAACTTCCCGACGCGGCAGGCGCTGCAAAGCGGCTACGGCGGCGGCTACAGCGGTGACGCCTTCGTCACCAAGCTCACGCCGCGCGGCAGCGCCCTGGTCTACTCTACCTATCTCGGCGGCAGCGGCGACGACACCGGGAGCGGCATCGCCGTGGACAGCGGCGGGGACGCGCTGGTCGTCGGCACGACCCTCTCCACCGACTTCCCGACCAAGAACGCGCTGCAGGGCAGCAACGCGGGCGGCCACGACGCCTTCGTGGCCAAGCTCACGCCGAGCGGCAGCGCGCTGCTCTGGAGCACCTACCTGGGCGGGACCGGCGACGACGTTGGGAACGCGCTCGCCCTGGATACGGGCGGCAACCCCGTGGTCGTGGGCACGACGGGCTCGACCACTTTCCCGATCAAGAACGCGCTGCAAGGCAGCCCCAAGAACGGGCGCGACGCCTTCATCACCAAGCTCGCGGCTGATGGGAGCGCGCTGCTCTGGAGCACCTACTACGGGGGCAGCGGCGACGATTATGGCAACGGGGTGGCGCTCGATCCGCGCGGGACCGTCTACCTGGCGGGGCAGACCGCCTCGGCGGACTTCCCGCTCACGCACGCGGTCCAGGCCCGTCTCGGCGGGGGCTACAACGGCGACGCGTTCGTGGCCGCGCTCAGCGCCGACGGGAGCGCCCTCGTCTATAGTACGTACCTGGGCGGGAGCGCCAACGACACGGCCACGGCCATCGCGGCGGACGCCACGGGGGCGGCCTACGTGACCGGCGCTACCAGCTCGCCCGACTTCCCGACCAAGAACGCGCTGCAGCCCGGCTTCGGCGGGGGCTACAACGGGGACGCCTTCGTGAGCAAGGTGAGCCCCGGCGGGGGGAGCCTGGCCTGGAGCACCTACCTGGGCGGCAACGGCGACGACTACGGCAACGGCATCGCGCTGGACAGTCAGGACAACGTCTACGTGACCGGGAACACGGGCTCGCCCAACTTCCCGCTGGCCAGCCCGGCGCAGTCGACCTATACGGGCAGTGGGCCGGGCTGCTACAGCAGCCCGTGCGGCGACGCCTTCGTGAGCAAGCTCAGCGCCGACGGGGCGGCGCTGAGCTACAGCACCTACCTGGGCGGGAGCAGCGCCACGGTGGGCCTGGGCATCGCGGTGGACGTGACGGGGACGGCCTACGCGACGGGGTACACCTACGCGCCCGACTTCCCGACCACGGCGGGGGCGGCGCAGGGGCTCTCCGGCGGGGGCAGCGGCCAGAGCGACGCCTTCGTGACCGCGTTCCTCGGGCTCGGCAGCGGCGACGTGCCCTGGCACCCGCACAGCGGCGGCCCCGGCGCGATCGGCGGGGGCGTGGACGTGCGCGTGGACCTGGCCGACGGGCACGTCGACGTGGGCCTGGCGGGGCTGTCCATCCCCGGTCGCGGGCCGGACCTCACGGTCAACCGCACCTGGGACAGCGCGCTCGCGCAGGGGGGGACGAGCGGCCTCAGCTCCAGCCTGACGCCCACGATGGGCGGCGCGCTCCAGGGGACGGTGGTGTACACCTCCGGCGTGGGGACGGTCTGGGCGTTTCCGTACACGGGCAGCGCCACGGCGACGCCGCCCTACACCGCGTATCGCACGCCGGCGGGCCAGCCGTGGCAACTCGCGACCTCGACCGCGGGCTACACGCTGACCAACTTCCTGACGAGTGAGGTGTGGAGCTTCGACGCGCAGGGCCGGCTCCAGTCCGACACGGATAGTTACGGCAACCGCACCAGCATGAGCTACGGCGCGGGGAGCGCGACGAGCCCGAGCAGCGCGGGCAACAGCGGGGGCCGCGGCCTCACGCTGGGGTACACGACGGGGCAACTCGCCGCGGTGCAGAGCCCGGCGTGGGCGAGCAGCGGCGGGGCACAGGGGCAACAGGTGACCTACGGGTACAACGGCGCGGGGCAACTCACGAGCACGACGCGGGGGGCCGGCTCAACCGACGCGGTGACGACGACGTTCGGGTATAGCGGGACGCTGTTGACCGGCATCACGACGGCATCCGGCCGCGTCTGGGGCGTGGGCTATGACGGGGCCGGGCGCGTGAGCGGCATCACGAGTCCGGTGGCGGGGACGGCGGGGCAGCCGGGCTACACGCCGGCGTACACGACCGGGTACAGCTATAGCCCGGGGCAGACGGTGGTGGTCCAGGGGGTGGGGACAGGCGCGGCGCTGACGACGACGTACACGCTCGACGGGCAGGGCCAGCCGCTCAGCGTGACCGACGGGCTCGGCCACAGCAGCGGCGCGAGCTACGACGTGGACCACGACGTGACGCGCAGCCGGGACGCCAACAACAACACGACGACGAACACGTACCAGTACATCGGCCCCAACGGCTACAGCGGGGCGAGCGGTGTCAGCGGGACGGTGGGGCAGGTCGTGGAGGAGGACCAGCCGGCCATCCAGCCCTACGTCCCGGGCAATGGGCTCACGGTGACGCCCACGATCACGCACACGTATGACCCGACCACGCACGACCTCATCGCGACCAAGCTGCCCGAAGGCGGGCTCACGACGTACACGTACGACGGTCACCACTCGGTCATCGCCACGAGGGAGCAGACGACGCCGAACGGCTGCGCCACGACCTGCGCCACGACGTGGCAGGGCACGATCGACGGCTACGATGTGTACGGTGAGCGCACCAGCACGACCGACGGGCGCGGCGTGAGCATGGACCAGAGCGGCCACGCGACCCTCGCCGACCCGAACGGGCTATACACGAGCCACCAGGGCTACGATATGCAGGGCGACGTGACCAGCGAGAGTACGCCGCCGCTCACCACCACCCTCAACGGCGTCACCACGACGGCGAGCGCGGTGACCACGTCCTACACGTACGACGGCGATGGCAACAAGCAAACGCAGGTGTCGGCCAACGGGAACACGACAACGTATGGCTACGACCACCTGGCGCGCCCGGTCACAACGACGCTGCCGCTGATCACGCTCGCTAACAACACGACAACGCAGCCGGTGCAGACGACCGGCTACGACGCGGACGGCAACGTCGTGCGCACGACCGACGCCAACGGGCACAGCACGACGAGCAGCTATGACCCGGAGGGGCGGCAGGTCAGCACGACCAACCCGGTCTCGGGAACGTCACTGATGACCTATACGGCGAGCGAACTGACGGCGCAACAGGACGCGCAGGGTAACGTGACGGGCTACGGCTACGACGCGGCGGGCAGACAGATCCAGACGACGGACCCGGCGACGGGGACGGTGCAGACGGCGTACGATGCGGCGGGCAACACGGTGGCGATGACCACGACCGACCGGACCAACGGCAACGCCGCCGTCACGCTGCAGGTGATGGGGTACGACGCCTTCAACCGGGTGATCACGAGCACGGTGGTGACGAATACGGCGAACGTGATGGGGTCGGCGCTCACGACGCTGACGGCCTACGACCAGGACGGCAACGTGGCGCAGACGCAGCAGCCGAACGGGGACGTAGTCTACAACGAGTACGACGCGGCCGATCGCTTGACCAACGTGGAGATCGACCCCGCGCCCTTGACCAAGGCACAGGCGGCGACGCACCCTTCCTATGAGGCGTACGGCTACGACGCGGCGGGCAACCAGACGGTGGCCGTGGATGCCGACAACCGCGTGACCACGAGCCAGTATGATGGCGACAACCGCATGGTGCAAAGCGTGGCCATGAGCGCGCCCCCGACCGGCACGACCACGATCACGACAACGATGGGCTACGACCCCAACGGGAACAGCGTGGCGCAGACGATGCGGACGAGCGACAGCACGAGTCCGGGGGTGACGCAGACGCACGCGATCACGAGCGCCTACAACGCCGCCGACTGGGAGACGAGCACGAGCAACGACGGGCTGACCACGAGCTACACGTATGACGCAGCCGGCCAGCAGATCGGGACAACGACGAGCGACGGGTTGACCGGACTGACCACGGGCTACGACTCTGCGGGACGCGTCGCCTCGATCGCGGAGAACGCGGGGGGAGCCGGCCCGTACACGACGGCCTACACCTACACCCCCGACGATTTACCAAAGACGCTGGCCTACCCCAACAATGTCAACGTGGCGCTGGGCTACGACGCCAACAGCCAACTCACGAGCCTGAGCGCCAACGGACCGCCGAATCAGGTCCCGGCGACGACGACGCTCGCGAGCGGGTACGCCTACGGGTACAACGCGGCGGGCTGGATCACCAGCACGACGACCCTCTCGGGGACGGACACGATCACGCACGACGCGAGCGGGCGGCTCACCGATGAGTGCGGGCCGCAAATGGTCACGCCCGACCACTGCGGCCACTGGACCTACGACAAGAACGGCAACCTGCTCACGGCCATCGGCGACGCGGGGGTGACCGACGTCTACAGCTACACCAACTCGGTCCAGCCCAATAAGCAGACGGCGGGCGGATCGTCCACCTCGCCGATCACCGCCGCCATCGCCGTGGCCTACGACGGACACGGCGACACCACGAGCATCAGCAACCCGGTGGCGCTGACCGACCCGACGAGCGCGGGCTACAAGAAATATGCGCTCAACGAGAGCTTCGGCTACGACGCCCAACAGCGGCCGATCACGGTGACGCGGCTGGAGAGCACCAAGGTGGGGACGGCCACCATCATCACGCCGCTCACGGCCACGCTCCAGTACAACGCGGACGGACTGCGCGCGGATTACCTCTTAACGCCGGACCCGCGCACGGGCAAGGCCCCGGTGGACACGCGCTTCGCCTACCGCGACGGGGCACTGGCTTCGGCGACGGTGACGGACATCACGGGGACGCTACTCTACAAGAACACCTTCATCTACGGCCCATCGGGCGAGCCGTTGGAACTGATTCGCACCGACCCGATGGGCACGCATCGCTACTGGTATGTGCTCGACGGGCTGGGCAGCGTCGTCGCGCTCACAGACCAAAATGGCAAGGTGGTGGATCGGTACGCCTACGACAGTTGGGGTGAGCCGACGAGCGACGACCGCGTCAACGAGACGGTGCCGCAGCAGCTGCGCTATCGGGGCTACTACTACGATGAGGCGCTGACCTACTATTGGGTGACGACGCGCTACTACGACCCCGAGGGCATGCGCTGGTTCCAGCCCGACCCAAGTGACCAGGACGGCGTGCGCACCTACGCCTACGTCGGCGATGATCCGCTCGACTTCGAAGACCCCTCAGGTCTATGTACAGTAACGGTTCACTTCGAGCCGGTGTATGGGCCTGGCGGCTGGGACACAGGGTACTCGCACGCATACATACTTGCGACGGATACTCGCCGAACCGTATTTTACGAAGCGACACAACAGTATCCCGTAGGCATGGGCACGCTAAGTACCGGATTTGGAAATCTGACGCCCCATCGGAAAGTGCTCCGAAACCCCGTTAGGAAAGACCCTAACGATCAGCTCATCCTTACCGTTCAAGGCACGCGAACCGGACCGTGCGACGCGTATTGCAAGAGCTTCGATATGACCGAGGTTATCATCCGCAATCGCCATATCGCGTACGATCCCAATGCGAACCATGCGAACAATAGCAACGGATTTGTCATCACCATGCTTGTGCGCGCTGGGCTAAAGCCTCCTCCTATACCTCTTGACAAGGTCAGGATCGTCGAAAGAGGGGGCTACGTTACGTACACTCACAAGTACAGGGTTGACGCTCCGGGATACGATCCTGATCACCCTATCCAACTATGAAGGATACCGCGACGCGAGGGCATACGAACGGAGCAGGGTAGGGCGGTCAGATGCGACCGGCCGTACGGCCGGTCGCATCGGCGCAAAAGCTATTGATGCTCTTAGACATGGTTCAGCGTAGGTACGTTCCAGCTTGACAGTCTGAACAGTCGAAATTAAAGTGGCAGCGGCTATTTCACGCCTACGGAGGGCCATCTTCGCAGCTACTGCCGATTTAAAACTGTCAAGCTCGATTGAAACATGCCTTAGCGCACGTCGCGCATAGGCACGGAACACCTATCGGACCTGTAGGTAGGGGCTGTGCGTGTTCGCGAACCCTCACCATTCAAGATTGAGACGAGATCGAGAAAGATAGCGAAGGGCAGCGTCGGGCGAGGCGATAGCTGCTTAGCTGTGAATTAGACAACTAAATAAATAGCATTGCCAGGAGATAGCATGACGCGTTTCACCTACCTAATCCTGCTATACACGGTTTGTGCCTGCTTCGCCATGCCAAGGGGAGCAATCCGTCAGTGGATGGGGGCTGGTAGCCCTGTTGTGCCAGCAAGCCTACCCAACTCGTCATGTCCTCAGGGTCGCTCCATTCCCGCATCAGCACCACCCATTCTACGAGTTACCACGGTCGGGCGTGGCCCCATAGCTATGGCGCTAGACGCGCAAACTGGACGGGTGTTTGTTGTCAATGCGAGAGATGGCACGCTAAGTGCCCTGAATGCTACAGACGGAACGCTGCTATCCACATCCAGTCGCATACTCGATCGACTCGATCAACTTGCGGTCGTCGGACGGACTGGACGCGTCTTTGCAGCAAGCGGAGTTAGCGACGATATAGTTGTCGTAAACGCGGCCACTATGGGCATTGTGCGTCTGGTTCGCGTAGGTGCCCACCCGCGGGCCATAGCCGTAGCGGAGCGGCACGGACGGGTCTTTGTTGCCGACGATGTCGGGGTGCATGTGCTCGATGCGCGCACTGGAATGGTACGCGCTACCATCCCAGTGCGCGGTGGCCAAGTTAGCGCAATAGCGGTCGACGAGCAGACCGGACAAGTCCTTGTCGGTGCCGGTCGCACCCTCTCTGCGCTCGATGTGAACACGGGGGCTGTTCGACGCACCTTTCGGATGGGATCAGATATTGGCGCACTAGCGGTCGCCAGTACACTTGGACGTATCTTTGTGTATGACATGGGCAATGAGACCGTTACCATGTTCGACGCTCGCACAGGGGTTAGACTCCATGCCACGCATTTAGGCAGTGTCGTCACCGAAATGGCCGTCACCGACCGTGCAAGGCGGGTATACGTTACTGACACGGGAGGGTTCGATGTGCTCGACGCACGCAGCGGTACCCTGCTGCGCGCGATCCATATCGGCTCGTATCCCTACACGGTCCCGGCCTTTGACGAGCACAAGGGGCGCACGTTTGTGGTCTCCTCGGGCCCTTGTGCTCGCAAAGGACGAAGGCAAGGTATTGGCGTTAGTGTACTCGACACAACGACAGCGACCATCCGCAGCACAATTGCCGTTAACCCACCTCCTTACCCAATAGCTATAGGGGCTCCTCTCATCATGGTCGTGACGGATGAACACTCCGGGCGTGTCTTCATCAGCAACGCCGTAGCCAATACGGTTAGTGTAGTTGATACGCGGAGCTCGTGATGGTGCGCAACAATGCGTATCACGCTCGGCCATTATTGTATTGTGGGAGGCGGCGTTTTATGGCAGGTCTATTGTCGTTTCTTTGAGTGTAGAGCGGATGAGATGACCTCGGACATCGAAGAAGAACATAACATCGAGTGAGGCGGTGTCTTCACGCGCATTTATCCAACCGACTAGCAGCGCCTTCCCTTGTGGGTATACTTGTGAATTCGGATCAGTGGTATCGTAGCCTGACGTGTGTTCAAATGGTAGGTTGATGTACTGCTGCGTGAAGTGATGATGCGGGAGTGTGAGCGTGGGATGAGCATTCAGAAAGGCGAACGTGTGTGTGACGCTAGACCCATGTGGCGCGCCGCTCTCGACAATGTGTCGCGCCACGACCACGTCCTCCTGGATACCTCGTTCTTTGAGCACAAGCAGGCTGACGACGATTAATGCTAGTGCGACCGCCACGCCAACGATAAGTGCCAGAGCGATGTAGATCTGGCGTGTCAATCGCCTGAGCCTTATCACGCGTACCTCTCTCGAATTCGATTACGATGCCAAGCATTTACCCCACTATAGCGGAGGCGCGGCTGCCAGCGACAGGTTATTCACTGTATTAAACTGCCTAACTTCATCATTTGCCGTCGTGACGCTGGAGCAGATGGGCTACGACGCGCTCAACCGGGTGATCACCTCGACGGTGGTGACGAACACGGCGAATATCGCGGGCTCGGCGCTCACGACGCTGACGCGCTACGACCGGGACGGCAACGTGGCGCAGACGCAGCAACCCAACGGCGACGTGGTCTACAACGTCTACGACGCGGCCGACCGGCTGACCACCGTGGAGATCGACCCCGCGCCGCTCACGAAGGGGCAGGCGGCGACGCATCCCAGCTACGAGGCGTACGGCTATGACGCGGCGGGCAACCAAACCGTCGCCCAGGACGCGGACAACCGCGTGGCGACGACACAGTACGACGGGGCCGGCCGCCTGACCCAGAGCGTGGCCGTGAGTTACCCGCCGACGGGGACGACCACCATCACCACCACGCTGGGCTATGACCCCGACGGCAACACGCTGCGCCAAACGACGCAGACCGTCGACTCAACGAGTCCAGGAGTGGTCCAGACGCACACCACGACGAGCGCCTACAACGCGGCCGATTGGGAGACCAGCAGCAGCGTCGATGGGCTGACCACCAGCTACAGCTACGACGCGGCGGGCCAGCAGATCGGCACGACGACGAGCGATGGGCAGACCGGGACGACCCTGGCTTACGACCCCGCGGGGCGCGTTAGCAGCATCGCCGAGAACGCGGGCGGGGCGGGACCGTATACCACGGCGTACAGCTACAACGCAAACGATTTGCCACTGACCCTCTCGGACCCCAACGGGGTGAGCGAGACGGCCCAATACGACGCTAACAGCGCGCTGACCCGCCTGACCGCTGCGGGTCCGGCACAGACGCCCGCGACCACCACGCTCAAGAGCGCTTACGGCTACGGCTACAACGCGGCCGGCTGGATCACGAGCAGCACCACCCTCTCGGGCACCGACGCCCTCACGCACAACGCCAGCGGGCGGCTCACCGACGAGTGCGGGCCGCAGCTCGTCACGCCCACCCACTGCAACCACTGGACGTACGACGCCAACGGCAACCTGCTCAGCGCGGTCGGCGACAGCGGCGCGACCGACGTCTACACCTACACCGCGGGGGCGGGCGGCCAGATCAACGAACAGGTCGCGGGCGGCTCCTCCGACTCGCCGCCCACGGCCACGATCCGCCTGGCCTACGACGGGCACGGCGACACCACGAGCATCTCTAACGCCGTGGCCCAGACGGCCCAGCCGACCGACCCCGGCTACAAGAAGTACGCGCGCCTGGAGACCTTCGCCTACGACGCGCAGCAGCGGCCCATCACGGTCACGCGGCTGGACAGCACCAAAGTCGGGACGCAGACCATCGTCACGCCCCTCACGGCGACCGTGCAGTACAACGCCGACGGGCTGCGGTCGGGCTACCGGCTCACGCCGGACCCGCGCACGGGCAAGACGGCGGTGGACACGCGCTTCGCCTACCGCGCCGGGCAATTGGCCTCCGCGACCGTCACCGACAGCACCGGCACCTTGCTGTACAAGAACACCTTCCTCTACGGCCCTGGCGGCGAGCCGCTGGAACTGGTGCGGACGAACCCGAACGGGACGACGAGCCGCTACTGGTACGTGCTCGACGGACTCGGCAGCGTCGTAGCCCTGACCAGCATCACGGGGACGGTGGTGGACCGCTACGCCTACGACAGTTGGGGCGAGCAGACCAGCAACGACGCGACGGACGAGACGGTGCCGCAGCAACTCCGCTACCACGGTTACTACTACGATGAGAAGCTGACCTGGTACTGGGTGACTACGCGCTATTATGACCCCGAGGGCATGCGTTGGCTCCAGCCCGATCCGAGCAACCAGGACGGCGTCCGCACCTATGCCTACGTCGGTGACGACCCAGTCGATGCAGTTGACCCTCTTGGGTTGTGCATAATTTTGCTCCATCGGGAGGCGGCGATTGACGCGGGAGTGCCGATTCCGTTTACTAACTACACGGTGCGGCCCTACCATCTATATCTAACGCTCAATGAGAGCGATCCTCACAATCGAAGGACCTTGGGTAGGGCGTACCTCGCTGAGGGAAGGCCCGATGTGTACCCCCCCAATTTTGCTCACGGTTTTGGGCAACTCGATGCGGCGGTACAGGAGTTGCACGGACCAAAGGGTCGCTTTTACCGATACGGGCTTTTTAGTGACGAGGTCAACGACAAAGGCCAAAGCAGGAAAACTTTGGCTGCCGTTGTGGATGACAACAAACCGTGCGCGTGCTACTTGCAGAGGTTGAGGGCAGTCGCGAAGCGGATAAACCAACTGCATCTACCCTATGTCCCAGGCTCGTTGTATTCGCAGGGAGTGACCAACAGCAACTCGGTAGCATACACATACTTGCGGGAACTTGGCCTGCTTAATCCCGGGACCGCTGTCGCACGTCGGGACTCCGCATCGACAGGCATCTATGGTGTTCCAGAGGACGTAGTTGCGTATTCCTGGCCCGACTTTTATCCAGGGTGGGGCGTGGATCTATTTCACTTGATCCACCTCGCGTAGATTCCTCGCTCCACTCACATAACAGGCGACTGCTCGCACAGTGCCTTCGCCAGCTTTGCAGCTTTGCCGTGCGAGCAGCGGGCTATGCCCTGTAGTTGGGGCGCTCGTGGGTGGCTCAGTTTGGAATACGCTCACATACTATTTCTTGCACCCTACTGCGTTTCAGCACCAAAGGACCCTCGTCCGGGGGCTTATCCTAGGGCTAACGGTATGGCCGCTTTATGCCTTGCTGGAATTGTTGTCTGCCGCGCGCAATATCTTTGTTGTGCCACCGCTCCTAGCGTACGCCATTGCTGGACTATCCATTGCAATTATTGGGGCGCTCGACGGGCTAGCTGTGTACAGACGCAAGTGAGCCTGTCGCAAGCCAGACCTATTATTGACAACGAGGCCATATAACTCACATAGGGTGGATTACGGTGCCGGGGGCGGGGCCGGTACACCACCACCTACACCTACAACGCGAACGACCTGCCGCTGACCCTGGCCTATCCCAACGGCGCCACCGAAACAGCGCAATATGACCCCAACAGCGCGCTGACCCGCCTGACGGCGCTGGGTCCGCCGAACCAGGTCCCGGCGACGACAACCTTGAGCAGCGCCTACGCCTACGGCTACAACGCGGCCGGCTGGATCACCAGCGCCACGACGCTCTCGGGCACCGATGTGATCACGCACGACGCCTCCGGTCGCCTCACCGACGAGTGTGGTCCGCAGGTCGTCACGCCCAACCACTGTAACCACTGGACCTACGACGCCAACGGCAACCTGCTGACGGCCGTCGGCGACGCGGGTGCGACCGATGTTTACACCTATAGCGCCACGCAGATCAACGCGCAGGTGGCGGGCGGGTCGTCCACCTCGCCGCCGACGGCCACGATCGCGCTGGCCTACGACGGGCACGGTGACACCACGAGCATCTCCAACCCCGTCAGCCTGACGCCGAGCGACCCCGGCTACCAGAAGTACGCCCTCGCCGAGAGCTTCGCCTACGACGCGCAGCAGCGGCCGATCACCGTGACGCGGCTCGTCGCGGACAAGGTGAACGGGCAGACCCTCGTCACGCCGCTCACCGCGACCATGCAGTACAACGCCGACGGGCTGCGCTCGGACTACTACTTGACGCCGGACCCGCGCACGGGCAAGCAGCCGGTGGACACGCGCTTCGCCTACCGCGCCGGGCAATTGGCCTCGGCCACCGTCACCGACAGCACCGGCACCTTGCTGTACAAGAACACCTTCCTCTACGGCCCTGGCGGCGAGCCGCTGGAACTGGTGCGGACGAACCCGAACGGGACGACAAGCCGCTACTGGTACGTGCTCGACGGGCAGAACAATGTCGTGGCCTTAACAGACCAGACCGGCAAGGTGGTGGACCGCTACGCCTACGATTCATGGGGCGAGCAGACCTCCAACGACGCCGTAGACGAGACGGTGCCCCAACAGCTGCGCTATCGGGGCTACTACTACGACGAGAAGCTGACCTGGTACTGGGTCACCACGCGCTACTACGACCCCGAGGGCATGCGCTGGTTCCAGCCCGACCCAAGTGACCTGGATGGCGTGCACACCTACGCCTACGTCGGCGACGACCCGGTGGATTCGACCGATCCCTCAGGGTTGTGCTTAATAGAGTTGCACACAGAGAACGCTTTCCTTAAGACGTTTGGTCCTTTTACGGCCCAAGGTTTTCATGCATATATCACGACAACCGAGAACAGTTACGTGGCGCAGCAGTCTAGTTCTCTTGACTATAAAGGCCACGTCCATACCGAGGTCGTACGTGCCATGATATCGAGGGCTAAGTTGTTCAAAAACATCATGCGCACTACCACGTACTTGTTCCAAGCATTTCCCGATCATACCAGCGTTCCAAACACCTTGCAGGTGCAACAACCACAAAGATTAGTCACGTCGAAGCAATTTGACAATCTACGGGATCGGTTCAACTACAGGGCTTTGGAACATGTATGGGAAGACACATTGCCTTGCAGCTGCTACGTGCAGAAGTTTAAGGAGATCGGTAAGGCGATAAATGATGAGGGGATCATTTACGACCCATTTTTTGGTAACAGCAACGCCGCTGCTTACACACTTCTGCTAAGAGCCGGTTTGCCTGTACCACAAACTCTACCAAGTAGTTCATCTTCGTAATACTGTGAGAGGTCATATGCGGCATTTTCGGACCCCTTCGAGGTCATCGAAGCGTTGTCTGACGCCGATCACGGCGCTTACGGCCTCTCGTTGCTCTACGCGGGCCAGTAATGCGGCATGGACCTCCATTATTGCGAAGATGAACTAGTGGTCATTTCACTCCTGGATGGGGCAATGATCTATTGTTCCAAACCTTTTACGCAGCCAAGCATCCCATCCCCTAGCTCAATGCTGTTTCTAACGCCGCTAGCAAACAAGTGGGTAGCAAGCCTTCATCAGAAATCCCTTCTCGTGGCACGGATGAGGTCGTACACTAAGGGCTATAGTAGACACAAGATAAGGAGGAGCCTGTCAGTGCAATCAGATACCTTAGCGGGAAACGATGCACCTGTACCTCCGCTTAGGCGCGTTACGTCCGTCGTCTGTGCGCTGCTCGCACTACTAGTTCTTGTCACAGGATCGACAGAAGTAGGTTCAGTGCTTCTGGGAAGAGGGGTCGTAGCTGGTTACGCGGGGGGGCTATATGACGCAGCAGAAACCACAGCCCTGCTCCTATGGCCCCTTGTTTTGCTCATTGTATGGATCTTCGGCTATCTTGCTCTTCTCGTGGGACGGGGCCGTTCTCGTCTGGTCACGCTTACCCGCTCATGTCTTGTATCGCTACCTGTCCCTTTCTTGATCGTCTTACTCAATGGCAATAACTTTCCGATGCAGGGCCTGTCGATTGCACTAGTCATCGTACCTCTTATTACCCTCAATGTGGGAGCTATCTATGGTAGCTGGCGGTTCTTGATCAGGACCCAACTGTTGAAGTAGGCCGAATATATCATCGAGTTGTATCCTTTTGGATCGGGCGGCGCCTACGATTTGGCCGGTTAGTTCATGGGCGTCGATTTCGACAGCGCGCTGATCGACAAGATGGCGGCGACGCACCCCTCCTATGAGGCGTACGGCTACGACGCGGCCGGCAACCAGACGGTGGCGGTGGACGCCGACAACCGCATGGCGACGACGCAGTACGACGGCGACAACCGCATGGTGCAGAGCGTGGCGGCGAGCGCGGCGCCGACGGGGACGACCACGATCACGACGACGACGGGCTACAACCCCAACGGCAACAGCGTGGCGCAGACGACGCGGACGAGCGACAGCACGCTGCCGGGGCTGGTCCAGACGCACGCGATCACCAGCGCCTACAACGCGGCCGACTGGGAAACCAGCACGAGCGACGACGGCTACACCACGAACTATGGCTACGACGCGGCTGGCCAGCAGGTGGGCGAGAGCACGAGCGACGGGGCGACGGTGTTGACCACGGGCTACGACCCCGAGGGGCGCGTGACCTCAATCGCGGAGAACGCGGGCGGGGCCGGCCCCTACACCGCGCACTATACCTACACCCCCGACGACCTGCCGCAGACGATGGCCTACCCCAATGGCACGAGCATGACGCTGGGCTACGACGCCAACAGTCAACTCACGAGCCTGACGGCGCTGGGTCCGCCGAACCAGGTCCCGGCGACGACGACGCTCGCGAGCGGCTACGCCTACGGCTACAACGCGGCGGGCTGGATCACCAGCACGACGACCCTCTCGGGGACGGACGCTATTACGCACGACGCCTCGGGGCAGCTCACCGACGAGTGCGGGCCGCAGCTCGTCACACCCACGCACTGCGGCCACTGGACCTACGACACGAACGGCAACCTGCGCACGGCCATCGGCGACGCGGGGGCCACCGACGTCTATAGTTACACCAACGCGGCCCAGCCCAACGCGCAGACAGCGGGTGGCTCCTCCTGTGCTGGCCGTTTAGTGTATCCGTGCGGCGGAGCAACTATATATGTCTCACGGATACACTAAACGGCCAGCACAGGCGTTCCTCACGGCGTGTGTCCAGGCGCGCGAGTTGGGCCGGAAGTCCGTCGAACGCTGTTGTTATGTCGAATAGGTCGCGGCCTCTGATGGAGACAAACACACCATCGGCCTTGAGTTGGAGCGTGGCCGGTGCCGCACGCTCTCTACCCCCGACCCCGAGGGCGGCGGCGCGTGCCTCATGCTTAGTTAGCGACGGCGACGGCCTTGCGCAGCAGGGTGGGTTGGCCCAGGACGTCAAGGAGTGCGGTGGCCAGGTCGGCGTAGGTCAAGGTGCGACCCGTCGTGAGTGGCCCGTCGGGGTTAAGCTGGTAGGCCTGCCGCGCGGGCTTGTCGAGGAGCCGCGGGGGGCGCAGGATGGTCCACTGCGCGGTACTCGCGCGCACGATGGTTTCCATGCGTCGCAGGTCGTCGTAGGTGGCGCTGAACCGGCGGTGGAGGAGCGGGAAGACAACGACGCGGCGCAGCAGCGGGTGCGGCGCCCAGGGGCCGGCCGGTTCCGCCGACACCACGACGAGGCGTCGCGTGCCCGCGGCCTGCATGGCGGTCAGGAGGTGACGGACGCCGTCGGAGTACACGCGGGTTGGCGCCCGCGACGGACCACGGGTCAGCGCAAAGATGACGGCGTCGACACCGGCGCAGGCCGGTCCGAGGCTGGGGGCGTACAGCACGTCGCCCTTCACAACGGCGAGGTGCGCGTGCTGGAGGGCGATCACGGCCGGGCGGCGGGCCAGCGCGACGACGCGGTGTCCGTGACTGAGCGCCTGAGTCATGACCTCGCGTCCGAGTCTGCCGGTCGCGCCGATGACGAGAATCTTCATGGCAGCCTTTCTGTTCTGTCCCCTGTCAGCGCCCTAGCCCCTGCCACGGTGAGGCGAGGGGGGCACGCGCGCGTGGTCAGCGCCCGCGCGGGGCGTGGCCGTGGGGCTCTCTCCGGTGGTGCCATCGCTGTCGGCGCGCTCGGCTCGCTCCCCATTGGTCTGGCGCGGTCCATCCGGTGCCCTCGCGCTACGGGTCGATGCGCCACACACCCTCACTATAGACGAGGCGGCGTTCCTCACGGCGCGTGTCCAGGCACGCGAGGTGGGCCGGGAGCGCGTCGAGCGCGTGTGTTATGTCGAGCACATCCTGGCCTCTGATGGAGACAAACACGCCATTGGCTTTGAGTTGGAGCGTGGCTGGCACCGCACGCCCCCCAACCCCGAGGACGGCGGCGAGGGCATCGTCAACGCTGGGCGGGGCCGATGCGGGAGCGATGAGCCGGGACAGCGGCAGGGGCGGCCCGTCCGTGGCCAGCAGGGGATGCGTCAGGATTCGGAATACAAACAGGTGATGGCCCACGCCCGTCTGCGGCTTGTCACGCTCGCTCGCTGTTAGGCGGCCTGCATCACGGCGCACACCTCGCCCCATCGGTTTTGGAAGAGCCGGCGTTGGTGTGCGAGTGAGACCGTTTCGTTCATGTGCGTGCGGACACGGAGGTGGTCGCGTAGTTCGTCGTGGGCGGAGCAGAAGCGGGCCGCCGCGTCAAAGGAGCCGAAGCCGCGCATGGGATAGTACCGCTGTTTGATGCCGCGGTGGTCCTGCTCCATCCGATTATTCATGTAGCGGCTGGTGCGGTGCTGGACTGCGGGCCCCAGCGTCTCGCGGATGGCGCGCGGGTAGGCGTCGTGCCCATCCGTCATCACCTTCTCGGGGGCGTGGCCCACCACCGTGCGTGCGTGCCCGAAGAAGCGTTTGGCCGCCTCCATGTCGCGCGTCTCGCTGAGCATGGAGTCGACCAGGGTGCCGTCGGCGTCGATGGCGCGGTACAGGTAGCACCAGCGTCCGTCCACCTTCACGTAGGTCTCATCCGCATGCCATTTTTTGCCGGCTTTGCCCCGTCGCTTGGCGCGCAGCCGCTCCGTGAGCAGCGGGGCGAAGCGCGCCTCCCACTCCCGCACCGTCTCATGGGTGAAGCTGAAGCCACGCGTCAGGAACATCTCGGCCAGGTCGCGCAGGCTCAGTTTGTAGCGCAAGCGCCAGAGGACCACGAGGAGCGCGATGTCGGTCGGGACCTGCAGGTGATTGAAGGGCGTGCCCGTCCGCTCGTTGAATGTGCGCCGGCACGGGCGACAGCGGAACAGCCGGTAGCCCAACGCCGTCACCCGCTCCAACGCCTGTGTCGCTTCTCTCTGGCAGTACGGGCAACCCATCGGCCTCTCCTCCATGCACCGCTATAAAAGGAGAAGGATACCCGACCCTTTGGCTTCCCACTACCCGTGATTCTGAGTCCTGACGCAACCCTCGCGCTGGCCTATGCGCTCGTGGTGCGCGCCGTGGACGACCGCACGCTACGCCGCTTCCGCGATCACGCCATCACGCTGCTCAAGCAGGTGAGCGTCGTCGGCGACACCTTGACTGTCGGCAAACTGGCCGAGGCGATCAGCTTGGATTATCAGCGCCATCGCCGTGCCTGGACCGCTGCCTGGCTCCACTGAGTTTTCTGGAATCTGGAGAACCATCCTATCCATTAGCATTGCTCCTCGTCGTGGGGTGGCCTGTGCTGGCCGTTTGGCTCATCCGTGCGGCGGTATTTGCTTAACCGCCGCACGGATGAGCCAAACGGCCAGCACAGGCCTCTCGACGGGCATGAAGGTGAACGCGTCGAACGGCGTCGTCGCCGTCGGCGCGGTGATGCGGTGCGCCACGTCATAGGCCAGCGCGAGCGCCCCCGAGAGGAAGCCGCCGCCCGCGACGCCCAGCGCCTTGCCCGCACGGCGCGCCTACTTGCCGATGGGCCGCCGTTCAACCGTGCTCGCGATACCGTGCGTCACCCGCGTAGGCATGGCGACCCCTTCCCCTCTACTCTGCGTGACCGTGGGGACGTATCCACCCTATGCCTTATCTTGCTTCAAGAAGCGTCCGAGGCGCAGCAGCGCGCCGCCTCCACCCTTATCATCCTTCTTACTATTCTCACCGTTGCCGTCCGTACCCAACGCGGACATCCCGGCGTCCACCGGCTCGCGCCGCACTTCTCGGGGCGCGCCCACGGCCACCGCGGCCGCGACAGGCGCGGGTAGCGGCGTCGCCGGACGCGCGGCCGTCGCGCCCTTGAGGCTGCGGCTGCTGATGATGGGCAGGCTGGGCCGCGCGCCTTCACGCTGGTCGAGTCGCGTCAGGAAGTTTTTGGCCAGCGTGTCGAATGCGTCAGAGTTATACTCCTCGATACGGCCCGTGTCGCTGAGCGTCGTGATCGTTGGGTCGATGGGTAGGCGCGCCAGCAGCGGCGCCCCCGAGAGGCCGACGAGGCGTTGCCCTTGGCTGGGGCCGAAGAGTTCGTAGTCCTCGCCGGAGGGCAGTGGTACATAGGCCATATTCTCGACCATGCCCACGATCGGCACGTCGAACTTCTTGACCATCTGGATAGCCTTGCTCACGACCATGGTCGCCAGGCCCTGCGGCGTACTGACGAGCACGGCGCCGTCCGTGGGGAGTTGCTGCATCACCGTCATCGGCGCGTCGGAGGTGCCGGGCGGCAGGTCCACCAGCAGGTAGTCGAGTTGGCCCCAGTTCATGTCGGTGTAGAACTGCTTGATCGCGCCCGATACCATGGGGCCGCGCCAGACCACGGCGGCCTCAGGGTCGTCGAGCAGCACGTTCATCGACATGATAGGGATGCCGCCCGTGGAGCGCGGCGGGTCCGGCTTGGGCTGTCCGGGGATTTGCGTGAGCGAGCGGGTGGGGACGCCGAACATGAGCGGGATACTTGGCCCCGTGATGTCGCCGTCGAGGATACCCACCGCGTAGCCTTGCCGCTTGAGGGTGACAGCCAGCAGCGCGGTGACCAGCGACTTGCCGACGCCGCCCTTGCCGCTGACGACAGCGATGATGTGCTTGATGCCCTGGACGCTGTCGGGAGGGCGGCGCGCCGATCCCGCGGCCTTAACGCCGGCGTTCAAGCCCTCGGCGCGGCCCTTGTCGGCTGGTACCGTCCCATCCCGCGCGAAGCGGTTTAGGTCGGCGAGGAGCGCGTCCGCGTCGAGGCTGTGCGTGCGCGCGCCTTGCGCGATCGTCTCATGAGCGCCGACGCTGCACCCCGCGCAGGGCAGACCGTGGGCCTGGAAGACGGCAGTGATCCCCGGATGCGCGTCGCGCACCGTGCGGATGATCATATCTTTGGTGATCGTCTCGCTCATGTTGTGTTTGTACTCTTTGTGGCGGGGCGTCATAGTGTCGCGCGCGGCAGTTTTAGGATGCGGCGCCGCCATGCGCGCCGGGTGTTCTTGAAGCGCCGGCGCTTGTAGGCCGCTTGCGAGTAGCTACTCTTGCATAGTACTGCCCCCCACGCGTGGCGGCAAACGGAGCGCTCTT
>JAABUX010003593.1_pt1 | contig 20408 bp, 16 predicted proteins | sample 5561851 | NCBI WGS metagenome assembly JAABUX01 (sample SAMN10711883, study PRJNA513361) | rock metagenome | isolation source: Antarctica rocks | place: Antarctica: Victoria Land, Richard Nunatak red sandstone | collected 2016-01-03 | reverse complement strand
GCAGGCCTCCAACGGCGACGTCAACGTCGACGCCATGGGCGAACACTACGCGCCGCCCCAGATCTCGGCCATGATCCTGGGCAAGCTCAAGAGCGACGCCGAGGCCTACCTGGGCGACAAGGTGACGCAGGCCGTCATCACCGTCCCGGCCTACTTCAACAACACGCAGCGCGAGGCTACCAAAGACGCCGGCCGCATCGCCGGCCTCGAGGTGCTGCGCATCATCAACGAGCCCACGGCCGCGTCGCTGGCCTACGGCCTCGACAAGAAGAAGGACGAGAAGATCGCCGTCTATGACCTCGGCGGCGGCACCTTCGACGTCTCCATCCTGGAGCTTGGCGACGGCGTCTTCGAGGTCAAGAGCACCAACGGCGACACCCACCTCGGCGGCGACGACTTCGACCAGCGCATCATCAACTGGCTGGCCGACGAGTTCAAGCGCGAGAACGCCATCGACCTGCGCCAGGACCGCATGGCCCTGCAGCGTCTGAAGGAGGCGGCCGAGCGCGCCAAGATCGAGCTCTCCAGCACTATGAGCACCGAGATTAACCTGCCCTTCATCACGGCCGACGCCTCGGGTCCCAAGCACCTGACCATGACGCTGACCCGCGCCCGGCTGGAGCAGCTGGTGGGCGACCTCGTGGAGTCGACGAAGAATCCGGTGATGGCGGCGCTCAAGGACGCGGGCCTGCGCCCCGGCGACATCGACGAGGTGGTCATGGTCGGCGGCCAGACGCGCATGCCGATGGTGCAGGAGTTGGTGCGCAAAGTCTTCGAGAAAGACCCCAACAAGGGCGTCAACCCGGACGAGGTCGTGGCCATCGGCGCTGCCATCCAGGCCGGCGTCCTGCAGGGCGACGTCAAGGACGTGCTGCTGCTCGACGTGACTCCGCTCTCGCTGGGCATCGAGACCCTGGGCGGCGTCTACGACCGCGTCATCGAGCGCAATACCACCATCCCGACCAGCAAGAGCCGCGTCTACTCCACGGCGACGGACAACCAGCACAGCGTCGAGATTAACGTGTTGCAGGGCGAGCGCGATATGGCCGCCGGCAACAAGACCCTCGGCAAGTTCAGCCTGGACGGCATCCCGCCGGCGCCGCGCGGCGTGCCGCAGATCGAGGTCACGTTCGACATCGACGCCAACGGCGTGGTGCATGTCTCGGCCAAGGATAAGGGCACGGGGCGCGAGCAGAAGGTGACCATCAGCAACTCCTCGGGCCTGTCCAAGGATGAGGTGGAGCGCATGGTGCGCGACGCCGAGACCCACGCCGAGGAGGACCGCAAGCGCCGCGAAGAGGTCGAGGTGCGCAACAACGCCGACGCGGCCATCTTCAGCGCCGAGCGATCCCTCTCTGAGTACGGAGACAAGGTGAGCGAGGAGATCCGCGGCAAGATCCAGGGCCGCATCAGCGACGTCAACGCCGCCAAGGGCACCGACGACGTGGACCGCATCCGCACTGCGACCGAGGAGTTGCTGCGCGAGATGCAGGGCATCGGCGCCTCGATGTACGGTGACGCCGCGGACGCCGGGGCCGGCGCGGCGGGTCCCGACGGCAGCGGCCCCGGGGCAACCCAGGCGCCGCAGGACGAGAACACCGTCGAGGGCGAGTACAAGGAAGTGTAGCCGGCAGTTGTCAGTGGCCAGTTGTCAGATGTCAGTTGACGGAAGAACAATGGGCTACTGACGGCAGCTATACCGAGGGACGGGGCATACGCGCATACGGTGCGTGCGCCCCGTTTCGGCATATGACGGCGCGTACTCCTTTGACCTATTGTCACCGTCTGATGGGACCGTTATAGTGACGTTAATGGTGTAACTTTGATGGTCGACGAGCACGCCGGCAGGCGCGCGCTCGTTTCTGACAACTGATAACTGACAACCGAGGACGAATTTGGTGGCAACCACGAAACGGGATTATTACGAGGTGCTGGGCGTCGCGCGCGGGGCCGGCGACGACGAGCTGAAAAAGGCGTTCCGGCGGCTGGCGCGCGAGTACCATCCCGACGTCAACAAGGCGCCCGAGGCCGAGGCGCGCTTCAAAGAGATTGGCGAGGCCTACGAGGTGCTCTCCGATCCCGAAAAGCGCCGCATTTACGATCAACTGGGCCACGCCGGGCTCAACGGACAGGGCATGGGCGGCTTCGGGGGCCAGGGCTTCGAGGGCTTCGGCTCGTTCGCGGACATCTTCGAGCAGTTCGATTCTATGTTCGGCGGCGCCGCGGGCGGGGGACGTGGCGGCGCGCGGCGCGGCCCGCAGCGCGGCTCCGATTTGCGCTACGACCTGACCATCACCTTCGAAGAGGCCGCCTTCGGCGCCGAGAAGACCCTGGAGATCCCGCGCTTCGAGACCTGCACGGTCTGTGAGGGCAGCGGCGCGGAGCCCAACACGGAACCGGTGATCTGCCCGCAGTGCAACGGCACTGGCGAGATTCGCCGCGTGCAGCAGAGCGTGTTCGGCCAGTTCGTCAACGTGGCCATGTGCTCGCGCTGCCAGGGCGAGGGGCGCATCGTCAGCTCTCCCTGCCACGAGTGCCGCGGCCAGGGGCGCATCCGCACCACGCACTCGCTGGTGGTCAAGATCCCGGCCGGCGTCGACAACGGGCAGCAGATCCGGCTCACCGCCGAGGGCGAGGTGGGCCCCAAGGGCGGCCCGGCCGGCAACCTGTACGTCGTGCTGGAGGTCAAGCCGCACCGCGAGTTCAAGCGCGAGGGCAGCGACGTGTACTACGAGCTGCCGCTGTCGTTTGCGCAGGCCGCCCTGGGCGACGAGGTCGAGGCGCCGACGATCGACGGCACGGAGCGGTTGACGATCCCCGCCGGGACGCAGACGGGCAAGACGTTCCGCCTGCGCGAGAAGGGCATCCCGCACCTGCGGGGCATGGGCCGCGGCGACGAGTACGTGGCCGTCAAGCTGCAGACCCCCACCCACCTCTCGCACCGTGAGCGTGAGCTGTTCGAAGAGCTGGCCAAGCTCGAGGAACACCGGCTCAAGCCCAACGAGCGCGGCTTTTTCGACAAGGTGAAGGATACGTTGGGGATATAGCTAGTAGCCGTCAGCCATTAGTAATTAGCCATTAGCCTTTGTCTGGGTACCACGTCGCTCTGGGCGGCAAAAACCTACTCCTTCCAAGATGGCAGCTAACAGCTAATTACTAATGGCTAATTACTAATGGCTAATAGCTAAAGGCTATCGCATGAAATGGCTTGAGATTTCGGTCGAGACCGAGGCCGCCGCCGTCGAGACGGTTAGCGGCATCCTGCATGAGTACGGCGAGGGCGGCGTCGCGGTGCACCAGGACGTGACGCCGGATGACGAGGACGGCGCCTACCACTACGACACCTCCCACCCCACCACCGTCACGACCTACGTGCCCGCCACGGACGAGGGAGAGTCCCGGCGCGACGCCATCGCCACCGCGCTTGGTCACCTCACGGCTTTCAACCTGGCCCACATCGGTCCCGTGCGGTCGCGCGAGGTCGACGAGGAGGATTGGGCCAACGCCTGGAAGCGGTTCTACCACCCCATGCGCTTCGGCCGCCGGCTGGTTATCCGGCCGTCGTGGCGCGCGTTCGCGGCGGGACCCGACGATCTGGTGATCGAGCTCGACCCCGGCATGGCCTTTGGCACGGGGCTCCATCAGACCACCGCGATGTGCATGGAGTTGCTGGAGGACTACATTGTCCCCGGTGCGGTCGTGCTCGACCAGGGCACGGGGTCAGGTATCCTGGCCATCGCCGCGGCCCGTCTCGGGGCGGCGCGGGTCACGGCGGTGGACGTCAGTGAGGTCGCCGTGGAGGCGACGCGCGAGAACGCCGCCCGCAATGGCGCTACCGACCGCATCGACGTGCGGCGGGGCGAGGATGTCCCGGGCAGCCCTCACCCCCCGGCCCCCTCTCCCGACCGCGGGAGAGGGGGAGACGATGCACTCCGTCCCTTGCCCCCGGATACCACCAGTCAGGAAAACGCACGCTGTCCCTTGCCCTCGGATACCACCAGCTGGGAGGATGCGCTCCCCTCGCCCGCGCACGGAAGAGCCGGTTGGGCTGTCGGCTCCGCAGAGCCGAGAGACGGATCCGCATGGGTCGGGGGTGAGGGTCCCTACGACGTGGTGATTGCAAATATCATCGCCAACGTCATCATCGCGCTCTCCGCGCCGTTTGCAGCCGTGCTGAAGCCGGGCGGCGCGCTGATTGCCTCGGGCATCATACGGGATCGCGAGGACGAGGTGCGCGGCGCGCTGGAGACGGCGGGCTTCACCGTCGAGCGGCGCGAGGGCCGCGACGAGTGGGTCGCGCTGGTGGCCCGACGAACGTATGATGGGAACGGATAGCGTCGCGGCACGGCTGACGCCAACGCTGACCGACGAGGAGCGCCAGCAGCTATTCGGCTGGCAGCCCGATGTCTTCGCGACCGATCCGCTCGGGCTGACCTGGAAGCGCAAGGACATCCACGTTGTGGTCACGGTCGCTGGCCGCATCGCCAGCCACGCCGGTTGCGTCGAACGTGAGGCGACGGTGGCGGGGCAGCCCGTGCGACTGGGCGGCGTCGGCGGGGTGGTCACACGACCCGAGTGGCAGGGCCGGGGCTTGGCGCGCCTGGCGCTGGAGCATATCTTCACCTATCTATGCCGTGAGTTGGGCGCCGAGTTCGGCGCGCTGTTCTGCCGCGAACCGTTGGCAACCTTCTACGCTCATGCCGGCTGGCGACGCGTCGCCGCGCCCGTCACGGTCGACCAACCCTCGGGGCCGCTCATCGCGCCGCTGCCCTTCATGATCCGCCCCTGCGCTGATCGCGCCTGGCCCGCCGGCCCCATCAACCTCAACGGCCTACCCTTCTAATGTCCCTTCCTGCTCCTTGTCCCGACTCCTGCTGCTTGCCAAAAAGCAACGTACGCCAGGATGTTCCTCTTATCGTCGGCGGTCTGGACATCGTCCGGCGCCTCGCGGCGCCGCGGACACACCGGAGGATGACATGGCCCTGGGCCTCCATCTATTGATGAGTCGCAGCCTGCCGCTTTGGGGTAAGATGCGGGTAACGGATCGGGTAGCAGGCTAATAGAGGGGAGTGGGCCGATGGCCGTGGTTGTGTTCGGTAGTATCAACATGGACCTTGTGGTGCGGACGCCGCGCCTGCCGACGGCCGGTGAGACGCTGAGCGGTGGGCAGTTCTTCACCGCGCCGGGCGGGAAGGGCGCCAATCAGGCCGTGGCCGCCGCGCGCCTTGGCGCGCCGACACGGATGGTCGGCCGCGTTGGCGGCGACGTGTTTGGGGAGACCTTGCGCCGAGGCCTGAGCGACGATGGCGTCGATGTCGCAAGCGTGGCTACCACCGAGGAGCAGCCCTCCGGCGTCGCGCTGATTACCGTCGACGACGCCGGCGAGAACACCATTGTCGTCGTCGCCGGCGCCAATGGGACGCTGGGCGACGACGACCTCGCTCGCCTGGACGATCTGCTGTCCGAGGCGCGCGTGCTCTTGTTGCAGCTGGAGGTTCCGCTAGACGCGGTGAGCGAGGCGGCGCGCCGCGCTCATGAACGCGGCGTGGCCGTCGTGCTCGACCCGGCGCCCGCGCGCCCGCTGCCCGCCGAGCTATACGCCGCGACGGCGATTCTGACCCCCAACGCCGGCGAGGCCGCCGCGCTGGTCGGATTCGAGCTCGACGGCGACGCGGCGATCCGGCGCGCGGCGGAGGTATTGCTGGAGCGCGGCGCCGGGAGCGTGGTGATCAAGCTGGGCGCGGACGGCGCCTACTACTACGACGGCGCGCGCGACGCGTTCGTCCCGTCCTATCAGGTGACGGCCGTGGATACGGTCGCGGCCGGCGACGCCTTTAACGGCGGCCTGGCCGCGGCCCTGCACGATGGCCGCCCTTTCGAGCAAGCGGTGCGCTGGGGCATTGCCGCGGGCGCGCTGGCCGTGACCAAGGCCGGTGCCCAGCCCGCCCTGCCCCACCGCGACGCCCTGCTCGAGCTCCTCCATTCGTCGCCGTAAGCGCGATGTTTCGTTGGCGCGTGGAAGTACTGGGAGCGCGGGCATCCCTCCCGGACCTAGCGGGAGGGATGCCTACGCTCCCAGTCGTCCCAGACCTTTTGCGCGCCGACAATGTTTCCCGCCAACGACCGACGACCGACAAGTGGTGGTTGATGGTCGCGCCCGGGCATCGTGATAGCCGACCGGTCGCCAACTCAGGTACTTATAGAGGTGAAGCGGCGGCTCGTTTTCGACAATGGAGCGGCTCGTTTTTGACAACGGAATGGAAGGATAAACGGCTGATGGAGATGCGCAACCTCGGGCGAACGGGACTGAAGGTGGCGGCGCTGTGCCTGGGCGGCAACGTGTTTGGCTGGAGCAGCGACGAGACGGCCTCGCGAGAGGCGCTGGACGCCTACCTGGACGGCGGCGGCAATTTTATCGACACGGCGGACATCTACTCTCGCTGGGCGGAGGGGCATAGCGGCGGCGAGTCCGAGGCCATCCTGGGGCGCTGGATGGAGGAGCGCGGCAACCGGCGCCAGGTTGTGTTGGCCACCAAGGCGGGAGGGGCCATGGGCGATGGCCCCAACGACAAGGGCCTCTCACGGGCGCATCTTATGGCCGCGGTCGAAGACTCCCTGCGCCGCTTGCGGACCGACTATATCGACCTCTATCAGGCCCACTTCGACGATCCCACCACGCCGCTTGACGAGACGTTGCGCGCCTTCGACGACCTGGTGCGGCAGGGCAAGGTGCGCTACATCGGCGCGTCCAACTACAGCGCCTGGCGCCTCACCCGCGCGTTGTGGGAGAGCGACCGCCACGGCTATGTCCGCTTCGAGAGCCTGCAGCCGTACTATAACCTGGCCGGGCGCGAGGACTACGAGCGCGAGCTGGAGCCGTTGTGCCGCGATCAGCAGATCGGCGTGATCACCTACTCGTCGTTGGCCAGCGGCTTCCTCTCCGGCAAATACAGGCGCGATCGGCCCATGCCGGAGAGCGCCCGCGCGGGTGGTGTGTCCAGACGGTTCATGAACGACCGCGGCTTCGCCGTCCTCGACGCGGTCGAGCGCGTGGCGCAGACCCATGACGCTACGCCATCGCAGGTCGCCCTGGCCTGGCTGATGGCCCGCCCCGGCGTCACGGCGCCGATCGCGGGCGCGAACTCGGCGCAACAGGTCAAGGAGTTGCTGGGCGCGGCCGAGTTACGCTTGCAGCCCGACGACATCGCGGCGCTGGACGGGGCCAGCGCCTGGCAGCAGGGTAGTCAAGGATAAACACACTCTCTTTCGTGGCTGCCCTGCCGCGAGAACGACGTGGTCCTGAATGGGATGGGTGGGGGATAGGATACACCACGTTTTGGGGCTATACTGTCACCGAACCTATCGACAATCGGAAAGGCGCGCCATACGCCGTGTCCACCCACTCAACCCCCTCCCGTGTAGCGCCGCCCGGCAACTTCGACGCGCTGCTGCAGCGCCTCGTCTTGCAGCTCTATGGCATTGGGGTGGCCGTCGCCTTTGTGGCCGACCTGATGGGAGACTGGTCGCCGCTCAGCCGCGCCGGTCTGCTGCTCAGCCTGGTCATCGTCATGGCGAGCATGGGCCTCATCTACTACCTCCCCTGGCGCCGGTCCTCGCGCATCCCGTACCTGGCCCTCCACGCCGTGAATCTGCTGCTGGTGGCGGGCGCGATGGCGGCGTCGGGGGGCTGGGCCAGCCCCTTCGCCGTCGTCGCGCCCATCTGCGTCGTTTTCGCCTCCATCACGGTCGACCGGCGGTACGCTGTCCTCACCGCCGTGCTGGCCGGCGTCGTCACCGTCTCACCGGCCCTCTACACGCACGGCGGCCAGCCTTCTGGCCGTCCTCATCGCGGCCGTCCCGGTCTATAGCGGCATCGTCTACCTTGTCGACCTGCTGATGGAGAGCGTGCGCGCCCGCGATGCCGCGGTTGCCGATGCCGCGCTGTCGCGCCGCCAGCTCGAGCAGCGCGCGCACGGTCTGGTCACCTTGCAGCGCGTCGCGGCCATCGTCGGCGCGCACTTAAGCATGGACGACGCCGTCGACGCCATCGTGAAAGAGGTTGGCCAGGCCTTCGGGCACCAACTGATCAGCGTCTATCTGATCGAAGGTGAGACCCTGGTGCTCCAGGTCCAGTGCGGCTATGACACGCCGTATCTGGAGATCCCGCTGGGCGTGGGCATCTGCGGCCGCGTGGGGGCGACGGGAGAGACGGCCTTCGTGCCGGATGTCGGCCGCGACCCGGAATACCGCACCGCCGTCGCCGATGTGGCCAGCGAGTTGTGCGTGCCCCTGCGCGACGGAGCGCGGGTCGTGGGCATCCTCAACATCGAGAGCGTGGGCGCAGCCTTGACCGAACTCGACCGCGAGTTGCTCGAGTTGTTCGCGGCGCAGGTCTCGGTCGTGCTGTGCAACGCCCAACTGGCGGGTGAGTTGCGGCAGCGGGCGGAGCGCGATCCCCTCACCGCCTTGCTCAACCATCGCGCGCTGATGGAGGTGATCGATGGCGAGCTCGCCTCGGGCGGGGCCGCCTGCGCCGTCATCCTGCTCGACGTGGACAACTTTAAGTTCTTCAACGACGACTATGGCCACATCGCGGGCGACGGTATCCTGCGGCGAATCGCGGCGGATCTCCGCGAGAACGCGCGGCAGAGTGACGTGGCCGGCCGCTACGGCGGCGATGAATTCGTGGTCATCCTGCCGGGCGCGGACCGCGCCATCGCCGAGGATATCCTCGCGCGCATCGCCCGCGCGGCGGGTGACAAGCCCTACGCGGCTCCGGACGGGGCGGTCATTCCGCTGGCCGTCTCCGGCGGCGTGGCCGTGGCCCCCGACGACGGCGCGACGCGGCAGGAACTGCTGGCCGTCGCGGACGCCGCCATGTACGCGGCCAAGCGCGTGCCCCATCGTTTCCGCCCGGCCCCGATCGCCCCGATCGCCGGCGATTTGCTGGGGGTCACGCCCGTCGGCGTGCTGGAAGGTCTGGTCAGCGCCGTCAACGCCAAGGACCGCTACACCGCCGACCATTCCGCGGACGTCACGCGCCTTGCTCTGCTGCTGGCCGACCGCATCGGCCTCGCGCCGGACGCGCGGCGGGCTTTGTCTATCGCCGGACCTTTGCATGACGTGGGCAAGATTGGCGTGCCCGACGCCATCCTGCGCAAGCCGGGACGCCTCTCGGCGGCGGAGCTGGCGATCATCAGGCGTCACGTCGACGTGGGGGTGGCCATCATCCGCGGCGTGCTCGACGACGCGGCGGTGCTCGCGGCCGTGGCGCAACATCACGAGCGGTGGGACGGCGGCGGCTACCCAGGCGGCCTGCGTGGCGAGGAGACGTCATTGCTTGGGCGGATCATGCAACTGGCCGACGCGGCCTCGGCGATGGGCCTCGACCGGCCCTATCGTAGCGGGCTGGCGCCGCTCGACGTGGTGGCCCAACTGCGCGCTGGAGCGGGCAGCCAGTTCGATCCCACGCTGGTCGAGCCCTTCGTCCGCGTCTATCAAGAGCAGGAGGCTAGCTCTATCGCCGCTGTCGCTACACCTCTCGGCCTGGCATGCGAGGCATCCGCGCCCGCATCGTCGTTGCAACGGATACGCGTATCAGCCTGAACCCATAAGCTGCTCGTCTATCAGCAGGTCGCGGCCGGCGCTTACGTCGCGGCCACCCCTTCACCTATCACGCGCTCCAGCACGTCGAGCACGGCGTCCAGCGTAAACGGCTTGGCCAGGAACGCGGCATAGCGGCAGCCGCTGGAAGCGAGCGGGGGACGCGCCGCGCTCATCAGCACGACCGGGATCGACCGGTACGCCGGATCCGCCTGGACATAACGACACAGGGTCGCGCCATCAATCACGGGCATCATGACATCGCATAGCACGGCGTCGGGTTGCGCAATCGCGAGGCAGTCCAGTCCTTCGCGACCATTGCGAGCCGTGGTTACCCGATAGCCTTCGTCCTCGAGCAGCGCGCTCAGCAAGGCCAGGATCGGTTCCTCGTCTTCGACGACCAACACTGTCGCCATGCCTTCAACTCGTTTCCCGCTCGTGGTTGTGGCGCCCATCGTCCAACGCAGCCAACATAGACGTGGTGCTATTGACGCACGAATTGTACCGCGCGCCGCCACTCCGTTCCGTGGACGCAACGCTGAGGCCGTCGGCCGCCGATAGTTGGCGCCAGCATGTCCATGCGGTCCATCAGGATGTCACTCCCGCGAACAGGTCGTGCTCGTCGGTGTCGGCGAGGGCAGCCGGGACGGCGCGGACGAACCGCTCCACGCCCAGCCAGTCGCGCACCAACGGCGTCTCCAGGTGTTCGACGGGCGACTCTGACGTGAGTTGCGTGCGATGCGCGCGTATGGCGTGGACCTTCGCCTCGAACTCACGCTCACTCAGCGGGATCACCGTCGTGATCTCGTCGTCCGGCGTGCCCATCTGCTCCGCCGCGATGGTCGCCGTGCTCCCGCCCGGCGCAAAGGTCTGCCCGGCTTCTCGGGCCTGGTCGCGCATAGCCCGCATGATGCTTTGGGGAAAGGCCACGTAGTAGAGCTTCCGGGGGGCGTAAGGGTGGAGTCCTTCCGCACCATGCTCGGGGTACCGCGACGGATCGCCCGCGGCGGAGAACGCAGCCACAGTCAGACGGTGGATCGCCATATGGTCGGCATGGCCGTAGCCGCCATTGGGCGCGAACGTGATCACAACCTGTGGGCGGATGCGACGCAGATTCCGCACCAGGCGGCCCGTCGCCTCCTCGACATTGGCCTGGGCAAGCCTGCCGTCGTGATACCCCAGGAAGCTGAGGTCCTCCACGCCCATGATGTGGCAAGTCGTCCGCAACTCCTGCTCGCGCACCTCTCCAAGGGTAGCGGAGGTGGCGAGTGTCGGGTCGCTGATGTCGCCCGCCTCTCCTCGCGTCGCGCAGACCAGGGCCACAGCGGCGCCTTCGTCGCTATACTTGCGGAACACGCCGGCAACCCCAAACGCTTCGTCATCGGGGTGCGCAAAAACGGCCAGCAGGGTGCGCTGCTCCATAAAAATTGTGTCCTTTTTCGTCCTGTTCATACCGGGGGCGAGTAATTGGCGCGCGGATGCAGCGGCAGCGGCGCTACCCAAGGGCATCCGAATCGGCGCTATTCTCTCACGCAAAAACTGAGCCGTGCAGCCCTTCCTTGAGGTGCATCCTTTTGACCTCATGCAAGGACCGCGCGGCCCAGCGTTGGTGTGCCGTACGGTGCGATGTGGACGACGGCTTCGCCATCCCCACCGCGCTCGACGCTACGAGCGGTTCCCGCCCGTCGTCTCGCCGGTGCGGTCGATCAGAAGGCCGGGCGCATTGGAGTTGTCTACCACGACAGTATCATCGCCACCAATGCCGCCGCGCATACCCGGGGTTGCCGTCGACGTGCTGATATCCGTCGTCCCGCCGGTCGTACCCAGCGTGCCCGTGGCCATCTCGGGCGCGGGCGCCACGGTACCGACGGTTTGGCCCATAGCAGGTTGAGACATGGGGGTCGTGTTGACGCCGCTCGTCATAGTCGTATCGTAGCCGCCGCCGTAGCCCCGATCCTGCAGGTCCTCGGCGCCGTCACGCAGCAAGATCTGGCGCGCCTCGGCGTCGCGGCCCTGCGCGTCGACCGTCACCAGCATGCTGCCCTGCTGCACGCGGCCCTCGTAGTATTCGGCTTCTTCCTTGGGGACACCAAGGCCCACGAGGCCTCCGACCAACCAACCGGCCGCGCCGCCGATTAGCGAAGCCAGGATACCGCCGGTGATGAATGGACCAACGCCGGGGATGACCAGGGCGCCGGTGGCGGCCAGCAAGGCGCCAGCCGTGCCGCCGATGATGCCGCCTCCAACCGCCGTCTCGGTCGACTGCGTGCCGTGCTCCTGCGCAAACTCTTTTGTCTGTTGCTTATCCTGCATCACGACGCCGATCCGGCTGCCGTCGAAACCCGCCGACTTGAGATCGTTGATCGCCTGCTCGGCCGCCGCGCGGTCGTTGAACAATCCGGCAATAGCTCGTGCCATTTTCTCTTTCCTTTAGTTGAACGTGCGTGGCGCCGACGAAACGTCGTGGGGCTACCAGACCTCGTTCGCCTGTCTCACGCGCCACCTAACCGTACGCACAAGCCCATCAGATGCACGACCTATGCCAACTGTAGCCACGTCAACCTGCCTTAAACAGGCACTATGAGGTCAATGGCCGCGAGACGCGCGCGGCGTCCTATGATTCCCAGCCGTAGGGGAGCCCGACGCGGTGGCCTTTATCTTGCGGCTGTCGAACCAAAGTTAACGACGAATGACTAGCGATTAGGGGAAACACAATGGCAAGCGATATGCGAACGACGACGGACCATGACGCGATAAGGCGGTGGGCCGAGGAGCGCGGCGGGGTACCGGCCGCGGTCAAGAACACCCTTGCCGGCGATCGCGCGGGCATCCTGACCATCGACTTTCCTGGCTCCAGGGACAAGGACGTCGACGAGATGACCTGGGAAGAGTTCTTTCGGATATTCGACCGCGAGAACCTGGCCCTGTCCTATCAGGAGACCGCGCCCGACGGCAGCCCAAGCATCACCTACGACATCGTGGCGCGGGAGAGCGGCGAGTCGGTCGAGGCGTAGCCTCACCTATTCGCACCCGCCCGACCACCGACTATGTCTCCCGACAATAACTCTCCGCCGCCCGACCAGGAGGCAAACCTCCGTCGGGCGCAACCTCTGGATGCTGCCCTGCACCCGTCCACGCCGTCCGAATCTGCTCAGTTGGAGGTAGCGTTGTCGCGGCCGGAGCCGGAGGGTGCGCAACAGGGCGAAGGGAGGCTGCGGCGTCTGCTGCGGCTGGCCACGCTCGACGCGCGTCCTTTGCGGCGTCATCGCGACTTCCGCCTGCTCTTTGCAGGGCAGTTGGTCTCGTTCTTCGGGACCATGATTACCTCCGTGGCGCTGCCCTACCAGGTGTACCAATTGACTCACTCCCCGCTCGCCGTGGGCCTGATTGGTTTGGTCCAGCTTGGGCCGTTGCTGCTCTTTGCCTTCCTGGGCGGCGCGCTGGCCGACGCCCGCGACCGTCGCCGCATGGTTCAATTGACCGAGTTGGCCTTTGCCATCATGTCCGCCCTGCTGGTCGCCAATACGCTGCTGCCCCGGCCGCACTTGTGGGCGCTCTACGCCGTCGCCGCGGTCGCGGCCGGCCTCGACGCGCTGCAGCGGCCCTCGCTCGACGCGCTGCTGCCGCGCCTGGTGGAGCGCGACGAGTTGGCCGCGGCGGGCGCGCTGTCGTCGTTGCAGGGAACGTTGGGTCAGGTCGCCGGTCCCGCCATCGGCGGTATCCTGATCGCGACGATTGGGCTCACGGGCACCTACGCCGTCGACGTGGCAACCTTTGTCGTTTCCCTGGCCCTGTTGCGCCTGATGCGGGCTGTCCCGCCGCCGGCGGGCGCCGGGCGGCCCAGCCTGCGCGGCGTGGTGGAGGGGCTGCGCTACGCCCGCGCGCGTCCCGAGCTGTTAGGTACCTACGTGGTGGATATCGTGGCCATGTTCTTCGGCATGCCGACGGCGCTTTTCCCCGCGCTGGCGGCGCGCTTCGGCGGTCCGGGCGTGCTGGGTCTGCTCTACGCAGCCCCGGCGGTGGGCTCGCTGCTGGCCACCGCGACGAGCGGCTGGACCGCGCGCGTGAATCGCCACGGGCGCGCCGTGCTCCTTGCCGCCGCGGTGTGGGGCGTGGCGATTGCGCTGTTCGGGCTATGTAACGCGCTGTGGCCGGCGCTGGTCTTCCTGGCCCTGGCCGGCGCGGCCGACGAGGTCAGCGGGTTGTTCCGCGGCCTCATCTGGAATCGGACCATCCCCGACGCCCTGCGCGGCAGGCTGGCGGCCATCGAATTGCTCAGCTACTCCAGCGGACCGTTGTTGGGGGACGTCGAGTCGGGCGCGGTGGCAAGTATCTTTGGGGCGCCCGTCTCGATCGTCTCGGGCGGTGTGCTGTGCGTGGTCGGCGTCGCCCTGCTGGCCGTGACTTTGCCTCGCTTCCGCCGCTACGACGGCCGCGATCATGCCGTCGTGCCGGCGTCGGAGCGCCAGGAACAGGCTTACTCGGAATCGACCACGGGGGGCTGAGGGTGATCGGGCCCGTTGGGGTCCCGGTCCTGGGCGGAGAGCACCCGCTGCAGCGCCTCCTCGGCCGCGTGTGCCCTCTGCTCGGCGGCCAGGCGCGCTTGTTGCTCGGCCAGGCGCGCTTGTTGCTCGGCCAGACGCGCTTGTTCTTCCCGGACCAGCCGCTCTTGCGCGGCATTCAGCTGTCGCTCGGCCATCGTCAGCTGCCGCTCGGCCATTGTTAGTTGCTGCCGTGCCGCGCGGTAGTCCTGCTCCACCTCCTCGCCCACGTGGATGGGCTCATCGGTCGCCGGGTCGATCACGCGCAAATACGTGCCCTCGGGCTCCCACTGCGTGCCCGGCATATGGGTCGGCCGCAACTCGGCCCGCAACAGCGTGCTCCAGACGCCCCCGGTCGGTAACAGGGGGACGTCGACCAAGGTGTCCTGCCGCAGCGCATAGCCGCGCAGACGCGGGCGCATCGCTCCCGCGGGATCGTAGACGTAGTAGTCCCGCACTCCGAGCGCCGCGTAGAGGGTACGCTTGCCGCGCGATCCCGTGCCAATGTCATTCTTCCGCGTGGTCGGCGAGGTAATCTCGAACACGATGTCGGGCGCTTTGCCTTCCACCCAGGTGAACCACACCTGGCGTCCGCCGGGAGGGACATCGAGGGCGACATAGGCGTCGGGCGATAGGTTCTCGCGCCTGTTGTGCGGATTGTAGTACAGGAATTGGTTGCCGCCCACCGCCGCATTGAACCGGCCCTGCATGGCCAGCAGGCCGCGCACGCCATACTGCAGATCAACCATCTGCAGCAGGTTGGCAAGGTTCTCCGCCACGGGCTTACCGTCGCCGGTCGGGAAGCTGGCGAGGTCTACGTCCGGGAATGGGTTGCGGGTACCGGTCCCGTGGGCGCGCGTCGCCATTGTGCATCGTCCCTTCGCTGGTAGCCAACGTGTATCGTCAGTCTACTACAATCGGTTTTCCCCTGTACCATCCCCGCCGCGCTCGAGGCAGGGCTCGTGAAAAGTCGGCAACGGGCGGTCCCAGTGGGTGACCGGCATCTGTAGCGGACAATTCACAGACCCTGGCGCTCGAGGGCGAGCAGCTGCCGTTTGGTGTCGAGGCCCCCACCGTAGCCATGCAGCTTGCCATCGGAGCCGATGACGCGGTGGCAGGGGATGATCAGCGCCAGGGGATTGGCGCCGTTGGCCGCGCCGACCGCGCGCACCGCTTTGGCGTGGCCGATGGCGCGGGCAATCTCGCCGTACGAGCGCGTCTCACCGTAGGGGACGGCGGCGACGGCGTCCCAGACCCGGCGCTGGAACGGCGTCCCACGCGGATCAAGTGGCAGGTCGAAGGCGCGCAGCGTGCCGGCAAAGTACGCGGCCAACTGCGTCAGCGCGGGCGCAAGGACGGTCTCGTCCTCGCGGATGATCGCCGCGCCGCTCCCGAGCAGGCGCCGCGCGGACACCTCGGCGGCCGCACGGGGTTGATTGGGCAAGGCCAGCGCCAGCAGGCCGCGCGCGGTCCCGAAGAGGTTGATGACGCCGATCAGGGTGGTGAGAGAGGCGTGCGCGACAGCGGTACTGGAGCGCGCCGTCAGGGGTGAGCTTGAGGATAGCATGCCACATATTCGCAAGCGCGCGGCTGGCTTGTCAAGCCGCTATACACGCGGAGTCTCGACATCGCCGTCCGAACTGATGGCCACCATGAGATTAACACAGTATAGCTACTTTAGGGAGAAGTTTAACATTTTATTAACACTTTCAACCTTGACGACCATACTATCTTTGCTGTATAATGCTGCTACATAAAGCCGAGTGCCGATAGTGGCGACGATGATCCTTGAGACAGCGTAGGTTGATGCGCACACTTGCTCGAGCCCGCTCTCGATGTTTATTGGCCCTAGTAGACGAGAAGGAAGATCAGACAACCCATGACCACGACACAACGGTCTGTCCCGGCCCACGCGCGCGATCTGTCCGCTCTACGCCTCGCCCCGTCCCTGCGGCCCCTGTCCGACGAGGAGCTGGCCCCGCTCGCCGCGGCGGCGCGGCGCTTCGTGCTGCCCCCTGGCGTCTGGACCCTTGATGAGGCGCTGGCGCGCGAGGCGGTGTTCGTCGTCGCGCGCGGAGAGGTGCGGCTGCACCGTCCCTCCAAGGGGAGTACGGGCCTGACGGTGTGGGACAGGGCGGCCGGGGACGGCTTCGAGTTCCTCTCCTTCGACGCGGATAGCGCCCCGCGCACACAGGCCGAGGTGCTCGTCGACGGGACCGTCGTCTATGCGCTCCCGCGCGAGTGCGTACGCCGGGCCATCACCTTCCACCCGGCCGCCGCCGACGCCACGATCCAGGCGCTCCGCGACCTCCTCGCGGAGACGCTGGACCGCCTGGACGATCTGGGTTGCCGGACCGTGCGGGCGCGCGTGGCGCGCTGTCTAGCGCGGCTGGCGCGGCGACGGGACGCCTGTAGCGTGACCGTCACGCGGGAGGAGTTGGCCGGTCTGGCGCAGGCCAGCCCGAGCGAGGTCAGCCGCGTGCTGCCGGGTCTGCGCGGGGAGCGCCTGATCGACTACAAGGACTACAGCCACCTCATCCACCTGCGCAAGGCCCAACGCCTGGCTCACCTGGAGTAGGGGGAGATGCCCTCACCCCCCAACCCCCTCTCCCTGGGCGCGGGAGAGGGGGAGAAGCCCTCACCCCCCGGCCCCCTCTCCCTGGGCGCGGGAGAGGGGGAGGCAGTCCTCCAACGCGCCTGAAACACATCCAATTCTTCCCAGGTCTGCGCCAGCGCAGACTTTATTTTCGCGAGGTCTGCGCTGGCGCAGACTATTCCCTCCAAAGTCTGCGCTAGCGCAGAGACAGCGGCGTCCCACCCGGTGTATGCTGCGGTTGTCTCGTATCGGGAGGTAGTGGTCGCCGACGCCACGGGTTCCTGGCACGCGGGAGGGAGCAGTCCGCGCGCGCGAATCCTCATCCCGCCGTCGAGGACGCCATTCACGATACGCGGGAGCGCGCGGGATAGAGGGATAAGATAGTAGGTCCCGCGCTCACCGATGGCCGTGCAGCAGGAAGGTGTCCGCTGTGGTACGTCCGATGTCGCTTGTTCTCCTCGCGTGCCTTCTCATGCCGGCAGCGCCCGGCGTGGGCACCGCGGCCGTTCACCCTTCCGCTCCTAACCCCCGCTACCCCCGCGCGCGTGGCTCCTGGCCAGTCCACCCCTCATAACGGACGCCCCACGCCGACCGGCGCCGCGTCGCGTTCGCGCCCGCGCCCACGGGTCGTGCCGGCACCCCAACCAGCCCCCCAATCCGGGGCGACAGTAGCCTCAGCGGCGGGTTCGCCGACATCCGCCAGCGGTACGGTCAATCCGGCTGCGAACGACACGCCAGCGGGGATCGTTGGAGGTACATCCACCCCGACGACCGACATCAGCACGCCCACGCCGACTCATCCCCCGACCGTTACGAGCAACCCCATGTCGGTCGGTACCCTGAGCGTCGGCGGCATGGCCCCGGTGTCGGGGACGGCCCCGCCCATGATCGATAGCTCCGCGGTCGCCGCGACTCTGACGAGCATCGCGGGGGTGAGCAGCGATCCGACTCCGACACGCGTCCTCACCCCATCCGCTCCGTCGGCGACGGCCACGATGGTTGGCCCGACGCTCCCGGCGACGGCGACGGCCCCTCCATCGGCTGGGTCGCCCAACCCCTCCCCGCCGCCCCTCCCGGCGCTCCCATCGGCCAATCCTTCCCCATCGCCGTCGGCGACCGCGCCCGTCACGGGGTCCGTGGCCGCGAGCGTGACGGCGCAGCTGGCGGCGCTCCCGCTGAGCTTCGAGCCTAACGTAGGGCAGGCTGACTCCCACGCGCGCTTCCTGGCCCACGGCGCCGGTTACCGGCTGTTCCTGACGGGGATCGACGCCGTGCTCGCGCTGACCGTGCCGCCGACGTCGACCGTGCCGCCGACATCGACCGTCCCTGGTGCCAGCACAGCCGCGGCGGCCGCCCTCGCCGCCAGCGCCGCAGGTGTCCTCCCCGCCCTCGACACCTATGGGAGTCTCGGGAGCCTCGGCCGCCTCGCGGGTCTCCTCGCCCCCACCGTGCCGCTCTCCGCGACGGCGGTGCGCCTGCGCTATCTGGGCGTGAACCCGAACCCGACGGTGGAGGGGCAGGACCGGTTGCCCGGCACGGACAACTACTTCATCGGCCACGACCCCTCCGGCTGGCACACGGGCATCCCAACCTACGCGCGGGTGGTCTACCACAACATCTACCCCGGCGTGGACCTGGCCTACCACGGGACGCAGGACCACCTGGAGTACGACTGGACCGTGGCCCCCGGCGCCAACGTCGCGGCCATCGCCTACGCCATTGACGGCGCCCCCTCGGTCGACCTCGCCCCGACCGGCGACCTGCGCCTACGGACGGCGGCCGGCCTGCTGAGCACGTTTGCTCCGTCGGCTTACCAGATAATCAAGGGGCGACGCCACGATGTCCCCTCCGCGTTCGTGCTGACGGGGGCCAACCTGGTGGGCGTGGTCGTCGGCGCGCACGACTCGACCCAGCCGCTGGTGATCGACCCCGTGCTGGGCTACTCGACCTACCTGGGCGGCAGCGGCTACGACACGGGGCAGGGCATCGCCGTGAACAGCGCGGGCGACGCCTTCATCACGGGCAGCACCGCGTCAAGCAGTTTCCCCCGCACGATTGGGGGGGCGTATCAGGGCAGCCAGGACGCCTTTGTCACCGAACTCAACTCCACCGGGACGGCCGTAGTCTACAGCACCGTCCTGGGCGGCAACATGAGCAGCGGCGCTACCAAAATCGCGCTTGACGGCAGCGGTGACGCCTTCATCACCGGCTCGACCACCGCGGGGAACTTCCCTCTCATGAACGCGGCCCAGACCTCCGGCCCGCAGGGGACCAGTGTGACCGGCTTCGTGACCGAACTCAACGCGACCGGCCAGCTGGCCTACTCGACGTATCTCGGCGGCAGCCAGAACAGCCAGGGCAACGGCATCGCCGTGGACGGCAGCGGCGACGCCTACGTCAGCGGCTACACCAATTGCTCCGACTTCCCTCAAACGTCGGGCAGCTACTCCCAGACGCACGGCGGCTACAAGGGCGGCGCCGAGGATGGCTTCATCACCAAGGTCAACCCGGCCGGCGGCCCCTGGGTCTACAGCACCCTGCTGGGCGGGTCGGACGAGGACGACCTCTACGGCGTCGCCGTGGACAGCAGCGGCGACGCCTACGTGACCGGCAAGACGACCTCGTCCGACTTTCCCACCACACCGGGAGCCTATTCCACCGCCGCGCCCCACGGCAGCGCCTTCGTCAGCGAGCTCTCGCCCGATGGGTCAGGCCTGCGCTACTCGACCTACATCGGCGGCAGCGCCATCGACCGCGGTGTCGGCATCGCGGTGGACGCCTCCGGGGCCGTCTACGTCACGGGGGCCAGCAACTCCGCCAATTTCCCGACCACGCCGGGCGCGCCGCAGCCAAGCAACCCGACGGGCGACACGCGAGGCATCGTCTTCAAGCTGAATCCGCTGGGACAGGGCAGTGCCGACCTGGTGTGGAGCACGTACCTCGGCGGGAGCGGGGGCGACTCGGGCCTGGCCATCGCCGTGGACGCCACCGGCACGGCCTACGTGACCGGTTACACCTACTCCGGCGACTTCCCCATCACGCCCAACGCCCCTCAGACGACGCTCCCTCCGAACAGCGGCGACATCTTTGTGACCCGCGTCGCGGCCGACGGGCGCGGCTTCCTCTACAGCACCTACCTGGGCGGGAGCGGCGCCAACGCCGGCAACGACATCGCGGTGGACTCTGTGGGCGATACCTACGTGACTGGCTCGGCCAACTCAACCACCTTCCCGGCCACCGGCCTGTACACGTCGAACGCCGGTGGCACCGACGCCTTCGTGGCCAGGATCGATCCCGCCCCGACGACGATCGTCACCCTTGACGATGGCGCGCAGGGCGGCGCCAACGTGAGCCAGTTCAATTACACGGGAAACTGGATCCACTGCGCCACGCCGCCGAGCGGAGCAAACTGCGACCCCTCCTATTACAACAGCACCAACAGCGCCGACAACACGGCTAACGACTATGTGACGCTGCCCTTCTACGGCGCCGGCGTCACCTACTACGCCACCAAAGCCTCCAATCGGGGCATCGCCGCCGTCTCCATCGACGGCGGCTGTGCTGGCTACTTAGGGACGCGGCAAGACAAAACTGTCCCAAGAGGAGTATGCTGTGTCGGGAAGAAGACCCAGCGGACGGGGCAGCGGATGGAGGAGGGGGCATGGAGT
>JAABUX010003592.1_pt1 | contig 20410 bp, 23 predicted proteins | sample 5561851 | NCBI WGS metagenome assembly JAABUX01 (sample SAMN10711883, study PRJNA513361) | rock metagenome | isolation source: Antarctica rocks | place: Antarctica: Victoria Land, Richard Nunatak red sandstone | collected 2016-01-03 | reverse complement strand
ACACTTTAAAGCAATGGATTGTGCAAGACGGCTGTCGCATGGTCGCCCTGCTGGGAATGGGCGGCATTGGCAAATCCTATCTAGTGATGAGACTGGCACAACAGATCCAGCCAGAGTTTGAGTACCTGATTTGGCACCCACTGCGCAACAGCCCATCACTCCAAGATCTTCTAGCAGAACTCATCCTCTTCCTCTCGGGTCAGCAGGAAGTTAATCCCGCAGAAACTCTAGACAGTCAAATCTCTTGCCTGATGGCGTATCTGCGTCAACACCGCTGTCTGTTGGTATTGGACAATGCTGAATCTATTCTCCAAAGCGGCGAACTGGCGGGGCACTATCGCTTAGGTTATGAAAGATATGGTCAGTTGCTGCGACGCTTAGCAGATGAGTGCCATCAAAGTTGTCTAGTCTTAACCAGTCGGGAGAAGCCAGTCGGCTTAACGGCAAAAGAAGGCAAAACTTTACCTGTGCGATCGCTCCAATTAGGTGGTTTAGAACCGGCAGCAGCACAGAAAATCCTGATAACCAAAGGTTTATTTGAGACAGAGGATGAATTCACCACACTGATTGAGTTCTACAGCGGCAATCCGCTGGCTTTAAAAATCATAGCGACGACGATTCAATCCTTGTTTGATGGGGATGTTGCTCAATTTTTGGCTCAGGGCACCATCGTTTTTGGTGAGATCGCGGCACTACTAGACCAGCACTTTAATCGCTTGTCAACTTTAGAAAAGCGGGTGATGCATTGTCTAGCAATTCAAGGCAAGTGGGTATCACTACCAGAATTGCTCCAGGATACTGTGTCTACAGTCTCTCCTGGAGAATTACTAGAAGCCCTAGAATCTCTGCAAGGGCGATCGCTAATCGAGCGAAATTTCGACAAGTTTACTCAGAAGCATGTTTTTAGGGAGTACATGAAAGGCATGGTAGCTCATTCTTGAACAATTTGTGGATGCTAGAAAAAAATGAAATCTCCCTTTAACTGTCAAACCAAAAGACAAGACGGATATAATCTGGATTACCCAACGAACGGAGGATTTCTAAAACCTCGAAAAATCTTTCTCCCAAATGTTCTCGGTAGGTCATGCTTTTCTCCTCGGACCAAGTTTGATTTCCATTCTCAATGATTAAGTGTGTATCCCGATTACAGAATTTTTGCTCATAGTCAAAATCTAAAAGCTCTCGCAACAACAACCAAGAATGAGAGTGACACTCCTCTAAAATGTTCCTTACTTCTTGATTAGGATCGCTATAAAAGCAACAATCTTGTTCAATATCTGATTCGTCAACCCACCAATCTTCAGGTAATCCTCTACAGGGAGCAATTGGTAGGCAGCATGAGCTATTTCGCACGTCTGCCAAAAAAGCAAAAAGCTTATATGAACGCCAATTAAAAGGATGATTTGTATAATTCTTTTTATGCCACTCCTTCTGGTGGTCATCGAGTGGAAAGATTTCTTCTACTACTAGTTCCCACTTACCTGATTGCAAGTGTTTTACTTCGGCATAGGAATGGATACTACAACCCACAAAAACATTGTTCCTTTGCTATAGTTTATCTTGAGTTTTTTAATGCCCTCCTCACCCTCGCTTTAAGCGATGATGGAAAAATATTTATACTTCCTCTAGGTACACAGTTAAAAATCTTGCTCTACGGCCTGCTCCAATATCATGCAAACAGTTCAATCTGACAAACTTGAGGCCGCAGTGCTGGAATTCATCTGCTCCTCTACAAGGCGATCAGCAGGCACGAACTGTTCCAGTTCAATAACATCCTGCGCCACTTGTAAAGCTATAGTCCAGTAGTTGTCGCCGCATGACTCTAGATTTTGGTTAAAACAGCTAGCCATTTGCGACGCGATCGCTTGAGTTATTGTGTCTGAAAAACCGAAAACTAACACATTTCCCGACTCTCGAATATTGTTTAAAATGTCGCAGCCACTACTAACCTTACAATACTCAGCATTACAAAGAGCCACAGCGAACTTCAAAGCATTAAAATCATGAGTTAAAATTTCTACGCCGTTACATCCATCCCATTTGGCTCTCAAAGCATAAGCTACCTCTTGAGCTGCACTGATAGAATTGAATAAAAAGCTATAGTTGTTCATGGGAAGTAGTGGGGAATCTGTTTAGGCATTAAAATCATTTGAAGTTGCCAATTTAATAGTAAGGCTAAGGGGGTACTTAACTATCTCTTTTCTTTCCTCTTTTCTCTCTTATATAATCAAATTTATACTTGAGTTTAAGGCTAAGTATAAGTATGAAAGGTGAAGAAATCGGGAAGAAATAAACGTTCAACCTATGCTATATTACAAAAAAGCTTGAACAAAGAAATTTTGCGTAGTTGTATATGCAACTTAAGGAAATCTATCAATTCTTCCAAACTCCTCAACCCCACTTTTTATCTCAAGAACTAGCAGTATGTTACGTCATGTCAGTTCTGTTGCATGGAGATTCTTATGGCACAGAACTGATTAACCAATTAGAAAATGACTACCCAAGTTTCCGGCTTTCTGATACTATTCTCCAAAATACGCTCAAGTTTCTTGAATCAGAACAGGTGCTCAGCAGTTACTGGAAAAAAGTTGAAGGGCGAGGGCGACCCCGACGAATGTATCAACTTAAGCCGCAATGGTTTAAACAAGCATCTGAGTTGGCGTATCTCTGGCAAGATTACAGCTTGTCGCACTCTCACCGCTTCAGTAAAGTGGGAAGATTGGAGTCTAGATTTAATCAACACGATTTGCGGCGTTGCATAATAGAAATATGAATCTCGGTCAAAGGTTATGCAATGTCCGCGTTGTGGGTCTACCCATATCCGTAAAAACGGGAAGAAACAAGGTAAACAAAATCACATTTGCTGCGCCTGTCAGCGTCAATTCATTGATATTTATGAGCCGAAAGGCTACCCGGATGAGCTTAAACGGGAATGTTTGGAGATGTACGTCAATGGGATGGGATTTCGTGCGATTGAACGAGTCAAGAAGGTGCATCATACTACAGTCATTAACTGGGTAAAACAGGTCGGTAATGCCTTATCTGACGTACCTGAATACGGCGAAATTCCCGAAGTAGCAGAACTCGATGAACTAGAAACTTTTGTGGGTTCAAAAAAACCAAAATTTGGCTGTGGACAGCAGTAAATCATCGCACTACAGGAATTTTAGCTTGGGTTTTAGGTGATAGAAGCGCAGAGACATTCAAACGATTGTGGAAGATTGTTAAGTGTTGGCAATGCTATTTTTATGTTACTGATGGCTATAAAGTTTATCCATGTTTTATTGACGATGCTGACCAAATTGTGAGCAAGACTTACATGACACGAGTCGAGGGTGAAAATACCCGTTTAAGACATTATTTAGCTAGACTGCATCGCCGAACTCTTTGCTATTCCAAGACAGTAGAAATGCTGAAGCTTTCAGTTCGGTTGTTACTACACTACCTGAAAGAGCGTTCTATCTCCCTGCCAGCCTCAATCATACTTTAATTCAGCAACGCCCGATTATTACAGTTGTAGATAAGCTAAACTGGATTTATGAGTAAATAGAGTTTAGCAATGCTCGACACATCCAACGTGTTCCTAACTGGGGAAGCGTTAGAAGCCCTCTCCCAATGGAGTGCCACTCTCAAGACATTTCAGCAAAAACTGGGAAAGCACTTTGTTCGTGCTGAAGCACGTCAAGCAGGTTTCAATTACATTCAGGCTCTTCTAAGCCCTGTGGAGCGGAAGAATGGATGGCAAATGGCTGAACAAGCGGGATACAGCAATCCCTATCGGTTGCAGCATTTGTTAGGACGGGCGCACTGGGATGCAGATGCAGTGTGTGCAGAAATTAGACAGTATGGCCCAATAGTAGCGTAGCTGTCATGAGCCGCCACCCAATCCCCGGAAGCAGCTCTATGTAAAGCTTCTAGAAAATTTTCAATTGCCTTGATTTTGTTATTTAGACCATTCGGAATTTTTCTTGAAACCCTTGTCCTGAAAAGGCTTCAGCTCTTGCGTGGCGGCTGGTAGCAGCTATGCTACCTTTAGGCCTTGCTGGAGTGCTGGGCTGTTCCCCTGTGTTATGCCGCTTAATTTGGATAAAGTCGAGCTAAGTTGTCAAATTTATTACAAGTAGTTTACAGATGCTTGACAAAGTAGTTTAGTAAAAGGTATAGAGTAAGTCACTCGAAGTCTACGCAATGTGCGCAATTTAAGGGCTGGTTAAGAAAGGTGAACAAAATGCCAGGCTCGAAACCCTTAGCCGTTGATCTTTCGAAAAAAGAAGCTGCGTTGCAGATTCTGCCGCGTGCGCCTCTGTTCACCAGTCACCCATGCGGGTCAGATAGAATTCAGGTTCAATATCACCGCCAGCCTGCGTGGGAAATGCCTGAGCATTGCCATACCCAGCATGTCATTTTTGTTAATCATTCTGCTCAGATTAAAACAGAGCGGATGCTCGGCGAACGGATTGAGAATGAGCAACAGTTCAACGGGACTGTTGTGATTATTCCTGCGCATGTCCCCCATAAGTCGACTTGGCAGGGAGAAGGGGATTGCACCTTACTCCTGCTGGAACCGACCTACATTGACCAAATTGCTCATGAAGCGGTCAACGGCGAACGCGTTGAACTCATCGGGCAATTCGCCAAGCCCGATCCCCTGATTCATGGGATTGGGCTAACGTTGAAATCAGTGCTCGAATCCCAAGAACAGTGCTCCCCACTCTATATTGATTCGCTGACCACTGCCTTGGCATCCCACTTAATTCAGCACTACTGCACCCGCAAATATACCCTGCCAACCAATGCTTGCGGATTAGCTAAACACCGCCAAAAACAAGCTCTCGACTACATCTATGCCTCTCTCGACCAAGCCATTAGTCTAGCTGCTCTCGCGAACTTGTTGGGGATGAGTCAGTATCACTTTTGTAAGTCGTTTAAGCAATCAATGGGCATGGCTCCCTATCAGTATGTGAGGCGGCAACGGGTGGAGCGAGCCAAGCAATTGCTCGAGCAAAAAGACTTACCCATTGCTTCGATTGCCTTGCAGTGCGGCTTTAGTGATCAAAGCCACTTCACCAAGCAGTTTCGGCAACTGACAGGCATTACGCCCAAGGCGTATCGAGAGCTGTAGATGGGGGCTTCGCTCCAATGCGAATTGTTTTGTTGCGAATTGTTTTGTCACGGGATTGTTTGCCAACAAGCACCTCAAAAAATCCCAAGAACGTAATAAGCATGCCAAGAATAGACAAGAAAACGCGAGCGCCATTCCTTACGATAGACGTGCATAAGAATGTATTGGAGACGAACCATGACCCCCGAAGAGAACAAGGCGCGCATGCGGTACTTAATCGAGGAGGTACAGAACAAGGGGCGCATCGAGCTCGTTGACGAACTTCTCGCCGATGACTTCGTCAACCACACCCCGCTCAAGGGTCAGAACCCCGGACGCGAGGGTGTGAAAGAGTACTTCGGTAAGATCCGCTCAGCCTTCCCCGACCACGACGCCGTCGTCGAGTACCAGGTCGCCGAGAGGGACAAGGTGGCCACTTACAAGTCCTTCAACGGCACCCACCAGGGCGAGTGGTACGGGCTCCCGCCAACCGGGAAGAAGATTCGGATACGTGTCTTCGACCTGGTGACCTACCGAGACGGGAAGATCACGGAGCATTGGGTCGTCTTCGACGAGGCGAATCTGCGCCGGCAGATAGGCGCTTTGCCCGAGTAGGGGTAGATAAGCGCTTTGCTGACACCAAGTGTTGCCAAGTTTTTTGCTCTGCGCTTGCGACTGGAGTTTAGACTAATCGTCTTTTGACGATGGTCTGTGTGAAGAAGTGGGCAGTGGACTGAATGACAATCGCAAGAAACTACTTTCTGTGTTGTCGGATCAAAGCCAGGGCTATTTCATTCTAGGGGGGTGTGGTAGCAACGGAACGAAAACTAACGCTAAGCCCAAAACTATCGCCATGAATACAGCCTACACTACTCAACAAGGCTCGATGTTGTAGGAGTCAGAGGTGATTACTCGTTTTCAATGTCTTTATATATACAAATTGCTAGCAGGTACGAGTCCGAGGAGGTAGAGAAGCTGAAACTCTAACTTTCTAGAAAGTCATATAAAAATTCAGTCTCAGCAAGGCTTCTGGGGTTAGCGTTAGTTTTCGTTCCGTTACTACCACACCCCCTGAGTGGAGTGCTGGGCTTTGCCTTTGCTTGGAAGTTGGGAGCACAGAACCGACTGCTCCTAGAACGGAATCGACAGGTGATCCAGAAGTGCAACGAGAAGTGGGCTTCTGACCGGCACAACCATGGCTGGTACACCTGTCCGTTGTGGCAGTTACCCATGCCCGAGCAACAGTGAACCAGGTCTTACCTCCCTTGCCTTTGACCTTTTAGCTTACGGGGGGTGTATCTAGCAGTTAGGGGAGTACCTTGCTACTATTCACTCCATCAGCTTGGTGTAAAACGGTACTCCTCCAAGAGACTATGACAGAGCTATCTAGAGGTTGCCTAAAGTTTATTGTTGCCCCTCGTGTCAGCTTCGCTCTAACTGGGTCTGTTAGGTGCGATCTAATGCTCACTCACTTCGACTAACTCTTTATTTCTTTATTCGCAGTACCTGAGCAATTCCTTCATCCAAATTGTTGAATATGAAATCACTGCTCGGCTGCGCTTGATTATGATGCCGCACAATTGTTACATCCACCTCCGGACAATGATAAGCCGAGGTTCCCCAAAACCCTGCGTGCCCCCAGCATACATTTCCTGCAATGTTCCGACGCGAGATGCCCATTGCATATGCCCCATATGGGCTATCTTCATTTGTCGACGGCACGGTCAACATTACCTGCAGCGTTGATGCCTGACGGAACACTCTTCCCTCAAACAAAGCGCGATAAAAACGTGCCAAGTCTCCTAGTGATGAGATCAATCCGCCGCCACCATATAAATCAAACGACGGGTCAAAGTTAATCGTGTCCGTCTCGCCAAAATATGGATGCGAAAGCTCTTTGACACCAGGAGGCGCGGATTCTAACGTCTCAAGATAAGTTTCTTCCAGTCTAAGCTTTTTGAAATTGAGCAGTGAGCGATAAGCCGCTGCCAGTGACTTACCGCTCAATCGCTCAATCATTTCACCGAGCAAAATGTAGCCCGTGTCAGAATAGTGGTAGCCTTTTCCCAGTGCAAAGTGCGGCTTGCCCCATTTGATCGCTGATTCAACCTGCTCCATCTTCGTCCAGCGGTGTTTCGGACTGCCCAGAACAGCGGCATAGTATTGCGGGTCTGTCGCATAATCGTGAATGCCGCTGGTATGAGTCAGAAGATGTCGTACGGTAATGACGTTTGGCTGATAGCCGCCTGCCTCAAGAATGGCATCATATTCTTTAGGCAGATAGCGATTGATCGGATCATCCAAATTTATCTTACCTTCTTCAGACAAACGCAAGATCGAAGCAGCCGTGAACGTTTTGGTGACGCTGGCAACGCGAAAAAGATGGTGAGAGTCAAGGGGCCGCTTCGACTCACGCTCAAAGAATCCGGCAGCAAGGCTAATATCGAGTCCTTGTTTCGGTGCGCTGACGTGGAGTAACTCTCCAGGTAAGCTGGGATGAGCGGCGACCTCGGCTGAGAGTAGTTTCTGCAATTCGCCGACCAAATTAGCGATTGCCCGAGCATTGTCAGCTTTAGCACTATGGGCGTCGGCAATATAGCCGCAGCAGACTAAGACCGCTGTCACATTCAAGGGGCAAAGCACGGGTCTGAAAAATGGGTTCATCCTTCTATCCTTTCCGACTCCTGCCTCGCTTGGCTGCAAGCACCTAACAATTTATTGTACAGAGCCTTGCTGTTCATCCCCCAGCTTCCGGCAGATGAACGAATGCCTTACTGGATATCTACCTGAAATTGGCGGCTCTACAGCAGAACTGCTGTGTATCTCCCTCCACAAGGGCAAATCTACAGCATAGTTCCGCCTATCTGCTCAAGCTAACCAAGCAAAACGTCCGTATTATTCTGATCAAAGTTTAACTGGGACAGCAGTAAACCCATCAAAAAGAGGTAATTGGTACTCTACTGCGGTTTTTTTGATGAAAGCCTTGTAGCATAGGAGTTTCAGCCGTCGCGTGGCGGCTGGTGACAGCCTCGCTACTTTTAGGCCAGTATGCAGTGGAATATTTGAAGAGCGAGACAGATATTTTGGCAATTGATGAAACAGGCTTTCTCAAGCAGGGAGAGCAGTCAGTTGGCGTGCAGGTGCAGTACTATGGCACGACTGGGGATTTGGAGAATTGCCAAGTGGGTGTGTTTATGTCCTACATTAGTGACAAAGGGCATACATTGATTGATCGCCGCCTGTATCTGCCACGTTCATGGGCTGAAGAGCAAAACAAACGTAAGAAGGCGGCGATTCCAGAAGCGCTCAAATTTGCTACCAAGCCTCAACTAGCGCAACAGATGTTGGAATCAGCAATCATTGCTGGAATTCGTCCGGCCTGGTTCGTGGCTGATGAAGTCTATGGAAACGACGGTTCATTCTGGTGGTGGCTGGAGAAAACTGCAAAACTTCCCTATGTGCTCACAGTGAACAAAAAGCAGTCTGTGGTTATTGGCTGGCAACGTTATCGAGCTGAAGACCTAGTTCCACAGAAAGACAGCCAGCAGTGGCAGCGCCTCAGTTGTGGAGGTGGAAGCAAGGGAGAACGATACTATGATTGGGCAAGAGTGGCAGTTAACTGTGACAAATTTTCTGGATGCCAACGCTGGCTGCTGTTTCGTCGTTGTTTGTCACACCCTGATGACCCTCGCTTCATCAGCTACTACCAGGTTTTTGCTAAGCACAATACCACTCTAGAAACGATGGCTCAAATAGCTGGGCAAAGGTGGCGAATTGAGGAGTGCTTTAAATTCGCGTGCATACCAGCTAGGTTTAGGAAAATACGAAGTTCGTTCCTGGCACGGTTGGCATCGACACATCACCCTCGTCCTGGCTGCTCAAACATTTCTCACAGTACTGCGACATCAAGCTGAGCCTGTCGTCAACAGGACTACCCCCCCTTTGACGACCGCAACAACTGGCAGCCTGACCGCGTTCAAGGCGGTGCGAGGCTTGTTGTCCAGCTGAGTGTTTGGGAGATGAAACGGTGGGTATCTAGACTCTTGTTTCCCACATTCTGGTGTCTTGAACACGTTTTGCACTGGTCTTATTGGCGCAGAGCTCATCAAGCGCTGGCTCGATACTACCATTACCAAAAGCGAATTCACTCCTCTAACTATCTACAACTGTAATACCGATTTGCAGCTGAGCAATTAACTTAAGCCTGTTTTGTAGTAGGAAAAGCTAACCATTTTCAGTTTCTGGTTCAATTGAAGTACTAGCAACCCAGAAAAACACTGAAATAGTACCTACTACTTTCTAGTGAGCGAACGGTTCAGTTGTTACCCAGATTCTGTCAGGCTCATCATAAAAACTGCCGTGTTGCTCTAGCTTGTATTCCCCTAACAGCAGAGCTAACCAAATCTTAACCAACGGCGATCCTCTCTCTTCCTCCCCTTCAATAATAGGAAGTTGTACATTTTGCACTAACTTAGCTAGTGGCAGGGTCTCTACTTTCCTGCTCTTGAAGTGGTGGACGATCGCATTTACCCAAGCAGAAATATCTTCGCCATGAGCTACGGCTAGAACCTTGGCTTTAGCCGCTGTATCATCAGGCTTAGTCTCAAGCTCCAGGCTCTTAAGCAAAGCAGCTTTATCGATTGGCAGAGCTACAGACCCGCTATTAGTCTCTGGCGCTTGGGATTCTAGAGTTGCATCCTCACTGAACAGGTCTTCCATCAGGTCTGATAAATTGATGGACATTGACTGCCGCATTAAACCACTCAAAAAATCCTCCGAGAGGACTGGCCCCTTGCTGTTATCCCTGACTTCCAGGCCATCCAGGATCGCTTTAGCTCTCAGCACGTAAACTTCGACAATTTTGGCGATCGCATCTCCGGCTAAAAGCAACTGCTGGTCTTGGTCGCTCTTAGCAATGGTCTGCTCTATTTTGTTCCATAATTGGAACAAATCAGCGGCTTCCGGCTCACGAGAGGCGGCTTTAAGCTCTTGCCAGAGGTCAATTTCTAGCTGTTTTGCAATTGTTTGCATTAAGGTTTAAGGTTAAGCATCTGACGATTCATCACTTGGCCCTGAGCAGGGAATTACCTTCAACGGGCAAGCTAAAAGTGGACAGTAGCTAGGATCAAGTTCCACAGTTGCCGCAATCCCACTAATCTGCAGCTCATACTTTTGAGCGTATTGCTTCACCGTTTCCCGGATATACGCCTTTACATCTCCCTCAGTCCATCCTAAAGTGTGTACTGGTGTCAGAGATGCCCGTTTTTGCTGCCCCACCCATAACTCTGAACCCAGAGCATGAAGCTCATCATCCTTGCGCTTCCTGTAAAAGTGAATGACAACTGCAGGGATTGAAGGAATCGGAATTCCAGCCATCTGAGCTAAAGTCTCCTTTTCGCCTCTGTACTTCAGTCGTCGGCTACGGTTATAGCGCTCCCGATTCAGGTAGGCCCAGATCTAGCGAAGCTGTTATGAAGTGCAAACTAAACCGTCTAGTTTTAATACACGGCGCATTCAAGATGTAGCGGTTGTGTTGGTAGAGAACAAGCGAGAGGACTGGTCGTTTGGGCAAGACAGGCACAGTATCTTATGTGACCGAACGAAAAGTGGATTACTCATGTTCTGTTATGAGTCTTCTTCCCTCAAGCAGGTCTGTGTAGGAGTTGAGCCATGAGGCAACAAAATCAATGAAAACACGTACTCTCACTACATTCCGAAGGTCTTCATGGGTTAGTAACCACAGCTCCGTAGCTAATTCAGGTAAGGGTGAGCGAACTCGATAAAGGTCGGGGTCGGGATCGGCGATGAAGCACTGTAGGGCGACCAAGCCGAGGTTCTGCTTTGCCGCTTCGAGCATGCCCATCAGCGTGTTACTGCGATACTGAATGCGTATTCTAGGAAATGACTGTTTCAACCATCGAGCGGAGGCCAGATGCGATAGACTCTCGTCTGGTCCAATCCAACTGTGTTTGGACAAATCGTCAAGGTCAGCAGATGCAGCTAGATAACCAGGTGACCCATAAATAGCTGTGGCAACGCTAGAGACCCGGCGACCGACAAGAGTTTCTGGAGGATTGCTGGACGGACGGATAGCGACATCAGCGTCGCGCTTGGTCATATTGAAAAATTGATTGGACACGAGCACCTCTAGCTCGATCTCTGGATAGGTAGTGCAGAAGATTGCTAGGCATGGGGAGAGAAGCTTAAATAACAAGGAGTCCGTCGTTGTTACCCTGAGAACTCCACTTGGTCGCAAGTCCTGTCCGCTAATCCGTCTGTCCAAAGCCGCAATGTCTAACTCCATCCGCTCGGCAACCAGGCAAATGTCTTCCCCAGCTGCTGTGGCAGCATAGCCTGTTGGCAGGCGCTCGAATAGGCGAACTCCGAGCTCCTTTTCCAAGTCGTTCAACCGCCGGAACACTGTAGATTGATGGACACCCAATTGGCTAGCCGCCTCGGCAACGCTTTGGGCTCGAGCAATGACTAAAATGTAGAGCAGATCGTTCCAATCCAACACAGCATTACCTCATTCGTCATTCGCAATTTTGCAAATGTGCCTAGCGATATTGCTACTATTTTTAGCATTTTTACAAGTTAGAGTTTGTATAGCAGCAAATGTAGCTGCTCTGACAGTTGAATCACACTCAGTTCAAGGAGCCATTTTGTACTCCATCGATGTGTTGCTCCTGTCTAGTTTTGGTTTCAGCCTACTTTAAGGCGAGAAACTTACAAAGTTCCAGCAATCAAAACAAGACTAGACCTTTCCCTGTTTCTTTACAACCAGGTTAATATCCAATGACAATTGACCTCTACACCTATGCCACGCCAAACGGTCACAAAGCATCTATCATGCTTGAAGAGACGACTCTACCCTACACAGTCCAACTGGTAGATATTGAGAAAGGTGAGCAAATGAGGCCGGAGTTTCTAGCGCTCAACCCGAACAATAAGATTCCAGTTATCGTTGACCGCGACTCTGGTCAGACAGTTTTTGAGTCGGTGCTATCTTGTTCTATCTAGCTCAGAAAAGCGGGTGGTTTTTACCATCTAGACCGGAGGCGCACATTGAAACGCGCTAAGTGGCTCCTGTTTCAAGTCGGGCATGTCGGACCAATGATGGGTCAACTTTGGCACTTCCGGGTAGTTTGCCTCGGAAACGCTCCCCCACGCGATCAAGCGTTTCGAGCGTGAGGTTTTACGTCTGTTTCGCGTGCTTGACAAGCGTCTAGCCAAGCGAAATTATTTGCTCAATGACTACGGCATTGCCGATATTGCTACCTGGCCATGGATTCATGCTTACAGGCATTTAGATCTCAGCCTTGACGCTTATCCAAACCTAAAGAACTGGCACGCGTTGGTGGCAGCACGTCCCGCTGTTCAGAAGGGGCTAGAAGTTCCTCGGCTAGAGCGCAAAGAAGCTTGATGTATGCAGTCAATCAACTATGTTAAACCCACAAAGCGTTGTGAGAGGAGATTTGATGAAAATTCTGGTGGTTTATTACTCGATGTACGGTCACACGCTACAGCTAGCACGAGCCGTGACCGAAGGTGCGCGGGAGATTGCAGGCACGGAGGTCAACCTGCGCCGGGTCAAGGAGTTTGAGGATGTTGACAGAGAGATTGACAAGCACGAACATGCTCGCGTGATGCGAGAACAGCAAAAAGACATTCCGGTTTGCACAGTTGATGGCCTGCGGGAAGCCGATGGAGTGATTTTTGGTTCCCCAACCCGCTACGGTAATATGACTGCCCAGATGAAACATCTCATCGACTCGACAGCCAGTCTCTGGCTCAAAGGTGAGATGGAAGGCAAACCTGCTGGTGTCTTCACCTCAACAGCCAGTACTCATGGTGGACAGGAAACTACTTTATTGACAATGATGGTGCCATTGCTGCATCTGGGAATGCTCGTTGTCGGGGTTCCATATTCGCTGCCGGAAATGATTCACACTGAAGCCCGTGGCGGCACTCCTTACGGTGCGACAACCATTACCGGAGCTAAAGGTGAGTTACAGCCTAAGTCGGAAGATTTAAACATTGCGCGGGCATTGGGTCGCCGTGTGGCCGAGATTACTGCCAAGCTGCGTGGTTGAGTCAGATTGCTCTAATGCATCAAACAAGCCAGACTGCCCTAGGTCGAAACTGAACCAGGACGGTTAGGCACTATATGAAGTCATTTAGCATGTTTCTGTGATTAGCTTCACTTATCACCACAACTCTAGGAGAGCCAACAAATGAAAGAACTGATACTCTCACTCCTAGCAGGCTGGATCATTGGTGTCGTATTGTCATGGCTCCAGATACCCTTACCAGCGCCACCTCCGTCAGGACTTCTAGGTCTAGCTGGTATGACATTGGGTGGATTTTGCTTTCAGTTGATTCGTAAGTTTTTTAACGTGAGTTCCGGTTAAGACAAGGTTTTGAATCTACTATAGAAGAAATCGGGGTTTCAGCCTTTAGATTGTGACCGTAGGATCAAGGTTTCAGCTTATCCAGAATTGACGTTTGTTAAGAACTCAATGGTTTCCTAGGGGGTTACTAATATGAGTTATGTTGCAAAAAGTTGTTGAGGAGAGAAAATTCCTTGAAGAAGGAATTGACTATGCAGTAACGTCAAAGATTTCAGCTTAAATTTCATCTGTTCTCTGACGGCTCCTTTTTCTACTTTTTTCACTTGTCCCTTTCTCAACATGTGCATAATTTCATAGCCCTTGATTGTTCGCCGCGCCGTGTTGAACGAGTCAAATCCATCCCTGGTTTGACTAACCTTTCAATAAATCTATGGTCTTGTTCGATGCGATTGTTGAAATACTTATATTTTTTACCAAGAAGGAGAGGTAATTATGGTTGGTTTACTGAATAATGGTAAGTGGGTCAGCGAACGCGAACAGGAAGATTCACAAGGCAATTTCATCCGCCCATCAACGACATTCCGCCACAAGGTTACAGCAGATGGCTCTAGCGGTTTTAAAGCTGAATCAGGACGGTACCATCTTTATATTTCTTGGGCTTGCCCTTGGGCGCATCGTACAGCAATTATGCGACGACTGAAGGGACTAGAGGATACCATTGGGCTTTCGGTTGTGGCTCCAGTGATTAAGCAAAATGGATGGGAATTTTCCGCAGCACCAGATTGCATTCCTGATACTGCAAATGGTACTCGCTATCTTCGGGAAGTCTATCTTAAAGCGGATCCTGAATATAGTGGATGGGTGACTGTCCCGGTTTTGTGGGATAAAGAAACTGGGACAATTGTCAATAATGAATCCCGCCAGATCATCAGGATGTTGGATACAGAGTTCTCTGACTTTGCTAAGCCGGATGTGAACTTTTATCCTGATGACTTGCGCTCTCTCGTTGACCAAACAATTGATGCTATCTATCAACCGATTAATAATGGTGTCTACCGGGCAGGATTTGCCACAACTCAGTCAGCTTATGAGGAAGCTGTAACAGAGTTATTTGACGCACTTGACCATTGGGAAGCGGTGTTGCAGCAGCAACGTTACCTCTGTGGCAATCGTATTACAGAAGCAGATTGGTGTATGTTCACAACTCTATTTCGCTTTGATGCGGCATACTACGTTCACTTTAAATGCAACTTGCGCCGCATTTTAGATTATCCCAATCTCTGGAATTACCTGAAGGAACTTTATCAGTTGCCTGGTGTTAAGGAAACGTGCAACCTAGATCAGATCAAACGACACTACTATAAAAGCCACCATAAGGTTGACCCCACCCGGATTCCCAAAGGTCCAATCATCAATTTTGAGGTACCTTTCGATCGATATCGCTTAGATAGTGTTATGCACTTATGAATCTGATGCTCAGATACTGTCTAAGGTTGTGTTGCAAAAAGGCGTAGATCTAGCGTGGCTGGCACCAGGGGCAAGTAGTATAAAATCTCAGCTTGTAGTGTACAGCAACATGGCTAAAACCCTTATTCTTTCGTTTTAACACTGTGGTAACTTTTGTTAATTGAAAGCGAATTAGGCTTAAAAGATTTCATGTCTACCACTAGCTGAAAAGCATATATAGCAATGCTTCTAGACTTACTTTGCCCCTGGTATCAGCTACGCTAGATCTACGCCAGGTAATAAGTGCGGCGTTTATGACACAACTCCCCTTCATAACAGCCATCCCCTTCTGAGCCATGTTTCTGCAGAGCTTGTTCTAAGGTTAGCTTGCTGCACTGTCTACATTTTTCACGACTATGAGCTGGCATAGTGTTAGTTTGGGATATTTTTGTTCGGTGTAGTTAGATAGCTTTAGTTTCTACTCCACTATCTGCTTATGTAGAGATTTGAATATCTGGGAAAATACGGAATTTTACATGAAGAGTTGGCGATCGCGCTAGGACAAAATCTTCCTCCCCAGCAACTCAACAATCGCATAGGGACATTCAGTCGGAAAGATATCTATCGGCAACTCAGTTTCAGCGCTAGCCTGTTCCACCGCATCCTGATAGCACTCAGCGAAAACCTCGATCAGGTAGGGTTTGAGGCTAGGCGAGTCCCGGAGCAGCTTTCTAATTTGAGTTCGACCTTCAATTATGCTCCCTCGCCAGCTACTGCTTTTACGTTCAGGTTGATAGTCCCACTTAAGCAGGTGCATGATTACCCGCGTAATTTGGCTTTCCAACGCTCGCTTATCGCTCCTGTTCAAACCCTCAATTTCCTCAATGACATTTTCCCAGTCCACCTGATCAAAAGCGCGATCACGCAACTGCTGCGCGGTTTGCTCTATCCACAAGGCAAAATCAGTCTCGTACAGCTTCAATGCCGGTTCTAATTTCGGGTTCATAAAATTTTCCTTCAGCACCATCTAAACGTTTGTTGATTCCATAATTTCCTTAACTTTGTCTACCCATGCTGGTTCCTTTTTCCCATCAATCTTTTGATTGGTACTAGTGATCGCCGCAGTGTTGGCAGCGATCGCAGTACTGTTAGCAGCAATAGATAGGCTGTTTAAACGAGTAATCTGGACGGTTTCTTGTAGTAGAGTGGCAATTTGGTCTAATCGGTCTGGTTGGCTATTCATGATTTGACAAAAAGCGTTGGGGAAAGAGTTCTCGGACAAAAATATTGGAATTTCCACATTAATTTGCCTCAATAGCTCTTGATGCCAGTTAGAACCAGTAGGCAGTTTATCATCAATATCTCTAGCAATGTTATAAAAGATCCGCTCAGCCCCGGTATAAAAGCTATGCAAGTGAAGGGCAAGACCACTTATCAACCCACTACGGATATTCTGATTATCGGTCTTGTAAATCAGTTCTAGGATCTGAGCTACTTGAATCATTAACTCTTGGAGCAGTGCTAACTCTTGCTCAATCTCACTGCTCAAGTCCACCGCTAAAGTCACAAATCCATACCCTGCTCAATTGCCTTAAGGATATGGGGTCTAGCATGTTGTACTTCTACCAAATCGATAGAGAAGTCGTGTCCTCGCTCAATTGCAGCCCCGGCTCTAAAAAGGTCTTTCTCTGGTAGTCCCCACACTGCTAAGTCGATATCCGAGCGCCACGTCATTCGCTCTGGGTTGAGCATCGAACCAAACAGTACCACCTTAGTAGCCCCAAACTCTGCTTTGAGGATTCGCGCACATTCACGTGCTACTTTTATGCCTAGCTGTTGGCGTTCCTTCATTTGCGCCAACCTTTGAGGGCGCTGCTCTCGTCCAGCTAACACGCGGGCCACAATCTGTTCACGCGTTTTGTCATCAAGAGGATTCATAGCGTCGGGGTTTTCGGAGAAGCCAACTCTAATGTACGGTCACGCCCAGACCAAATTTGATTAATCTCAGTCTACCACACCTGTTTCGCTAGAGTTTCGCTAGAGTCAAAACAGGTGATTTTGGTATGATTGAATGTAAGAGTATTGATGTAATCATACATTCATGATGTCAGAGGCCGATTTGACCCCGTTTTTGGAAATCTCACGAATTTCTGACCCCTCTAGCTCTTTAGAGGGGATGATTGACCTGTGGGTGCATGGCCAGTCTCTTCATACCCAGCGCTACTATCGTCGGGAAGCCCATAAGTTCTTGGCTATGGTCGCCAAACCGCTCGAACTAGTGACTTTGGCTGATGTCCAAGCGTATGTCACTGTCTTATCAAAGAGTGATTTGGCAGAGTCTAGTCAGTCACGGGCGATCGCGGCAATCAAGAGCTTGTTCTCATTTGCCCATCAGAAGACTGGGCTTCTGGCAGCTAACCCTGCTGGTCCTGTCACAGCTCCAAAGGTCAAAGATGCTTTGGCGGAGCGGATTTTACCAGAGGCAGTGGTGCAAATGATGATTGGCTTAGAGCCTGACTCTCGCAACCGAGTGCTGTTGAAGCTATTGTATATTGCTGGACTACGGGTGTCGGAACTGACCCAGCTAGAGTGGCGATCACTGCAGTCACGAGAGGTCGGGGGGCAAGTGCTGATCTATGGTAAAGGAGGTAAGACCCGGATCATTAAGTTGCCTGCCTCTCTCTGGAGCGAGTTGCAAGCGCTGCGAGGAGATGCCGAAGTTAATACTCCGATCTTTAGCAGCCGAAAAAAACAAGGCCATCTGACACAGGTTCAGGTTAATCGGGTTGTTAAAGCAGCGGCGATGCGGGTGCCAGGATTGGAGCGGCAGGTGGCGGCTAAGGTATCGCCTCATTGGTTGCGTCATGCTCACGCTAGTCATGCGATGGACCGGGGTGCTCCTGTTCACTTAGTTAAGGAAACGCTAGGTCATGCGAGTGTCGCTACGACCGGGCGATACCTTCATGCGCGACCAACAGATAGCTCTAGTTTGTATTTGGAGTCCTGAAGATACAGCCAAAGTTGCTATTTATACCCTAGAGCTGCTCTACGGTTGGATATGGACAAGCCCGAATTTTTCACCAAGCTGAGCCAAAATGAGCCAGAGTCTTTTAACTGCTAGCATTCTGGGCACTTAAGCAAAATGACAGACTGTTTTTTCGAAGATTTGTCTAGAAGCATCACTGCTCATGCTTTACGAGCTATTTTAGGAGAGAGTGGTGAGAAATCAAGGTCCTGAGAGCGATCAGCTATCTCGTCATTCGTTGCAGCTAACGTACTTCATTAGTAGGATTCAAACCATGCACGTATTAGAACACAAAATTCCGCCACCGATCGTTGGCGGGACGATTGGGGCAGCAATGTGGGCGACTGCTCGGATAGCTCCTGCGCTTCAAATCGAAGACAATTTACGTTTCGCGATCGCAGGTGCGTTCGCTTTGCTAGGTCTCATCGTCACTACACTGGGTGTTATAGCATTTCGCCAGGCCAAGACGACGATTAATCCCGTGAATCTTGAAGCAGCATCCTCACTGGTTACAGACGGCGTGTATCAACATACACGCAATCCCATGTACGTCGGCTTGACGATCGCACTCGTGGGTTGGGCTGTGTACTTAGCGGTTCCGTGGGTGCTGCTTGGCCCAATCGCGTTCGTACTGTTCGCGACGCGCTTTCAAATCATCCCTGAAGAGCGCGTGATGAGTTCAAAATTTGGACGGGAATACGTCGAATATCAAGAAAAGGTTCGGCGGTGGATCTAGGCCTAGATAAGCGCGAAACTGTCACCAGGGGCAATATAGCTCGAAATCCTTGTAGGGCAAGACTGCGAACTGGCATGGTTCAATGTGTCCACCGGCAGGGTAACACTTTTGTAAGAGACCATAAGCCTCAAGTTCTTGCTTGATAACCGTTTGAGGTTTTTGGGCTTTAGCGAAAGTGTTACCCTGAGTTGAACCATGCCGAAGAGCACCTCCGGCTCATCTATGGCGGAACTGAAGGCAACATCCAGCGCCCCATTTACTTTGTGCCCCTGTTGGTAGAGGAACTTCCGGCGCTCCCTGATGTTGAGCGGCCAAATGGCTAACGGGTTCAGCTTTGGACAGCACTTCAATCGCCAAGCTTTTTCGGGAAGTGGGAGGCAGACTGGCAGCGACTGACATAGGTTGACTCATTCTTCGGGCTCAATTTGGGAGACTCGACGTCAAAGAAGGAGTATCTCTGATTAATGCCACTCACCTCAAATCTCCTACGCGCAACCACTTTCCCCCCGAAGACTATTCCTCAAAGCGTTACCTTAATTTGATCCACCCCCTAATTTTTGTATACCATGTAACCTGAATGAATGTTTTACTTTTGTATCCTCGCTTTCCAAAAAGTTTTTGGTCGTTTGAAAAAACGCTGGCTCTACTGAACCGCAAGGCAATGCTGCCACCGCTTGGCTTAATGACCGTTGCCGCTATTCTGCCACAGGAATGGGAGTTTAAGCTGGTCGATCGCAACGTGCGCCAAGTGACCGAAGCAGAATGGGCATGGGCAGATTTAGTTATCCTGTCTGCCATGATTGTGCAGAAAGAAGATTTAATTGAGCAGATTCGGGAGGCAAAGCACCGACATAAGCTGGTTGCCGTAGGCGGACCCTACCCGACCGCATTGCCAGATGAATCCACAGCAGCCGGAGCAGATTTTCTGATTTTGGATGAAGGAGAGGTGACGCTGCCGCTGTTTGTAGAGGCGATCGCGCGGGGCGATTATTCTGGCATCTTTCGCTCCGAAGGGGAAAAACCTGACGTTACTCACACCCCCATTCCCCGCTTCGATCTGTTGGAATTTGATGCTTATGCCGAGATGTCCGTTCAGTTTTCGCGGGGGTGCCCCTTTCAGTGTGAATTCTGCGACATCATCGTTTTATATGGACGTAAGCCCCGCACTAAAATCCCTGCTCAACTCCTGGCTGAACTAAATTGCCTGTATGAACTGGGTTGGCGGCGCAGCATTTTTATGGTGGATGACAACTTCATTGGCAATAAACGCAACGTCAAATTGTTCCTGAAAGAATTGCAGCCCTGGATGGTAGAGCATCACTATCCCTTCTCCTTTGCTACAGAGGCATCAGTTGATTTGGCACAAGATCAGGAGTTGATGGAGCAGATGGTTGCCTGCAATTTTGGGGCAGTTTTTCTTGGCATTGAAACCCCCGATGAAACTAGCCTGACCCTGACTCAAAAACACCAAAATACGCGAGACTCGCTCAGTGAGGCAGTACATGCGATCGCGCGAACCGGGCTACGTGTGATGGCAGGGTTCATCATTGGATTTGATGGCGAAGCACCAGGAGCCGGAGCCAGGATTGTCAAGTTTGTGGAACACACCTCGATTCCTACGGCACTTTTTAGTATGCTTCAAGCCCTTCCCGATACTGCTCTTTGGCATCGGCTGGCTAAAGAAGTACGGCTTCGTAGCAAATCAGCTAACATCAACCAAACTACGTTGATGAACTTTGTGCCAACTCGAC
>JAABUX010003591.1_pt1 | contig 20412 bp, 18 predicted proteins | sample 5561851 | NCBI WGS metagenome assembly JAABUX01 (sample SAMN10711883, study PRJNA513361) | rock metagenome | isolation source: Antarctica rocks | place: Antarctica: Victoria Land, Richard Nunatak red sandstone | collected 2016-01-03 | reverse complement strand
TCAGACCACCCCACGCTTTGCGACCGGCAATCCCCGATCGCCACTTTTCGCCCGCCGTTCGGAACCGCCCAGGCGAAAGATTGGCAGCCTCTCAGCGCATGGGCGGGGCGTATTGCAGGCCACCCCTGGTCCAGAGATTATTGATGCCGCGCGGGATGCCGAGTGGGGCGATGTTGCGCTCCCATATCTCGCCGTAGTTGCCGACCTGCTTGATCACGTTGTAAGCCCAGCGGTTATCGACGCCTAGTGCCTGGCCGAGGTCGCCGTCGAGTCCGATCAGCCGCCGGATCTCCGGCACTTTGCTGTCGACGAAGCTATCGATGTTGGCGCTGGTGACGCCGAGTTCCTCGGCAGTGACTTGCGCGTGATGTACCCAGGTTGCGAGGTCGAGCCAGCGTTCGTCGCCCTTGCGGACGGCACCGGCGAGCGGCTCCTTGCTGATGATCTCCGGGAGGATCGCGAAATCGCTTGCTGCCGCCCCTTGCTGGAAGCGGAAGGCGGCCAGGATCGAGGTGTCGATGCTGTACACGTCGCAGCGGCCGGCGAGGAAGGCGCGGCGCAGTTCGTTCGCATCGTCGATGATCACCGGCTCGAAGCGCATCCCGTTGGCGCCGAAATAGTCCTGCAGGTTACGCTCAGCGGTCGAGCCGGGAGGAACGCAGATGGAGGCGCCGCCGAGCTTCCTGGCGTTTGTGATGCCGGCGCGCGCCCGCACCATGAAGCCCTGGCCATCGTAGAAATGCGGCGGCAGGAACTCCAGCCCGGCGCTCGCCTCGCGGGTGAGGGTGACAGTGATGTTGGCGAACACCACGTCCACATCGCCGGCTTGGACCGAGGTGAGGCGGGTGAGCGCGGTGAGGGGAACGAACTTCACTTTTGCGGCGTCGCCGAGCACTGCGGCGGCTAAGGCCCGGCAACTATCCGCATCGATCCCGCGCATGACGCCCTGGCTGTCCGGCAGCGAGAACCCGGCGTTGTTGCCGATCACGCCGCAGAGCAGCACGCCACGCGCGCGGATAGCAGCGATCGTGTCCGCCGCATGGGCCGCGGAGGCAGCCAGCAGCAACGCGGCGAGATAGAGGCCCATCCGGATGCGGGGCGGCATAGCGTTCTCCGAGCGGTGCGGGACATCGGGTGACGGTGTGACCAGGCGGCATTCGGTGCTGGCGTGTCGATGACCTCGACGCCGTGGTGGAGGATGACGCCCTGCATGACCTTGGGCAACTGGTTCTCAGCTTCAGCCTGCGCAAGGTCGTGGCCGCGGCACTGGCGTGAGCCGCCCGACCGTTGCGACCTGGCGCAAGCGTTTCGCCGAGCGCGGGCCGGATGGACTGCTAGACGAACCCCGATTTGGCGCCGAGCCGCATCACCACGCTGGCGAGCACACCGCCGAATGTGACGCACTGGAGCAAGCGCCGACTGGCCTAAACTGTGGGGCTGAGCCAGTCGGCAATGGTGCGGCTCTGGCGCGCCTTCGCCTTGCAGCCGCATCGGAGCGAGACGTTCAAGCTCGCGCGCGATCCGTTGTTCGTGGACACCCGATGCTGCTGGCTGCCTCCGCGACCCACGCGGTGGACACGATCGCTGCTATCCGCGCGCAGCGTGCTGCTCTGCAGGTGGTCGGCAACAACGCCGGGTTCTCGCTGCCGGACAGCCAAGAGGTCATGTGTGGGATCGATGCGGATAGCTGCCGGGCCTTCGTCGCAGTGCTCGGCGAGCGGCGTTGGCGCATAAATCGGTTAAACTACTGAAAGCTCAGGTATCTCCTGATGTGCGCTTAGCTACTTTGCTGATAGGAAAAGGTTTAATAGGACTTATGCACCAACGCCGTTGAGGGTGGGATCGTGACAGAAAACGCGACCGATTTGGAAATGGGCCTGCGCCGTGCGGCGCGACGCCTCGTCTGGGTTCTGGTCCTGCTCTATTTCTTCGCGGTGCTCGACCGGGTCAACGTGGGCATCGCCGGGCTGACGATGCGCCGGGACCTCGGCTTGAGCGCGGGCGCCTTCGGGTTCGGCGCCGGCGCGTTCTTTCTAGGCTACGTGCTGTTCGAGGTACCCTCGAACCTCCTGCTCGAGCGCTTTGGCGCCCGCGCATGGCTCGCGCGCATCGTGGTGAGCTGGGGCCTCGCCGCAATGGCCGTGGCGCTCGCGCGCGGGGCGGCGAGCTTCGTGGCGCTCCGCATCCTGCTCGGCATCGCCGAAGCGGGGTTCTTCCCCGGCGTCATCTTCTATCTCACCCTATGGTTTCCCCGCAGCATGCGGGCGCGCATCACCGCCCTTTTCCTGCTCGGCGTACCCCTCAGCAACGCGCTCGCGGCCGCATTGTCGAGCTTGCTGCTGGGGCTTGGTGGCACGTGGGGACTCGCCGGATGGCAATGGCTGTTCGTGCTCGAGGGCGCGCCGCCGGTGCTGCTCGGGCTCCTTGTCCTTGCCCTATTGCCGGACCGGCTGGTCACCGCGCGATGGCTCACCCCCGGCCAGGCGCAGGCGATCGAGGCGGCGCTCACGGCCGAACGCCCGGGCCGTGAGCTATCGGTGCGCGACGCCTTGCTCGGCCCGATGGTGTGGGGCCTGGGCGTCGCCTATTTCGGCATCAACGTCGCACTCACCGCGCTCGGCTTCTGGCTGCCGCAGGTGGTCCATGCGATCGGACCTATGTCGGTGCTCGCGGCCGGACTCATCTCTGCCGCCGTGCTGTTGCCGGGCGCGCTCGCTATGGTCCTGTGGTCGCGTCGCTCCGATCGGCGCGGCGAACGCGTCATCCACGTGAGCGCCGCCGCCTTCGTGGCCGCAACCGGCTGGGCGTTTTGTGCGCTGTCCACCAACCCCGTTCTCAGCATCGCGCTGCTCACGCTCGCCAGCGCGGGGACCTACGCCACCCTCGCCATCTTTTGGACTTACCCGGCGGCGCTGCTGTCCGGCCGCGCCGCCGCCGGCGGCATCGCCCTGATTGGCGCCGTCGGCAACCTCGGTGGCTTCGCCGGCCCCTGGGCAATCGGCCAGCTCCGCCAGGCGAGCGGCGGCTTCGCGAGCAGCTTCGTGCTGGTCGGGGCCTGCCTCCTGCTCACTGCCGCCATCGCTTGGACCAGCGGCCAAAGGATCTTCGCAGCATGACAAACCGCAACGTGCTCTTCATCATGTGCGACCAGCTCCGTCGCGACCACCTTTCCTGCTACGGCCATCCCCACCTCGCCACGCCCAATATCGACGCGTTGGCGGCGCGCGGCGTGCGCTTCGACCGGGCCTACGTGCAGTCCCCGGTCTGCGGCCCGTCCCGCATGAGCTTCTACACCGGCCGCTACATGCGCTCCCACGGCTCGAACTGGAACGGCTACCCTCTGCGCGTGGGCGAACCGACCCTCGGCGACCACCTCAAGGCGATCGGCGTGCGCAACGTGCTCGTCGGCAAGACCCACATGCGCGCTGACGTGGAAGGTCTTGCCCGGCTCGGCATCGCCCCGACCTCGACCATTGGCGTCCACCTCTCCCAATGCGGCTTCGAGCCATTCGAGCGCGACGACGGCCTGCACCCCGATTCCTACCCTCGCCCCGCCTACGACGCCTACCTCCGCGCGCAAGGTTTCGACGCCGCCAACCCGTGGGAATATTGGGCGAACTCGGCAGCAGGCGACGCCAATGGCTGGCTCCTCGCCCACGCCGGCAAACCCGCCCGTATCCCGGACGAGCACTCCGAAACCCCCTACATGACCCGGCGCGCCATCGACTTCCTGGACCAGGCCGCCGAGGACGGACGCCCCTGGTGCCTGCACCTCTCCTACATCAAGCCGCACTGGCCCTATATCGCTCCCGCTCCCTACCACGCGATGTACGGCGCTGCCGACGCCCTCCCCGTCTCGCGCGACCCCGCCGAGCGAGCGGACCCCCACCCCGTTTACCAGGCCTTCATGGACCTCCGCGTCTCCCGGAACTTCGCCCGCGACGAGGTCCGCGCCCGCGTCCTCCCGGCCTACATGGGCCTGATCCGTCAAATTGACGACCAGCTCGGCCTGCTCTTCGCCGCCCTGCGCGACCGCAGCCTGCTCGAGACGACCCTCATCGTCTTCACCTCCGACCACGGCGACTACCTCGGCGATCATTGGCTCGGCGAGAAAGACCTCTTCCACGACTGCTCCGTCCGCATCCCGCTCATCGTGGTAGACCCCTCGCCGGCCGCCAACGCGACGCGCGGAACCTGCTCGGATGCCCTCGTCGAGGCGATCGACCTCGCCCCCACCTTCCTCGACTATTTCGGCGGGGCGCCGCTGCCTCACGTGCTGGAGGGCACCTCGCTCTTGCCTATGCTGCAGGGCGGCGCGGCCGCCCGGCCATTCGTCGTATCCGAATACGACTACGCGATGCTGGATGTGCGCCTCACGCTGGGACGGACGCCCAGCGAGTGCCGGCTCTTCATGGTGTTCGACGGGCGCTGGAAATACATCCACGCCCCCGGCTTCCGCCCGATGCTCTACGACCTCGAAACCGACTCCCAGGAGTTCCACGACCGCGGCGCCGACCCGACCTGCGCCGGCGAATGCGCCCGGCTCCGCAGCCACCTGCTCGACTGGGCGCTTCGCGACCATAACCGCATCACCATGCCCGACGACCGGATCGCCGCCTACGCCCAAGGCCAGCAGCTTCGTTCCGGCATCCTGATCGGTTATTGGGACGAAACCGAACTCGCGGCGGCGCAGCGGCGGCTCGGAGCCATGTCATAGAGCGAAGCGCAGCCGTAACTGACGATCGCGGTCGAGTAGCTCGGCCACTTAGAGCTGGCGGATGGGGTGGGATTCGAACCCACGGTACGCTCACACGCACGGCGGTTTTCAAGACCGCTGCCTTAAACCGCTCGGCCACCCATCCTCGCGCCACACTACGACGCTCGGCCGCGGTCGAGAAGCGGGGATCAGCCTTGCGGCCAGCCTGGGGCGGGTTCGGCGAGGTAGGCCATGCGCTTCATCTCCTTACGACCGCGGGTGACGGAATCGAGGATCAGGCCGCACGCCGAGGACAGCATCGCGAGCACCACGAGCCCGGTGGCGAGCACGGCGGTGGGCAGGCGCGGCACGAGGCCGGTCCGCATGTAGTCGAGCACGACCGGGATGCCGGCGCCGATCGCCACGGCCATCAGCACGGCCGCCGCGAGCATGAAAAACTGTAGCGGGCGCTCCTCTTTGACGAGCAGGATGATCGTGCGCAGGATGCGCCAGCCATCCGTGTAGGTGCGCAGCTTGCTCTCGGAACCCTGGGGCCGGTCCTTGTACACGGTCTCGACTTCGGCGATCGGCATGCGCAACTCGAGGGCGTGCACGGTGAACTCGGTCTCGGCCTCGAATCCCTCGGCGAGCGCTGGAAAGCTCTTCACGAAGCGCCGCGAGAAGACCCGGTAGCCTGAAAGCACATCGGAGAGGCGGTTGCCGAAGATGTAGGCAACTATGGCGGTAAGCACATGATTGCCGAACCGGTGCCCGCGGCGATAGGCGGCGGCGACCTCGCTCACCCGGGCGCCGTTCACCATGTCGAGCCGCTCGTCGAGCAGCAGCCGCACCATGGCCGGCGCAGCGCCCGCGTCGTAGGTCGCGTCGCCGTCCACCATGACGTAAAGGTCGGCGTCCACGTCGGCGAACATGCGGCGGATGACGTGGCCCTTGCCCTGCAGCCGCTCGCGGCGGACGATGGCGCCGGCGGCGCGGGCAGCGACCGCGGTGCCGTCGGCCGAGTTGTTGTCGTAGACGTAGATCGTGGCGCCGGGCAGCACGCGCTGGAAGCTCGCGACGACGACGGGAATGGCGACCTCCTCGTTGTAGCAAGGCACCAGCACCGCCACGCGCAGACCGGAGAACTCGCTCATCCGGTAGAGCGGCGGCGGAACACGAGCCGCCGGGACAGGCCGAAATTGACGAACATGCCAGCGCCGGTGCCGGCCGCTGTGGCAAGGACCGGATAGGCGGCGCAGAGCGGGACGGCGAGCACGAGGGCAGCATAGGTGCCGCGGTTCAGCAGGAAGCCGAGCGAGTTCGCGGCGAGGAAGGTGGCCCATTGGCGCAGCATCGAGCCGTGGCCGCGGCCGCGGAAAGTCCAGGCGCGGTTGAGCGCCCAGGTCACGGTGGCGGCGACGAGATAGGAGGCGAGGCCGGCGCCGATCAGGCCGATCCAGTAGCGCAGCCCGTAGACGATGCCTGTGTCGATGAGGAAGCCGATGCTGCCCACGGTCCCGAAACGCAGGAACTCGAAGGCGAGCGCGCGGTGGCGGTCGAACAGGGATCGCAACATGGGCGCTACATAGCCCGGCGCGCCGGGGCTTGCCAGAGCGCCGTCCGGCATAGAGATTGCTTACAAGATACAAGGTTGACGGATATTGGGCAGGGAGCCGCAGCGATGAAGCGCCGTGATCTCTTCAAGGTAAGTGCTGCAGCCGCCGGTAGCCTGGCCATGCCACGCATCGCTTCCGCGCAGGATGCGCGGGTCTTGCGGTTCGTGCCCCAGGCCAACCTTTCCTCGCTCGACGCGGTCGCCGGCACGCAATACGTCGTCCGCAACGCGAGCCTGCTGATCTGGGACACGCTTTACGGCGTCAACAGCGAGCTCGAGCCGCAGCCGCAGATGGCCGAGGGGCATGACGTCGATGCCGAGTTTAAGACCTGGACCTTCCGCCTGCGCCCAGGGCTGAAGTTCCACGACGGCACGCCGGTCCTGGCACGCGACGCCGTGGCGAGCCTGGAGCGATGGATGGTGCGGGACACCATGGGCCAGGTCATCAAGAAGCAGATGGACGCGATCGAGGCGGTGGATGACCGCACCTTGCGTATCCGGCTCAACAAGCCGTTCCCGAAGATGCTGTTCGCGGTGGGCAAGAGCAATGCGCCAGTGGCCGAGATCATGCCGGAGCGGATCGCCAAGACCGACCCGTTCAAGCTGATCACCGAGTATGTCGGCTCGGGGCCGATGCGGTTCAGCACGAAGGAATGGGTGCCGGGCAGCAAGGCGGTGTTCGAGCGGTTTGCGGACTACCGGCCGCGCGAGGAGAAGGCGGATTGGCTGTCGGGCGGCAAGCGGGTCAATTTCGACCGCATCGAGTGGGTCATCATGCCCGACGCGGCGACCGCGGCGGCGGCGCTGCAGAATGGCGAGGTGGATTGGTGGGAGAACCCGATCCCGGACCTAGTTCCCCTGCTGAAGCGTAACAGCCGCATCAACGTCGATATCGCGGACCCGCTCGGCAACATCGGCGACATGCGGCTCAACCACCTGTTCCCGCCGTTCAACGATCCGCGGGTGCGCCAGGCGGCCATGATGGCGATGGACCAGGCCGATTTCATGCGCGCGGTGGTGGGCGACGACCAGGCGCTGTGGAAGCGCTCGGCCTCGTTCTTCACGCCGGGCACGCCGCTCTACACCGAGGAAGGCGGGAACATGCTCGCGGGCGAGCGCGATGCTGCGGCGGCCAAGCGGATGCTCGAGAGCAGCGGCTACAAGGGTGAGAAGGTGGCGATGCTGGTCGCGACCGACGTGAGCATCACGAAAGCGGAAGGCGACGTGGCGGCGGACGCGCTGCGCCAAGCCGGGTTCAACGTGGACTATCAGGCGCTCGACTGGGGCACGGTGGGCGCGCGCCGGGCCAAGATGGACCCGCCGGACCAGGGTGGCTGGAACATCTTCTTCACCTGGCACGCGGGGGCGGACTGCATCAACCCAGCGCCCTACACCGCGCTCGACGCGAGCGGCAAAACCGCCTGGTTCGGCTGGCCGAAGAGCAACGCGGTGCAAGCGGCGATCGCCGAGTGGTACGCCGCCCCCGATCTCGCGGCCGAGAAGGCGGCCATCGTGAAGGTCAACCGCGCGAGCTTCGAGAACGTGACCTACATCCCGACTGGGTTCTTCCTGGGCTACCAGGCCTGGCGGAAGAACGTCACCGGCGTGGTCAAGGCGCCGTTCCCGGTTTTCTGGGGCGTGGAAAAGGCGTAGGCTCGCGTCCGTGCTCGCTTATGCCGCCCGTCGTGTGCTCTCGACCATCCCGGTGATGGCGGTGGTGGCGCTGTTCGTGTTCAGCCTGCTCTACATCGCGCCCGGCGACCCGGCGGCGATCATCGCCGGCGACCAGGCGAGCCCGGCGGACGTAGAGCGCATCCGCGCCGGGCTCGGGCTCGACCGGCCGTTCCTGATCCGCTTCGGCGGCTGGGTGTGGGACGTGCTGCATGGCGACCTCGGGCACTCGATCTTCACCAACCTGCCGGTCACCACGATGATCAGCCAGCGCATCCAGCCGACCATGCTGCTGATGCTGCTGACCGTCGTGGTGTCGATCGCCATCGCCGTGCCGCTCGGGGTGATCGCCGCCGCCCGCCAGGGTTCGCTGGTGGACCGCGCCATCATGCTGGGGGCGGTGTTCGGCTTCTCGGTGCCGGTCTTCGTGGTGGGGTACCTGCTCGCCTACATATTCGCGCTGCAGCTCGACTGGCTGCCGGTGCAGGGGTTCGTGCCGCTCAGCCGGGGGCTGTGGCCCTGCCTGCGCACGTTGATCCTGCCGTCGGTGGCGCTGGGCGGCATCTACATCGCGCTGATCGCGCGGATCACCCGGGCGACCATGCTGGAGGTGCTGTCGCAGGACTATATCCGGACGGCGCGGGCGAAAGGGCTGGGGCGCCGTGCCGTGCTGTACCTGCATGCGCTCAAGAATGCGGCGGTGCCGATTGTGACGGTGATCGGCATCGGCGTGGCGCTGCTGATCGGTGGCGCGGTGGTGACGGAAAGCGTGTTCGCGATCCCCGGGCTCGGGCGGCTGACCGTGGACGCGATCCTGCGGCGGGACTACCCGGTGATCCAGGGTGTCGTGCTGCTGTTCAGCTTCATGTATGTGCTAGTGAACCTAGGTGTAGACCTGCTCTATACGTTGTTTGACCCGAGGATCCGCTATTGAGCGCCATCGTTGATCACGTCGAGCAGCCGGTCGCGACCTCGGCGCGGGCGCATGTCGCCGAGGCGCTAGCGCTGCCCGCGATCCTGCCGGATATCCGCGAGCGGGGCCGGGTCGGGCATTTCGTGCACCGCTATCCCGCCATCGCAGTCGGCGGCGTGCTGCTGCTCCTGATCGTGCTGATGGCGGTGCTGGCGCCCTGGCTCGGCACCGTGAACCCCACCGCGCTCGCCCCGGCCCGGCGGCTTCGGCCCCCCTCCGCACAATACTGGTTCGGCTCGGACATGCTCGGACGGGACATCTATTCGCGCGTCATCTATGGATCGCAGGTGTCGTTGGGCGTAGGCTTCTCGGTCGCCCTCGTTGCCTCGGTGGCCGGGCTCGCGGTGGGGGTCGTCGCGGGGGTGATCCGCTGGGCGGACGGCTTCATCATGCGCATCATGGATGGGCTGATGAGCATCCCGCCGATCCTGCTGGCGATCGCGCTGATGGCGCTGACCCGGGCCTCCGTGCAGAACGTGATCGCGGCGATCGCCGTCGCCGAGTTTCCGCGCGTCGCTCGCCTAGTGCGCAGCGTGGTGCTGAGCCTGCGCGAGCAGCCCTACGTCGAGGCGGCGACAGCGTCCGGCACGCGGCTGCCAAAGATCATCTGGCGGCACATCCTGCCCGGCACCTTCGCGCCGCTCAGCGTGCAGGCGACCTATATCTGCGCGTCGGCGATGCTGACCGAAGCCGTGCTCTCGTTCATCGGCGCCGGCACGCCGCCCACCATCCCGAGCTGGGGGAACATCATGTCCGAAGGGCGGGCGCTCTGGCAGGTGAAGCCGTTCATCGTGTTCTTCCCGGCGGTGTTCCTATCGTTGACGGTGCTGGCGGTGAACCTGCTGGGGGACGGCATGCGGGACGCGCTCGACCCGCGGCTCGCAAGGCGGCTGTGAGCGGGGCGCTGCTGCAGGTCGAGGCGCTGCAGACGCATTTCGGGACGCCGGACGGGGTGGTTCGGGCGGTGGAGGGGCTGTCGTTCGAGATCGGCGCGGGCGAGACGGTGGCGATCGTCGGCGAGAGCGGCTGCGGCAAGAGCGTGACCAGCATGAGCATCCTGCGGCTGATCGCGGAGCCGCCTGGCCGGATCGCCGGACGGGTGCTGTTCGAGGGGCGCGACCTCCTGAAGCTCTCCGAGCGCGAGATGCGGCGGCTGCGCGGCGACGACATCAGCATGATCTTCCAGGAGCCGATGACCTCGCTGAACCCGGTGCTGACGATCGGGCGCCAGATCGGCGAGACGCTGCGGCTGCACCAGGGGCTCTCGGCGCAGGCGGCCACCGCGCGTGCCGTCGAGATGCTGACGCTCGTCGGCATACCGGCGCCGGAGCGGCGGGTCGGCGAGTATCCGCACCAGCTTTCGGGGGGGATGCGGCAGCGCGTGATGATCGCGATGGCGCTGGCCTGCAACCCGAAGCTGCTCATCGCGGACGAGCCGACGACGGCGCTCGACGTGACGATCCAGGCGCAAATCCTGGATTTGATGCGCGACCTGAAGCGTCGGCTCGGCTCGGCGATCATGCTGATCACGCATGATTTGGGGGTGGTGGCCGAGATGGCCGAGCGGGTGATCGTGATGTACGCCGGGCGGAAAGTGGAGGAGGGCAGCGTCGGCGCGATCTTCGGCGATCCCCAGCATCCGTACACGCGGGGGCTGCTGGGTGCGGTGCCGAAGCTCGGCTCGTCGCTGGCGGGCACTGGGCGAGGCAAGCTCGCGGAGATCCCGGGGCTGGTGCCGTCGCTCCGCAAGCCGATCGTCGGCTGCGCGTTCGCCGGGCGGTGCCTTTCGGCGACCGATCTGTGCCTGACGACCGCGCCCGCGGTCGAGGCGAAGTCGCCGGGGCATTTCGTCGCGTGCCATTACGCCGAATACCGGATGGCGGCGTGAGCGCACCGCATCTGCTCGAGGTGAACGCGCTCAAGAAATACTTCCCGCTGCCGCGCGGGCTGTTCGGCGGCCACACGGGCCAGGTCCACGCGGTGGATGGCGTGACGTTCCACATCGACCGCGGCGAGACGCTTTCCCTCGTCGGCGAGAGCGGCTGCGGCAAGAGCACGGTGGGGCGGTCGGTGCTGCGGCTCACGCCGCCGACGGAAGGCGAGGTGCTGCTGGACGGCATCCGGGTGGATAATTTGCCGGCCGCGCAGCTCCGCCCGATGCGGCGGCGCATGCAGGTGGTGTTCCAGGACCCGTATAGCAGCCTCAACCCGCGCATGTCGGTGCGGGACATCATCGCCGAGCCGATCACCAATTTCGGGCTGGCGAGCGGGTCCGCGCTTGAGGACCGGGTCGCCGAACTGATGGACCTGGTGCGGCTGCCGCGGGACGCGATGGGGCGCCGGCCGCACGAGTTCTCGGGCGGGCAGCGGCAGCGGATCGGCATCGCGCGGGCGCTGGCGCCAGGGGCGGACCTGATCATTTGCGACGAGGCGGTCTCGGCGCTCGACGTGTCCGTCAAGGCGCAGATCGTGAACCTGCTGAGCGACCTGCAGGACCAGCTTGGGCTCGCGCTGCTGTTCATCAGCCACGACCTCGCGATCGTCGAGCACCTGACGCACCGGGTCGCGGTGATGTACCTTGGCAAGATCGTCGAGCTTGCGGACCGGCGCACGCTGTTTTCGGCGCCGCACCACCCCTATACGCGGGCGCTTTGCTCGGCGGTGCCGGTGCCCAATCCGTTCGCCGCCCGCCACCCCATCATCTTGAGCGGCGACGTGCCGAGCCCGATCAATCCGCCGAGCGGGTGCCGATTCCACACGCGCTGCCCCTATGTGTTCGACCGCTGCCGGGTGGAGGAGCCATTGCTTACGACGCGGGCGCCGGGGCAGGTCGCGGCGTGCCACCTGGACGAGTTGCCGCCGCTGGAGTCTTCCTAGCGCGGCTTGATCGCGTCCAGCACGGCGGCGACCGTGATCCGTTCCATGCCGGAGTCCTTGTCCAGGCCGCCGGGTGGGACGATGGGGATGATGTTGGGGCTGTGATGCAGGACGGGGGTGGCGCCGAACAGGCCGTAGGCGCGGGTGCCGACGGCGGCGGCGATGTTGAGGGCGGCGGTGTCGTTGCCGACGTAGAAATCCGCCTCGGCGAGCACGGCGGCGACGTCGCGGAGGTTCCATCCGAGGACCGGGACGGCTGGTCCGGCGATCGCCTCCGCGACGGCGCGCTCGGCCGGGCCGCCGACGAGCGCGATGGTCCAGCCGGCGTCGCGCAGGCGACGCGCTAGGACGGAGAAGTTGGGGCCCCCCCATTGTTTCCAGGCATCGGACGTGGCGATGCCAAGCGCTGCGAAGCGTCCCGCAACGCCGAGCCGAGCGCGGGCGGCGGCCCGGGCCGCGGGAAGCACGGCGAGGCGTGGCTCAGGCTCGTCGAGCGCCAGGCCGCCCGCCTCGAGCCAGGCCGTCGCCTGCTCGTAGGGATGATGCTTTCGAGCCGTCTCCGGTAGGAAAGGCGGCCGGTTCAGCAGCCAGCGCTGGCTGCCGATGCCGTAGCCTTGGCGGCGCCGCACGCCGGCCGCGGCGACGGCGAAGCTCAGCACCCGGCTTCGCGTCATCAGCACCGCCGCGTCGAAGCGCCGGGCACGCAACTCGGCGACGAGCCGGGCGAGGCCGGCGACGCCCTGGTGGCGGCCCTCGGGCAGCCATTGGTCGCGCTCGATCCAGAAGATGTCGTCGATCCCGTCCTGGGCGCCCACGAACTGGTCGGCCATCGAGCGGGGGCGGGCCACCAGCGTGACCCGGCCGGGGCCGCGCGCCAGGGCACGGAGATGGGGCAGGTGCCAGATCATGTCGCCGATGCCGACGCGCGGCTGCACCAGGGCGAGATGCCGGAAAGGTCCGGTGAAAAGCGTCGCGTGCACGGGCGCAGCAAGCTGCGGCGGCGCCTCAACCGTCAAGCTGGAGCAGCACTTCGACCAGCTCCGGCTCATCCGGGACGCGCTGGATGGTGAAGCCGAGGCGGCGCACGAAGGCGAGCATGTGGGCGTTGTTCGCGAGGACCTGGCCCACGATCTCGCGCACCCCCTGCGACGCGCCCCAGGCGATGATCCGCTGCATGAGATGCTGGGCGAGGCCCCTGCCCCGCATCGACCTCTCGACCAGTATGGCGAACTCCGCCCGGTCGCTATACGGCTCGCGCACCAGCCGGCACGCGCCGACGGTCTCGCCGCTCGCTTCCCGCACGGCGACGAACGCCATCTCGCGGTCGTAATCCACCTGCGTCATGCGTGCGACCTGCTCGGCGGAGAGGGCGCGGAGCGCGCTGAAGAAGCGGAAGCGCACGTCCTCGGGCGATAGCCGCCGGAACAGGGCAGCGTGCGCCTCGGCGTCCTCCGGGCGGATAGGCCGGATTACGAAGACCTCGCCATGGGCGTCCCAGCGCTCGGCGAGTTCCGCCGGGTAGGGGGCGATCGCCAGCACGCCGCGTTCGCCCGGCGCGCGGAGCCCGATCCAGGCATCCGCGGCGAGCACCCCCGCCTCGTCGGCGAAGAGCGGGTCGATGTCCAGTCCGGCGATCTCGGGAAAATCGACGAGGAGCTGGCTCATGCGCACCAGCGCGCCCGCGACGCCGGCGCGATCGGCCGCCGGATGGTCGTGCGCGGCGGCGAGGAGGGCGGCGGCGGCGCTGCGGCCGATCAGCGCGTCGGCGAGAGGAAGGTTGAGCGGCGGCAAGTCCCAGGCCAGCGCATGGCCCGCGCCGACGCCGACTACCGGGCCGGCGAACGCGTCGTCCCGTACGGTGATGCGCAACTCACGCGCCCGCCCGGCCTGGCATTGAACGAGGAAGCCAGGGGCGATTTCCTCGACGCGGGCCTGATCGAGCTTTGCCGCCGCCTGGCGGATCGCCCTAGCGTCCACGAGGTCCAGCGCCACCGCGCCGGGCCGTCCCGAGCCAGGCGGCGCGCTCCGGCGCAGCTTCAGGACCGCCGGGTAGCCAAGCATATCGGCGGCGAGCACCGCATCGTCGGCCGACATCACCGCCCGGCCCGGCACCGTCGGCAGCCCATAGGCGGCGAGCACCGCCAGCGCCTCCTCCTGCAGCAGCCGCGTCCGTCCGGCCTGGCGGACCGCTGCGAACACCGCATGTACGGCCGCAAAATCCGGCGCGAGGTCGAGCATGTCGCGCGGCGGCAGCTCCCGCGCCGCAGCCCGTGCGCGACGGAGCTGGACGAGATGATGGAAGCCCCGCACCGCGAGTTCGGGAGAGGCGAAGGCGGGCACTCCCGCCGCTCCCAACCGCTGGCGATGAGCAGCCCCGGTCGTCTCGCCGAGCACCGCGGTCAGCAGCGGCGCGCGCATCCCCGTAGCCGCCGCCATCAACGCTTCCACCGCCGCCGCGTCCTCCTCGCCCGTGGGCGCCAGCACGGCGACGACGCCGCCCACCTCCGGTGCGCCCGAAAGCATCGCGGCCGCTTCGGCCACGCGGGTCGGGCGTTCCGAGCCGGCATAGGCGACGCCGCCCGCGAGGAGCTGCCAAGCCGGCGATCCGAGATGCAGGCCGAGCGCGGCCTTCGACTCCGGCGTCAACGCGGCGATTGGCAGGCCGAGTGCGACCGCTGCATCCGCCGCGAGTTGGCCCGGCCCCAGCGCGTTCGTCGCGATCGCGAGCGCCTCGTTCCGCGCAGGCCGCGCGCGGGCCAGGGTCTCGGCGGCCGCTAACAGGTCCGCGAAACGGGAGACCCGCACGATCCCGGCCCGCCGCAGCACCGCATCGAACGCGCCGTCAGCTTGGCCGGACGGATCGGCGAGGCGCGTGCCGGCCCGGATCGCGACGACAGGCCGCAACCGTGCCGCCGCGCGCGCCGCGGAGAGGAAGGCGCGCAGGTCCCGGATTTCGCGGATGTCGAGCAGGATCAGCCCCGTATCCGGGTCGCGCGCAAGCCAGTCCAGCACCGTCGCGAAGCCGGCATCCGCATTTGCCCCGATACCGATGACGGCGCTGAACCCCACTCCGTTCGGCGCCGCCCAGTCGATCACCGCGCGGCACAGGGAGGCCGACTGGGACACCAGCGCGACCCGCCCGGCCGGGATCGGCAGGTGGCTCTTCGTGGCGTTGAACGCGATGCCGGGAGCGGCCACTCCGAAGCTGCCGGGCCCAAGCGCACGGATGCCGGCCTGGCGGACCGCCGGGCCAAGCCCCTCGCAGCGGTCCAGCACTGCCACCGCCCGGCAGCCATGCGCGATCAAGCTCGGGAGTGCGGCAAGCACGAAGGCTGCGTCGCAGATCAGGGCAAGATCGGGGACGCCGTCGAAGCGGGCCGGGTCGTCGCCGATATAGACCGGACCGGCAAAGCCACCCCCTTCCAGGTTCCGTCGCACCGTCCGGCCAATCGCGGTCCCGCTGCCCAGGAGGGCGACCGAGGCAGGCCGGAACATGCGTTGCGGATCGAACCGGCGGTTGTCGCGGAACACCGCGACTACGCCTTGAGGCTGCTTAGAGCGGAGGCGCTATCCCTTGCTCGCCCACCTGCACGCGGCTGGCCGTAAGCGCGCCGTCCGCGCCGACGCTGGCCGAGATGAACACTTTCGCGCCCGGCACCACGAGGGACTGGCTGCCCGGCACGAAGGTCACGATCGGGACGTTCTCGGGCACGGTCATCTCGACCGTCTTACCCTTCAGGCTCATCGTGAGGACGCGGCCGGACGTGCTGGTCGCCTCGGCCTCTACCGTGCCGTTGGTCATGGTGGCTTGGGGCATGTCCCACGGGCTCTGGCCCTCGCCGGCGCCGCGGGCGGCCTCGGGCAGGACATGGACTTCCGTCGCAGTCTGGTGGCTCGCCGGACCAACCGCGACGGCGCCGATGTAGCTGCCGGGCTTGATGGCATCGAGGGTGATGGGACGCACGCCGGTAACGCTCCAGTTCGGCGCGAGCTTGACGGCGGTGGACTGGCCGTCCGGCGCCTCGATCGTAAGCGTGCTGCCTGCAAGGCTCTGTACGGTTCCTCGGACGTGACGCATGGGCGCCGTCTGTGCGAGGGCGGGGACAGCAACCAACAGGCTGAGCGAAGCGAGCATACGAGACATGGAGAACCTTTCGATGTGGGTTAGAGCCGGGTCTTGAAGAAGGCATTGAGCTCGCCGATTACACCCTTCCGGAAGGCGAGGACGCAGATCACGAAAACGGCACCCTGCGTGACCGTAACCCAGGAGCCGAAAGGGGCGAGGTAGTTTTCCATGCTCTGGACGATCAGCGCGCCGACGCTAGGGCCGAAGATGGTGCCCATGCCGCCAAGCAGAGTCGTGAGGATAACCTCGCCAGACGTGCCGTAATTGACGTCGGTGAGGGTCGCGATGCCGAATACGATCGCCTTGGCGCCGCCGGCGATGCCCGCGATGAAGGCGCTCAGCACGAAGGCCATGAGCTTGTAGGTGTCCACTCGGTAGCCGAGCGAGATGGCGCGGGGCTCGTTCTCGCGGATCGCCTTCAGGATCTGGCCGAACGGCGAGTGGACGACGCGGTGGATGAGCCAGAAGAAGATAAGGAAGATGACGGCGACCATGGCGTAGGTCGCCATGTCCGAGTTCAGGTTGATGAGGCCGAACAGGTGGCCGCGGGGCACTTGCTGGATGCCGTCCTCGCCGTGGGTGAAGGGCGCCTCGACCGCGAAGAAGTAGTTCATCTGGGCGAGGGCGAGGGTGATCATCGCAAAGTAGAGGCCGGTGCGGCGGATCGCCAGCCAGCCGAAGACGACGCCGATCGCGGCACCGGTGAGGCCGCCCGCAAGGATCGCGATCTCGGGCGTGAGATGCCAGAACTTGGCGGTCCACGCCGTCACGTAGCTGCCCATGCCGAAGAAGGCCGCGTGGCCGAAGCTCAGCAGGCCGACGAAGCCGAGCAGCAGGTTGAAGGCGCTCGCGAAGAGCGCGAAGCATAGCACCTTCATCAGGAACACCGGGTAGAGCACGAAGGGCGCCACGACGATGACCGCGACGAGCACCAGCAGGCCGATCGCCTGGGAGCCGCGGAACCCGATCAGGCTGAATGCCCGGCGCCGGAGGACGGGTGCGAGTGGGCGGGCGGAGGCGCTCATGCTGCGGCCTTTCCGAACAGTCCAGCGGGGCGGATCAGCAGCACGACGACCATCACCACGAAGATCACCGTCGCCGAGCCTTGCGGGTAGTACACCTTGGCGAGCCCCTCGACGACGCCCAGCGCGAAGCCGGTCACGATGCTGCCGAGGATGCTGCCCATGCCGCCGATCACCACGACGGCGAACACAGTGATGATGAAGTTGGAGCCCATGTTCGGGTTGACCGAGTAGATGGGCGCGGCGAGGACGCCCGCGAAGGCGGCGAGCGCTACCCCGCCCGCATAGGTGAGCGAGACCATCAACGGCACGTTGACCCCGAAAGCCTGGACCAGCGAGGCGTTTTCGGTGGCGGCGCGGAGGCGGGCGCCGAGCGAGGTCTTCTCGATGATGAGCCAGGTCGCGAGGCAGACGAAGAGCGAGGCGGCGACCACCCAGAAGCGATAGATCGGCATGTACATGAAGCCGAGGTTGAGGGCGCCGGTCAGCGCGCTGGGGATGGAGTAGGGCAGGCCGGAGCTGCCGAACCCGTTGCGGAACAGCCCTTCGATCACTAGCGCGAGGCCGAAGGTCAGCAGCAGGCCATAGAGATGGTCGAGGCCGTAGAGGCGGCGGATGATCGTGCGTTCAAGCAGGAGGCCGAGCGCGCCGACCAGGACGGGCGCGAGGATCAGCGCCGGCCAGTAGCCGATGGAAAGCCAGGCCGGCACGTGCAGGGTTGGGTCGATCATCGCCAGCCAGGTGTTCGGCGTCAGGATCATCCAGGCCACGAAGGCGCCGACCATGAACATCGCGCCATGGGCGAAGTTGATGATGTTCAGCATGCCGAAGATCACCGCGAGGCCGAGCGAGAGCAACGCATAGAAGGCGCCGTTGATCAGCCCCAGCACGCTCTGCGCCAGGAGCTGGTTGGCGGGGACGCCGAACACCATGGCGCGGCTAGCTTCGCACCAGGGGGCAGCCTTCGTCGGCGACCGGCTTCCAGGCCTGGCCGGGCGGGGTCGTCTCGAGCAGGCGGTAATAGTCCCACGCGCCATGGCTCTCGCCCGGCGTCTTCACCTGGAACAGAAAAACCGGGAGCAACGCCAACCCGTCGGCGCGGATGCTGTTCTTGCCGAACGCGTCGTCATCGGTCGGCATTGCCTTCATCCGAGCGACCGTGGCCGCCCCGTCCGCCTGCGCCGCCGCAGCACCCATCGCCTGTACGGCCTTGAGGTAATGCAGCGCGCCCGCATAGGCGCCGGCATTGGTCATGTTGGGCACCTTGTCCGGCATGCGCTTCTGAAAGCGCTTCGTGAAGGCGCGGGTGCGGGAGTTGAGGTCCCAGTAGAAGCTCTCGGTCAGCACCAGGCCCTGCGCCGCGTCCAGCCCGAGACCGTGCACGTCCTGAATGAACATCAGGAGGGCGGCCAGGCGCATCGACTTGTTGAGGCCGAACTCGCCTGCCTGCTTGATGCAGTTGACGGTGTCGGCGCCGGCATTGGCGAAACCCAGGACCTTGGCGCCCGAAGTCTGCGCCGAGACCAGGAAGGAGCTGAAATCCGTGGTCCCCGGGAACGGGTAGGCGGCAGCGCCGAGCACCTGGCCGCCCGCCTTGGTCACGAAAGCGGCGGTGTCGTGCTGGAGTTGCTGGCCGAACACATAGTCCGCGGTCACGAAAAACCAGGTTTTGCCGCCGGCGCGCACGGTGGCGGCGCCGGTGCTCTGGGCCAGCATCCAGGTGTCGTAGCTCCAATGGACGGTGTTCGGCGAGCATTGGACGCCGGTCAGGTCGGCAGTGCCGGCGCCGGTGTTGATGTAGGCCTTGTTCTTCTCGCGCACGACGGTGTTGACCGCGAGCCCGACCGAGCTGGTCGGCACGTCGAAGATCGCGTCAACGCCGCCCTGGTCGAACCACTGGCGGGCGATGCCGACAGCCACGTCCGGCTTGTTCTGGTGGTCGGCGAAGATGACCTCGACGGGGACCCCGAGATTGCCGCCCGCGGACGCGAAATCCTCCACCGCCTGGCGGACGCAGTTGACGCTGTACATGCCGCCGGTGTCCCGATAGGGGCCAGACTGGTCGTTTAATACGCCGAGGCGGACAGGCCGCCCTGCGGCGTGCCCGGACCGGGACAGGAACGGGACTGCCGCCGCCGCTCCAAGCAAGACGCGCCGCGTGGTCATGGCGCTAGCTCCGGACCAGGGCGCAACCGCCCTCGCTCATGGGGCGGAACGCCTCCTCGCCGGTCAAGCTCGAGACCGGCTTGTAGTAGTCCCACGGCCCCTTGCTCTCGGCAGGGGTCTTGACCTTCCAGAGATAGCTCGGGTGGATCACCTGCCCGTCCTGGCGCAGCGTGCTCGTCCCGTACACGTCGTCGTCGAAGGTCTTCATCTGCTTCATGTGCGCGACCGTGGCCGCCCCGCTCTTCTTGGACTCCGCCACGCCCATCGAATCCGCCGTCTTGAGGTAGGCGAGCCCGGCGCTATAGACGCCCGACTGCGTCATCGTCGCGCGCACGCCGGGCGCCATCGGCTCGAGCCGCTTGCTGAAGGCGCGGGTGCGGTCGTTATGGTCCCAGTAGAAGCTGTTGGTGAGGGCCAGGCCCTGCGCCGTCTCGAGGCCGATCGCATGCACGTCGCTGATGAAGCAAAGCAACGCCGCCACCGTCATCTTCGGGCTGACGCCGAACTCCTTCGCCTGCTTGATGCTGTTCACCGTGTCGAGCCCGGCATTGGCAAGGCCTAGCACCTTCGCCCCGGAACTCTGCGCTTGCAGCAGGAATGAGGAAAAATCCGTTGTGCCGGGGAAGGGGTAGGCGACGCTGCCTAGAACCTTGCCCTTCGCGGCCTCGATGAAGCCGGTCGTGTCGCGCTGCAGGGAGTGGCCGAAGGCGTAGTCCGCGGTGATGAAGAACCACGAATCGCCGCCCGCCTTGACGAGCGCGCCGCCGGTGCTCTTGCCGAGTTCGTAGGTGTCGTAGGTCCAGTGCATCGTGTTGGGGTTGCACTGGCTGCCGGTGAGGTCGCTGGTCGCGGCGCCCGAGTTGAGGTGGACGCCGTCCTTCTCCTTGGCGACGCTCGCGATGGCGAGCCCGCAGGCGGAGTTGGTGCCGTCGAGGATCACGTCGACGCCCTGGTCGAACCATTGCCGGGCGATCTGGGCGGCGATGTCCGGCTTGTTCTGGTGGTCGGCCTGCAGCACCTCGACCTTGAGCGACTTGCCCGTCGCGGCGAAATCCGCAGCCGCGAGCCGCGCGCAGGCGACCGAGACCGGTCCGGCGGTATCCTTGTAGGTGCCGCTCATGTCGGTGAGCACGCCGAGGCGGATAGTCGCATCCTTGCCGCGGGCGTTTTGCTGGGCGCGCACGCCGACCAGCGGCACCGTCGCTGCCAACGCGGCCGTTCCGACCAACCCACGCCGTGTGATGTCCATGCGTTTATCTCCCTGTG
>JAABUX010003590.1_pt1 | contig 20413 bp, 21 predicted proteins | sample 5561851 | NCBI WGS metagenome assembly JAABUX01 (sample SAMN10711883, study PRJNA513361) | rock metagenome | isolation source: Antarctica rocks | place: Antarctica: Victoria Land, Richard Nunatak red sandstone | collected 2016-01-03 | reverse complement strand
CTTCCAGGTGCTCGACCGCGACGGCGTGGGTTCGCTGATGCGCCAGGCGGTCGCGGGCGGCCGCGCGGCGCGGCCGAACATCGAGCTGGGCATCTGCGGCGAACACGGCGGCGAGCCGAGCTCGGTCGAGTTCTGCGACATGATCGGCCTCAACTACGTGTCCTGCTCGCCGTTCCGCGTCCCCGTGGCGCGCCTGGCGGCGGCGCAGGCCGTGCTCAACCGGGGAGAGCGAGACCGCTAGGGGCCCTCACCCCCAACCCCCTCTCCCGCGCACAGGGAGAGGGGGTTGGGGGGTGAGGGGTGGGTTTCTACCCTACCTTTTTCGACGATGCGTGGTATCATGTGTCATCCAACCGAAACAGGTGGAAGAGAAGCTCGGCGCACAGGCCCGCCCCAGCACGTAAAGGAGCCTCCCGACGTGTACGCTCATGCGATGGACGACGAAGACAACGATGCGGGCGCCGGACGACATGCGGCGGCGGGTGATCCGATCGTCTCCCGCGCCGCCACACGCGGTGTGCTGATGGAGACCGTCGCGACGCGGGCGCGTTCATGTGCCCTCGACGATGGGGACGATGTCGTGAGCGTCGTGGACGACCTCGCCGGCATCATCGACGACCCGGTCCGCCTCTATCTGCGCGAGATCGGTCGCGTGCGCTTGCTCAAAGGCCCTGAAGAGATCACCTACGCCCGCGCAATGCAACTGGGCGACGAGGAGATTGAGCGCGCCCAGCGCTACCTGGCCACGGCCATTAAACTGGCCCTTCTCACCAGGCCCGACCCTGATTCCGTGTTCACGTCGTCCGCCCGCTCACGCGCGTTCAGCCTAGGCGCGTGGGCCGCGCTGCTTGAGTTGCCCGAGGAGCGGCTGTGCCAGGCCGTGCGGACCGTCGCCGCGCTGGTGCGGCAGGGCGACCGCGAGGTGGCCGACCTCCTGGGCTACCTGCGCCGGACGAGTTGCCTCTACAAGCGTCATCCCAAGGAAGCCATCGGCGATGTGCTGCGCTTGCTGCGCCAGAACGATGACGAGGTGCGGCGCGCCGCCGCGACCCTCGCAGTACGCGGCGGCTTCGACGCGCCGACGGTGGAACGCGCGCTCGATCGCCTGGTCGGTTTGATCGTGGTGGAGGAGCGCCTGCCGGAGCACACCGAGGAGGACGACCTCGTGGCCGTGGCCGAGCGTCTCGAGTTGGCGATAGGTGAGGAGGGGGCCGTCGAGGCCGAGGCCGTCCTGGAAGCCGATGCCGTCCTGGAGGCGCTCCCGTTGCTGGCTCACGATAGCGGGGAGGGGCCAGAGGGAGAGGGACCGACCTGGGTGGTGCGGTTGAACGGCGAGAGCATCGCGCTTGCCGCGCCCACCGCCGAGTTGGTTCGCTTGTTGTACCTGGGCGAGCGCGAGGCGCAGCAGCTCTGGTTCGACCGCTGCCAGCCGAGCATGACCTGGGAGCGCACGGTGGCGCAACTGGCCGCGGTGGCCCGCATCGACCCGGTCCAGGCGGCCGCCATCGTCGACGGCTGGCGCTACGACCAGGCGGTCATCGACCGAGGCTTCGACGGGCGGCGTCGGTTGACCGAGGCCAATCTGCGGCTTGTGGTGAGCGTGGCCAAGAAATACACGGGGCGCGGCATGTCACTGCTCGACCTGATCCAGGAGGGCAACATCGGGCTCATCCGCGCGGTCGAGAAGTTCGACTACCGTCGCGGCTACAAGTTCTCGACGTACGCCACGTGGTGGATCCGGCAGGCCATTACGCGGGCTATCGCCGACCAGGGGCGCACCATCCGCATCCCCGTGCATATGGTCGAGACTATCAACCGGCTGGGGCGCGAGTCGCGCCAGTTGATTCAGGAATTGGGGCGCGAGCCCACGTTCACCGAGTTGGGTCGGCGCATGGACCTCTCGCCCGAGCGGGTGCGCGAGATCATCAAGGTGGCGCAGGACCCCATCTCGCTTGAAACCCCGATCGGCGAGGAGGATGATGGTCATCTGGGCGATTTCCTGCCCGACGAGACCAACGCCATGCCCCAGGACGCCGCCATGCACCAGTTGCTCAAGGAGCAAGTGGATTTTGTCCTGGGCACGCTCACCGAGCGCGAGCGGCGCGTGCTGCAGTTGCGCTTCGGCCTCGACGACGGCCGTAGCCGCACCCTGGAAGAGGTCGGCCGCGAGTTCAAGGTCACGCGCGAGCGCATCCGCCAGATCGAGGCCAAGGCGCTGCGCCGGCTGCGTCACCCCTCGCGCAGCCGCAAGCTCAAAGAATACCTGGAGTAGGCGCCTTTTCTACTCATCGGGCACGTACCGCTGCCGCTCTTGCGGCGTCAGGCCGTGCGTGACCCGCGTGCGGGCAAGAGCTAGCAATTGCGCCGATGAGGCGCACGTGTCGCAGGTGTAGATGTGCGCCGTGTTGTCCATGCCGGCGGTCAGCACATAGCGGCCGTCCGGGCTAAACCCCGCGCTCTCCACCCATCCAATGTGTCCGCTCAGCACGGCCACGGTCAGGCCCGTGCGCGTCTCCCACACCCGCGCCGTCCCGTCCTGGCTCGACGTCACGGCGTAGCGGCCGTCCGAGCGGAAGGCCACACGGGTGAGCGCGTCGGTGTGGCCGCGCAGGACGGATACCGCCGCGCCGGACGGGACCGCCCAGACGCGCGCCGTCAGGTCTCCGCTCACAGTGGCCAGGAGGCGCCCGTCGACGCTGAAGGCGACTCCGCTAATGGCGCCGCTATGACCGCGCAGGACGGCCAGGCTCCGGCCCGTGCGCGCGTCCCAGAGCATGGCCAGACCGTTGCCGTACCCGGTGACGACGTAGCGGCCGTCCGGGCTAAACAGGCCCGGATTGAGGACGGAGGGGGCGATCCTCGGAGGGGCGTGCAGCGTAAAGACAATCTTGCCCGTACCCGCGTCCCAGATGCGCGCCGTCCCGTCCTCGCTCGCGGTCAGGATAGAGCGGCCGTCGGGGCTGTACTCTATGCCGGTGAGCGACGCGCCTGGCCAGCGCAGCCTCCCCACCCCCTTGCCCGTGCGCGCGTTCCACACCGTGACCAACCCGTTGCCGTAGGCCGTGGCGACAAAGCGATCGTCCGGGCTCAGGTCGGCGCCGAGCAGCACATCCGATGGATGCGCACCCTGCCCCAGGACGGCCAGAGCCTCGCCGGTACGGGCGTCCCAGATGCGCGCCGTGTCGTCAAGGCTCGTCGTCAGGACGAGGCGGCCGTCGCGGCTGAAACGGGCGCTCTCCACCACGCCCGTGTGCCCGCGCAGCAGGGCAACGGGTCTGCCCGTCGCCGCCTCCCACACCTGCGCCGTGCCCCCTCCGTTCGCGGTGACGATGGCGCGACCGTCGGGGCTGTACTCCGCGTCGAGCACGGCGGCGCCCTGCCCGACCAGCGTGCGCACGAGCATCCCGCCCGCCTCCCACACGCGGACCACTCCGTCGCCGCCGGCCGTGACCACGAGGCGGCCGTCGGGGCTGAACGCGGCGTCGCGCACGGCGGTCACTGGCCCGCGCAGCGTCGTCAGCAGCACCCCGCGCGGACTCCACACGCGCGCCGTGCCGTCGTCGCTCGTCGAGAGCACATAGGCGCCGTCGTGGCTGAAGGCCACGGTGTTCACGCTTCCGACGTGCCCCAGCAGCGTCGCCGTGAGGTCCCCGCTGTGCGCGTCCCAGACCTCCACCGTCCCGTCGAAGTCGCCCCCGACCACGCGGCGCCCGCTGGGAGAGAAGGCAAGGCTCTCCACCGCCACGCCTCCCCCGCGCAGCAGGGCCACGGGCCGGCCCGTCGCGGCCGTCCAGACGCGAACCGCGCCGCGTTCCCGCGCGGGGGCGGCGACGTAGCGGCTGTCGGGGCTGAACACCGCCGGATCGACCCCCTCGCCCGCGGGCGAGGGCAGGACGCTGACTGCACGCCCCGTCCGGCCGTCCCATACCCGCGCGGTACCGTCCTGACTCCCCGTGACGACGTAGCGGCCGTTCGGGCTGAACGCCGCCCCGTAGATCACGTCGGTATGGCCGCGCAGCACGGCTATGAGCCGGTAGGCGCCCGCGTCCCATAGCCGTGCCGTATCGTCCCAACTCCCCGAGACGATGCGACGACCGTCGGGGCTGAAGGACGCGCTCCAGACGGTGTTCGTGTGTCCGCGCAGGACGGCGAGCGCGCGACCGGTGCGCGCTTCCCACACCCGCACGGTCCCGTCGACCCCGGCGGTGACCACCCGCGTACCGTCCGGGCTGAAGGCCGCGTCCATGACCGATCCCTGGTGGCCCCGCAGCACGGCTGCCTCCCGTCCGGTTGCGGTGTCCCACAGGCGCGCCGTACCGTCGTCGCTGGCGGTAAGCACCAGGCGGCCGTCGGGGCTGAACGTGGCATGCTGCACCGTACCGGTGTGCCCGCGCAACGCCAGGCGTAGGTGCGACGCGGCTAGCGCCTGCCGCAGGGCGTCCTCCGCCTGCGCGGTGTCGGAGCGGCCCATCGCCTCCGTTGCCAGGAGCACGCCCAGCTCGGGGTTGACCGGGAGCTGGGCGATGGCGTTTGCCGCCAACTCGCGCGAGGCGGCGACCCGTTGCGCGGCCTGCGCCCGCGCCTGTTGCGTCCGCGCGATGCCGCTTTGTTGCGCCGCAAAGCCCGCCGTCAGCAGGGCGACGACGAACAGCACGGCCAGCGCGGCGCTCAGCCGCCGCGCCGCGCGCGCGCGCCTGCGCTCCGACAGGGCAAGGGCGCGCGCCGCCTCCAGCGCGCGCCGCCTGCGCTCCTCCTCCTCGTGCTCCTCCTGCCGCTCGAGCGCCAGGCTGTCGGCCAAAAAGGCTCGCTCCAGGCTGTTGAGTTCGGCGTCGTGCGTCCCCTGCCACTCAAGCGCTGTGGCCAGGGGCGCGCCGCGCAGGAGCGCGCCGCTGTCGCGTCCCAGTCGCTGCCACTCGCGCGCCGACTCTGTCAGCCGGTGGTGCAGGCGCAACCCGGCGCGGTCGTCCTCGATCCAGCGCCGCAGCCGCTCCCAGCCGCGGATCAGCGCTTCGTGCGCGACGTCGACCCACTGCTCCCCGCCCTGCTCATCCGCGCCCATGGTCAGCAGGCGCGCTTCCATCAGCGCCCGCACCACCGCCATCACCCCGTCGGTCTCCGCGGTCCCCGTCGCCCAGATCGTTCTCTTCCCCCAGTAGGGGGTGGCTATCGGGACATATTGCCCTGAACTCGGACCGATGGTAGGGGACACTATAGCCTCCGTCATGAGGCGCGTTGCGGATGGCGGCGGTGCGCTGGCCGCCGGGAGAGATCGGGAACGATGTGCTGGACACGCAACTTGTCCTGCCGCCCGGCCAGTAGCTTACCGAGCGCTACCGTCGCAAGGAGCCATGGCAGATTGCCATGTCTTTGCGGGATGCTCTACAAGCGGACTGACCTTGACGCTCCCGGCCGCGTCGGGTATATTGCGGGTCTGGAGGGGAGCGCCAACCCCTCCACTTTCCGCGATAGCTCAATGGTAGAGCGGGCGGCTGTTAACCGCTAGGTTCGAGGTTCGAGTCCTCGTCGCGGAGCACACAAAGGGGGGATGCCTCCGGTTGGTGGCGTCCCCCCTTCTTTCGTTCCTCCTTCACGGGAGCGATGGCCAAGCGGTTTTCCTTCACGTCTGCCGCGATCGATGACGCTTGTGACAACACTACGTGGCGGCCGGCGACCATGCCAGGCGCACAAAGTATCCGCCGTGAGGAAGTCCGCGCTCGTTCGCCGCGAGTATGGTGTGAGTCTTGCCCGTGGCGACGTCGACGGTACGCAGGGTCATGAACCGGTCCGTCGGGTTTGCCACCAGGTAGGCAATGGCGCGCCCGTCGGGGGACCAGGCGGGGCTGGAGATAGACCCACCGGAGCCTTGCGCTGGCGCCAGTATGCGCGCCGTCTGGCCCGACGCCGTGCCGATGTGTAGCGACGCGCCCGACGGTCCCCTCAACCCCGTCGTGACGTAGGCAAGCCGTGCCGTCCCCGCCGCAAAGGCGGCGTCGCCCGCCCCCAGGGCCACGACCCGCACCGCGCCGCTCACCACGTCGGCGACGAGCACGGCGCTCGCAAAGCCATTGGTCGGCGAGTATTGCACGCTGACCGCCAGCGTCCGCCCATCCGGCGCCCAGGAGAGCGCCGTGATCACCGGCAAGAAACCGCGAAACGACGCTGCGGGAGCGGGCAGGACGCGTTCCAGCCGCGCCGCCGACACTACCAGACGAGGGCGAGGCCTATCGTACCGCGACAGCCAGATGCCCGTGTTCGCGAGCGCCTCCGCTGCCACCGACGCATCGCTGAGCACGTTCACCGCGTAGGCCAGCGTGTAGCGATCGGGCGACCAGGAGACCGCCCCGATGCTTGGCGGGTCCCCCAGACGGCTGGTAGGTGGGAGGAGCAGGCGGGACGGCGTCGTCCCGGCGCTGGTGGTTAACCAGAGCCCCTCGGTCCGCTTGCCCGGCATACCCGGTCCCGAAGGACCGCCGGCCTCCTGGCTAAAGGCCACGTAGCGTCCGCGCGGAGACGGGGCGAGACCTCCGAGACCGCAGCAGGGAACGGTCAAGCCCCCGACAAGGACGCGAAAGGTCCGAGGGGTCGCGCCGTTCTGATCGCGCACGGCCAGGATCTCGTCGTGCCCCGCCCCGATCTGCACTTGCGACCCCCGTTCCCCCCGTTGATCGATGACCAGGATAGGGCCGTTAATCGGTGCCTGACCGTGGAGCAGTGTAGGACTGGCGGGCGCCCGCGGCGGCAATAGGATAGCTCCACATGCGCCAATGACGGCTGCGGTCAGGGTATAGGCCGCCCTGAACATCATCGGTCGTACCTCCTCTCGGGACAGCAACGGACGACAGTACGCCGGCGCGCACTCGTGCGGCTCGTCGGCCAGACGGTCCGGCGTGGGTCGGACTACCTTGAGCGCGCGACCGCCGCAACGTCCATGGTTAGTATCCCTGAAAAAAGGATAACGGTTATATGACCACCGTGTGTATCATATGGGTGTGTTTCATTCGCGTTGGGGCTACCCTCACCCCCCGACCCCCTCTCCCGTGCGCGGGAGAGGGGGAGACGCTGCTCCAACTCAAGTGAAACGCACCCGTATCATATGTACGGCATAGCCGTGAGCGGCGTATAGTATAGCCATTGGGACAGTGTTAAGCGATGATGCGAGGACCGGACAATGAGCATGACGACGGCCGGGATAGGTGTACAACGAGAACTGGCGGAGCGCGACGTTATTAGTTGTGACGCCGACGTGGTGAGTGGGATCCCGGTTTTCAAGGGGACGCGCGTCCCGGCCACGACTCTCTTCGACTATCTCCTACATGGTAAGTCCCTCGACGAGTTCTACGATGAGTTCCCGACGGTGACCTGGGCGCATGTATTGGGCGTTCTGCGGTCCGCGCGAGAGCATGTGAGTCAGCCTATCTTCCCCTCGCGCGAGAGCGCGCCGCGCGGCGAATAACGGCGCATGCGTGTCCTACTGGACGAGATGATACCCCGGGCATTGGGGCGGGAGTTGGTCGGGCATGTGGTCTCAACCGTCCAGCGAGAAGGGTGGGCCGGCCTGACCAATGGCGTGCTACTCGACGCGATCGATAACCTCTTCGATGCCTTCATCACGATGGACAGGGGAATGCGGCGCCAACAACGCGTGACGGGACGCGCGTTTGGGGTGATCGAGTTGCGTGCCCAGAGTAACGATATCGACGACGTCATCCCTTTGTGCCGCGGATACTGGCGCCCCTGGACACGATTCAGCCAGGCACGATTGTGAGCATCGGTGCGGTAGACACCATGCCGGACGCCTAGCTTTAGCAGCATCGCTTGAGTATCATAGGCGCGTACCGATCCGCGCATTGAGCACGATGAGTCGAGCGGCGACGATCTACGTGGCAGCCAGCCACCACGTCAGACGCATAACGTACCTTCCGGGAGGAAGCCCGCGCGTCGCCGCCGCGAGTAGCTGGAAGGGAGCAGGCCGTGGATGATGCGGCGCAAGGGGTCGAGCGGCTGATCGCCACCCTGGAAACCGGCACGGTGGACGAGCGCGTTGGAGCCGTGCAATCGATGCCGATCTGGCATGACGAGACTCGTCGCATGGCGAGCGAGGCTCTCATAGAGGTACTGCAACGCGATAGCGCGCCGGAGGTGCGGGCGCTCGCGGCCGAGCGGCTCGGACTGTCCGAAGAGCCTCGCGCCGTCGGGCTGCTCCTTGCCGCGCTTGCGGACCCCGATGTGCGGGTGCGCAGGGGCGCTTCCCATGGCTTGCACATCCTCGCCTCCGTTCATCTAGTTGGGGATAAGCAGGCCGTCGACCAACTGCATGACGCCGCGAACGATCCCGACCTGTTGATACGCTACCATGCCGTTAGCGCATTTGGCTACCTGGAGGATGATTGCGTGGCGGACACATTGTTCGCGGCGTTCGCGGCCGACAATGTCCATCTCTGCCAGCAGGCTGTGCAAGCCCTCGGACTGGGCTCGACTCCTACGCGGTCGTGATACATGGGATAAGCGCCGATGGCAACAACTTCTACTATGGCTTCTCACTCGACCGTGAGGACAACCGGGCCGATCCCGCGCACTGGGCATCTCTGGCCGTGGCGTGGATAGGGCGTCGCGACGGGGAGTACGAGTATAGCGCCGAAGAAGATGTGTACGACCCCGTCGCGCGGCGGACGTTCTGGGAGTGGTGGTTGATGGAAGCCATACCCGCCGCCTGGGCAGTTCGACAGCAAGCTGGATCGTCGCGCTACCCGGAGCCTGGCTGACCGGCCGGCAAAGCGACACACGGTCGTTATGCGTCCCGCAAGGCCACCTGGACGTCGCGCGCCAGCTCGGCAAGCAGCGGGGCGCCCCGCGACGCCCACCCCAAGACCCGGCGCGCTTTCGCCCCCGACACGACCGTGTTGACGGTCATCAGGTCGGCCAACAGACCGATTGCGCCGCGCGCCTCGTCGAGCGGCCACGAGGCGACGCGACCGTCGCCCCCCGTCGCGTGGCTCACCGCCTCGGCCAACTCCTTGAACGACACCACCTCGTCGGCGGCCGCGATGAACACCGCCCCCGCGTCCGCCCGCTCCAACGCGCGCGCGTAGAGGTCGGCGATGTCGTCGACATGCACGGTGGACCAGCGGTAGTCCCCGCTCCCGACGTAGCGGACCATTCCGCCGCGCCCGCCCTCGACGAAGACGCGGGCCATACCAGGCCGGCCCCGCCCATGCACCATCGACGGGCGGATCGCGATGGCGTGGACGCCGCGCGCCGCGGCGTCGAGGGCGCGCCGTTCGGTCGCGCCGCGCCAGGCCATCTTCGACGCCGGGTCAAGCGGCGTGTCTTCATCGCCGACGCCGCTCCCCGTGTCGCCGATGACCGCCGCCCCGCTGGTGTACACGAAACGCTTGCCCGACCCTTTTAACCCCTCCAGGAGCGCATCGACGGCGCGGCGATCAGCTTCCGGGAAGCCGGGCCCCTCGGTCGCGCCGAGGTGGATCACTGCCTCCGCGTCGCGCGCCTGGGTGGTCAGGAGCGCGCCATCCTCCAGTCCGCCGCGCACGGGCGCGACGTCGCGGCCCTGGAGCGCGGCCACCGCCTGGTCCGAATGGGCCAGGCCGGTCACGGTGTGCCCCCCGGCCTGCAATCGCTCGACGACGGCGCTCCCGATAAAGCCGGTGGCGCCGGTCAGGAAAACTCTCATGGCTGCGTCCTTTCCACGTTGCCCAACGTGGGCGCGGCCTATGCCTGGCCCTGGTCGGGGGCGACACGATCGAGCGCGATCATGCCCCTTCCTTCCCGAGCGTCGGCGTCGGGCTCCCCCGTTCGCCACCGACATCTGCGACACTATGGATGTGCCTGCCAGCATACCGACGGCGTGCGGTGAGCTATCAATATAGTAAGGCCGCTTTCGTAATTTGTCAAGAAGACGGAGGAGATGCCAATGCGCGATGAGGACCAGGCGGTCGGCGCGCGGAGGGAGAACATGGCCGCCGAGGGGGGTGCACGCCCCGACCTCGGTCGGCTCTTGCTGCGCGCGCACCGCGACTTTGGCGCGCGGGCGCTCGCAAACCTGCGCGCGCGGGGCATCGCCGACCTCGGCCTGGCCCACACGGCGCTCCTCGTCAACCTCGACCCTGAGGGGACGAGCGTCACGCTCCTGGCGGAGCAGGCGGCGATGACGAAGCAAGCGATGGGCGAGCTGGCGCTCGACCTCGAACAGGGCGGCTACGTCGCGCGCGCGCCCGACCCGTCTGATCGCCGGGTGACGATCGTGACGATCACCGCAGCGGGACGTCACGCCCTGCGCGCCGCGCTGGAGGCGAAGCGCGAGGTGGAGGCCGAGTACGCCGCGGCCATCGGTGCGCGACGCCTCGCGGCGTTGCAAGAGGCGCTGGCCCTGCTTGTCGATCGGCCTGATGGCTAGCCCCTAGCCCCATGTGCCGGTCAGTCACATGGCCGCCTTGTGCACGGATCGCTGCCATGGGCCAGGAGGAGGGGGCGGCTCTTAAGGGTAGGTGTGGCCCAAAGAGGGCAGAAGAAAAGACAAGACACAGCTCTCTGCTAGGATGGATAGTGCAAAGAACCCATCGTACAGGAGGAGCGCATGTCTTGTCCAGAGGGAGTATCGCAGTGGGAGCGGGAGGTGTCAACGGCGTTGTCCGTGTTGACACCGGCGCAGGCGCGGGTGTTGGCGGCGTGGAGTTTTGGGATGATGGTGACGCAGTCGTGCGGGTTGACGACGGTGGCGGTGTTCCTGGCGCAGGTGCGGGGGCGGAGCTACGGGGCACAACGGCAGCAGATGCGCGAATGGTGCTACGACGCGGCCGACAAGCGCGGACGGAAGCGGCAGGAGGTGGACGTGCGGGTCTGTTTCGCCCCGCTGCTGCGCTGGGTGCTGGCGTCGTGGCCGCGGGGAGAGACGCGGCTGGCGCTGGCGTTGGATGCGACGACGCTGGGGCAGCGCTTCACGATCCTCGCGATCAGCGTCGTCTATCGGGGCTGCGCCATCCCGGTGGCCTGGGTGGTGGTGCCCGCCACCGCGAAGGGAAAGTGGCAGCCGCACTGGGAAGCGTTACTCAAAAGCCTCGACGGGGTGGTGCCGTCCGATTGGCTGGTGCTCGTGCTGGCGGATCGGGGGCTGTACGCGCGCTGGCTGTACCAGGCCATCCAGCGGCCGGGCTGGCATCCCTTCCTGCGCATCAACCAGCAAGGGCAGTACCGCCCGGTCGGCCGCACGCGCGTCCGGCCGCTGGCCACGGTGGTGCGCCGAGGCGAGACCGGCTGGAGTGGGGCCGTGGAGTGCTTTGCCTCCTCCTCCTGCCGCTTGACCTGTACCCTGGTCGCGCAGTGGACGGAACCGCACACCGATCCCTGGCTGATCCTGACCGACCTGCCGGCCGACGTAGCCCAGGCGGCGTGGTACGGCATGCGGGCCTGGATCGAGTGCGGCTTCAAGGACTGCAAGCGGGGCGGTTGGGGCTGGCACCAGACCAAGATGACCGACCCGGCGCGGGCCAGCCGGCTGTGGCTGGTCATGGCCGTCGCGACACTGGCCGTGGTGCGCGCTGGCGGGGCCGCCGAGAGTGGACTCGAGGCCCTCACCTGGGACGGCGTGCCCGATCTGGCCCCTGTGCGCCCCCGCTGCACCCGTCCGCGCCTGCTAAGTTGCTTTCGCCGGGGCGTGGTGCTCATCCTGGCCGCGCTAGTGCGCGGACGCCGGCTCCCGCGCGGCCGTTTTCTCCCCGACCCGTGGCCCACGGCCCTGCCGCTGCCACCCGCTCCCGCTGTTCCCCTGGGTCGCCTGATGTCCCCACGCATTCACCCCGCGCCGTGCACTGCTGTTGTCCCAGACCTACCCTTAAGAGGGAGGGGGCGGGGGCTCCTGGCCCCGATCTGCACCTGCGACCCCCGTTCCCCTCGTTGATCGACGACCAGGATAGGGCCGTTGATCGGGTCGCGTACAGGGAGCGGGGTGGAATCGGCGGATGACCCGAGCGGTAATAGGGGCAACAGGATGGCTCCGCGTGCGCCGATGACGGCCACGGTCAGGGAATAGATCACCTTGAACTTCATCGGTCGTGCCTCCTCGCGTGTAGCCGCGTCCATGGTTAGTATCCTGGGGAAAAGGGATAATAGTCATAATAGGGCTCTTGGGAGGATAGCGTCGAGCGAGAGAGCCGAGAGACCAATCTGCATGGGTCGGAGGTGAGGATCTCCTGTTGACAACCTGCCGCCATCAGTGCTACTGTATATTTGTTCACCCGATGATGAAATAGAGGTGGGCACGGCAAGTATGGCAGGCATGGGCAGCGTACGGATAAGGGGGTGCGGGCGATGATGAGCGGCGCGGACGATCGGGTCCCCTGGGACTTCTTCGCGCCGGAGCAGCCCATTGCACTGGCGCGGGCCCCCGCGCGTCTCGACGTGATGGGCGGCATCGCTGACTACTCCGGCGCGACCGTGCTGGAACTGCCCCTGGCCCACGGCGCGCTCGTCGCGGCGCAACTCAGCGGCGATGGCCTGCTCACGGTCCGTACCGATGGCCCGGCCGTCCCGCACCTGGCCAACCGCGGCGCGCGGATCTTAGCCGACGTGCTCTACCTTGGCGACCCCAAGGATGCGCCCCGCCGGCTGCGCGCCGCGCTTGACGAGGCAGACGCCGCGTGGGCCGCCTATGTGCTCGGTCCGCTAGCCGTGCTGCAGGCCGACGTTGACTCCGTCGGCTTGGACGCCATCGGCGTGCGGGTCCCCGGCGCACACGAGGGGCTGCGGCTGGCCGTGTGGAGCGACGTGCCGGCAGGGGCGGGCGTCTCGTCGTCTGCCGCCCTGGAGGTGGCCGCGCTGCGCGCGTTCGAGGCGCTGCTTGGCCTCGAGCTGGACCCGCTGGGCCTGGCCCGCCTGGCGCAGCAGGCCGAGCACCGCGTGGCTCTGGCCCCCTGCGGCATTATGGATCAGGCCACGGCGGCGCTGGGCCGTAAGGACCACCTGCTGATGCTGCGCTGCCAGCCTGCCGAGGTGTTGGGCCAGCGCCCGCTGCCGACGGGAGTGCGGGTGCTGGGCATCGACAGCGGCGTTGCTCACCGCGTCTCCGGAGCACAGTACGGACGCGTGCGCACCGCCGCGTTCATGGGACGCGCCATTATCCGGGCGCACGACCCGTCCAACCCGCCCGGCGGTTACCTATGCAATCTCGACCCCGCGCGCTTCGCCGACCTCTACGCCGCGCTCCTCCCCCACGAGATCGATGGCGCCGCCTTCCTGGCGCGCTACGGCGAGACCGGCGACGACGCCACGCGCGTCGATTCGGGCGCCCGCTACCGGGTGCGTGACTGCACGGCTCATCCCGTCTATGAGCAGGCCAACGTCGCGGCCTTCCTGGACGCGCTCGACTGTCACGAACGTACTGCTCAAGACTTGACCGTGGACACCGACGCGCTGGAGGAAGCCGGGGCGGCGATGTATCGCTCGCACGCCAGCTACGGCGACCGCTGTGACCTTGGTACCCCCGAGACCGATCTGATCGTGGATCTGGTGCGCGCCGCCGGTCCAGACCGCGGCCTCTACGGCGCCAAGATCACCGGCGGTGGCGCCGGCGGGACGGTCGCTGTGCTTGGCGCCGGCCCGCATATGTATGAGACGGTGGACGGGATCGCGGCGGACTATGCGTCGCGCACAGGCAACAGGGCGCGCGTCATCGCGGGCAGCGGCGAGGGCGCCATGGCCACGCCTGTCGAGCGCGCGATCGTCGATAGAGATGGGGAGGTGCGACCGCTATGACCGCCACGACCGGCAAGACATCCGGCCTGCCGCGCGATCGCGCGTATTTCGTGGACCACCTGCGGGCGCTGGCCCTGGAGATGCGCGCGTCCGTTCTGAGCGGCGTGCGCGGCTCCACGGCCGAGGAGTTGTCCCGGGTCACGGCCGATCGCGGCGGCGACACCGTCTTCCGCCTGGACGAGCACGGCGAGGGCGCGCTGCTCGACTACTGCGCACGCTGGGGTCAGGAGCTGCCGTTCCTCCTGGTCTCCGAGGGCGTGGAGGGCATGGGGCAGGTCTTCCCTACCGGGGGCGACCCCGACCGCCTGGCCTTCACCATGATCGTCGATCCCATCGACGGGACGCGCGGCTTGATGTATGGCAAGCGCAGCGCGTGGGCGCTCTACGGCGTGGCTCCTCCTCCACGCGATGGCCGCGTCCCGACACTCGACACCATCGCCGTGGCCCTACAGGCCGAGTTGCCAACCGCGCGCGCCGCCCTGGCCGATGTGCTGTGGGCGGCGCGCGGCGAGGGCGTGGGGGCGGAGACGCACGACCTGCGCGCGGGCACGGTCACGCCGTTCGTGCCGCGACCCAGCCGCGCTGACACATTGGCGGGAGGGTTTGCCGCCATCAGCAAATTCTTCCCCGGCGCGAAGGCCGCCGCGGCCGCGCTGGAGGAGCGCCTCTATCTGGAGTTGCTGGGGCCGCCGCCCTCGGAGTCGCCGCAGGTCTTCGACGACGAGTACATCAGCTCGGGCGGTCAGCTCTACGAATTGATGGTCGGGCACGACCGCTTCCTGGCCGACCTGCGCCCGCTCTTGCACGACCCCCGAGAGGGCGCGTCGCGGCTGACCTGCCACCCCTACGACCTGTGCACCGAACTGATCGCGCGCGAGGCCGGCGTGATCGTGACCGACGAGCGCGGCGGCCCGCTGACAGCGCCGCTGGACACGCATAGCCCCGTGGCCTGGATCGGCTACGCCAATCCCGCCCTGCGCGCGGCCATCGAGCCCGTGCTACGGCGGCTACTATCCGAGAGGAGTGTCTGACCATGCCCATCCGGATCGCCATGATCGGCGCCGGCTCCATCGGCTTTACCCGCCGCCTGCTGCACGACATCCTGGCCGTGCCGGAACTGGCCAACACCACGTTCGCCCTCACCGAGATCTCGCCGCCGACCGACTACTGGCATCCGGTAACTGGCAACTGACAACGAGGAGGACACGATGGCGACGACCGTACGCAAGGCGGTGATCACGGCGGCGGGGCGCGGCACGCGCCAGTACCCTGCCTCGACCACGGTGCAGAAAGAGATGTTCCCGCTCGTCGACGTCGATGGACTGACCAAGCCGACGGTGCAGATCATCGCCGAGGAGGCGCTCGACGCGGGGATCGAGCAGATCTGTATCGTCACCGCTCCGGGCGACGAGGAGATGTATCGTCGCCACTTCCGCGGCCTCTCCGAGGACCTCCTGCCGTCCTACCAGGGTAAAGACTGGGCGCTGCGGGAGTCGGAGCAGTTGTCGCGGCTGGATCGCGCCCTGTCCTACGCCATCCAAACCTCGCCCGAGGGCTACGGCCATGCCGTCTACAGCGCCCGTGAGTGGGTTGGGGACGAGCCGTTCTTGTTGCTGCTGGGCGACCACGTCTACGTCTCGTCCGATGCGCGGAGGCGGCGTTGCGCCAGCCAGGTCGTCGAGGTGTTCGAGCGCACCGGCCAGACCGTCTCCTCGGTCAAGCGCACCCCCGAGCGCCTGCTGCACCTCTTTGGCACGGTGCGGGGCGAGCCTCTGGAAGGGCAGGGGCAGGTACAGGACGACGTCTACCGCGTCACGGCCATGGTGGAGAAGCCGAGCCCCGAGCGGGCCGAGCGCGAGCTGCGCACGCCGGGCCTGCGCTCGGGCGAGTATCTGTGCTTCTTCGGCATGCACGTCTTCACCCCCGCGATCTTCGATTGTCTGCGCTACAATATCGAGCACGACCTACGCGAGAAGGGCGAGTTCCAGCTAACCTCGGCGCAAGAGCGGCTGTCGCGGCTGGAGCCCTACCTGGCCTTCGAGGCGCGCGGCGAGCGCTACGACATGGGCGTCCCCTTCGGCCTGGCCGAGACGCAGCTTGCCCTGGCCCTCAACTCGCCGATGCGCGAGGAGATGATCGCCTCGGTGATCCGCATCCTGGCCGAGCAAGGGCGCGGCGCCATGGCAACGGCCTCGAACGAACGGGCCGCCATGGCAGCCGCCGTATAAAACGAGTTGTGGCCCGTGGTTGCAACCGCATGGCAGGGCGCGGACACTAGTACACGCTGGCCGACCTGTCTTGGCGGCGCATGTGGGCCGCCGAGACACTTTAGTGTCCATGGTTTGCCAGGCGACTTGGGTCAGCAGGCCGTGGCGGCAAATGTATGTAAGCCAAGCTGTACTAGAGTGTCGTGAGGGTCGTATTATGAAAGTTTTGGTCACGGGCGGCGCCGGCTTTATTGGCGCCCACCTGGTCGGTGCGCTAGCCGCGGCGGGCGACGAGGTGGTGGTATTGGATAACCTGCGCCGTGGCGACGCGGCCAAACTCCCCAACAGAGTGCGTTTCGTCGAGGGCGACATCCGCGATCCCGCCGCCGTGCGCGCGGCCCTCGACGGCTGCGCGCGCGTCTACCACCTCGCGGCCCAGAGCAACGTGCTGGGCGCGGTCAGCGACGCGGACTATTCGTTCACCTCAAACGTGGTCGGGACCTACAACGTGCTGGTGGCCGCGCGCGACGCCGGCGTGGAGCGCATGGTGTTCACCTCGTCGCGCGAGGCCTATGGCGAGGCCGACCAGCTGCCCGTGGATGAGGAGCAGGCCATGAACCCCAAGAACTCCTACGGGGCCAGCAAGGCCGCCGGCGAGGTCTACTGCCGCACGTTCCAGGGCACGTACGGCCTCGACGTGAGCGTGCTGCGCCTGGCCAATGTCTACGGGCCAGGCGACCGCGACCGCGTCATCCCCATCTGGCTTGACCGGGCGCGCCGCGGGCTCGACCTGGATCTCTACGGCGGCGAGCAGGTGCTCGACCTCGTGCCGGTGGAGTTGGTGGTGCGGGCTTTGCGGAAGGCCGCCGAGACGGCCCTCGACGGCCAACCGGTCAACGTGGGCAGCGGACAGGGCGTCACGCTGCGCGACCTGGCGGCGCGGGTGCGGGCGCTGCCCGGCGTCCCGGTCGGCCTGCGGGTGCTTCCGGCGCGCAGCGTCGAGGTCACCCGCTTCGTGGCAGACGTCACCCGCATGCGCAACCTGCTCGGCCTGGAGCCACCGGACGAACCGCTCGTCGACCTACGTCGGCTATGGGACAGCGCGCAAACTCTTGGACGCTGACTCCCCGAAGAGTTAACATACAAGTTAACTGAAGGAGAGAGCAGCGCATGAGCAACCCGCCACGGCGTTTGCTACCGTCGTTTACAGCCCAGGGTGTCCTACCATCCGGGGATTATAGCCTGACGTTGCAGGAATTAGCGAGTTCGCATCTCATCGTTGGTCCGCGCCATAGAGCTAACACCTGGGATGTGGCATGGCGTACTCACTTGATGAGCAATCTTGGCTTGATGGTAGACCAACTCTGGCGAGTGGGTATCGGCGCTGTCTTTATCAATGGGTCTTTCGTTGAGGACAAAGACCATCCGAACGATATCGACGGCTATTTCGAGTGTGACATTCGACACTTGGCCTCGGGGCGCTTAGGTGAGGATTTGAACGCGCTCGATCCATACAAGGCCTGGACGTGGGAGCCCCAGAATAGGCGTTGGGACTCGGACTCAGGGAAAGCACAGCTCCCAATGTGGTTCGTCTACCGGGTCGAGTTGTACCCGCACTTCGGCCAGCCTTCAGGATTGGTAGACCAACATGGGAACGAGCTATCTTTCCCCGACGCGTTTCGTCTGTCGCGGCGTGCGACGACGCCCAAAGGCATTATTCGCCTTATGCGGCCTTGACTATAGAAGGGATATCATGATTAGAAACGAACGAGAATACCAGGAAGCCCTCCGCCAGATCGCGGGCGAGGAGGCCATTGCACAGCAACGGGGGACCTATCATGACATGGGGTTGACGCCCGAGGAAGTAGATCGCGTGATGGGACCGACGCTGTCGTTTCGCGCTCAACTTATCGAGGAGGTTGATTGGTACGAGCGAGTCCGTCGCCGCGACTTCGAAGCTATCCACTCGCTGACCGCCGTGGGCCGTTTGCTGATCGCTGCTCGCATCGCCAATGGACTAGGCCAGAAAGACCTGGCGGAGCGGTTAGGCGTGAGCGAGGCGCAAGTTTCCCGCGATGAGCACAACGAGTACCACGGCGTCACGTTGGATCGGGCGCAGCGTATCCTGGAGCATCTCGGCGAAACGATCACAACGCGCATCGAGGAGAAGCCGGCCTCTATTGCCGGCTGAAACGAGAGCCAAATGTTCGGCGCGGATCTCAAAGATCGTGACCAACAAATTCCACCTCAATCTGTATTAGAACTGCAAGATGTGGAACAGTCGATCGTCGCCGCTGAGTCGATCCTTGATACGCCCATTGATCCCGAGGATGGACAAAGTCCTATGTATGCGCGGGAAACGCTTGATCGGGCGACCGATTTCTTGCGCCGAACCGCGACGCATGCATGGGTCTCTTATCGGGCGCGCGCGCGCGCGCCTCGCATTGCTCCTGGCCCGGATGGCAGCATCGATATCCTGTGGAAAACAGGGGTGCGCGAATTGCTCGTCACTATTCCCGTTGCTGCCGAAGACCTCGTCACCTATTACGGTAACGATCGAGCTCAACCTGACGCGCCGATACGGAACAGTGTCGAAGGCGTCCTGGAGCTAGAAGCGCGCAACGATTGGTTGCTGCTCTGGGTAGCGCAATAGTTATGACGTGGAAATCCGAGGATATCCCGGACGACAGTCGCGTCTTTATGCGGGTTTACCGTACCGCCTATGATTTTGACGACGGGAAGCCCTTGCCCGTAGCGTTTCGCAACCATGGCGGCGGGATGTCCACTGATTGGGACAAATACTCCACCGCTCAGGATAGCCGGCAACGAGCTCGTGAACCTGAGAACAACGCCGTGATCTCGTTACAGGTAAGGCAAGTACGCGGTATCGCAGGGCTGAGCGTGGTCCATACGCCCAATGAGGAACACAACAACCGTGCTCATACGGATGTACAGGGAGACAAAAAGAGGACGGGCGTACGTCTCCCACTACGGCAGATAAGCCGGGTAGAAATACCGCTCTAACTGGGTGTAACCAAAACCAGGGTGTAACCAAATGGCTCGCCCGGACGTTTATGTAGATGAAGCGTGAGACGGGCATGGGCCGGCGTCACCGCCCTTGGCTGATGGAGCGGCCGCCGCGAGCTCCTCGCCCGTCTCCGCACGCTTCCTCCCTTCCCTTCTTTACCTCATGGCTAATGGTCCGCTTCGCCGCTCAATGATGATGCGGCCGCGTGGCCATGCTAGGCCGTGGCCATGCCTTGCAGGTTGTGCAACGATCTGCCGGCGCTCTCCAGCGAGTCCATGCGCGGGGCGTCGTTCTCCACCACGAACCACCGCGCGCCCGCATCCTCGGCTGCCGCGATGATCGCGCGCATGTCCAGCGTCCCGTCGCCCACCTCAGCGAACCCGCGATCCGGCGCCGGGGCCATGTCTTTGACGTGCAGCAGCGGCACACGGCCGGAGCGACGCCGCAGATAGGCCAGCGGGTCCTGTTCCGCGTACGCCGCCCAGTAGACATCGAGTTCCAGCGCGACCAGCGTGGGGTCGGTGGCGTCGAGCAGCCCGTCGAGCAGGAACGCTCCCCCATCCCCGTCGGTCTCGAACTCCCAGTTGTGGTTGTGATAGGCGAAAGTGATGCCCTGGTCGCGGCACGCGCGGCCGAACTCGTTCAGCCGCGGCGCCAGCGCGCGGAGCGCCGCGGCGTTGTGCTGCTCGGACGGCAGCCCGGGCAGCACCAGGTACGAGCAGCCGATGGCCCGGCAGTATTCGATCTGGCCTTGCAGGTCGGACTCCAGGGCGGTCAGCCCCACGTGGGTCGAGGCCGCGCGCAGCCCCGTCTCGGTCAGCAGCGACGCGACCTCCCCGGCCGACAGGCCGCCATAGCCCGCGAACTCCACGGCCGCGTACCCCGTCACCGCGACCTGCCGCACCGTCCCCGCGAAGTCGCCTGCCGTCTTGTCGCGCACCGTATACAACTGCAGCGCAATCTGGTCCTTATTCACTGCGTCCCATCCTCTCTGTTACTCTCAACGTGTCGATTGCTCCTCGACGGACTATCCTCTAGTACCTTACCATCCTGTCGATGGTGTTCTATGCGCCGCGGATGATGTTTCAGCGCGAGGAGAGTGAGCGATAGGTATCCAGGTCGGACGGCGTGAGGCTATCGGGCATAACGAGCCGATAGTGCGTCTCTTGCGACAATGCCACGCCCTCGGAGGTCTCGACGAACTCGAACAGCGCGATGGCATCATCCTCCATCAGTTGGGCGGCTATCGGACGGCAGATCAAGCGCGGAAACTTGGCCCGGCATAGGGCAAAGTCCTGTTCTATCTGCACGATGCCCACTTTGTCTTTCTTCCCTTTGGCTTGCACTGGAAAGGCGTAGTGCGCGCCTCGACGGTCCATCCCGACGTATAGTTCGTCCGTCTCCACCTGTCCCA